>WNGA01005822.1_pt1 | contig 43593 bp, 46 predicted proteins | sample 5400061 | NCBI WGS metagenome assembly WNGA01 (sample SAMN13153366, study PRJNA577476) | soil metagenome | isolation source: 100 cm soil or saprolite under grassland replicate 2 | place: USA:California | collected 2016-06-15 | reverse complement strand
TGGAGCAGCCGCGGCATTTGTGCGCGGCCGCTCCCAGTGCTCAAATAGAGCATTTGTGGCAGTGCGATTACACCCGCAGTGATCGCTAGCAGTAGCATCTGCCTCCGCAGAGGAAATAAGAGAAACAGCAATCCCAACACAGCCGCGGCAGCGATAAAGACTGCGCTGTTCCACATCGGTAGCAGCCCAAGCAGGACCCCTGAGAAGATGAAGCCTGGCAAGCTAGCGCGAAAAGTCTCTCCCGTGATGACTGCTTCTTGCTTTGCTCCTGTTGGTAATGATACAGAAGGGATTTCAGCTTTTGGTTCTGACAGGCTTTCGGACCGGGCAGCATGATCGGCGAGAGTGTCCGGTGCTGTTTCGGGTAACGCGTCGGGCTGTGGCGCGACCGCGTCAACAGGTGGGTGTGCTCTGGGTTGCTTTGCCGGTAGCATGCGATAGCGGGTAACCAGAAAAACGAGAACGAGCAGGAATATCCCGATTGCAAAGGCGAAATGACGCTGGTTCAGATAAGTCACCTGCGACCAGGTACCCCAGAGTTCACCGCGATATGGAAAGATGGTCGCTAGATACTCGCGTTGTTGCCTGATGGCTTGAATCGCAGCGCGGACTGAACCTTGTCTATGAAGGAAGGGAACGTAAGAAAGCGAGCCAAAAAAGAAAAAAAGAAGAGAGCCGAGGCGCCCGACTGCGCGGGAATTGAACAACACCTGGCCAAGCACCATCACAAGGACGAGCATCGCCACGAGCGTGGTTATGCTGAGCAGGTTCAGGCTCCACGGCGGGTTGAGTCCGAGGAATTCAAGATTTCCCGCCTGAAAGTAGAAGAGGAAGTGGTAACGGATGCGGTCCCCTGAGAAGTGCGGATACTCCGTGGGAAAGTTATGCCCGACGGCGAAGCTCTGCATGATCGCAGTATTTGGCCCGAAGTCGCTGTATTGAGCGTTAGCGATCCGCAGGTTGCCATCGCTTGAACTAAATGAGGCAAACATCATCCAGGATACGAGGACTATGTATCCAGCGATGAGTAGCCAGTCAGCTATGCCTGAACCCTTGGGCTGTGGCAGGGATGACTCGCTCCCGTGGCGAAGATCAGTCCCGGTCTCAACGGACCTAATCTTCCTTTTCCATCTAGGCCACGACAGCACGGCGACTGCTGTTACGAAGAACAAGAGATTACCCCATAACAGCGGTCGTGATGCCCAAAAGAATGCGAGCCCAGCCAAGTACGTGAACCATGAGCTAACCAGTAGCCCTACTAGGATGGCTGCTGCGCAGCGGTGTGCGACGGAGACGAAGCTGTAAAATCGGCGACAAAGGAAATCGCCGACACAAATAGCCAATCCGAAATAAATCAGGGCCAGCATGAATCTAATGACGAAGTCCAAATGACGAATGACGAAAACAATGTTCAGGCCATTTGTCCAGCGCCAATCATGGTTGCATTTCGATCATTTGCCGGTGCATCCACCTTCGCACGAGCCGCCTTCATCCGGCAGTTGTCGCACTACGGCGCGCCAAGGAGTTCGGATGGCATGGGCGCAAATCCTAAGCGGGCGATTTCTTCGGTCAAACATGGCCCAGAGGATTTTTTACCGCAAAGAGAATGAATTCGCTTGCGCCACTTCCTACGGACAGGCCGTCAAGAATCAGTAAGCAACCGGGATTCGCTACGGCTGAATTTGGTCGGTCCAAAGAAATAGCCATGTGGCCATTCCATTAATTGCAACCGAAACGGCGAAAAGCGAGATCTCGCTGACAGTTATCTTCGCCGTACCATTGGCTGTCAGCAAAAGAAACATCCAGGGAAGGAGAATCATCGCGTAGCGATAGGAGAACTGCCAACTTCCGGGATTTCCGTGACACCAAAGGACCAGCGTCAACAAGGCGACCGCGACCCATGCGGCAACCTTGTATCTTCCGCCTTCGCGAAAAAGCAGACACAGGAACGGGCTGGCTAGGAAGATTGAGCAGCCAAACCCGTTTGGTAGAACGTGAGGAAAGTAGGAAACACTTTCGAAGCCTTGAAAGAGCATCGTGTACATGTTCCATGGAATAGCATGGATCGAAAACAGCCCGTGCTCGTACCAGGGTTCCTCGCGCACTTCCGGGATGTGAGTATACCCAAAATCGAAAATTGAATGAAACCGCGCGAAGTTATAAGCGGCTGTCAGGAGCGCGAGCGTTGCTGGCACACTTAGGAAGCGCATGGCCATCGGGACGTTTTCCTGAAGCCCCTTTTTGACCATACGACTGCACGACGAAGGCGTCAGGTCTTAATTCGGGCGGCGCCAGAGAAAGTAAGTATAAAGGGGCAAGGTGATGAGCAGCTCGGTGCGATTACCAAAAGCGAGCGCGAAGAACGCTCCCGCGACGAAAGGGGACGGTCGCACCAGGGTAAAATAGAGAGCTGCAGTTTGTCCCAGCAAAGCAAGGCCGAGAGCGATTTGCCACGCGCCGCCGAACCCGAGGTTGCACCACGTCCACGTCCCAAAAATGGGAAACAACGCCAGCAGAATCCGTCGAACCAGCGCGCTGCCTTCGAGCCGGAAATAATCGGCTCCGAATGCCTTTGCGAGTTGAAAAAAGAAATAAACACAAGCCCCGGCAATCAACGCTGCCACAACGTGTCCTGGAAAATGGTGGATCAGGCCCGCTTTTTGCAGAAGCGCGATTGGAACCATGCTAAGCACCGCTCCCAGCGGGAAGGCCGAATAATAGCTGTCTCGGTGTGGGATCATTTCGTTAAGCCAATCGGGCGGCTTTTCCCGGAGACCCAGGTGGCCACTTAGCAAGGCCGAAGCGATCTGGCTCGTGTAATCCAGATCGCGCAGAGTCGCATTGGTTGAAAAGTAGAAGGCGACCGCCGCGAATAGCGACAGGCCGGCTGCGATCCAAAATTGCCTGACCGTGTCACGCCGTTCGTGCGCCGTCATGATTTCTCACTGCTACTTTCCAAGTGAATGTCGTCCCAAGAGTTTTTCCCAGGCCGCTCTCGTTTCCGGTGGCACGTTTTGATCAGCGTCGACTAGCCAGGAAACGGTCGCAAGCGAGTTCACCACGACCGAGAGAGCGATTAGTCCCATCATCACATGACGCGACCGGAATAAGGCTACTCCGCCCGACCCGAGAAAAATGATGAGACCGAAGATCAGGAAAGGATAGAGATCAGTCGCATAGCGTTGGGCGAGCAAATAATAGGATAGGATGCCAAGAACTTGGACAAAAAGGGCCACAGCCGCCGCAAGCTCCAAGAGGTCCGCTTTTTTGCGTCGAACAAGACATGTGATTCCTAAAATAGCGGCGAAAACAAGCCAGTCAGAACACCATGGGAGAGGGAGATAGACTTCGCTGAAATCGTTCGAATAGAGAGAGGGATAATCATAGGAATGGCGAGCTGCTCTTAGGAAAGGCGGGTTGCGCTCAAGGGATGGAAAACGCAGGCTGAAGTAGTCAGCGAAACTGTAAGGGAGCCGGCGCGGACTAAACACGCCAAATTTGTGGGCAAACTCCCTGTGAACCGGGTTGATGTAGTAATCGAAGTTTACTCCAGTGACGCTGCCGAATCTCGCGTAGCTTAGCCAAATGTAAAAAATGAGCGCGGCGGCGAGTGGGAGAAGCAGCGCCGTGAGATTAATTATTCGATTCTCCCACGGTAGTCTTAGAGCAAGAAATGGCGCGATCAGGATGAAAGGCGCGCCGAACGTGACCCGTGACAGTAAAGCACCACCGGCACACAGCGAGAATCCCAGCAAGGCGCGTGTGAGGGCGCTACCCTGGGCCTGTCGGGATCGGAAAGCGAAAAAAAGCGCGGCCAGCGATAAGGCCAGTCCCCAGATTATAGGCTCATCGTAAATGGAAAGATTCCCAAGCAGCAAGAGCAAGGGCGAGCCGAGCGCAAACCCGATTACACACCAGTTGCCGAGCCAATTGCGGACGCGCGATGAAAGTGGGGATGAACACAAAGCTGTGCGCACGAGACCGGCAAAGGCAAACAGCGCGATGACTCCCGCGAAAAATCCTGAAATCCGGGACCATTTTCCATGTCCCGCAGGATAGATGAAATTTAGCGGAATCCGAAGGAACGCCGGAAACGGCCCAAAGTACATGCGCACCTTGCCATTCACGATCATTGCTTCATGCCCGATCGCCTGCGCATCGACGTCTACATCTCCGCGCAGAAAATGTTCCGCCTGTGAATCGTAGGCGCCACCGAGCACCTCTTTAACAAAAATCTGGCGTCCGCCCGTTGTCGTGAACACCCAAAGAAGCGCGCTCAACAGCAACGTGAGCGGCAGTAGCCGGGGAGCCGCGGGAGAACTCAGAGGAAACTGGTTACTTTTTAAAATCCAGCGCGCCCTTTTTTAGCGCGTAAACGTACCCCACCATCAGGATCGCGATGAAACTGAGCATGCTCCAGAAAATGGTACTGCCTTGTTTGACGGCATCCCGATACACGACCGCCCATGGATACATGAACACGATCTCCAGATCGAACAGGATAAAAAGCATCGCCACAAGATAGAACTTCACGCTGAAGCGCGGTAGCTGTTCCCCCTGTGGGATCATCCCACACTCATACGCCATATCCTTAGCTCGGGTGCGTCTTCCGCTCTTGCCTACTAATATGCTGACGAGCAGAGCGGAAACGGCGAACAGCATCGCGACGAAGATTTGCAGGAGAACCGGCAAATATTCGCGCAGCATCCGGGAATCTGGCCTGAAGCCAATTCGTTGTGAAGACCGGCTTATCTTACGCCGGCGAGATGACCATTCTGCTGGGCAATCGCATTGGCCAAAGCCGATGGCAGGCCCTTGTATTTCTTGCCATTCTTTTTGACTGCGCCCCGGGCCACGAGGTTCTGTAGTTTCTCGTAGGCTCGCAGCCGCAGCATTTCTTCGCCGCCGCTAGCAGCGTTCCGGGCCCGAAGATTCTCGTGCACGATGTCGAAAAGCTGCTTGAACTCAAAAGAAGAGCGCCGGGAGAGGACAGCAACCAGCTCCTCAGTTACCAAGTCAGGAACACGACGGGAGAATGCATTTTTCTTTAGAATAGCCATAGGGGCAAAACGATAGCACGTTTTTCAAAAACCGCAGCAGTTTTCTTCGCTTAAGGGCTCCAAAGGCAAGAAAAGTGCCGAAATGACACAGGAGAAGCGTAGCTTTGTCGCGGCAGCCCTGCCGGCTGCATTCGCCTATCCCGAAGGCGACACGCCTGCCACAGAGGTGTCCTAACCCTCCTATGGCGTAGGGGACGGGCTGGGTGCCACTTGCGGCGTGGCCGCTGGAGAAGCGCTCCAGCCGCTTATGCCGGCCCCGGTTTTGTGTCGTGCTGCTGTGCCAAGGCTACCAAGTACAGCAACCCCGATTGCAGCTTGATCCAGCGTGATTGGCCCGAGTGACTCGGCCACGTAACCGTCATGATCGTATCTTTGCGAGGAGATGATAGGGCTCAGGTGCTTCGTAATGACCTCCGGCGATGGGAGCTTGCCAACATCAATCGAACCAGCCACAGCCGGCATGAAAGCCGCAGCCATTAACAACATTGGGCGCAGAGAAGCGTCCAGCCGGGAGTATACGAGCGCCGTGTCGATGTAGGCAAAGAAATTCGTCGGCTCGGGCAGCAATCCCTCGGCAGCTTTATAAGTTTGGGAATCTGAAAATTCAGTCGAGCTGGCCCCGCTGCGTTTCATTGCCTCTTCCACTGAGACCGGGTTAAAACCAGCTATGAGCATCCGATCGGATAAACCGACTGTTGGAGTGATCGCCACGAGGTTCGCCGCAGACTGCTTTGAAAAATAGTGCACGCCATCCTTCTCTGTCTGCGTCCAAGTCGCACCTTCGTCGGCGCGTACGAGGGCGTCAGTGATTTTCCCGGCTTTAGCCGCGTCCATCACCGGCAGTGTTAGGAGTAAAGATGGCCAATGCGCGCTCGAGGGCCAATCCGCCAGCGACGCTAACTCGAGGCCAAATGCAGCCTTCCAGTCATCAGCCGTAATCCCGGTATCGGCGAGCGCTTGAAAAAGCTTGGTGCCGGCAAAGGCCGCCGCCTGGTTCAATGTGTCAATTTTCTCCCCAAGATTCAAAAGCATCGACAAATAGAAAAAAGTCTCTTTTGTTCCGAGCGAAAGCGAAGACCGCGTGAGCTTGGTCTCATGCTCCAGCTTTGACATCCCCAGGAAAAGCACGTCGTGTATCTTCCCGTTATTGAACCGCATTGACCCGGCGATGCAGCGCATTTTCTCAAGCATCGTTGTCTCGCCGGGAGTTGGGGTTGATCGAACAGCAGCGCGCAACGCTGCAAGCCGTTCGGAAAATGTTTTTGGCTGCAGATAAAAGAACGCCGCGTAGTTCGAGGGCCGGTGCGAGACGGCTACGCGATATGCTTCGTCTTTGTCGAGTGTAGTCTCCGGGTTCTTGGCTCGGTGATCAGCGCGATCGAGCAGCGCCTTTAATTCGGCGAGGTCCGTTGCGGCAAAAAACCAGGGACGGTCATAGGTGGTCGCGAGGGTAAATGGAGTTGCCGTAACTAGCTCGATTTCGTGACGCTGATATTGCAACTTTTCGCGTTTTGCGGTCGGACTTTGTTCCAAAAATGCCGAGCGCCATCTGCTGGTGATTCGCTCCGCCTCTTCCTGGCTGCCGCGAAAACGGAAGCCGCCAATAAATTTTGGGTTGTTGCTATCCATGGAGGTCAAGGCGAGGAAGGCGTGCTTCGGATCGAGCTGTCCGATTTCCTGCAGGGTCTGAGAAGCCGCATCTGTTTTTGGAAGGTTGCCGAGCGGCTTGCGTAGAAAATCCTGGACTGTCGGTTCGCGGTAGAGCTGGTAAATGTCGCAATGATGCCACTCATCGAGACTTCGATTGAAGTCGGGCATATGTGCCAGAAAAATTGTATCCCGAGGGAGAAGCACGCTTACCGGCGCGCTCGAAATTCGTTGGGAAACGTTCCAGTAGTACCAACCGCCGAATGCTGCGATGGCGAGCGCAATGATTAGCAACAGAATTCGCCTCATAAACACGACTGCGTCATAATGTCGATGCTGGATACTCGATGCTAGATACGGGTTCAATCGTAAACTGGTGCAGCGATAATCCCGAATGCCTTCGGCTATTACGCCCGGGGGTGAAATTGCCGATGCACAGCTTTGAGCCGCTGTTGATCGACATGCGTATAAACCTGCGTCGTCGAAATATCCGCGTGGCCCAGCATCTCCTGAATGATCCGCAAATCGGCGCCGTTCCCGAGCAAATGCGTCGCGAAACTATGCCGGAGAAGATGAGGGTAGACATTTTTCTCGAGTCCAGCCCGCTTGGCGTGTTTTTTCACGATTTGCCAGATGCGCGCCGTCGTTAATTTGCTGCCTCGCTCGGAAAGAAAAATTTCACTGCCGCTACGCGGCTTGACCAGTTTTGGCCGCTCCACGGAGAGGTAAGCTGCCAGCGCTTCGCATGCTTTTCGACCGACCGGCACCAGGCGGGTTTTGTTTCCCTTTCCAGTCACACGTAAAACGCGCTCTTCGAAATTGAAATTTTCCAGCCGGGCATTTGCCAGCTCGGAAATCCGCAGGCCACTTGCGTAAAGCAACTCAATCATCGCGCGATCGCGCAAACCATGAACAGCTTTCGTGTCGATGTTTTCCAGAAACTGTTCCACCTGCAATTCATTGAGTGTTTCCGGCAGATAGCGCTCGATCCGTGGGAGCGCCAACGCCTCAGCCGGATCGCGGTCAATTTTTCCTTTACCGGCCAAAAACCGAAAAAAAATCTTCAATGCAACCACCATCAGCTTGATCGAAGAAGCCGAAAGTCCGGCTCGTTTGCGATCGCCAAGATATTCGCTGATGACTGGTAGAGTTACCGCGCGCGGACTATCGATTTTCTTACTGGCAGCGCACCAATGCGCGAAGTCTCTCAGCGACCTTTGAGTGGAGAGCTGGTAATTTTCAGAAAGACCGCGCTCGACGGCGAGGAAACGAATAAACGCATCGATTGAGTCTTCCATTACGCCACATTGTAGCGGCAGGTGTATCGCCTGCCAAACCCGGTGCTTGCAACTGGCCGCGGCGGCCACAGCGCGCCATTCCTACGATTTATTGACAAGGCAATGCGAAGTGTTCGATGTTTGTTTACGATGAGTTTGGATCTCAACACCATCTTGAAAGATTGGTCACACGAGAGCGGCAGCATCAAGGTGCGCAAGATCGCTGGTCTGGATGGCCGCGAGAAATTGCAACTGCGAGTCGATCTGGGCGTGTTGCAAATGGAGCTGACCGGTCGGCCTGATGGTCGGCGCCCGCATAATTGCGAATCGCTTTTAGAATATCACCAAAAACGCGCGGCCCGCGCCGAGCAGAAAGGCGAGACTTACGAGGTGACACCTGAGCAATGCGCGGAGCTTCAGCAGGAAGGCATCCAATATTATCATCGTTACCTGAGTCTTTTTCAGATCAATGATTTCGAAGGCGTGGTGCGCGACACGCAACGCAATCTCGATCTTTTTACTTTTGTTACGCAGCATACGGATCGCGAGGAATTTTCCTGGGCTCTCCAGCAGTTCCGGCCATACGTGCTCATGATGAACACGCGAGCTAAGGCGTCCATTCTGCTCGGCGAGGGAAAATTTGCCGAGGCCATATCTGAGATTGAGCGCGGTCGCGATGCGATTACGGAGTTCTTGCAACAATCAAATTTTCCGGAGCTGGTGTCGAAAAGTTCGGAAATCGCGTTTCTCGACGAATGGCTTGAGGAAGTAAAGGCGAAGCGGCCGCTGTCGAAATTGGAGGTCATGCAACGCGAGATGGAGACTGCGATTGCAAAGGAACTCTACGAGCGCGCTGCCGAGTTGCGCGATGCGATCAAGCTGCTGAAGACGCAGAAGTCGGCGTAACGGCGGCTCGAACCAGCCATATTGATCGCCCCCGGCGATCTTACTACCTGAAATATGAAGACTGCGTTCTATTCACTCGTTCTGACTGCTTTTGTCATCGTTCCGGTCCGTGCAGACCTGACGATTGTTTATTCAACGACCGTACAACCTGCGAGTCACAATCAAAAGGTGCAAGCAGCTCCCACTGCAGTCGCCGCCGGGAGCAATATGACGATCAAAGTCAAAGGGGACAAAGCGCGCATCGATGTGTCTCCGCAAGTCACTGCCATCTTTGATGGACAAACTGGCGAGCTTATCAACCTGTTGAACGATCAGAAGACCATCGTCGGCATTACGCCGGACAAAATGAGAGCGATCGCCGATAAGTTAAATAAGTTCGGCAGCAACAAAGGCTCCGACAAGCCAAGACTCACACCGACTGGCCAGAGAGAAATGATCAACGGTTACGATACCGAGCAGTACACCTACGAAGGACCTGATTTCAAGGCAACCTATTGGATCGCGCCGAATTACCCGAACGGCGCTGCGGCCCTGGCGCAACTTCAGTCGATCAAATCCGAGCTTTGGGATGCGGCTAATACGAAAATGCCCGACTTTCGCGATTTCCCCGGCTTACCAATCCGGATGCGCATGCTCGTCGGCAAGCAAAACCCGGCAGGCGAGCATGCCGCCAGCGGCTTGGAACACCCGATAGAAATTACCAGCACTGTGACAGGTGTAAGCCTCGACTCGGTTGCCGATGGCCAGTTTACCGTGCCTGCTAATTTCAAAGAAAGAAAGCTGCCGGATATCTTTAACCAGAACGCGGCTCCGTCCGTTGCGCCCAATCCATAACGCATTTTCTCGCGAGTAGCCGTTCTGTAGAGGCAGTTGTGGCAGTTGCAATGTTTCGATTTTGCGGGCGACACGCCTGCGCTACAGTTAGCGAGCCATGCCTTCATTTGTGCTGGTATCCGGTTCACCAAGGCGAGCCGCATTGCTTTCCAACGCTGCGTTTCAATTCGAAATCGCGCCGCCGCGCCTCGCGGAAAAATTCGATGCAGCTCTGACAATTCGTGAGCTCACGCAGTGGAATGCCATTCGAAAAGGCATGTCCGTTGCGCAAACGCGTCCCGATGCTGTCGTCCTCGCAGCCGACACACTCGTGGCACTGGAGAATGAAGTGATCTGTAAGCCGCTAGACTTGGACGAGGCCACGCAGATGCTCCGGCGCCTGAGCGGGCGCACCCACGAAGTCTGTTCGGCCGTTCTAATTTACCACCAGACATCGGGAAGATCGGCGGTTTTTCACGATATTTCCCGTGTGCGCTTTCACCGGCTCAATCGCGCGATGATTGATAAGTACATGGCAAAAGTGGATCCGCTCGACAAGGCTGGCGCCTATGCCGCGCAAGGAAGCGGCGCCGAGATCATCGCAAAAATTAACGGCTCATTCACAAACGTCGTCGGCCTGCCGATGGAAAAGACCATCGATGCGCTGGCTAAATTCGGAATACGGCCGAGAAAGTCCTAGCGTCTGTTCGGCGATTCATTTAGCGGCCACCCGACAGGAGACGACCAACTGCTAAAACGAGCACCACAGTTGGAATTAGGAGGCTGAGACCGTTTAGCAAAACCCCGGCAGTAGCCAAATTTTCTCGCTGGTGTCGGGCTCCGTCTCGCCCTAAGTGCTGCGAGGAACCCAAAAGTCGCGAGCGCAAAAACGACCAATCCGAAAAATGGCAACGCCGAAATAATATCGCTGCCACCTTTACCGAACGGAGGCATTTCAAGGAGTGAGAGGAAAGCCAGAACCTCAGTTCCAAGCGCAACGATCGCTGTAACAAAGGAGAAGTATGTCAAATGATGTGTTCGCGATTATCTGACCGGAGCCGGATCGTTTTTGTCTGCAGATTATGGCGGGCCCGAATGAAACGGACGGTCTTGCTCTTTGCCCGCATCAAAATTGAATGTGTAACCGCTATAACGCCGCCTTGCGCCCGCACACCGCGCAAGAGCGCGCTGTCGCTGATTCCGGTAGCACAAAAAATGATGTTCTGGCCGTTGGCCAGATCATCAGCCGAGTAAACGCGATCCAGATCTTTCTTGTAGCCATCATCAATTAACTTCTTTTGTTCCTTGTCGTCTCGCGGCCACATTTTGCATTGCATGTCGCCGCCGAGACATTTGATGCCCGCCGCTGCCAATACCGCTTCGGGCGAACCGCCGATGCCCATGTAAAGATCCACATCGGATTCCGGCAACGACGGAGCGATGGCCGCGGCGATGTCGCCGTCACCGATCATGCGAAGAGAGGCGCCTGCCGCACGAATTTGTTCGACGATCTCCTTGTGTCGCGGCCTGTCGAGCATCATCACCGCCACGTCCTGGACGCGCTTGTCAACCGCGTGCGCGACGATTGCCAGCATCTCCGCGATCGGCATTTCGAGTTGGAGCGAATCGCCGCGTTTTTTCATGTATTCGATTACCCGCGGCCCGTAAGCCAGCTTCGACATGTAAAACGAGGGGATATCCCGTAGCGCCACTTTCACCCCTTCCTCGGGACTGGCCGCCGCAATGCAACTGATCGAGTTTGGTGCGCCCTTGGAAATATTCGTTGTGCCATCGATTGGATCGACGGCGATGTCGAACTGTGGCGAGCCGGGAACCCACGTCCCAAGCTGCTCGCCTTTGAAAATTCCAGGGGCTTCGTCCTTCATTCCTTCGCCGATCACGACTTCGCCGCAGATGTTCATCAGGTCGAACATTCCGCGCATCGCGTCGCATGCGGCAGCATCAGCTGCTTCCTTGTCGCCCCGACCGAGCCAGCGCAACGAATTGAGCCCCGCAGCTTCTGTCGCGCGCACAAAATCGAGTTCGATGACGCGCTCGATGTCCTGATAATTCTGTTTGGGCAGTCGCAGAGCCACGGAGCGTCAAGCTTCACGCATGTCGCGCGCGATGACAAGGTATCAAGGCGCTACGGCTCGCGACCTCGCAAAGTTCAGGTCGCTGTTTACCGAGGCCATGTCCACGCGAGGAAGACCGTCTTCAATCACGAGCGGAACCGAGGAGATGGAAGAAACTTTCCCGTTGTCGTCCAGCGTCACTTTGAGTAACGCGCTATGATTCCATGATGCGATGGTCGGCGCGCCATCGAACACGAGATTACCCAGGGAATATGCGATTGGGCAGCCATGATAAAAGTCGAGCGGTTGAACACAATGTGGGTGCGACCCAACCACAATGTCGACACCACGATTCACCAGCCAGCGAGCGAGCTCGCGTTGTTCGTCGGTGACAGTATCGGTATTTTCAATTCCCCAGTGGACCAGGCAAGCCACCAAGTCTGCGCGCGAACGTGCACTGGCGATCGCGGTGGCCAGGCGACCTCGCTCGGATGCCGTCGCGATTTGAGGTCCCGCGACAGGGCCGAGATCACTGATCGCAAGGAGCGCGATTTTCTTACCATCGAGCATTGAGAAAAAGCTCGGCGTGCAAGCATTGCTGCCGGGCTTTCCAACTCCTACTGGTTCAATTTCTTCCTGGACCAATCGCGCCGCGCAGTCTTGCAGCGCCGCATACCCAAAGTCGAGCGCGTGATTGTTTGCCAGGCCCATCGCGTGGAATCCGGCGCGGCGGAGCAGTTGGGCCGAGCGTGCTGGAGCGCGGAATGCATAGCGCTGCGCGGACTCGCCGAGTGTTGAAATCGTGCATTCCAAATTCGCTGTGGCGAACGACGCGCTGCGCAGCTCAGCCGCGATACCGGCAAAAGGATCTACCCCGTTCTCGATCTTTGCTGCGCAACTCCGGCCGAGCATTACGTCGCCACCAAAAATTAATGTCGCGGCCATTTTGGGTGGCGGGACGCGCAACAAATCGAAGTATTTTTTTCTGCGTTCACTCAGGAGTTGCGCAAGCGTCTCGATTTGTGGAACGCCTCCTAGTTGGTGCGCTACGAGATCGTTTTCATCAAGAATCCCGACAGGCTGTCGGTCTTCGATTACCGCTGCAACATGCGAATCGAGATGGACGATCACACCGCGCTGCAAATCCTCGGCGCGAATTTGTGCCGTGCCGGGCGCGGCCGATTGCGCGACTAGATCGAGATGGCCACGCAGTTGCTTTGGGTCCGACCACGGAACGCGCTCTCCCTGACGGCGCAATGCGTAAACGACGAAGTTCGCACAATCGGCCCCAAGATTGGTTTCCGCCCCCGTATCGAAACCTTCTGACAATCGCCGCTGCCGAAAAGATATGGCAAACCGAATTGCTCGCTGATCGCGGCGCGGAAGCCGCTGCTGACAAATCGCCGCAATTCCAGAGTGGGTGTGTCGCGAATTTTCCCATCAACCACGGCGCGCGCTCGCAACCGCAGCGAGCCACAGTGCAACTGTCGATCGAAAAATCCGTCGACCTTGGTTACTGGCAGAACCGAATCGTGATGATCAATGGCAAATTCATTCCAAGCAGGCCGCGCCGCTGCGTTTGCGACAAAGCCAACCTGATCGCCGGACAAATCTGTCACTTGCAGCGCGAGTATTTCGGCATCAGCGCAAACCATTCGATGTCCTCCAGCTGCGTGGTCCAAGGCTCGGTGACGAGTTCGATCTCGGCCGAGTCAGCCCCCGGTATGCGCCAAACATTATCTGTGGAAGGCTGATGATTCTTAATTTCAAGATGCACTTGCGGCGCTTCACTGCTCCAGAGGCCCAGCAACTGTTGCCATCGCGCGGCATCGTGGCGCACCATGATACGTTTAGATTCGGACAAAATTCGCGCGCGCAATTCCTGCGGCGCTTGCGCGACATCGAGCGCCGGTAATTTCTCTCCTTTCAGCATCAGTTCCTTCGCAAGATTCGAATGATCGTTGGCAACTGTGAGGAACGGCTCAAACTCGATTGCCAAAACAATGAAAGAAAATTAGTTTATGAAAAAGCGAAACTCACCAGCCAAATACCCTTGTTCCCACGCGCCGAGGTGCGAGCCCAAGTCGACATCGTTACTCCCGGAGTTCCGAGCGAAAGTCTTCGCCGAAGCTTGGAGGTATTCAACAATGATACCGGCGCGACGTCCGTGCTCATGGGCGGTGCAGCTCCATAAACAAGCCGAGTTAAACAGCCGCAATTCGCAATCAGCCGCCACGTTTCGACGCGTGGCGGCTTTTGTCTGCGAAGCGCAGACATTTGCAGCTTATTTTTCCATTCCGGCCACAGCGTGCTCCGAGTGCTCATGTGCGCTGTGACTATGCAGGGATGGGCGGACGCGCAGGAAGAACTCGAATGCGTAGCCCAGATCGTCTCCATAATAACGGTCGAGAGTGTCCGGACGGCTATTAATTGTGATTTGACTGCCTAGGCCGATATCGAGGCCGTTGCCGTGGGACACATCGCGTACGTAACCAATCGTGTAGCCGCTCACCGGAAAAATATGAGATTCATCCGGCGGCTTAAGGACGAGTTCATGTCCGGATTTTTCCACGCGTTCCCAACGCAGATAAATAGTGTTGCGTCCGCGTTGGTAATTTGACTCGACCAGGAACGATTGCGTTTTGCCCTCACCTGTGTCGTGGTTCTGGCCCCAAACAAACGTGTTCGACCAGTTGCTATCGTGGCCGAGCGGGAGGTTGTAGATAAACGACGCTGTTGTGCGATGTCGATTGAGTGCAGGCTCGAGAGCTTCTGGGCTTTCGATGTAGCCGTACGAAACTTGCAACGCCAGATTGCGGGTTGGGTTCCAGGAGATTCGGCCACTGTACGAATCGAAGTCCGGCTCATCGAAATTGTAACGGTTTTCGTCCGGCTCCCGCCCGGTGAAAATACTGCCTTCAATCTTTACGTTATTCCAAGCGACGCCGGCAGTGGCGACGCCAAAGGTGACGTGGGTCGAATCTTGCCAGTGATGGCCGAGCGGCGCGTCGGGATCATCCATCGCTGATGGGCGATGCATGAATGTTGGCGGACCGAGCGCCGGTTCACCTGGATAACCGAAGTAAACGTAGGCGCTGAGATCGTAACCGAATTTTTGCGACAGACTGACTGAGAGTTCGTCAAAGAGATCATGCGGATGCTGGCGATCGTGCAACGGCTGATCGTTCCACGATTCGCCACTTTGAAAGAGAAGCGGATAACCGCGACCGCCTTCGGTGAGCGGATCAAGACTCATCATTAAACGCGCACCCAACTGTACATTGCTTCCGAACGGATGCGAGAACATCGCCATGAACCAGTTCGGCGCATCGATTCGATCATCGCCGCGCCGCGTGCTCACGTTGGTGTAACGCGGGAAAATTGCGCCGTGCAACATCAGCATGTTCTCGTCAAACATGAACATGCGGCCATACATTGGGCTCGAATCCGGCAGCCAGCTCGTGCCTGAGCCTTCGCGGTTCATTGGATCTGCAATGTCGATAGACGAATGCATTTCCATGTGCATCTCATGGCCGCCATGCCCATGGTGCGGCATCGCCATGCTGTTCGCATCGGCCGTTGCGTGTCGTGAATGGGACGTTGGGCGTTGAAGGTCTGCCGCGCCGTAGCCCTGCGAAGTGAGGTTGGGCGTTGAACGTTTCTTTTCTGCCACTGGCACGAGTTTCATTCCGCATTTGGGACAATTGCCTGGATGATCTATCACGACTTCCGGATGCATCGGACAGGTATATTTCTGCTTCTTCTCTTTTTCCTGCTCATGCTCGTGATAATGCTCTCCACCAGAGTGCTGCGCGGTCGCTGTGGTGGTCATGACCAGCGCAGCTGCGCTCGCGATTAGAAATAATAATTCTTTCCGCATCTTGTTCTGGCTGTAGGGCAGGCGCCTCGCCTGCCAACTGGATAAAACGGCAACCGAAGCGATTGCCCTACAAACAGAACGCGATTACTTGCGCTCTACGCGAGAGAAGGCGGAGCGTTAGCGAAAAGGCTCTGCTGTAAGATTAATTCAGCAAATGAGCGCGAGCTGGGCGGTCCCGTATCGAGCAACAACGGAGCCGGCGTACGCAAAGAACACACGATGAGCGTGCGTTCTTCAGCGTAAAAATCGACATTGGAAAAATCCGCGCGATCGCGCGCCCAACTTTTTGATTGTGCAAGAACAACGGCTCGCAGGACTTTGCAGCATTGCACCTGTGCGGATTGCTCTTTTTGCTTCGCAGGCTTGGAATGAAACGGGCAGGCGGCTTGTGTCGAATCGGTCTTTGTCGCCATCGCGGCGAACGCGCAATGATTGGAGATCGCGATCCAGGAAAAGATCGCAATCGCAACGCCAGCGCACCGAATGCTCGTTTTCACCACGGCGGTAATTACTCGAACCAACTTGAAAAACTCAAACATTTTCTTCTGCAGGATCGATAGCGGGCGCAACAGCTCCCGGAGATATTCCTCCCGGCGGCACCGCTTCGCCTGGCTCTGTTACTTTGTCGCTCGGCTGGCCAAATTGCGGCTGTTCTACGCGCGTCGCTAGCAACATCGCAGTGAACAACAACGCAGCTGCCAGATAGTACGGAGCGCCGGGAATATGAAACGAGTGCTTCGGATTAATGAACCACGCGAATATTCCCGAGAAGAGGAACGGACCAATAACAAAAGCGATTGATCGAAGACTCTGGATCGCGCCCTGCAATTCACCCTGTTCGCGTTCACTTACGCGGTGCGTCATCATGCCTTGTGCTGCCGGGAAGGAGATATTCCACATCGAAATTATCGGGATCGACGCGATGTAAACAGCGCTCGTTCTGGCGAGACCAGCGATCAGCATGCCGACCGCACCGAAAAATTGGCCGATGTAAAGTGTGCGACGCTCACCGAGCCATCCAACGATTCGCCCTGTGAGTCCTCCAGAAATCGCCGCGGTGAAAATGCCGACGATCGCGAGCGAAGCGCCAATCATGCCTGAGCTCCACTCGTAACGGTAAATCGCGTAAAGCGCCCAGATCACGAACACTTCATGCGAGACGTAGGCAAGAAACTGTAGCGTAGCAAGCTTCCACAGCTCCGAATGCGAGCGAAGCAACACCAGCGAGCCTATCGGATTTGCACGGCGCAATGTGACTTCTTTGCGATGTTCTTTTCGCAGCGATTCGGGGACGAAGAAGTAACCGTAAAGCCAGTTCGCCAGACTAAATCCAGCGGCGACCCAGAACGGCAGCCGAACGTCGATATCGCCGAGCGGACCGCCAATGCCTGGGCCGAGAATAAAGCCGAGGCCAAACGCCACGCCGATCATGCCGAAAGCGCCTGCACGCTTCTCTTTCGACGTCACGTCGGCGATGTATGCCATGGCTGTTGGAATACTGGACGCGGTGATTCCAGAGATAACGCGGCCGAGAAAAAGCCAGCCGATCGTGGGCGAGAGCGCCATGACGATGTAGTCGAGGCCAAGACCAAGATTCGAAAGAAGAATGACCGGGCGCCTGCCGAATTTGTCCGACAACACACCAAGCACGGGCGAAAAGAAAAATTGCATCAGCGCAAAAACTGTTCCAAAAACGCCGTTCCACTTTGCTGCCGAATTCATATTGCCGCCCAGAAAATCGAGAATCAATTTCGGCAACACCGGTGCGATCAGTCCGAGCGCGAGCATGTCGAGCCTCTACAACGTGCAACGCGTCGAGGCCCGCCTGCATCGCTATGCGAAGCATTGCGGGCAGGACAACGCGTTCCACCTTGGTTATTTTGTGGGATGCTTCCGCTTTCTTATCGCTCGCCGAAAACCGAGGTGCGCCAGAGCAGAATCCACGGCCGCGGTTTCTTCGCCACGGATGGCATTGCCAAAGACGAAATCGTGGCGGTCAAAGGCGGCCAAATCATTGATCGAAAAACCTTGCGCGAAAAAGTCGCGCCACGACTTGGTCCGGTGGAAATTCAGATCGACAAGGATTTGTTCATCGCGCCTGTCACAGACGAAGAGCGGGAGTTGTCGATGCTGTATTCGAATCATTCTTGTGATCCAAATCTTGGTGTCCGCGGAGAGATTACGTTCGTGGCGAGGCGCGACATTCGCGCAGGCGAAGAGCTCACGCATGATTGGGCGATGACTGATGACGATGATTACTTGGCGGACTGTAAATGCGGAGCTCCCCGATTGCCGCAAAATTCTCACCGGGAAAGACTGGCAACGCGCGGATTTGCAGAAGCGCTATGCCGGTTATTTCTCAGCTTATCTTGCGGACAAGATTGCGCGGCACGCTAAGCTCGATGCATGAAACTGCTGTTCGCCTTCTATTATGTCTGTGTCTCAGCGCTTCTCGCTCAGACGCCTACCGATGAGAGCGCTGGGGTCCTCCAAGCCGAGCGCGATGGATGTGCTGCGTATTTGCGCGGTGACGCCGAGAAGATCGCAAACTTCTTAACCCGTGACTACACGCTCACAAACTCAAAGGGTGAAATCACGGCAGCGGGCGATGATATCGAAGATGCCAGAAGCGGCAGAGTCCATTACGATGTTTTCGAAAACTACGACATGAAGGTGCGGGTCTACGGCGATCACACTGCCATCGTGACGGGGAAGACGAAAATAAAAGGTAACGCGCAGGGTAAACCGATCGACATCGTTGTTCAGTTCACCGATACGTTTATAAAAGAGAGCGGCCGCTGGCGTCTCGCAGCCGGTCATGTGTCGCGCTTGAAAGAATAGAGGCTAGTCAGTTTGAATTTTTCGCTGCTGATCCGGCGCGAAAAATCTTCCTGCTCGGTCTCCTGAACGTTAAATGTTAACGTGATCCGCTGCATATGTACGAGCGCCGAAAGCAGCGTCTTCTCAGCCGATTTGAATTTGGCAAGCGTGTTGGGCGACATGGTCTGGTGGCACTTGGAGTTTTGGTGTTCGGACTCGGACTCGGCGTTGCGGGGTATCATTGGCTTGCTCATTTGAACTGGATCGATTCGCTTCTGAATGCATCGATGATTCTCGGAGGAATGGGTCCCGTCGATCCATTGCCTACTAATGCCGCAAAACTTTTCGCTTCGCTTTACGCTTTGTTTTCGGGGCTGGCGTTCATCGGCATCGTATCAGTGCTGCTGGCCCCATTTGTGCATCGTATGCTGCACCGATTTTACGCGGAGGACCGTCACTAGATGGATTTTCTGCATCGATTTTGCGCAAGGCGAGCTTCGTTCTTGGGAGGATTGAGGCGTTCAGAGACGGCATCTTTGCGATTGTGGTTACGCTGCTAGTGGTCGACTTAAGGACCCACGTCAACGATCGTGGCAGCGACCACCTTTGATTTGCTCCGTATGAAGAAACTATTACTAAATTCATTCGTCGCAGGGGCGGCTTTGGCCGGAATGGCAGGTTGCGCCCAAATAAAAAACCGCCCGCGCAGGTTAAGGCGATGCCGGCCGGTTTTCGTTTCGATCAAGTCGGGCGGGTTACGCTGTACGTGGGTGAGCCGTGCACATGGCAAATCATGTTCGATTTCCATGGCGCAGGATCAACGGTCTGGCTCGCGGCACCGATGTGGGTGACGAAAGTCCTCACGGACGCGGCGAATAAAAACCGGCGCGTTCATGTCTCGGGAAAATGGCGACGTGGCGGACAATCGAACTGTAGCTACGTTGAAGTGACAATCGCGGAGTTAATGAAATGAAATCAAAGCAGATTGAGGACACGCCGAAAAAGTTCGGCCCTGTTGCGGTTCGTGCGCTCGCAGTGGGTGCGCAGTCCATCGGCGCTATCGCTGCTGGCGCGCTCGCGATTGGCGCCGTAACGCTTGGGCTGGTCGCGATTGGCCGCCTAGTAATTGGGCGCGCAAAAATCAAACGCCTCGAAATTGGCGAGTTAAGAGTGACTCGTCTGCACGTGACCGAATCACTTCACACGCCGAATCAGTAGCGATAATGCTCTGATTTGAACGGTCCATCGATCGAAACGCCGAGATAGTCAGCTTGTTTTTGAGACAGCTTGGTGAGTTTAACGCCGATTTTTTCCAAGTGCAGCCGCGCGACTTCTTCGTCGAGCTTCTTCGGCAGTACGTAAACACCGACTTTATACGTGTCGCGATTCTTCCAGAGATCCAACTGCGCAAGGACCTGGTTTGAAAATGAGTTGGACATGACAAAGCTCGGGTGTCCGGTGGCGCAGCCGAGATTCACGAGCCGACCTTCGGCGAGCAGGAAAATTTCGTGACCGTTAGGGAACGTATACTTGTCCACTTGCGGTTTGATGTTGGTTTTCTTCACGCCTTCAGCAGTGTTAAGCGCATCGACCTGAATTTCATTATCGAAATGGCCAATGTTGGCGACGATGGCCTGATCTTTCATTCTCTGCATGTGTTCAAGCGTGATCACATCGATGTTGCCGCTGGCAGTAATGTACACATCGCCGCGGCCAAGTGTGTCTTCGATGGTGGTGACTTCGTAACCTTCCATCGCGGCTTGCAAAGCGTTTATCGGATCGATCTCAGTGATGACGACACGCGCGCCCTGGCCGCGCAAGGATTGCGCGCAGCCTTTGCCGACGTCCCCATAACCGCAAATGACGGCGACCTTTCCGGAAAGCATCACATCCAGAGCGCGGTTCAATCCATCCACCAGTGAATGCCGACAGCCATAGAGATTGTCGAATTTCGATTTAGTGACCGAATCGTTCACGTTGATCGCCGGCACGAGCAGCCGATTTTCCTGCGCCATCTTGTAAAGCCGATGCACGCCGGTTGTGGTCTCCTCCGAAACGCCACGCCAATCCTTCGCGATCTCGTGCCAGCGGTAGGGATTCTCACGATGAATCTCTAGCAGCAAATCTTTGATGACCTGTTCTTCCTTATTTGCTGATTTCGTCTTTGCCCAATCGTTTCCTTCCTCCAGCTCATATCCTTTGTGAATGAGCAACGTAGCGTCGCCTCCGTCATCGACCACAAGTTGTGGACCTTTGCCTTGGGCGTGCGAAATCGCCCGGTAAGTGCACCACCAGTAATCTTCGAGCGATTCACCTTTCCACGCGAAGACCGAGATACCGCCACCAAGATCTACAAGTGTCTCAATCAACACAGCAGTCTGGATTGTCATGTGTAGCGATCCCGTGATGCGAACGCCCGCCAGCGGTTTCTCCGGCGCATATTTCTCCCGGATCGCCATCAAACCCGGCATCTCTTTCTCGGCGATGGAAATTTCTTTTCTCCCAAAATCGGCGAGTGAAAGATCGGCGACTTTGTAATCCTGTTTTGTCTTTGGGTCAGTGATTATGGTGCTCATAAAATTTCTCTGACGTTTACCGTAAGGCCTGCTTTAGCGTCTCCGCCTTGTTCGTTTTTTCCCACGTGAGCGCGTCAACATCGTCAACCCGCCCGAAATGACCGTAGTTAGTTGTCTTTCGATAGATGGGGCGAAGGAGATTGAGCTGCTTGATTATCTCGGCAGGTTTGAAATTGAACACGTCCCAGATCGCGCGCTCCAGGTTCTCCTCATCCACTTTGCCGGTACAGAACGTATCGACGCTCACGCTGACTGGTTCTGGGTGACCAATGGCATACGCGAACTGGACTTCACACCGCTCCGCCAAACCCGATGCGACAACATTCTTTGCGATCCATCGTCCCATATATGCGGCGCTGCGGTCAACTTTGCTGGGGTCTTTTCCGGAAAATGCACCGCCACCGTGCCGTCCCATTCCGCCATACGTATCACAGATGATTTTGCGACCTGTTATCCCCGCGTCGCCTTCTGGGCCACCGATCACAAACCGGCCAGTCGGATTGATCAGGTAAGTCGTTTTCTCATCGAGCCATTCCGGCGGCATCACTTTCTTGATCAGAAGTTCAGTCAGAGTTTCGCGGACTTCTTTTTGTTTCACATCTTCGGAATGCTGTGACGACACAACCACGGTCGTGGCTCGCACCGGCTTATAGCCATCGTATTCGATCGACACTTGCGTTTTGCCGTCGGGACGCAGCCATGGGATCTCGCCCGATTTGCGCAAGCGAGTGAGCTCGCGTCCTAGTTTGTGTGCGAATGAAATCGGCGCCGGCATCAGTTCTGGCGTTTCATTGCAGGCGAAACCAAACATCAGTCCCTGATCGCCAGCGCCTTGTTCGTCCGTGCCTTTCCCCTCTGCAGCGGCGCTATCGACTCCTTGTTTAATGTCGCGCGACTGCTCGCTCATTTCCCAGATCACCCGGCAGGTATCGGCGTGAAAAATGCAATCGCCGTTGACATATCCGATGTCGCGAATACCAGCGCGAATGCGCTCCTCAAAATCAAACTTCGCGTTGCTGGTAATTTCTCCAGCCAGCACGACGAGGTTGCCTTTGGCGAGCGTCTCGCAAGCGACGCGGCTCAACGGATCCTGCTCGAGACAGGCGTCGAGAATGTAATCGCTGATGGTGTCGCAAACTTTGTCGGGATGGCCCTCGGTGACGGACTCTGAAGAAAAAATGTAACGGCGGGACATGGCTTTGCGAAATGATTCGTTAAAAGAGTTACAACGTTAAATTGGATTAGCCGACAGACGCGTCCAGCCGTTGTAACGATTCAACGTTTTAACGATGTAACGGCGCCACCAAACATATTGACCAATCATGATGCGTCGATATATCGTTGTCCGCTGGAATGGCGTCAACCATTAATTTACTGCGGTTGCTGGCTGATCCTACCCGCCTGCGTCTGCTGCTTCTGCTCGAGCAGGAAGAGCTTTCCGTCGCGGAGTTGCAGCAAATTTTGGGTATGGGCCAATCACGCATCTCCAGTCACCTTGCTCAGTTGAAACGGGCGGGCGTGGTGGCTGATCGGCGCGTGGGAAAAAATGTTTACTACGGCGCGAACCACCATGGGCACAACGCGCAGCAGGAGCGCGTGGCGGAAATTACGCGGCTGCTTGCGCAGGAATTGCCGGAAACGTCGCGCGATCGCACGAGTCTCAAGCTCGTTCTGCACAAGCGTCAGGACAAAGCGCGCAAATACTTCGACGAGCTCGCCGGTAAGTTTGGCCGAAGTTATGTGCCTGGCCGGTCGTGGAAAGCGCTGGCGCACACACTTATTACTTTACTCCCGCCGCTGACAGTCGCCGACCTTGGCGCGGGCGAGGGGACGCTTTCGCAATTGCTGGCCAAAAACGCCCGCAAAGTCATTGCCGTCGATAATTCGCCAAAGATGGTCGAGTTCGGCGCACAGCTGGCGAAGAAGCACGGAATCAAGAACCTCGAATATCGGCTTGGCGACATTGAAGATCCGCCGATTGCTAAAAACAGTGTCGATCTGGCGATTTTGAGCCAGGCGCTGCATCATGCCATTCATCCGGAGCGAGCTATCGCGGGGGCCCGCCGCATTTTGAAACGCGGTGGTCGCCTGGCGATTCTTGATCTGTTGAGTCACCGGTTCGAAAAGGCCCGCGAACTGTATGCAGATCACTGGCTTGGCTTTAGCGAAGTGCAGTTGCATCAGCTCTTGGAAAAAAGCCGCTTCCGAGATATCGAAGTCAGCGTGGTTTCTCGAGAAAAGCAGAGTCCGCATTTCCAAACCGTCTTCGCGACCGGCGTAAAGTGAACGCTGGGGCTTCTTTGCCTGTCAATATTGTCGTAGTAGACTTAGTTGCGACCAACCCAAATCTGTAGCCATGACGGGCTTCTTCGACGAAGTGAAGCGGCGCAAGGTCTACCGCGTGGCGGCAGGCTATATCATCGCTGCCGGAGGCGCCATACAACTGGCGTCCGCTGCATTTCCGGCGTGGGAATTGCCAAACTGGGCGCTGCGCTCTGTGATCGTCCTGTTGCTCCTTGGCTTTCCGGTCGCGCTCATGTTTGCCTGGGCCTTCGACATCACTATGCAAGGCGTCCAGGCAACCCCGGAAAGCGCCGTGCCTGGGAGGCATCGCCGCCGTAACATAATCATGCTCGTCGCAACCGGCGTGATCATCTCCGCCGCCGCCGGGTTTTTTCTCTTGCCTCGCGTCTCAGCGCGCAAGATCGACAAGTCGATTGCGGTGTTGCCATTTGAAAATCTCAGCGACGAGAGAGAAAACGCCTACTTCGCCGACGGGATTCAGGACGACGTGCTCACGAATCTGTCGAAGATTGGCGATCTGAAAGTTATCTCGCGCACCTCCGTCATGTCGTATCGGGGAAAAGCGTCGAACGTTCGTGAAATAGGAAAAGCGCTCGGCGTCGCTACCGTTTTAGAAGGCAGCGTTCGCCGTATTGGCAATCGGGTGCGCGTAAACGTGCAATTGATCAATGCCTCGAATGACGAGCACCTATGGGCGGAAGATTACGATCGCGACTTGACCGATGTGTTCGCGATTCAAACCGACCTCGCACAAAAAATCGTGCGCGAATTGCAAGCGAAATTGTCACCAGTGGAAAAGGCGCAGATCGAGCGTAAGCCGACCAAAAATGGCGAAGCCTATCTGACATTTGTGCAAGCTCACGATTCGTTCACGCGTCCGGACAAATTTCGCGCCGACACAGAAAAGGCCGAGCAACTTTTTGAACAGGCAACGAGACTCGATCCGGACTTTGCAGAAGCCTTTGCCGGACTGGCATGGGTCCACGATTGGATGTATCACACCTTAGATCCGACCCCTGCGCGAAAGGAAAAAGCGCGAGCGGCGGCCGCCAGAGCCGTTCAGTTGCAACCGGAACTGCCTGAGGCGCACCTGGCGCTGGGTTTTTATCATTACTATTGTGAGCGCAATTACGAGGCAGCGCTGAACGAATTTGCGATTGCGAAACGAAGTCTGCCAAACTCGGCCGAAGTTTACATGGCGATTGGAGCGATTGAGCGCCGCCAAGGGAAATGGGCGCAGTCGACCGCCAATTTCGAGAAAGCGGCATCCCTCAGTCCCAAGGACTCGTTTATCCTTGTAAATCTTGCCGACAATTATCGCGCCAACAAGGACTTCGAAACCGCGGACAAGATTTTTGATCGTGCCATCGAAGCCGCACCCAACTCGCTTAGCGCGCGTGCGGAAAAGGCAATGCTTGCATTCATTTGGAAAGGAGACCTGAGCATGATGCAGAAAGACTTGGCGGATATGCCACCAGGGGTCGATCCGGAGGGGCTCGTCACGTTCGGCTGGGTGCAACTTTTCATGCTGCAACGAAAATTTCCGGAAGCTCTTGCCGCTTTAAAGCAATTGCCTCAAGCCGTCCCTCACGATGATAAGCCAAGAGAATTTTTCGAGGGTGTGATTTATACTTTTTTGAATGACAAAGAAAAGGCGCGTTCTGCTTTCGAACGGGCTCGGCCCGTCGTAGAAGAAGCGTTGCGCAAGAGCCCGGATGCTGCCTCACGACACATGACCCTCGGCATGATTCTGGCCGGGCTTGATCAAAAGGAAGCAGCCATCGCTGAGGGTAAACGCGCGGTGGAACTTTTGCCCGAGTCGCAGGATGCTTTGGAAGGACCAAAGATCACGCTTTTGCTCGCCCAAATTTACACTTGGACCAGTGAGCCAAGTCAGGCGCTTCAACTCCTCGAGCATTCGCTCAATACGGCAAATGGCGTCACGGTTCCTTCACTGAACCTTGATCCGGTCTGGGACCCGCTGCGAAGCGATCCGCGCTTTCAGGCTTTGATCGAGAGGCACGGCGCCAAAGCTTAGCGTCGGCTTCTCCTTTTCACTCTCGATAACAGTCATTGGCGCGAATGGCGGGAGAAAGATTCGCAAAGCAATGACCACTATGTGAAGTGAACGCGGCAGGCACTTTTTCTGTCTAAACTACGCTTTTGCAGTATCGTCCCATGCAAACCCAATCTCTTTTTATGACCGGTTTCTTCGAGGAGGTGAAACGGCGAAAGGTCTACCGGGTGGCGGCGGCTTACGTCATCGCGGCGGGTGGCATTATCCAGCTTGCGTCTGCTGCGTTTCCGGCCTGGGAATTGCCAAACTGGGCGCTCCGTCTCGTGATTGTGCTATTGCTGGTCGGTTTTCCTATTGCGTTAATTCTCGGCTGGGCTTTTGACTTAACGGCGCAAGGCATAAGAACAACGCCAACAGCAGCACCGCGTAGGCAGGTTCGGCGCAACGTTGTCATGTTGGCCACAGCAGGGGTGATCATGTCCGCCGCCGTCGGCTTTTTCGTTCTGCCGCGAGCTTCCGCGCATAAGGTAGATAAATCAGTCGCTGTGCTGCCGTTTCAGAATCTGAGCGACGATCCACAAAATGCTTTTTTCGCGGACGGCATTCAGGACGACGTGCTTACTAGTTTATCGAAAATAGGAGACCTTAGGGTGATTTCTCGCACTTCGGTCATGCAGTACAGAGACAAGCCGACAAACGTTCGCGACATAGGTAAAGCTCTTGGAGTTTCCAATATTCTCGAGGGCAGTGTGCGTCGTTCCGGAAACAAGGTTCGGGTGAACGTGCAGTTGATCGACGCAAACAGCGACGAACACATTTGGGCTAACGATTACGATCGGGATGTAACCGACGTTTTTGCGATCCAAAGTGATCTCGCTCAAAAAATCGCCGAAGCGTTGCAAGCCAAGCTGTCGCCGGGAGAAAAATCACAAATGGAGCGCAAGCCCACAGAAAATGCAGAGGCATACCTGGCTTTTGTCCAGGCGCACAATCTTTCATGCGCTTTTGAGGATCTCGAAAAACTAAAACAGAGCGAGCAGCTTTATGCGCGGGCCATCGAATTGGACCCGAACTTTGCCTTGGCCATCGCGCGGTACTCGCAATTGGAAAGCTGGTTTCTGCACGACATTGACCGCACACCGGAACGCCGCGAGAAGGCGCGTACCCTTGCGGAAAAAGCCTGGCAGCTACAGCCTGATCTGCCGGAGGCGCACCTGGCGCTGGGGTTCGTCTACTACTACGGGGACAACACTTATGACGCGGCACTAAGGGAATTTGAAATCGCGCAGCGCGGATTACCTAATGAGTCGGAAGTCTATCTCGCCATCGGCGCAATCCAACGACGCCAGGGAAAGTGGGCGGAGTCGACTACAAATCTCGAGAAGGCGGTCAGTTTAAATCCCAAAGACATCTGGCCGCTGCAACAGCTCGCTTTCAACTATCAGATGCTCCGGGACTTTACTAAGGCTAACCAGACCATCGATCGCGCACTGGCGCTGGATCCCAAGGCCCTCGGGCCGTGGGAGGTCAAGTCAAAGCTGGCCATCGTTGAGAAGGGCGATTTCAGCGTGGCGGAGAAAGCGTTTGAAGCTGTGAAATCGGTGCCCATGAGCAACGAGCAGAAGCTCAAAGTCGCGGGTGATCGCGCGAACGTCTTACTCTTGGAACGCAAGTATCAGGAAGGACTGCAACAAGCCGAAAGCCTGCCGGACGATCAACGCTCGGCTTTGCCAGCACACTTCTCGAGTAAGTACTATTACATTGGCTTCGCGCGAAAAGCGCTCCAAGACGACGCGGGAGCACGCGGGGCTTTCCTCAAAGCAAAAAACGCCGTCGAGGAGCAACTGAAACGGACTCCCGACAATGCGGACACGCACGTTGAGCTGGCAAAAGTCCTCGCTTTTCTCGGTGAGAAGGACTCCGCGCTGGCGGAGGCGCAACGGGCGACCGAACTGCTTCCGGAAACAAAGGACGCATTCGGAGGACCGGAAATCATGGCCGGCGTGGCAGAGGTTTACGCGATTCTGGGTCAGAACGATCGCGCGATTGAAATCCTGGATAGATTGTTGAGCCGACCGAGCGGCGTCACCGCACAGGCGCTGAAAATAAATCCAATTTGGGATCCACTGCGACGCGATCCGCGCTTTCAAGGTTTGATCGACAAATACGGTGCTAAAGCTTAGGACTTTTGTCCTTTTCTTCACCGTTGTCGCTGCCGCGCATGCGGACTGGAAGGTTCTCTCACTCGAATCGGAACCCGGTCGCGCAGGGATTGAGCATCGACACATTGTTGTAGAAAACACGGCTGCCGATCAGCGGACCGATCTCGATCTTGCGATTTTCTCCGCCAAATCGTGCACGGTGCGAGTGATCGATAATCCTGACGGACAAACACTCGCGGCGGTTATGAAGCGCGAAAAATGCGGGTGCGGAGTCAATGGTGGTTACTTCGACACAAATTTCGAGCCGCTCGGCTTGCGAATCGTAAATAAGCAAGTGATCGCGCCGTTGAGGCGCGCCCGCTTGATTACCGGGGTGTTGCTGGCGTCGCCGCGCGGGGCGCAAATCGTGCGCAGCCGTGAATTTTCGCGGCCTCAAAAAATCGCCGCTGCAATTCAGTGCGGTCCATTCCTCGTCGATGTGTCCCAGCGCGTTCGTGGTTTGAACGATTCGCAGCGGGCACGACGAACCTTTGCGGCGACAGCAACGCACGACCGCGCGTTGATCGGTGTTTGCTCGGAAGTTTCGCTCGCGGACCTGGCAACCATCCTTGCTACAACACGAATCGCCGGGGATTCAAGAATCGAACGCGCAATGAACCTAGATGGCGGTTCTTCGAGTGCATTCTGGTTTGCGCGGGAGAACGGCAGCGCGTTCTCAATTCCGGCACAAAAACCTGTGCGCGATTTTGTGGCTGTTGCGCCAAAGTAAATTGTAGGGCAGGCGCTTCGCCTGCCACGTTTTTGATTCGGCAACCGAAGTGGTTGCCCCTACAATTTTTCCGATGAGAACGTTTGGCGGATTTAGATCAGGCGATCGTTTTTTCCACGGCGAACTGCGCGGCGATGACGTGCATGTGCTGGCAAAACCGTATTGGGTCGAGGTTCAACCCACCGGCCAAGTATTGCCGCTCGCGACTTTGCATATCGACCTTCCCGTCGCGCCGTCGAAACTAATGGCAGTTGGGTTGAATTATTCCGATCACATTGCGGAGATGAAGCGGACGCCGCTGGGCACGCCGCTCATCTGGTTTAAGGCTCCGAGCTCGGTTTTGCCGGACAACGGCGCAATCGAAATTGCGTTTCCCGAACATCAAACCGATTTCGAAGCGGAGTTGGCCGTCGTCATTGGCAAGACTGCGAAAAATGTGGCGGTGGAGTGCGCGCTCGATTTTGTTTTCGGTTACACAATCGGTCTCGACATCAGCGATCGCGTTTTACAAAAGACCGAGAAGCAATTTGGCCGCTGCAAATCATTTGATACTTATACACCGATTGGGCCGTTTGTTTATGCCGACGTCGACGTGAGCGATGTTTCCCTGGAGCTTTGGCAGAATGGTGAGCTGCGACAGAGCACGCGGACGAGCCGAATGATTTATTCAGTCGCGGATGTTATTTCATTTGCGAGTCAATCGCTCACACTTTTCCCCAGCGATGTCATTTTAACCGGAACGCCCGCCGGTGTCGGCCCGATTCATGATGGAGATCAATTGGAAATAGCGATCGAAAATTGGCCGCGCCTGCGCAACAGCGTTTCGATCGCCGAGCGCGCTTCGGGCCGCGATGCTGAAGAAAGCTCAATTATTACAACTTGAAAGACTTGCCACACATCCCGGCAGTAGAGATATTTCGAATCATAGATGCGACCTCGATGCAAGGGTCGCGGAAAAAAATGAAAAGTTTTGCTCGACTCGCGACCAACTCGTCTGCGATAAGAGAAAACCTGTCTCGAAACCGCACCGGTCAGATTCAACTCCTGCTTCAACTATGAAAACACTACTTGCTACCTGTCTATGCTCACTCGCGCTTGCCCTGGAGCGGCAGCGCAGCCCGGAGCACCAGGCGCAGTGACGAGCCCCGCACCAGCCGGCGGTGAGAGTCCTGCTGCGACCGCAGCTGCGACTGCCTCGCCCGCTACTTCGCCTGCTGCCGAAACCACCGGCGGCGTGCTCGGGAGCAATTGGTTGATCGACAAGTTTCACAAAGGCGGTCCAATCATGTGGCCGATTTTGATTGTATCAATCATCGGGCTCACCGTGGTGATTGAGCGAATTTTTTGGTGGACCGGCCGCTGGTTTCGTCGTGACCCCAAACGCATCGAGAAAGTGTTCACTGCGATTGAGCATGGCGATACCGCCGAAGCCTCCCGGCTTTCCCGCGGATCGCGCGATCCAGTTCTGCGCATGATGTGGAATGGCCTCAATCACCAGCACGCCTCGCTGCAAGGTGCATTGCAAGTCGCTGCCGGTATCGAAATCAAACGCGCCGGCCGGTTTCTTGTTGTGATGGACACGCTCGTCACGTTGGCGCCCTTGCTAGGTCTATTGGGCACGATCACCGGGCTGATCCGGTCGTTCAGCTTTCTCGGCAACGAAGAGCTGGCGGTGCAAGCTGTCACGGGCGGCATTGCCGAGGCGCTCATTGCCACGGCCTGCGGCCTCGGTATTGCCATCTTCGCTCTGATTCCGTTTAACTTTTTCACTTCCCGGGTGTCTAACTTGGAGTTCGAATTGCAGACGGCAGCCACGAACTTGGAAGTGATGTTGGGAGCACAAACCGCGGCGCGCGAACTGGACTTCGCGACGCAAGCCCCAGCTTCTGGCAAAGGCTCGTCGATTTAAAGGTATCCAATGTACGTAAGCTCGCCAATTCCACACAAGAAAGCGCGGATCGAGATTATCCCGTTGATCGACATCATGTTCTTTCTGCTTGCCAGTTTCATGATGGTGAGCTTGAGCCAGGTGCACATGAAAGGGATCAAGGTGAACCTGCCCTCGGGCGTTTCAGGTCAGACACAGACCAAGCGCGAGTACATCAGCGTCTCTGTCGATAAGGACGGTCATTACTTCTTCGACAAGGACGAAATCTCCGACACGGAACTGCTGGATCGCTTGCGCAAAGTGCACCAATCAGCCCCAGAGGCCAAGGTGTTCCTTCGAGGTGATCGGGACTCGGTTCACCTGAATGTTACTCATGCGCTTGATGTAATCCGGTCGGCTGGTTTTTATAAGATCTCATTTGAAATTAGGAGCGAAGCGCTCAAGGGGGTTCCAGGACCGCGATAATTTGCGTATGGCAACAACGGAAGTAAAACCGCTAATTTACCGGCCGCCGCCGCGGTGGTATTTCTGGACCGCTTTTGGTGCTGCATTGGCGATCCACCTCACAGCGGTTGCAGTAGCTCAAAGGCGGGAGGCACCTCCGGTGGAGCTCCCTCCGCAACCGCCGCTGGTCGTCGAGGCGGTATTGGCGCCGCCTGAGTCTACTCCCCCGCCAGAAGATATTCCGATCCCAGAGCCTCCTCCACCGCCAGAGATCAACCCGGAGTATGTCGAAGAACGAACGCCGCCACCGCGGCAACCACAAACGGCGCAAAAATTCGTGCCAATCAAAGCCCCTGGGCCGATGTCGATGTCACGAGCGAAAGCCTTAGCGTTGTATGCGCCGCGTCCGCAGTACCCGTACGAGGCGCGTTCGCGACACGTTACGGGGAGTGGAGTGATCGTCGCGCAAGTTGACGCGGCCAGCGGCAACGTTACTAGCGCTTCCGTCTCGCAAAGCACCGGAAGCCCCATACTGGATAATGCCGCCACCAGCGCCTTTCGGCAGTGGCGATTTAGACCCGGGACAGTTTCCAAGGTCAACATTCCCATCACTTTTACCATGACTGGGGCGTCGTACTAAATTCCACAATATGAGAGTACATTCGCCAGTTCCGCATAAACGAGCCCGTATCGAGATCATCCCGTTGATCGACATCATGTTCTTTCTGCTCGCTAGCTTTATGATGGTGAGCTTGAGCCAGGCTCACATGAAAGGCATTCGCGTGAATTTGCCCGCTGCGGTAGGGCCTCCGCCAAGCGGGGTGAAGGATTTTGTCTCCATAAAAGTGCTGGAGGGAAACGCTGTGTTCTTCGATAACCAATACGTGCCAGATGACCAAGTCCTGCCGCGGCTTTTTGAGCTTCACAGGGCAAATCGGGACATCAAAATCTCTATCAGCGCAACGCCGATGGCGATTTACGGTGATGTCATTGGAGTCCTCGACAAGGTTCGCTCCGTCGGAATCACAAAGGTCGGCTATCAGATTAGAGCAGCTTCTGCGCCTGCGCCTACAGGTGCTGCACCACCACCACCACCACCACCACCACCACCTGGACCTTAGGTCGCAAGAGCCGTCAGTCTTCTGCGACAGATATCCCGATCACTTTTTTATCGGCCGGGACGCGGTAGTACGAACGTGCGTAACTTTTCCAAGGCGCGAGCCCTGTGGCTTAGTTGATTTTTTTCCGCAGGCCCAAGCTCGCCAAAAGTTCGTTGGAAATTCTTTGGAACAAAAATTGGGTCGTATCCGAAGCCACGCGACCCGCGCGGTTGATCAGCAATTTGTCCCTCAACAATCCCCTCAAACACTCCGAGAACCTCGCCATTGCGCGCGAGCGCCAGCACACAATGAAATCGAGCTCGACGAGAGTCATTCTTAGCGCGAACTCGTGCAAGCTCCTCCAATAGCTTGTCGATCTTTTCTGTGTTGGTCGCATTCGCGCTGGCATACCGCGCCGAGTGTATTCCTGGTGCACCGCCAAGGGCGTCTACCTCCAGCCCTGAATCGTCGGCAACTACGAGTCCTGGCAATTTTGTTGATACTGCCAGCGCTTTGAGCTTCGCGTTCTCTTCGAAAGACGTTCCGGTTTCGATGATCTCGGAGATATCCGAATACGCGCGCAGATCGCGAACGCTGAAGTCTGATCCGAGAATATGCTGGATCTCGCGCGTCTTATGCGCATTGCGGGTCGCCACGAGAAGCCGTATCACCCTGAAATAAAATCTGGAAGCCCGGAACCCACGAGTAAAATTTCAGTTTCCTTTCTTGGGTTCCTGGGTTCTTGATTCTAATCCGATGAGTAGCGAGCGGCGCAAATCATATCCCTTCGATCAGCTCGAACCAAAATGGCAGGCCATTTGGGAAGAGCGGCAGCTTTTCCATGCGCCTAACCCTGACGAGAAAGGTTTCGATCCGGCGAAGCCGAAATTTTATATTCTGGACATGTTTCCCTACCCAAGTGGGGCAGGGTTGCACGTAGGCCATCCTGAAGGTTACACCGCAACCGATATCATCGCCCGCTACAAAAGGATGCGTGGCTTCAATGTCTTGCATCCGATGGGTTGGGACGCATTTGGTCTGCCGGCGGAGCAATATGCCGTGAAAAGCGGCCAGCACCCTGTTGTCACGACACGGCAGAACGTGGCGAAATTCAAAAGCCAACTAAAGCGGATCGGTTTTTCCTACGATTGGCAACGGGAGATCAACACGGCCGACCCGCGCTATTACAAATGGACGCAGTGGATTTTTCTCCAGATCTACAATTCCTGGTTCAATCCCGACACCAAACGGGCTGAGCCGATTTCCACGTATCGCGGGAGTGATCCGGACAGCGTTCGACTCGCCTATGTTGCCGATGTCCCGGTCAACTGGTGTGCGGAGCTCGGCACAGTTTTGGCCAACGAAGAAGTCGTGGATGGCAAAAGTGAAGTTGGCGAATTCCCGGTTGTTCGAAGACCAATGCGGCAATGGATGTTGCGCATCACCGACTATGCGGAGCGATTGCTCGATGACCTCGATGAACTGGATTGGCCCGACGGAATCAAATTGCTTCAGCGCAATTGGATTGGCCGAAGCGAAGGTGCGGAAATCGATTTCAAAATTGAGAATCACGGCGCGCACGTGTGCGTGTTCACTACACGGCCCGACACGTTATACGGCGGCACGTTCCTTGTGCTGGCGCCGGAACATTTGCTCGTCGATCAAATTGTCACCGAAGAGCAATGGCCAGCTGTGCGCGAGTATCGTGAGCGAACTGCGCGCAAAAGCGAGCTCGAACGCGCCGATCTATCGAAAGAAAAAACAGGCGTGTTTACCGGCGCGTACGCAATTAATCCCGCGACCAGCAAAAAGATTCCAATCTGGATCGCGGATTACGTTTTACTCGGTTACGGGACTGGAGCGATCGGCGGCGTTCCTGCGCATGACGAACGCGATCTGGAATTCGCGAAAAAATTCGACCTGCCGATCATCGTAGTTGTTCAGCCAACACGCGACGAACCGGCCATCGGATTCACCGGCGAAGGCATCGCAGTCAATTCGCCAATTATCAATGGACTGACCAGCGCCGACGCGAAAAAGAAAATCACCGCGTGGTTGGAACAACACGGCTTCGGCAAACGCGCGATCAATTACAAGCTTCGCGACTGGTTATTCTCGCGTCAGCGCTACTGGGGAGAGCCGTTCCCGATCGTTTGGGAAAATGGAAAACATCGCGCGTTGGGTGAAAAGGAATTGCCGGTAGTCCCGCCGTCACTCGACGATTACAAACCGACCGGCACCGGTGAACCGCCGCTGGCAAAGGCAAAGGAGTGGATCCGGTATTCCGACAAGGCGCTGCGTGAAACAAACACCATGCCGCAATGGGCAGGCTCGTGCTGGTATTACCTGCGATTTTGCGACCCGCATAACGACAAGCGGTTCGTAGGCGAAGAAGCGGAACTGTACTGGATGGGTGGTGACAAGCCGGGTGGTGTTGATTTGTACGTCGGCGGAACTGAGCACGCGGTACTGCATCTGCTTTACGCGCGTTTCTGGCACAAGGTTTTGTTCGACCTCGGCTACGTTTCCAAGCCGGAGCCGTTCCAGCGCCTTGTGAATCAGGGAATCATCCTTGGTGAAGATAATCAGAAAATGTCGAAGTCGCGCGGAAACATCGTTAATCCTGATGACGTAATCGATCAGCACGGCGCGGACGCGTTTCGCTGCTACGAAATGTTTATGGGCCCGCTGGAGCAAATGAAACCCTGGAGCATGCGCGGCGTCGAAGGCGTTGCGCGCTTTTTGGCGCGCGTCTGGCGTCTCCTCATGACTGAGAACCAGGCAGGCGAGTGGGAATTATCCAGCAAGATCAAACCCGCCGATCCGAGCAAGGCGCAGCAGAAAGTGCTTCATGCCACTATCAAGAAAGTCACTGAAGATATCGAATCGTTCTCGTTTAACACCGCCATTTCACAAATGATGATTTTCGTGAACGCGTTTACCAACGCCGAAACAATTCCGTTATCAGCGATGCGCACGTTCCTGATTTTGCTGAGTCCATTTGCACCTCACATTGCATCCGAATTGTGTGAAAGGCTGAATACAAGATTCAGCGACGCACACGGCGACATGACGGAGCAGCCCTGGCCAGAATATGACGAGCGGCTGCTCGCCGAAGAAGAGGTTGAAATCGTAATTCAAATAAATGGGAAACTGCGCGATCGAATGAAGATGTCGATTCTTGCAACGGAGCAAGAGCTGAAAACTGCCGCGCTGTCGAGCCCGAAAATTCAAGATCGAATCGCCGGTAAGACAGTGCGCAATGTGATTGTAGTGCCGAAAAAATTGGTCAACATCGTCGTATGAAGAAGATCTGGAACGAATTCAAAGAATTCGCCGTAAAAGGTAACGCGGTTGATCTCGCGGTCGGTGTCATTATCGGTGCGGCCTTCGGTTCAGTGATCACTTCGCTGGTGAAAGACGTGGTCATGCCGCCGATCAGTGTTCTCACCGGCGGACTCGATTTTTCAAATAAATTTCTCATTCTTCGAGCGGCCAAGGATGGCTCGAGCGCATTCAATACTCCCGCAGACGCCGCGAAGGCCGGAGCGATCACCTGGAATTACGGCAACTTCATTACGCTGGTGATCAATTTTCTCATTGTCGCGACCGCTATCTTCCTTCTGGTCCGGCTGATCAATCAATTGAGACGACCAGCGGAAAAACCAGTCGACGAGAAAGAGTGTCCGGCGTGTGCGATGAAGATCCCTATTAAGGCAACGCGCTGTCCTCATTGCACGAGCGAGCTTACCCAAACAGCCACGCGCTAGCACTCTAGCTGCTATCATTAACCAGCTTGCGAGACACACTCAGAACCTAGCTCAATTCAGCGGCCCTAGGGAATTTTTGCAAATTATTGCTTGCCCATCCCTACTTGGGCTGCTATGGAGGGCCCGATAATGCGATGCCTTAACCTAGCGGTCGCAGGAGCTTCAGCTTGTTTAATCGTTGGCTGCGCCACGCAGTCGAAGCCGACTCTCACCAGCGGACGTCGCATACCAAACGTGCGTACTACCGCGTATACCCATCTTGAGGGGGGAAGCGGCCGTCGTAACGCGCTCGGCGAATATTTGTCCGGCCGACACATGATGAGTGCTGCTTCCGACTGGTCACGATATCCGCTCGGAACACGGTTTCGAATCGCCGAGACGAACGAAGAATATGTTATCGACGACTATGGGAATGCGTTGATCGGCACCGACACCATTGACCTTTATAAGCCTAGCCGGCTAGACATGAAACAGTGGGGCGTCCGGCACGTGGACATCGACATTTTGCAATGGGGTTCCGAGGAACAAAGTCTGAAAGTCCTCGCTGCGCGCTGCAAACATAGTTGCGTACGGAAGATGGTCGCAGCCCTTGAGAAAAAGAAGGGCAAAACCGTCGCTCAATCTTCTTCTACTCGCACTTCGCTTTGAGTTAACGCGAGTCGCGCAGCATTTTCCCCGCCGATGAGAATCTTCGTTGTTGGCGGCGCGGGTTACATTGGCAGCGTTTGCGCCCAGCTTTTGCTCGATGAAGGCCACGAAGTTATCATCTTCGATAACCTGAGTGAAGGGCATCGGCGCGCAATCGATTCGCGGGCCAACTTCATCCGGGGCGACTTGGCCAGCCGCCTGGAAATTGACGCTGCGCTTTCCATCGCGCGGCCAGACGCGGTGATGCATTTCGCAGCATATGCACTGGTCCCCGAATCAATGCGCGATCCGTCCAAATACTTTCGCAACAATATTTCCAACGGCTTGAACCTGCTGGACGCCATGCTGAAAACGGGCGTTCGAAGGATCATTTTCTCATCGACATGCGCGATTTTCGGGCCGCCCGAGCGGGTGCCGATCGATGAGAGCGCGGTGCCGCGTCCGATCAGCCCATATGGTGAATCGAAACTGGCTTTCGAAAAAATTCTGCGCTGGTACGACCAAATACATGGTTTTAAATTTGTTTCATTGCGTTATTTCAACGCAGCCGGTGCCACCGAGAATTTCGGCGAAGACCATCGGCCGGAGACACATTTGATTCCCACCGTGCTGAAGGTCGCGCTCGGTCAAAGACCGAATCTCGAAATTTACGGCACTGATTATGAAACACCCGACGGTACCTGTATTCGCGACTACATCCACATCGTCGATCTTGCGCACGCGCACATTCTGGCGCTCGGTGCAGCCAACAGCGGCTTCTACAACCTTGGGACTGGAGGCGGCTCGAGTGTTAAGGAGGTAATCGCAGCCTGTCGCAAAATCACCGGCCGACAGATCGACACGATTGAAAACCCGCGCAGACCTGGCGATCCGCCGCGGCTTATCGCTTCCTCGGCAAGAATCAAAAAGGAGCTTGGTTGGCGACCACAGTTCCAGTCGCTCGACGCCATCATCGAGAGCGCTTGGGCATGGCATCAGAAGTTTCCACACGGCTACGGCGAGTAAACCCGAACGCCGCAGCTGCCGGAGGCGTTTCGTTCATTAGCTATTCATCGCGCTAGAAACAGCTGCTTCGACCGATGCGATTTCCAGATCACTGAGCTTCCGGCTTTGCGCGCTAAGAACTCGTACGTTGTTATTCCTGGGCGCCCACACATTAGGATCAGTCGGACCCAAAAGCAGAACGCAATTTGCGCCTGCGGCTGCGGCGAGGTGCGAAATTCCGCTATCGTGCCCAATAAAAATCGAGCGCTCAAGCACTGCGGCCAGATGAGGCAGTGGTAAATTTTTTGCGAAACGGACCTGTCGATTTTTCCACGCGTGTTCCAATAGCTCCGTCTGTTTTTTGTCCGCTTCGCCTGAAATTACGACAAGCGAAGGCAATTTTTGCGGCTGCCCGCCCTTGTAGTCGACGAGTGGGAAGCCGTCGTTTCGCGAAAATAGCTCCAACCAATTTCCCAGTGGCCAATTCTTTTCAGTGCTGCCGCTTCCCGGATGAATGGTGAGAACTGGTTGCTGCAAATTTTGGAGAAACTCCCGGGCGAACTGTCGATCCTTTATTGAGGGGAAAACTTTTTGAGTAAGATCGCCGACTCTGATTCCCAGCTCTTCGATCGGCCGCGCAAGTTGGCGCGCGGCGTGGTCGAGGGTTTGGACGATCTTGGCTGGCCCGCAAAAGAAATTTTCAACACCACACCGGCGCACGTTGTTTTCAAAGATGCGGTCCGGATCATAAAGATAACTAATGATCAAATCGAAACTGGCGAAATAATTTGCCAACTCCGCTGGCAATTCCGAATTCCTGGCGAAGAAGCTCGAGAGCGGTCCGTATTCGATCGAGCGTACTGCTTGCGCGTAAAATCGCTTTTCGGCAAGCACCGCAATGTGTTTGTAACCAAGAATCTCCATGTATGCCTGCGGACAAGCGTCGCGCAGAGCCTTGAGCGTCGGCAACGTGAGAATAAAATCGCCGATCGCGCCGCCACGGATCACCAGAATGCGCTTCATACACATTTACTGTAGCGGCGCTCTGTGAATGCCGAAAAGATTCGTGAGACACTACAACTGCCAAATCGAAAAATCCCGGAGTGAAACTTGCCCGCGTCATCGGCGGTCGCACACCACGGCTATGGTTTCTAATACTGAGTAAACGCGAACCTGAGAATCACACCGCCATAGATCAAGGCGATAGCGTGCAAACAGCGCCAGCGAAAAACGCTGCGCGTGCTCCAGTTGATTTGATCGCGAAGAACATAGGGGATCGCGACCCAAAACAGACCGGCAACGATCAGCAGATAAGCGAACACCGTTATGAGCAACCGGCTGGTTTCGTAGCGCAGAAAGGCGGCATCGAGCAGCGGCTCCGCCGCGAGCAAACAAAGAATTCCAAGCGCGCGTACTGCGAGAAATTCGTCGACGAAACGTAGGGCGAGCACGTAACCGATTGGCAACGCAATGAGGAGCGGCCGGCGAAAACCGGAGAATTCGCCCATCTGGATCGTGTAGAGCAGCCAAAATGTCCAAACAAGACAAACGGTGAGCAGGATAACTCCCGTAGTCCTAGAGCGCGGAAGCCGCTGCACCACACGAGCGAAGCTCGGTTTTATTAATCCGAGCAAACCCATTAAAACGAGAAATGCTCCTGCGATGATTTCGACGGTGTGCAAGGAGAGATCGTAAATCATGCGGCGAGCTTCGCTAATGGGGTGTGAGTTTGGGTAAGGTGGCGCAAGTTTTCAACTTGTGATTGAACGCGCCGGAGAACCTCAAAAAGTTGCCAGAGTAGCACATGCCTCTGGCTTTCGCTCTAACGAAAGCACGCCGGAGACATGGGCTTCCCTAATTGGCGTGCCATACAAGCTGAACCCGTTGGCCTGCTCGATTCGGACCTTGACCAGTTCTCCAATCAGTCTGTCGCTGCCTTCAAATACGACAATTTTGTTGGTGCGCGTTCGCCCCATTAAGCGGGCGGGATTGGTTTTGCTGGGGCCTTCGCAGAGCACTTCCACACATTGGCCGACCAGCCGTTCGAGACTTCGGCGATTCGATACGTTTACAACTTGGAGCAAATCCTGATTGCGCTCTTCCCTGGTGCGCTCTTCGATTTGATCCAGCATGTCCGCAGCCGGCGTGCCACGCCGCGGCGAATAGCGAAAGACGAAGGCGTTATCAAATTGGATTTTGTCAACCAAATCGCGGGTCTGCTTGTAATCGTCTTCTGTTTCTCCCGGAAAGCCGACGATAATGTCCGTCGTAATCGCGATGCCGTCTCGCGCCCGCCGAATTCGCCTCACAAGATCGAGGTATTTTTCTGCCGTATACGCGCGGTGCATCGTTTTCAGAATCTTATTGGAGCCAGATTGCAACGGCAGATGGACGTGCTCGGCGAGTTTCGGTAAACGCGAGATCGCGTCGATCAAGTCGTCGCGGAAACCGATCGGGTGCGGCGAAGTGAAGCGGAGCCGCTCGAGCCCGTTGACGTCGTGAACGGCTTCGATCAACTGCACAAACGGAGATTTATTGTCGATCTTCGGAAATTCGTGGCGGCCGTAAAGATTCACGATTTGCCCCAGCAACGTGATTTCTTTAACGCCCCGCGAAACTAGATCACGCACTTCGCTCACGATATCGTTGATAGAGCGGCTGCGCTCCATCCCTCGCGTCTGCGGAACGATGCAAAATGTGCAGTGCATGTTGCAGCCCTGCATAATCGAGACGAATGCCGTCGCCTGTCGCGGCGTGACAGATTGATCGCGGATTGTCGATTGCGAGCCACGTTCCTCCGCGACATCAACAATCGAAAACCGCAAATCGTCCATCGCCTGACTTGAATGATAGGACGCGCACTCCGTGCGCGCCGCTTTCTTGGCCACTAGTTCCTCGACGTAATCCGCCACTCGGTGAAATTTCTGCGTACCGACGACAAGATCGACATGCGACAGGCCTTTGAGCAGTTCGTCACCGCGTGCCTGGGCCATGCAACCGAGAAACCCAAACACAACGTGCGGCCGCTCTTTAGCCAGTCGCCCCAGCATTCCCATTTTCCCCAGCGCCTTCTGGTCAGCCATATCGCGCACGCTGCACGTGTTCAGAAGCACAACGTCGGCTTCTGACTCTTTTGAGACCCGCTCGTACCCGCACGCCATGAGCGAGTGCGCAACCTGTTCCGAGTCGCGCTCGTTCATCTGGCAACCGTAAGTTTTGATAAAAAATTTCGGCATGAAGGAGTCAAAATAATACACGGCCACAATGCCTTCGTCCAAGACACGCCATGAATTTCACGAATTCACACCAATTTCATGCAGCGTTACGAGATTCGTGACAATTCGTGTAATTCGTGTCTTAAATCCCCGGCATGCCGATCGCGAAAGACGAGCCTCCAGCAATTGGAATCATTGGTGGCAGCGGTTTGTACCAGATGGAGGAATTACGCGACACGACTGAACACAAGATCGATACACCGTTTGGATCGCCATCGGATGCTCTGATTGGGGGAAAATTACGCGAGCGTCAGGTTTACTTCTTGCCGCGGCACGGTCGCGGGCATCGGATTCTGCCGCACGAAATAAATCACCGCGCCAACATTTACGCACTTCGCTCGTTGAACGTTCGCTGGATCATTTCAGTGGCGGCGGTCGGCAGCTTGCAGGAAAAATATGCGCCGCGAGATCTGGTCTTACCGTCGCAGTTTTACGATCGCACCAGTCAACGGGCGGCACATACATTTTTCGGCGAAGGCATTGCGGCGCACGTTGGATTCGCCGAACCGATCAGCGCGAACCTGCGCAATCTGTTGGCTGAATCGGCGAGATCACTGGGATATACCGTTCACAACGGCGGCACTTACGTGAACATAGATGGCCCGGCATTCTCGACGCGTGCGGAATCTGAATTCAATCACCGCAACGGGTTCGACGTGATCGCCATGACCAATCTTCCGGAAGCAAAACTGGCTCGCGAAGCGGAGATCGCACTCGCTACCATGGCCATGATCACTGACTACGATTGTTGGAAAATCGAGGAGGAACCGGTGTCGGCTGAGATCGTTCTCAGTCACCTGCTCGCAAATGCAGAGACAGCCCGGAGAGTTATCGCAGACGTCATCCCGCGAATTCCCAATGAGCCGAACTGGCCTGAACATTCCGCGTTGGATACGGCGCTGGTGACCGACCGGAAGTTGTGGCCGGAAGCCACTATACAAAAGCTGAAACCGATTTTGGCGCGCTTCGTTGCTGGATAAGGTCGCCGTCTGTTTTCGTCTGGCTTGCGTCCATGCTAGGGCGCGTCACGAGCTTGCCCTGAGCGAAGCCGAACGGGTGCGCGCCGATGTTCTTGATTGCGATCGGCGCGCAGAGGACTGCGCAGCCTGCCTTCAGGATCACAGGCCATTGAATTGCGAGGCGATGCGATTAAGAATCACAAAATGAAAACGCGTTGCTTTGATCATATCGATCTACGGGTGAAAGACATGGAGGTAGCGAGAAAGTTTTACGCAAAATTTCTGCCACAGCTTGGATTTGTTGAGGAACGACCCGGAAAAGAATACCATACTTTTTTTTCTGCCGGCGGCGAAAGACCGTCCGAATTCTTTTGTTTCTCACAGGACAAAAATCATCGGCCAAACCGCACACGCATCGCGTTTTGGGCCGACACGCGCGAAGAAGTGGATCGGATTGCGAAATTCGTGCGCGACGCAGGCGGGAAAAACCTTGAGGGGCCGGAAGTTTGCAAGGGCTACAGTCCCGGCTACTACGCGTTTTTTTTCGAAGACCCGGACGGTAACAAGCTGGAAATCTGCTGCCGGGAGAGTCCGGTCATTGCGCAGTGACCGAGTTTCGGCGAACAGTTGGTGAATGAGTAAGCCAACGCACGTTCCTGCAATTCTGCAGGAACCACGTCGGCACCGTTATCTTAAGCTGATCGCGCTGTTCAAAATCGGCAAAGGCGTGCTGTTGCTGTTGCTTGGTGTTTCACTGCTTTTCCTGAACGCGCGCACCCGTTGGATGGATGCCATTTCGGATTGGACCGCGGATGAAATCTTGCTAGAGCACAGCAAGGCTGTCGCTTATTTGCTTCACAAACTGCAAGCGGTTCTTGCGGGCGGCACGTTGCGTGCCACCGGTCTTTTGGCGCTCTTTTACGCAGCAGTTCTTTTTACCGAGGGAATCGGAGTGTATCTGGAACAGCGCTGGGCGGAACTACTGATGATTTTCGCGACCGCTGGACTGATTCCAATCGAAATCCGTCACCTTTGGCATCGGCCGGGCTTGGTAGGCGCGCTCATTTTGCTGGTGAACTGTTTCATTGTCTGGTTTTTGTATCGCGTCCTCAAACGCGACAAGGCCAAACCGCGCGTCCCAGAGCCACGCGAATTGGTCGAGACCGTTTAGATAAATAATCCCTTTGACAGCGCGGACACGCTCAGATGGGGAGTGAGTGGCGATTACTTCTAGCGGGAAACCTGGCACCTGCGTCCATGCAAAGGCCAAAAATTGATGACAAATTGACTTTGCAGGGAGATTTCGGAAAGACCGATGCAATCTGCGTCGAGGTGCTGGATAATCCGGCTACTGAGGAGGAGGGCATTTTGCTCAAGGTGATGGCGCGCGGTCCATTCGAACAAGGCCAGCAAGTCTGGATAGTCGGTCGCGACGGATCGAAAGTCGGCGCCACGGTTGAAAACGTCCTTAAACAGACGATCGACAGCGAAGTGACGCTTTCGACGGTCCTGCCGGCGTAATCGGCAAAGGGTAGAGCCAAGATCTGTTCCCTTACACGCTGGCTTGCTTTCGGCACGCCTTTTGACTGTGATTACGGTGTGAGTGCCGCTCCAGATGACGTGACCTCACTGACCGCAAGTGGTTCGGCCTTTGCTGTCGCGGGGGTGTTTACCACCACACACTGGAGCGTGGTGCTGGAGGCACAAGGTGAATCGCCAGCCGCAGAGGAGGCGCTCGAAAATCTTTGCCGCACTTACTGGCGACCTATTTATGGCTTCGTCAGACGGCAGGGCGTTGACCCAGACGAGGCTAAAGATATCACCCAGGGTTTTTTCGCGCTGATTTTAGAGCGCAAAGATTTCCAATCCGTGCGCCAGGAAAAGGGCCGCTTGCGTTCTTTTCTTCTGGTGTCCGTCAAGCATTTTATGGCGAACGAGCGACGTGATGCTGCGACGATCAAACGTGGCGGCGGCCGAACGCTGATTCCGCTCGACTGGATCGGATCGGAAGATTCCACCGAATTCGATCGAAGCGACATGCTGAGCGCCGACCTGCTTTATGATCGTCGCTGGGCGTTCACCGTGCTCGACCGGGTGTTCGCGCGCTTGCGCGAGGAATCTCAGGCATCAGCTAACGCACCGCTGCTGGAGCGGTTGAACACTTTGCTGTCTGACGAACCGGATCGGCCGTCCCAAGCGGAGATTGGGCGCGAGTTTGG
>WNGA01001001.1_pt1 | contig 43595 bp, 40 predicted proteins | sample 5400061 | NCBI WGS metagenome assembly WNGA01 (sample SAMN13153366, study PRJNA577476) | soil metagenome | isolation source: 100 cm soil or saprolite under grassland replicate 2 | place: USA:California | collected 2016-06-15 | reverse complement strand
CGGCAAACCCCAAGCCGGCCGGCTGATCGGCTACCTCACCAAATACCTCACCAAGAACATCGCCGACTGCCACACCCCCGCCACCGACCCCGCCCGCGCCCACGCCGCCCGGCTGACCGAGGCGCTGCGGTACGAGCCCTGCGCACCCACCTGCCCCAACTGGCTGCTGTTCGGCGTCCAACCCAAGAACCCACGCCAGCTGTGAGGTGGGTCGCGATCGGCCAACCGGAGCACGGACCCGGGCGGGCGACGCGGCCGGAGCGCGAGCGTAGCGAGCGGCGACGGTCCGCGGATTGCCGCGCCCGTGCCGTCGCCGCCAGGTGGCGGCCTTGATCTAGTACAAGCCCAATTCGGCAACACACCGCGTCGGCGTGTAACGGAGCGCGCGTCGTCGCAGGACACGCGCAGTGGGGAGTCAGGCGGCGGTGAGGGCGGCGATGTGGCTGCGTAGGTCCTCAGCGTCGGGGTGGCCGGTGTAATGGCGGGCGGCGTTGGAGATGTCGGTGAGCCGGGCCAGGACCTTGGCGGACTGAAGCGCGGCGGCCTTGTCGAGGGCTTCGTTGGCGGCGACGACGCCGTCGTCCAGGGCGCCGGTGTACAGCAGGCCGGCGGCGAGGGAGAGCCTGTCCAGGACGTGGCCGGTCCAGCTCCGCTGGCCGTCGTAGGCGGCCAGGGCGGTAGCGGTGTCCGCGACTGCGATTTCGGCGTAGTGGCGGAAGGCGGGGGTGCGGGCCAGCACCTGGTACACCTGGCCGCGGATTCCGGCGTGGGCGCCGGGGTGCTTGAGCAGCATCGACGACGTCGAGGCCCACGGCGGTACGGCGGCTGGGTCAGTCCGGGCCAGGTCGTCGGCGACCCGGGACAGCGCGTCGAGGACGCCGCGCTCGTCGGCCAGGTGTGCCCGCGCACGCGCGTCTTCGAGGTACAGGGCGGCGCGGACGGCCGGGAGGACGCCGTCGTGGTCGGTGGCCAGCAGGCCGAACCCGGCCAGCCGGGAGCCCTCGCGCGGGTCGCTGTTGATGACGCTCAGATGCGCCATGTCTCCCAGGATGGCGCCGACCAGCGCGGGCTCGTCGGCCTCGCGGGCCAGCGCCAGCGCCTGTAGGTGGTGCCGGCGCGCGCTGGTCGGAAGCCCGCCGCCTTCGGCGAAGGACCAGGCGATCAGCGTGTGCAGGTCGGCCAGCGCGAGCCGCAGGTCACGGGCGGTGGCCTGGCTCTGCCGGGAGTTGAGCAGTCCGTGCGCCCAGCCGGCGAACCCGCGAGCCGCGTCCAGGCTCGCGCCGTAGCCGAGCTGGTATTCCAGGTTGCGCAACTGCGCGATGGTGGTCCGGACCTGAGCCACCTCGGCCGCACCGACGCGAGCCGGCACCGCTCGCACCGGGGAAGCCCGGCTCGGGAACAGGCCGCTCACCCCGTCTATCGCGCCACCCGCGGCGATCGCACCAGCCGCGGCCAGGAACTGCCGTCGGAACACGGCCTCATCTCCTTCCAGGTGAGAGCCGCCGACGTTCGAGCCGCCACCGCCATCGCACGCCACGCAGCTACCCAGCCGCAGGTAGCCCAGCGGGATCCCCAAACCCTGCGCGATCCGCAGCAACACCGCGTACGCCTTGACCTGCCGGCCCTTCAGGATCGCCGACACCTCCGGCTGCGACTGCCCCGTCGCCGCACCGATCTGCGCCTGGCTCCACCCGCGGGCGTGCAACCAACGGAACAGCACCTGCACATCCTGAACCGCCAGCCCCGCCCGCAACCGCGGATCCTCCAACCACTCCGGGTCAAACCGCGGGACGGACCGCACCGTGTTCACCACCCCACGGTAGTAACCGGCGACGCCACCGCCCATATGCCGGACATATACATCCCACGAAGAACCGAGCCAGATATCCTGCCGGCCGGCTGCTCGATCATGCGAGTACGGCCGCCCCAGGCCGACCCACTCCGCATACGCCACCCCGGACCCGGGGTGGGCGGGTGGGCGCGGGTGGGCCCGCCCCGGCCGACTCCTTCATCCGATCGGGTGGTTCTTCCTGGTGTTCGCGAAACTGGGTTGTAGTCGAGGAGATGCCCGGACATCGGGTCGGTGAGCAGTCGCCGCCAGGTGCCGTCGGCGGCGAGTTCCCGGGCCAGCTGGGCGGGGATGGGTCCGTACCCGGCCAGTTCGGCGCCGTGTTCGGTCAGGCCCATGAGCATGGTGGCGGGCATCGTGACCTGCACCAGCACCCCGTTGCCCCCGCCGCCGCCGGTGCTGCCGCTGCCGCCGCCGATGCTGCCGCTGCCGCCGCCGGTGCTGCTGGTGGCGCCGGTGGTGGTGTTGGTGTTGGTGGTTGGGTTGAGGATGAGGTCGGTGAGGGTGTCGGCGCGGCGTTGGTCCATGGTCCGCCCGTCGGCGGGGGTGGTGGCGGCGTGGGCGGCCTGGTCGATCTTGCGGTAGACGCGGGTGGCGTCGGCGGCGGGCAGGTAGGCGCGCAGTTCCGCCATGGCGTCGTCCATCGGGTACAGCACGACCCGCCGGTCGGCTTTGCGGTTCTGGTGTCGGGCGTGGGCGCCGTCGGGGTCCAGCCGGGCGATGGCCTTGCGGGCGGCGCGGGCCAGTTCGCTGGTGTTCTGCCGCGCCGCGTCGGGCAGCACCGCCGCCTCCACCGCCCGGGCCACCGCCGGCGGCAGCGGGTCGGTCAGCTCGGCCAGCTTCTGCACCCGCCGCAGATCGATCTCGCCGGCCTCGAGCGCGGCCAGGGTCGCGGGCAGCCGGTCGGTGAGGGTCAGCGCCAGCCCCAGCCGCATCCCGGCCACCGCCCGGGTCCAGCCCAACGCCAGCGCGACCTCATCGGGGGCGAAGTCGGAGAACAGGTTGCCCTTGTCGCTTGGTCGCAGCGCGGCGAACCGGGCCAGCGCCCGCAACTGCATGGCGTGTAGGTAGCCGATTTGTTGTTCGCAGGCGGCGAGGAGGTCCAGTTCGGTGTAGCCGCGGTCCACCGGGTGGGCGTCGGGGTCGGTCGGGTACATGGCTTCGACGTCGAGGTCGGTGGTGGCCAGGGTCGCCATGTCCCGGTCGGCCGCATTGTCGAAGTCAACACAGACCACCCAAAATGCACGACCGGACAGACGCCACGGGCGTACGACGCAAGACGCGCCAGTCAGTGAACATGGGCCGCAGCGTGAGGGCTATTCGTCCCGGGACATCATCGCCTCCTCCAGGTCCAGCTCGAACTGCACCCGGCGCAGCACCTCATCGTCGATCCGGCCCTCGTCCCGAAGCCGGACGAACACCGCCCGCTCCGCCTCCAGCATCTCCCGCCGCAGCCGCCGGTAGGCCGCCGTCGGGGTCTCCCGCAGGTGCTCGTCCGGCGGCCCGCCCAGCCGCTCCCAGGCGGCCAGCGACCGCACCTCTGCGCGGTCCCGCAGCCGGTCGACGATCTCTTTCGGTACGTCGCCGTCGACCGCGAGCAACTCCTCGAGCCGGTTCATCGCGGCGTTGATCGCGGCGTGCTGCGCGCCCGCCTCGGCCAGGTCGTCGGCGCGCCGCTCGTCCGCCGCGATCATCCCCAGCCGGCGGATCACCGTGGGCAGCGTGAACCCGTGCAGCACCAGCGTCGCGATCACCACGCAGAACGTCAGGAACGTGACCAGGTTCCGGGCCTCGAAGTTCTCCGGCAGCGCATACGCGGCGGCGATCGACACCACACCGCGCATGCCGGCCCAGCCGACGACGGTCGGGAACTGCCACGGCGGGGACGGATCCCGCTCGCGCAGCCGGCGCGACAGCACCCGGGGCAGGTATGTGGTCGGGAACACCCACACGTACCGCGCCGCGATGACCACCGCGACCGCCACCGCCGCCCAGCCGGCGAGCTGCGCGACCGACCAGGACTGCAGGCCGTTCAGCACGGCGTGCAACTGCAGCCCGATCAGCACGAACACGACCGACTCAAGCAGGAAGTCGATCATCTTCCAGACCGCGCCGGCCTGCAGCCGGGACGCGTACGTGGCCGCCTTCGGCAGCTTGTGCCCGATCAGCAGCCCGGCCACCACCACGGCGAGCACCCCGGAGGCGTCCAGCGTCTCCGCCGGCACGAACGCGATGAACGGCGCCAGCAGCATCAGGGTGTTCTCCAGCACCGGGTCGCTCAGCCGGCAGATCACCCAGTTCACCAGCCACGCCACAGCGAGCCCGATCAGCACGCCACCGGCCGCGGCCACCACGAACACCCCCGCCGCGGACAGGAACGAGAACCCGGTGCCTACCGCCGCGGCCACCGCGACCCGGTACAGGGTCAACGCGGTGGCGTCGTTGACCAGGCTCTCCCCGGCCAGGATCACCACCAGCCGGCGCGGCAGCCCCAGCCGGCGAGCGATCGCGGTGGCCGCCACCGCGTCCGGCGGAGCCACGATGGCGCCGAAAGCGACCGCCGCGGACAGCGACAGCGCCGGCACCAGCGCGTACATCACCCCGCCCAGCACGAGCGCGGTGAACAGCACCAGCCCGACCGAAAGCAGCCCGATCGGGCGCAGGTTGCGGCGGAAGTTCAGGAACGAACTGTCCAGCGCCGCTGAGAACAGCAGCGGCGGCAGGATCAGCGACAGCACGACGTCCGGCTCGATCCGGAACTCCGGCACGCCTGGCACCATCGAGGCGGCGAGCCCGGCCAGCACCGCGAGCAGCGGGGCCGACCAGTTCAGCCGGCGGGCCACTCCGGCCACGACGGCGGCCACCGCGACCAGGCCCAGCACGCCGAACGCGTTCTCCAGACCATGCACCGCCCCACCCCCTCTGGGTCGAGAAGGCCCGTCCCGACCTCCCGGGCAGAGAGCCTCTCCCGGACGGTAGCGGCGGCGTCGACGCGCGGTGGCGCGGGCGGCCGATCTGGGCGGGGCTGACTGCGGTACCCGGCCTTATGGCTGACTCAGCCAGTCGCCCGTCAAGATTTCCTCCGTCGGCGTGAAACATCGCCGGGGTGCGCCCTCTCGTACTGGCTGACAGCGGGGCACGAGCATGGGAGATCGCGAGATGGACGAGTCGGGCGGGTACGGGATCGACAGCGTGGAAGACACCCAGGTGACGACGGAGTACGTGGACACCGACGGTGACGGCACGCCCGACGTGGCGCTGTCCGATGTGGACGGTGACGGCCACACCGACGTGCAGTATGCCGACCTGGACGGGGACGGCGTGGTGGACGTCATCGACGTGGACACCGACGGTGACGGCCAGGCCGACCTGCAGATCGAGGACACCGACGGGGACGGCATGCTGGACACCGTGCTGGTCGATGACGACGGCGACGGCGTCGCCGACCGCGTCATCACGGCCGAGCGCACCGGTGCCGCGCCGACGCCGGCGGACGGCACCCCGACGGACAGGACCGGCACCGACACGCCTCCTGCAGACACTTCCGGTACGGACACGACCGCGACGGATACGACCGGTACGGACACAAGCGCGACGGATACGACTGGTACGGACACGACTGGTACGGACACGACTGGTACGGACACGACTGGTACGGACACGACTGGTACGGACACGACTGGTACGGACACGAGCGCGACGGACGCTTCCGGTACGGACACGACCGGTACGGACACGACCGGTACGGACAGCGGCGCGGACCCCACCGCGGGCACCGACTCCGGCACCAGTATCGGGGGCGGCGTCGGCGGGGCGGACTCCGGCTACGGCGGCTACGGCAGCGATTCGGCCGCCTACACCCCCGGGCCGTTCCCGGTGTCCCCGGACGCCGGCCCGGACTCGGGCGGCCGGGCCGCGGGCGGCCGGTGACCGCGTCGCCCCGTGCGGTGGCCGAGCCGGGTTCGCCCGGCCCGGCAATCTCGGCTGTCACCCGCACCGGCGCGCTGCTGGCCACGGCGCTGGCCACCGTGTTGGCCGCGGCGGTGCTGTTCGCGGCCGCCGGCGACACCAGCGCGCTGGCCGCCTCCGCCGCTACCCGCGGGCCGCTCGGCACCATCACGGCGGACACCACCGGACCCGGCTTCTCCGGCGGGCCGGCCGCCGGCACCGCAGGCCCGATCGGGACCATCGGCGCCCCGAGCAGCCAGCCGGGCACCGGTACGCCCGGCACGGCGGCGCCGCCCACCACGGCGCCGGCCACCACGGCGCCGACCACCGTGCAGCCCAGCGTCGTGCCCAGCATCGCGCCCGTGCCCGTCACCCCCACCGGCGGCCGCGGCTCCGGCCCGTTGCTGCTGGTCGTGCTGCTGGTCCTGGTGGTACTCGGGCTGCTCGGGCTGCTGGTCCTACGAGGCCGGCCACGGACCACAACCGGCACTGTCGCGCCTCCCGGACCGCCGCCCGGATCGCCGCCCGGATCGCCTCCCGGATCGCCGTCCGGACAGCCGCCCGGACAGCCGACCGGGCGGCCGTCCGGAACCCCGCCGGGGCCCTCGCCTGGGACGCCGCGCCGGACCGAGCCGGTCCCGAGCGCGCCCTCCGGCGTGGCCGGCCTGGTGGACGCGCTGCGCAGGGTCGGGGCCGGCACCTCCAGCGTCGCGGTGGCCGAGCAGATCGATCGGCTGCTCGGCCGGCCCGATGTCAGCCGGGACGAGTTGGTGGCCGCCTGCATCCGGCACCGCGACCAGGTCCGGGACGAACCGCTGCGCGCGGTGCTGCAACGCGCCCTGGCCGGTGTGGGGGTGAGGGAGGTACGCGCGGACGGCGAGCGGTTCGACCCGCACCGGCACGAGACGGTGGACCGGGCACCGGCGGCCGACCCGGCGCTGCACGACACGGTGGCCGGCACGGAGCGCTGTGGTTACGTCGACAACGGCCGGGTGTTGCGGGTGCCGCGGGTGGTACTGCACTGGGTGCCGCCGGCGGGCGGCCCGTTCCCGGTGGACCGCCGATGACCGGCTCAGCCCGCGGCGGGCGCCACCGCCCCGCGTACCGCCCGGCGGGCCCGGAAGATCCACACCTTCACGGTGTCGATCGGCACGTCCAGTTCGGCGGCGATCTGCGCGTAGCTCAGCCCGCCGACCCACAGCAGCAGCGCGTCCCGGCGCGGCTGCGGCAGCGCGGCCAGCGCGGCCCGGACGGCGAGCCGGTCCGCCACCACGTCGTCGAACGGCGTCCGCCCGTCGGCCCGGTCCTCGGGCAGCTCGACCGGGGCGCCGGCGCTGCGTCGGACCACGGCCAGCGCGGCGTTGCGGCCGATGGCGTACACCCAGGACGAGAACGACGCGCGGTGGGCGAACCGGCCGAGCCCGCGCCAGGCGGCGAGCTGGGTGTCCTGCAGCGCGTCCAGGGCGTCGTGGTGGTTGCCGGTGACGTGCAGGCAGACCGCGTAGGCCGCCCGCTCCGCGGTTGCCCACAGCGCCCGGAAGGCGTCCTGATCACCCGCCCGGGCGGCGGCCAGCAGTTCGGCCTCCGCCGCGCGGGCGGCCCCCTCCCCCACTGCCCCCGACTTGTTCAACCCGGCCAGGTTAGCAACCCCGGCACGGCGGCCAGAGGATTTTCGGCAACGGTGCGGAGGGGCGGGCGATGACCGGTCCGGACACCCCCGACGAGCTGGCCGGGACCGATCTGGCCGCGCTGCGGGCGGCGCTGTTCGGCCCGCTGCCTGAGCTTCCGGCACCGGACCGGGAGGCGATGTTCGCCCGCACCTTCGACCCGGCCGCCCCGGAGCCGGACGGCGACCTGCTGCCCGGCTGGACCGGGGCCGCCGGCCCGTTCGAGGATGGCGCCGACGTGTTCGGCGTACCGCACGCGGACCCGTACCATCCCGACACCGCACCGTCCACTGTGGACGGCGGCGGCGACCCGGACGAGCTGCCCGACCCGGACGACGTGCCCAGCCCACAGGGCTCGGCCGACCCGCACGACTTGGCCGACCCGGAGGAGCTGCCCGACCCGGACAACGTGCCCAGCCCACAGGGCTCGGCCGACCCGCACGACTTGGCCGACCCGGAGGACCTGGACGACCTGGACGACCTGGACGACGACCCGGACGACGGCGGCGGGGAGCACGATCACGCCGGCCCGGGCTGGCCCGAGCACGACCCCGGCGCCGCCGACCTGCCGGCGCACCCGGGCGGCGACGACGGTGGCGACCACGGCGGCTATTCCGGCCACACCGGCGCCGACTTCGGCCACGGCGGTTCGGACACGGAGTACCCGTGGGACTGACCGGCGCCGACTGGCCGCCGGACGGCCTGGACGCGTCGGCCGAGACGCTGTGGTGGCTGTGCCGGGACACCGCCGGCCGGCTCGCCGTCGCCGGCCTGCGCGACCGCGTCGAGCAGATCGGCACCCGGCTCGGCGAGCCGCTGCGGCTGGCCGTCGCGGGAGCGGTCAGCGCCGGCAAGTCCACCCTGGTGAACGCGCTGCTGGGCCGGCCGGTGGCGCCGGTCGACGCGGGCGAGTGCACCCGGATGGTGGCCTGGTACCGGTACGCCGATGCGGCCGAGGACGGCCGGATCGACGTGGAGTTGCACGACGGCACGCTGCACACCCGGGCACTGGACGCCGGCCGGCTGCCATCCGACGTCGGGGTGCCGCCGGACCTGGTGCGCCGGCTGGTGGTGCACCTGGCCGCGCCGACGCTGCGCACGCTCACCATCATCGACACGCCCGGGATGAACACGGTGACCCAGGAGAACGAGGAGCGCACCCGGCGGCTGCTGTTCGGCGAGCAGCGGCAGGGCGAGGTGCAGGCGCTGCTGTACGTGCTGCGTTACACCCAGCGCTTCGATGCCGGCGCGCTGGCCGAGTTCCGGTCGCTGTTCGACTCCTGCGGGCTGTCCGCGGTGAACACCGTGGCGCTGCTCAGCCACGTGGACCTGCGGGTGGACGAGCCAGACCCGTGGCCGCGGGCCCGCGCGTTGGCGAGCCGGGCGTACCAGCAACTGAGCTCGGTGGTCTTCGACGTGGTGCCGGTGGTGGGCCTGCTGGCCGAGGCGGCGCGGACCCGCGCGTGCACCGACGCCGACCTGGCCGCGCTGCGCACCCTGGCCACCGCCGACCCGCTCGACCTGGACGACGCGCTGCTCACCGTGGACGACTTCCTCGGCACCGACCTCGGAGTGCCGGCCGCGGCCCGGCGCCGGCTGGTGGACCGGCTGTACCTGTACGGCATCCGGTCCGCGGCGGAGGCGCTGCGGGCCGAGCCCGCCCTCGACGCGGCCGGACTGGCGGACCGGCTGGCCGTGCGGGCCGGCTTCACCGGGGGAGCCCGCACGGTGGACGCCGCGGTGGACCACTTCGCCCGGCACGCCGGCCAGCTCAAGGCGTTCGGCGCGATCGCCGACCTGCGCCGGCTCAGCCGCACCCCGGGCGCCACCACCTCCGACCAGCGGGTGCTGGCCGGCGTCGGGGACGCGCTGGACGACGGCCGCCCCGTGCAGGCCGGGCTGTCCGGGCTGCGGGTACTTGCCGCGTTCGACGCCGCCCGGCGCGGAGGACTGCGGCTGGACGACGAACTGCTCGGGCAGCTCGAGCGGTTGGTCCGCGGCGCCGGGCCGGCCGACCAGCTCGGGCTGCCGCCGGACGCGGCGCCCGCGGCGGTCGCCGAGGCCGCCCGGGCGGCCAGCGCCGGGTGGCGGCGGGTGGCGACCACCGCGGCGGGGTCGGTGGCCGGGGTGCGGGCCCGCGGTGTGCTGGACCACCTGGAGGAGCTGGCCGCCGGTGAGGCCGGCTGGCCCGCGGCCGAGGTACCGGCCGCCGCGCTCGCCGCGGCCGACCTGCCGGTGCTGTCCGACGCCGATCGCCGGGCGGTTGCGTCGCTGGCCGCGGACCGGCTGGCCGCGCAGGTCGGCGCGCCGGCGGACGCGCCCGCGGAGCTGATCGCCATCCGGGCGGCCCGGCTGGCCGCCCGGTTCCGGTCCCGCGCGCAGGGGCTGCCGCCGGCCGGTGGGCGGCGCGCGCTGTCCGCGGTGTGCGACGCGTTCGAGACGATCTGGGCGGCGGCCACCGAGGGCACGCCGGCTGCCGTGCCCGACAGGGGGAACTCATGACCGAGCCTGAGAGGTCACCCATGGGCGCAGCTCCGCCGGTCACGGCGCCGACGAGCGCCAGCAGGGGAGTGGACCAGTGACCGAGCCTGCGAGGTCACCGATGGGCGCAGCTCCGCCGGTCACGGCGCCGACGAGCGCCAGCAGGGGAGTGGACCAGTGACCGAGCCTGCGAGGTCACCGATGGGCGCAGCTCCGCCGGCCACGGCGCCGACGAGCGCCAGCAAGGAGAAGCCGTGACCGACATCGCCAGCCAGGTGGGCGCCGCCGAGCGCAGCCTGCTGATCAAGGCTGTGCTGAGCCACGCCAACCAGGTGCACGCCTTCGCCGGGCAGGTCGGGCGGGCCGACCTTGCCGACGCGCTGGGCGCCGAGGCGGCCCGGTGGAAGGACCTCACCTCGACCGTGGTGGTGGCCGGCGCCCAGAAGCGTGGCAAGTCCCGGTTGCTGAACGCGCTGCTCGGCCGGCCCGGGCTGTTGCCGGTGGACGCCGACATCGCCACCCACGTGCACGTTACGGTGCAGCACGGCCCGACGCTGGCCGCGACCGTGCATCGCCACCCCGGCGACGCGTTCGGCATCGACCCCGAGGAGCTGGCCGACTACGCCTCGGTGCTGGGCGACCCGGAGCGTCGCCGCGGCGTGGTCCGGGTGGACGTGGAGCTGGACCACCCGCTGCTGGCCGCGGTCCGGCTGGTGGACACCCCCGGCGTGGACAGCCTCACGGCCGGGCACCGGCACGTGACGCTGGCCAGCCTCGGCCAGGCCGATGCGCTGCTGTTCGCGGTCAGCGCCGAGCGGCAGCCGGTGCTGCGGGAGGAGCTGGAGTTCCTCGCCGAGGCCAGCCAGCGCATCGACACCATCGCGTTCGCCTTCACCAAGGCCGAGGACGCTGAGGAGGTACGGGCGCTGCTGGCCGAGAACCGGGACCGGCTGGCCCGGTTCGTGGCCGGTCACGAGACGCCCGAGCGGTTGGGCCGGCTGCTGGAGGCACGCTGGTTTCCGGTCAGCGCCAAGCTGGCCGAGAACGCACACACCCGCCGGGTGGCCGGCCAGGGCGACCGGGCCGCGGCGCTGTGGGAGCGCAGCGGGCTGGACGCGGTGACCGGGTTCCTGCGCGGCTGCGGCGAGGCGAAGGAGATCGTCCGGGCGGGGAACGTACTGGCGGTGGCCGGCTCGGTGCTGGAGACCGTGGTCGCCGCGGAGCGGGACCGGCGGGCGGGCGCGGACGGTGATGCGGCGGTGGCCGACCGGCTGGCCGCAGAGCAGGCGCGGCTGGAGGAGGTTACCGACCGGCAGCGGGACCGCCGCCGGGCCGCGCTGGAGGCCAGCCTGCTGACCCGGCAGTCCAGCCTGGTCGTACGCGACGCCCTCGACCGGATGCGGCAGGTGTACGACCGGGAGGTCGCCAAGGCCGACCTGCGCTCGCCGCAGAAGGTGACCGGGTACGCCGCCTTGCTGGCGGACAGCCTGGAGAAGTCGCTGGAGGCGGTGTGGCTGGAGGTGCTGGCGGAGCTGCGGCCGTGGTTCGACGGCGAGCTCGCGGAGCTGGCCGGGCAGCTCGGCATCGACGTCGGCCAGCCGGCCGGCACCGGGCTGGCGCTGCCGGAGCGCATCGGCGCCATCGCCCGGCGCGACCGCACCCGCGACTCGGCCAGCTCCTTCGACGTGGTCCGGGACGGGCTGCCGGCGGTGATGGGCACCTACAGCCTGGCCGGCATGGCCGGCCTCATCGGGCTCGGGCCGGTCGGCTGGGTGGTCGCACCGGCCGCGATCGGAGAGATGGTACGGCGCCGGCGCCTGCACGAGCGGACCATGCGGGCAAGGGCGGACGTGATGCGGGTGGTCGCCGAGGTGTTCGCGCTGGCCACCACCGAGATGTCGGTGGCGGTCGAGGTGGAGATGAGCCGCCGTCGCGGGTTCCTGGAGCGGGCCATCGACGACCACCTGGCCGGCCAGCGCCGGGAGATCGAGGCGCGCCGCCGCGAACTGCAGAAGACGGCACAGCGGGACGCAGGCGCGCGCAAGCAGAGCCGGGACGACGCCGACCGCCGGCTCACCGCTGCCGCCGAGCTCAAGGCGCGTACCGACAGCCTGCGACACCGGATCCGCGCCGCCGCCCGGTAAACGCGTCGTGCTGGTCGCCGCCGTCCGGCAGCCGTGCGTGGGAACGCCGTTGCCCGGCGTCTCCGCGTGGGAACGCCGTTGCCCGGCGTCTCCGTGCGGGCCGCCGTTGCTGCGCCGCCGTCCCTTCGCTGTCCGGCCGGCTCCCGTACGGCCACGTCTTCGGTGATCGTCGCGCCGCTGTGCCGGTGCAGACCGTGAGAACGCGGCGACCACGAGGGCATGGCCGCCGACCGGGGATCAGTCCAACGGTAGGTGGCCCAGCCGGGCGGGGGTGGTGCGTCCCGGGCCGGCCGGCACGTCGGAGGCGGACAGGCACCACAGCCGGCCGTCCCGGGCGCCCACCGGCTCCACCCATCCGGGCGCCTGCACCCGCTGGGTGGCGCCGCCGGCGGTCACCTCGTGGATCCGTGACCGGCCGGCGGCCCCGGTTGCCAGCCACAGCCGGCCAGGCTCGGCCGCCACCCGCGGCCGCTCGGTGGGGAACAGCGAGGACAGGTGGCCGAGCAGCGTGTCGCCCGGCAGTTCCAGCACCGGCTCGACGGCGGCCCCCGCCAGCACGTGCACGCTGACCCCGCGGGACGGCAACGCCTGCTGCATGGTCACCCCGAACAGCCTGTCCGCGCCGAACCACCGCTGGGCGCCGGCCCGGGGCCGCGGCAGCACGATGGTGGTGGGTCCGTTCAGCTCGCCCACCTCCAGGCCGGCCGCGGTGGCCAGCGCCCACCCGTCGCCGTGGTGCCGGACCTGGTGCACCCAGGGCTGGCCGGGTCGGCCGATCCGCCAGCCCGCCCCGCCACCGCCGGCCGCCACCAGGGTGATGACCTGCGACGGGCGCACGTCGCGGTACCGCCGCTTGACCAGCCCCGTCACGACGCTGGCGAACTGCCCGGAGATCACCGCGCACTCGCCCTCGACGCCGGTCGGTGCCGGCGTGCCGCCGGTCGGACTGTCCTGGTCCAACAGCCGGCGCAGCACACCGTTCTCGTTCAGGTACCACAGCGCGTGCTGGCCCAGCAGCACCGCCGGCTGCTCCTGCATGAACACCGCGTTGAGGTCAACCGCGAGCATGCACAGGTCGCCGACCTCGCCCCACGGCAGCCCGGCGCTGTTGTCCACCCCGGTGGCCCGCCGCGGCCGGTAGAACACCCAGCCGCGGGAGCCGCTCAGCAGCACGGTCGGGATGCCGCCCGCCGGCAGCGGCCGGGTGCTGCGGATGGACAGCTCCGGGCTCAGCGCGTGCACCAGCACCTGGCCGCCGCGCCGCTCCGTCACCAGCAGGCCGTCCGGCCCGGCCGCCCAGCTCAGCAACTGCCCGACGGGCACGCCCCGGGTGACATGACCGTCCGCGTCCATCGCCATCAGCAGGTGCCCGCGGTCGGCGGCCACGCACCAGGCGTAGAGCCGGTCGTCGACCAGCCGCGCCTCGAGCACGCCGTCCTGAACCACCCGCAGCTCGGGCAGGCCGGGATCCGGTGTCGGCCCCATGGCCTGCTGCGGCCCGGTCCACGGCCCGACGGCCTGCTGCGGCCCGCTGGGAGGCCCGCTCGCCCCGCTCGGCGCCCGGCTGGGCGGCCCGCTGGGCGGCCCGACCAGGGGCCCGATCGGTGGTGCTGCCGGAAACCCGATCCAGGGCCCGACCACCGGCACCGGCCCGGACGACGGCCCGGACGGGGGCGCCGCCGAAGGCCCGGCCGGTGGCGCGCCGGGCGGTCCCGCCGGCACCGGTGCCGGACCGGGGCCTGGGCCTGGGCCGGTGACGAGCACCTGCTCGGGCGGTCGCGGCGGCGGCCGCCCGGCCGGGAGGGTACGCACCCCGGACCTGCCCACCGGCCGCTGCGCCAGCCGCGCCGCGCCCAGGGCCACCACGGTCTTCGGGTCCGCCCAGGTGCGGACCAGCTTCCCGTACCGCTCCCGGGCCGCCGCCTGGGCGAGCGGGATCCGGCTGCCGCCGCCGGTCAGGAACACCCCCCGCAGCCGGTCCGGTCGCAGCCCCGGCTGCTCCAGGGTGGCCGACATCAGGTTCATGGTGCGTTCGACGTCGTCGCCGACCAGCCCCTCGAACTCCTCCCGGCTGATCGTCACGTCCACGTCGGCGTCCGGGATGTACTGCCGCGCGGTCTCGTACTCCGACAGCGTCTCCTTGGCCTGCCGCGCCTCGTCGAGCAGCGCGGCGACGGCGGCCTGCCAGCGCCGCTCCGGCCGGCTGGTCGCCTGCTCCCACCATTGCGGCACCAGCCGGCGAAGCTGCTCGCCGAAGTGCCCGAGCACCCGCTCGTCGAAGACCTCGCCGCCGATCTCGTCGTCGCCGCCAGGCGCGCCTACCACCTCGAACCCACCGGCCGGGTCGCCGTCCCCGCCGTCCCGCACCGTCAGCACCGCCGTGTCGAACGTGCCGCCGCCGAGGTCGTACACCGCGACCAGGTCGTCCGGGCGGAGCCGGTGGTCGTCGGCGTAGTGCACCGCCGCCGCGACCGGCTCCTCGACCAGCACCACCTCGGCGTCCGGCAGCACCGTGGCGGCCGACTCGCGCAGTACCGCCCGCCGGTCGGTGCCCCAGGCAACCGGATGGGTGAGCACCACCGCGCCGGGCGCGGTGCCGTCGAAGCGTGCCCGCGCCTCCGCCACGAACAGTCCGAGCAGGGCTGCCAGCGCGTCCCGGACGTCCACCGGGGTGCCGCCGAGCAACATCGGCCGGCGGCCGACGTACCGCTTCGGGTTGCGCTCCACCCGGTCCGGTACCCGGCTGGCCTGCCGCTGCGCCAGCACCCCGCCGAGGAGTTGGCCGTCCTCGGAGAGCACCACGGTGGACGGGATCCGGCGCGCGCCGTTGACCTCCAGCACCTCGACACGCCCGTTCGCCCACGTCGCCGCGGTGCTGAAGCTGGTACCCAGGTCGACGCCCAGCCCCCACCCTGTCACCGCCGTCACCCCCGCGCCGGATGGTCCCACAGCCGCCCGGCGGCCACCCGCGGGATCCGCCGAAAGCCGCCACCGGGCACTTCAAGGACACCGGACGCCCGGTGATGCGATCGTTCCAGCCGGGTGAGTTGTGGCGCTGGTGCTACATCGACGAGATCGTCCGACCGCGTGTTACGAGCAGGAGCACATCGTGTGACATTCCTCTGACCAGGCGTTCCGGTCAGACGCCCGGCGTAGGCTCCAGTATCATGACCCCCAGCCCGCTGCCGCCCGTGTCGGTGCCGGCCGCCCGGCTCGGGCTGTCCACCGCTTCGGTGTACCCGGAGTCCACCGCGGCCGCGTTCGACATGGCCTCCCGGCTGGGCTACGACGGGGTCGAGGTCATGGTGTGGACCGATCCGGTGAGCCAGGACCCGGAGGCGTTGCGCCGGCTGTCCGACTATCACGGCGTGCCGATCCTGGCCGTGCACGCCCCCTGCCTGGTGATCACCCAGCGGGTCTGGGGTACCGACCCGTGGGAGAAGCTGGTCCGGGCCAGGGCCGCCGCGGAGAAACTGGGCGCACGGACCGTGGTGGTGCACCCGCCGTTCCGCTGGCAGCGCGACTACGCGCGGCGGTTCGTGGACGGCATCGACAAGATGGCCGGCGAGACCGACGTCGTGTTCGCGGTGGAGAACATGTTCCCGCTGCGGGTCCGCGGCCGGGAGGTCTCGGCGTACGCGCCGGACTGGGACCCGTGCGTGGAGGACCACCGCAGCTTCACCCTGGACCTGTCACACACCGCGGTGTCCCGCTCGGACGCGCTGGACATGCTGGCCGACATGGGCGACCGGCTCGGCCACGTGCACATGGCCGACGGCACCGGCCAGGCCCGCGACGAGCACCTGGTGCCCGGTCGCGGCACCCAGCCGTGCGCCGAGGTGCTGGAGCGGCTGGCCGTGCGCGGCTTCACCGGCAGCGTGGTGGTCGAGGTGAACACCCGCCGGGCAGCCACCCGGGCCGAGCGCGAGGCCGACCTGGCCGAGGCGCTGGCCTTCACCCGGCTGCACCTGGCCTGCGCCCGGGTCGCCGTCCCGCGCTAACGCCCGCACCGCCTGGCAACCGCGGGTGGTGACGGGCGCCGTACCCTGTGCGCCATGCTGCTGCGTTCCGCCATCCTCGCGGCCGCCCGCAACCAGGGCCTCAAGCGCCTGGTCACCACCGCGCCGGTCAGCCGGAACGTGGTCCGGCGCTACGTGGCCGGTGAAGGGGTGGAGGACGCCATCCGCGTCACCCGCGAACTGGCCAGCCAGGGGCTGGCCGTGTCCCTGGACCACCTCGGCGAGGACACCACCGAGCCGCAGCACGCCGTCGCCACCACCAAGGCGTACCTCACGCTGCTGCAACGGCTCGCCGACGAGGGCCTCGACGCCCGGTCCGAGGTGAGCGTCAAGCTGTCCGCGATCGGCCAGGCGCTGGATGAGGCCATGGCGCTGGAGCACGCCCGGGAGATCTGCACCGCGGCGCAGGCTGTCGGCACCACGGTCACCCTCGACATGGAGGACCACACCACCACCGACTCGACCCTCGCCGTGCTGACCGAGCTACGCCGCGACTTCCCGGACACCGGCGCCGTGCTGCAGGCGTACCTCAGGCGCACCGAGTCCGACTGCCGCGACCTGGCCTACCCGGGCTCCCGGGTGCGGCTGTGCAAGGGTGCCTACGACGAGCCGCCCGAGGTGGCGTTCACCGATCCGCACGAGGTGGACCTCTCCTACGTGCGCTGCCTGAACGTGCTGATGGCCGGCGAGGGGTACCCGATGGTGGCCACCCACGACCCCCGGCTGGTGGCGATCACCGACGAGCGGGCGCGATGGTACGGCCGGGAACGCGGCAGCTACGAGTACCAGATGCTGTACGGGATCCGGCCGGACGAGCAGCGCCGGCTGGTCGGGCGCGGCGAGACGGTGCGCGTCTACGTGCCGTACGGCGACGAGTGGTACGGGTACCTGATGCGCCGGCTGGCCGAGCGGCCCGCGAACGTGACCTTCTTCCTCCGATCGATGGTGAGCAGATCATGAGCACACTCGCGGTCCTCGGCGCCGGCAAGCTGGGCGAGGCGCTGCTGTCCGGCATGCTGCGGGCCGGCACCCCCACCGCGGAGATCCTGATCACCGCGCGGCGGGAGGAACGGGCCGAGCTGCTGGTCGAGCGGTACGGCGTGCGTGCGGTGGGCAACCGGCAGGCCGCCGCCGAGGCGCAGGTGCTGCTGATCACCGTCAAGCCGCAGGACATCGACGTGCTGGTCGACGAGCTGGCCGACGCGGTCGGGCCGGACACGCTGGTGGTGTCGTTCGCGGCCGGCATCCCGACGGCGTACTACGAGAAGCGGCTGCCCGACGGCACACCCGTCATCCGGGTGATGACCAACACCCCGGTGCTGGTGGACGAGGCGATGAGCGCGGTAAGCCCCGGCTCGCACGCCACCGAGCGGCACCTGGCGCTGGTCACCGGGCTGCTGTCCCGGGTCGGCAAGGTGGTCCGGGTGCCCGAGTCGCAGCAGGACGCGGTGACCGCGCTGTCCGGCTCCGGCCCGGCGTACTTCTACTACCTGGTCGAGGCGATGACCGACGCCGGCATCCTGCTCGGGCTGCCCCGGACGGTGGCGCACGACCTGATCGTGCAGGCGTCGCTGGGCGCCGCGGTGATGCTGCGCGACTCCGGCGAGCACCCGGTCACGCTGCGCGAGGCGGTCACCTCCCCGGCCGGCACCACCATCAACGCCATCCGCGAGCTGGAGAACCACGGCGTCCGCGCGGCCCTGATCGCCGCCATCGAGGCCGCCCGCGACCGCAGCCGTCAGCTTGGCCGGGTGCACGAGTAAACGGCCGGCCGGTTACCCCCCTCGCCGGCCGGGCGTGCCGGGCCCGCCTGGCGCCTCGCCCGACCGGCGTCGAAAGGGCATCTTCGCTGGACCACGAGATGTGCTATCTCGTGAGGAGCCCTCACAACTCGTGTCAACGGGCCGGCACCGCGTCGCGTGAGAGTAGCGGAGGGGACCGATGCTGCAGCGGGAGCGGGACGTGTTCGCGGAGTTCGTCGCCGCGAACTCTCCCGCGCTGCTGCGGGTCGCGTTCCTGCTGACCGGCGAGCAGGCCGCCGCCGAGGACCTGCTGCAGGCCGCCCTGGTCAAGACGTACCTGGCCTGGGACCGCCTGGACACCGAGCAGCCGGCCGGCGGGTACGTCCGCCGGATCCTGTACACCACGCACGTGTCCACGTGGCGGCGCCGGTTCCGCGAGGTGCTGACCGGGACCCCGCCCGAACGGCCGCAGCCCGACGACCGGTACGCCGAGCACGACGAGCGGGACCGGCTGTGGCGGTTGGTGTCCCGGCTGCCCACCATGCAGCGCGCGGTGATCGTGCTGCGGTATTACGAGGACCGGAGCGAGGTGGAGATCGCCGACCTGCTCGGCGTCTCCCCGGGCACCGTGAAGGTGCACGCCTCCAGGGGGTTGGCGCGGCTGCGCGAGCTGGAGCAGCGGACGGCACAACGGGCCGTCCGGCCGCCGACCCAGCGGGAGGCGCTGTGACCCCGGACGACTTCGAGCGCCGGCTGGCGGACAGCCTGCAGTACGGCGCCGTCCAGGCCGGGCCGGTGGACGCCGCCGCCGACCTGCCGGTGGCGGTGGCCGGTCGCCGGCCCGGGTGGCGGTGGCTGTTCGAGCGACGGCTGGCCGAGAGCCTGCGGTACGGGGCTTCCAAGGCGCGGCCGGTCCCCGGGCGGCCGGTCGAGGCACCCCCCCGGGCCGGTCGGCGGCGGCCGCCGCGCGGCCTGGTCGTCGTGCTTGCCGGCCTGGTCGCGGTGCTGGTCATCGCGCTGCCGGCGGTGCTGCTCGCCGACCACCAGCGGGGCCAGCCGCGCGCCGTGCCGACCGGGCGCGGCGGCACGGCCAGCACCCTGGCGCCGGGCGGCCCCCGTGTCGCGCCGCCGCCGTGGCAGCTCGATGCCGGCCTGTACGGCTCCCGGGACGGCACCCAGCCGCTCGGTCGCGAGGTCATCATGCCGCGCGGCGGCGTGACCTACCTGATCGTGCGGGTCACCCCCGCGCACGTCGACGGCAAGACCTACCTGCAGCGGCGGCTGACCGACGGCTCCTGGCTCCGGCTCGGCCCGCACAACACCTACCCCGACAGCCGCGTGATCTACGCCCTGCGCCCGCCACCCACCGGCACCTCCGCGGCATACCGCGTCTACGTCCCCGCGGCCCTCGGCCATGGCGACACGTACTCGGCGCCGGTGGTCCTGCACGCCCCGATCACTTGAGGGGATCCCATGCGTCCGAGAACGGGTCTGCTGGCCCTGGCCAGCCTGTGCGGGGCGCTCGCCGTGCCCGCCAGCGCCGCACAGGCGACAACGGCGACTACAGCGGCCGTCGCGCCGGGGCTGCTGGCGTACGCGAAGACCGACGGCAGCATCTTCACCGCCAGGTCCGACGGCACCGGTGCGGCGCGGCGGATCGCCGCCGCGAGCGCGCCGCTGGTCTCGCCGGACGGCAGCCGGATCGCGTTCCACCGGTACGCCGCGGGGCACACCACACTCTGGGTTGCCAACGCCGACGGCAGCGGGCAGCGGCAGCTTGCCCAGGACGCGTACGGGTCGAGTTGGTCGCCGGACGGGCAGTCCCTGGCCGCCTGGCGCGGCAACTCGGTGGTGGTCGTCACGGTGGCCACCGGGGCGGTCACGCTCGTGCCGGGCAGCGCCGGGGAGGTCAACCCGCAGTGGAGCCCGGACGGCACCCTGATCGCGGCGTGGTCCGGCGGCAGCTTTGAGCACCCGGCGCAGGCGGTGCACCGGCCGGACGGCTCCAGCCGGGTGGTGCGGCCGGACGTGCCGACCGGCCCGTGGTCGCCGGACGGCAGCAGCTTCCTGTTCGTCGACCCGCCGGGCGGCGGGCTGTTGCGGGTCAACGTGCTGACCGGCGCGCGGGAGAGCATGCAGTTCCTGCGGGAGAGCTACGCGTACACCGGCGCGGCGTGGGGCCCGTCCGGCGGGGCGTACCTGGGCGTCGACAGCCGGTTGCCGTACCTCGCGGGCAGCCTCGACATCTACCTGGGCGACACGAGGGTTGCGTCCAACGCGTTTCAGCCGTCGTTCGGCGGGGCCCCGCGACCGGCCGACAGCAACGGTCCGCCGCCCGCGGTCATCGGCCTGGCAGCCACCACGTCGCCGAGCACCGTGCACCTGAGTTGGCAGCCACCGGCCGGGGTGCCCGACTATGCCGGGGTCGAGGTCCGCTACGCCCTGCGCGGCGCCCCGCCGGCCACCCTGCAGGACGGCCTGGACGGCGGCAGGCTGCTGACCTCGACCCGCGACCTCGGCCCGCTCCCGCCGGACCAGCACGTCGCGGTGAGCGTCTTCAGCCGGGACTGGTACGGCAACGTGGGTGACCGGGCCACCGTGGTACTCCGCACGCCGCACCTGACGCAGTCGGTGCTGACCGCACGCGCCGCGCCGGCGGACGTGGTGTACGGCGGCCGGTCCACCGTCTCGGGCACCCTGACCCGCGCCTTCGACGGCGCCCCGATCGCCGACGCCCCGCTCACCGTGGCGACCCGGGTGTACGGCACCACCGGCGCGTTCACCGTGCGCGGCACGGTCCGGACCGGCCCGGACGGCGCCTACTCCTTCCTGCAGGTGCCCGGGATCGGCTACGACTACCAGATCGGATACGCCGGGGACGCCGACCGGGCGGCGGTGACCGCCGACACCAGGATCCGGGTGGCCAGGCGGGTTGTGGACACCCTGGACCGGGCCATCGCGCCGGCCGGCACGCTGGTACACCTCACCGCCGTCACCTTCCCGGCCCTGGCCAACGGCAAGACGTACCTGCAGGTGCTGTGCGGCGACCACCCGTGCACCCTCGGGCCGCACAACACCGATGCGCGCGGCACGGTGGTGTACACCATCCCGGCGCCCGCGCGCGGCACCGCGAAGCGGTACCGGGTCCTGGTACCGGGCGTCGGTGGGTACATCGCCGGCTACGGCGGGTGGGTCACGATCACGGGCACCTGAGCCGCCTGCGCCGAAAGTGTGTATCGCACGAGTCACACCAGTCCCGCTACTCTCAGACAAGGGCACGTGCGTGTCTTTGTCCGCCGGAAGGGAAGCCGGCGGCCCGACACGTGCCGAAGGTGCGGTGGCGCATGTCCACGTCCGATTCCGGGCCGGACCGGGACGACTCGGTCCCGCCGGTGCCGGGACGTCCCGATCCCAGCCTGGCGGAGGTGAGGTTCCTGACCGTCGCGGAGGTGGCCGCGCTGATGCGGGTCTCCAAGATGACGGTCTACCGTCTGGTGCACTCCGGCGAGCTCACCGCGGTCCGGGTCGGCCGGTCGTTCCGGGTGCCTGAGAAGGCGGTGCACGACTACCTGCGGGACGCGTTCATCGAGGCTGGCTGACCTGACGGCACGGGGTGCTGGCGGCCGACCCGAGGCCGCAACGTGGGCGACATCGCGAGCGGGTAGCCTTGGTGGCTCAGGCGCGCTCATCCGGCGGCGTCTCATAGTTCAACAAGACCGTGTAGGGGATCGTTCATGGGGTCGGTTATCAAGAAGCGCCGCAAGCGCATGGCCAAGAAGAAGCACCGCAAGCTGCTGAAGAAGACGCGCGTCCAGCGGCGCAACAAGAAGTAGACCGGGCCTCGACCCCGGCAAGTCGCGTGCGCATTGTTACCGGCCGTGCGCAGCGCGTAACCCCTCTCGGTACGATTCCAGCCTAGCGAGAACCAGGATGGGGGAGTGCCGATGCCACCCAAGGTTGCCCTGGTCACCGGCGTGAGCCGGACCCTCGGCGGTCGACTGGCCGCCAGGCTCGCCGCCGACCCCGACATCGAACGCGTCATCGGAGTCGACACCGCACCGCCCGGACGGGATCTGGCCGGCATGCTCGGCCGCACCGAGTTCGTCCGGGCGGACATCCGCAACCCGCTGATCGCCAAGGTGATCGCGGCCGCGCGGGTGGACACCGTGGTGCACATGAGCATCGCCGCGACGCCCGGGCAGGCCGGCGGGCGGGTGCCGATGAAGGAGATGAACGTCATCGGCACCATGCAGTTGCTGGCCGCCTGCCAGAAGTCGGCGTTCGTGCGCAGGCTGGTGGTGAAGTCCAGCACCGCGGTATACGGCGCCAGCCACCGCGACCCGGCGATGTTCACCGAGGAGACCGAGCCGCGGGCGCCGCTGCGTACCAGCTACGGCAAGGACTCGGTGGAGATCGAGGGGTACGTGCGCGGCCTCGGCCGGCGCCGCCCGGACGTGTCGATCAGCATGCTGCGGTTCGCGAACTTCATCGGGCCGCACATCGACTCGCCGCTGACCCGCTACCTGGCGCTGCCGGTGGTGCCGACACTGCTCGGGTACGACCCGCGGATCCAGCTTCTGCACGAGGAGGACGCGCTGGAGACGCTGCGGCTGGCGGCCCTGGACGACCGGCCGGGCACCTTCAACGTGGGCGGCGACGGCATCCTGCTGCTGTCCCAGGCGATCCGCCGTGCGGGCCGCGTCTTCGTCCCCGTGCCGGAGCCGGCGATGAACCTGGTCGCCGAGATCGGCCGGCGTATCAAGCTGATCAGCTTCTCCCCGGAGCAGGTCCGCTTCCTGCACTACGGTCGGGTGGTGGACAACGGCAGGCTGAAGCGGGAGTTCGGGTACACCCCGAAGTACACCACCGCGCAGGCGTTCGACGACTTCCTGCAGTCCGCCCCGATGCGGCGGATCATCGACCCAGGCCTGGTCAGCGGCATCGAGCGCACCCTGGTCGGCATCCTCGGGCGGCCGCAGCCGCGGGGGCTCGCCGATGGCTGAGCCGGCGACCGCGGCCGAGCACCAGCCGACGTACGACGAGTGGGAGCGCCGGCTCGCCGCCGGCCTGGCGTTCCTGCGCCGGCGGCTGACCGGCGAGTACGAGGTGGACGACTTCGGGTACGACGCCGAGCTGGCCAGCAACGTGCTGCTGCCGCTGTTCCGGCCGCTGTACCGGAGATGGTTCCGGGTGGAGCTGTCCGGGATGGACAACGTCCCGGACCACGGCGGCGCCCTGGTGGTGGCCAACCACGCCGGCACCATCGCCCCCCTGGACGCGGTGATGGTGCAGCTCGGCGTCCACGACGAGCACCCGGCTGGCCGGCACCTGCGCGCGCTCGGTGCCGACCTGGTGTTCCAGACGCCGGCGCTCGGCGAGTTCGCCCGCAAGAGCGGCCACACCCTGGCGTGCAACCCGGACGCGGAGCGGCTGCTGGCCGCCGGTGAGCTGGTCGGGGTGTGGCCGGAGGGCTTCAAGGGGATCGGCAAGCCGTTCTCCGAGCGGTACAAGCTGCAGCGCTTCGGGCGCGGCGGCTTCGTCACGGCCGCGCTGAAGACCGGTGTCCCGATCATCCCGTGTTCGATCGTCGGCTCGGAGGAGATCTTCCCCAAGCTGGGCGAGGCGAAGCTGCTGGCCCGGATCCTCGGCCTGCCGTACTTCCCGATCACCGCCACCTTCCCCTGGCTCGGCCCGCTCGGCCTGATCCCGCTGCCCAGCAAGTGGCTGATCGAGTTCGGCGAGCCCATCCCGACCGCGCACCTGGCCGAGCACGCCGACGACCCGATGCTGGTCTTCAACCTCACCGACCAGGTCCGCGAGACGATCCAGCAGAGCCTTTACCGCCTGCTCGAACAGCGCCGTTCCGTCTTCTTCTGACTTGCCCTGGTCTGACTGGGTCAGATAATCTGAGTCCATGACGACCATGACGGCGACCGAGGTCGCGCGGCACTTCTCCGAAGTGCTGACGCGCGTCGAGCGTGAGGGCGAGACCATCGAAGTGATCCGCAACGGCAAGCGGGTCGCGGTGATAGCTCCGACTTCCGACCGCGCCAACGGCGCTGAGGTGCTCGAGCTGCTGCGCCACCGGCCGGTCGACCCGGAGTGGGCCGCCGACCTGAAGTGGGTACGTGACCTTCCCGTGCAGGAGCGCGTGTGGGACGAGTGATCCTGGACAGTGGCTTACTGATCCAGGCCGAACGGGGCCGGCTCGAGCCCTCCGAGCTGGCAACCGCGGGCGACGACATCGCGATCGCCGCGATCACGGTCGCTGAGCTGCTGCACGGGGTTGAGCGAGCCGACGAGAGGCGCCGGGCTGTTCGCCGTGACTGGGTGGAGCGCATCGTCCGGACGATTCCAGTCGAGGGCTACGACGTGGAGACGGCGCGCATCCACGCCCGCCTGCTTGCCGACTGCAGCCGGGCCGGCCGGATCCGAGGGGCGCACGACCTGATCATCGCGGCGACGGCGGTCGCCCGGCACCGGGTTGTCGTCACCGCGGACAAGGGGTTCGCCGAGCTGCCGGGGGTGCAAGTGCGCATCGTCCGCTGAGGCCCTCCGAGCCGGTGCGAGCCAGTGCGAGCCGGTCCGAGCCGGCCTGAGCCGGCCTGAGCAGGTCCGCGCGGGCCTGAGCCGGTCCGCGCGGGCCTGAGCCGTCCGAGCCGGCAGCGGCGGGCTGGTGGGCGGGTCCGGCGCTGCCCGCCGCTGGGTGACGCCTCGGCGGGCGTCGTAGGGTGGCCGGGCCATGGCGATGCTGCGACGGACCGACGAGGGCGGCCGCCGCCGGCCGGGGCCGCTCGCCGATCTGCCGCGCGAGGTCGGCGCACTGGTCGCGGTGGCGTTCTTCGTGGCGGTGGGGTTCGGCATCGTGGCGCCGGCGATACCGTTGTTCGCGGCCGACTTCGGGGTGTCCAAGGCGGCCGCCGGCGCGGTGATCAGCGCGTTCGCGTTCGCTCGGCTGGGCACGGCGCCGTTCGTGGGGCGGCTGGTCAACCGGTTCGGCGAGCGGGTGATGCTGGCCACCGGGATCGGCATCGTGGCGGTCTCCTCGGCGTTGGCCGGGCTCGCCCGCAGCTACTGGCAGCTCCTGGTGCTGCGCGGGGTGGGCGGTGTCGGCTCGATCATGTTCACCGTCGGCTCGGCCAGCCTGCTGATCCGGGTCACGCCGAGCGCGCAGCGCGGCCGGGCACAGGGCGTGTACGCGGGCGGCTTCCTGCTCGGCTCGATCACCGGTCCGGTCTTCGGCGGCGCGCTCACCTCGTGGTCGTTGCGGGCGCCGTTCTTCTTATACGCCGGCACGCTGGTGGTCGCCGGCGCGGTGGGCCTGCTCGCGCTGCGGAACAGCCCGCTGGGCGGCCGGGTCGGGCCGGGGCAGGGCACCGGTGCGCTGCGCCTGGGCACCGCGCTGCGCAACCCGGCGTACCGGGCGGCGCTGGCCAGCACCCTGTCCGGGCAGTGGGCGGTGATCGGCGTGCGGACCGCGCTGCTGCCGCTGTTCGTGGCGGAGGTGCTGCACCTGCGGCCGGTGTGGACCGGCGTGGCGTTCTTCGTCACAACCGCGACCAGCGGCGCGCTGCTGCTACCGGCCGGACGGTACGCCGACCGCCGTGGCCGCCGGCCGGTGCTGCTGGCCGGCCTGGCCGCCGGTGCGGCCGGCCTCGGGGTGCTGGCGCTGGCGCCGAGCCTGCCCGGCATGCTGGCCGCGATGGTGATCCTCGGGGTGGCGGGCTCCGCGCTGGCGACGGCCCCGGGCGCGATCGTCGGCGACGTGGTCGGCTCCCGCGGCGGCACCGTGGTCGCGGCGTACCAGATGGCCGGCGACCTCGGTGCGATCGGCGGGCCGCTGGTGGCCGGGTGGCTGGCCGACGGGCACGGGTACACGGTCACCTTCGCGGTGGCCGCCGCGATCGCCGCGTTACCGCTGGCGGTGGTGGCCGCAGCCCCGGAGACCCGCAGCACCGACTCCGACGATCATCGAGCTACCGGGTCCGCCGAGACAGCCGAGTCCCCCGAGTCCCCCAGGAGCCCCGGGAGCGGCGACGATCATCGAGCCGCCGGGACCGATGGAGATCGACGAGGGTGTGTCCCGTAGATCCACCAAGATCTACGGGACACGCCCTACGCCCGAAAAATCGGTGATCGCCGGGGACGGGAGCGCTTGGCGGAGGCGGAGTCCGGGGCGGCGGCGGAGAGCTCGAGGGTACGCAGCCGGCGCCGCGCCGCGACGGTGCCGGCCACCACGCCCGCCGCCGCGCCGAGGCCGAGCACCGACGGGATTCCAACCCTGGCCGCCCTGCGCCCGGTGCGGAAGTCGCGGATCTCCCAGCCGCGCTGGCGCGCCTCCGAACGCAGGCTCGGGTCCGGGTTGACCGCGACCGCGTGCCCGACAGTGGTCAACATCGGCAGGTCGTTAACGGAGTCGCTGTACGCGGTGCACCGGGACAGGTCCAGCCCCTCCCGGGCGGCCAGTGCGCGTACCGCCTCGGCCTTCGCCGGCCCGTGCAGCACCTCCCCGACCAGCCGGCCGGTGTAGGCCCCGTCCTCGATCTCGGACACGGTGCCGAGCGCGCCGGTCAGGCCGAGCCGGTGCGCGATGATCGAGGCCAGTTCGACCGGTGTCGCGGTGACCAGCCAGACCCGCTGCCCCGCGTCGAGGTGCATCTTCGCCAGCGCGTGGCTGCCGGACCAGATCCGTTCCGCCATCTCCTCGTCGTAGATCTCCTCCGCCAGCGGCATGATCTCGTCCACCCGCTTGCCGGCCACAAACGCCAGCGCGCCCTCCCGAGCGGCGTGCATGTCCTCGTGGCTCTCCTTGCCGCCGAGCCGGAACTTCACCTGCTGCCAGGCGAACGCTGCCAGGTCCTGCACCGTGAAGAACTTCCGGGTCGCCAGCCCCTTGGCGAAGTGGAAGATCGACGCGCCCATCATCATCGTGTTGTCGACGTCGAAGAACGCCGCCGCGGTGGGGTCCGGTGGCACCGCGAGTGCTGCCTCCACCTCGGCGGCCGCCGCAGACGCCTCTCCGGCCAGCACGGCGCGTTCGGCACGGCTGTCCATCGAGCGGCTCCACCGCAGTCGAGGCATCCGCCCTCCGCATCGGTCGCGAGATCAGTGCCGAGCCTAGCGGCTGCGCGGGTGGTGCGAGGTCAGCAGACGATGGGTCCCAGCAGGTCACACAGGACGGGTGTGGTGGACGTGATGGACGGTGCGCTGGGCAGCGTCGTGGTGGGCAACGGACCCGCTGTGGTGGGCGTGGTCGCCGTCGGCGTGGGCGATGCGGTCGGCGACGCGGCCGGTCCGCGAGCGGGCGTCGGCCCACCGGTCTGCGTACCGGCCGGGCCGCGGCTGCTCGGCAGGGCGCCGCCGCCCGGCTGCGCCGGCGCGCACGGCGAGCACGGCAACGGGCCGAGCTCGTCATGGCCGGTCTTGGCGAGGCACGTGCACGGCAGCGCACCGCGGAGCTGGGCGACCCGGGTGGACAGCCGGTCGAGCAGGGCTACCGACGTGGCGGCCCGGTCCGCTGTCGCGGCCGGCAGCCGGCCCTGCATCCCGGTCAGCGTGGACCGCTGCGCCACGGCCCAGGTGGCCAGCGTGGCCAGCGACTGGTCGGACCGCCTGCTCACCGCGTACGTGGTGACCAGGGATGCGCCCTGGACGGTGTCGCGGTCCATGTCGTCCAGCGCCTGCCGCACCAGGTCGACGTCGCCGGCCGTGAGTGCGTGGCCGGAGGCGACGGTGCGGGTGTGCGCGCCGAGCGAGACGCCGCCGCCGCGGGCGATGAGCTGGCCGATCTCCTCCAGCCGGGTCTGCGCGAAGGAGAGCTGACGCAGGCCGCGTTCCTGCGGGTCGTGCACCAGCGCGAGCTCGAGGTGCTCGCTGCTGCGCTTCACCGCGTACAGCGTGTCGCCGGGCAGCGCGCGGCTGCTGGCCAGCAGGGTCAGCCCGGTCACCAGCATCAGCGCGGCGAGCGCGCCGGCCAGGAAGGCCAGCCGCGGGCTGCGCGCCCCGGGCGCCCGCACCAGCGGGTGGCGTGGCGCCGGGGCGGCCGCCGGCGGGTTGACGCTGGCCACCGCGACCAGCCGGCGGCGCAGCCGGTCGCGGAACTCCGGCTCCGCCTGGGCATCCAGCCGCAGCTCGCGCAGCGCCCGGGTGACGGCGACCAGCCGGGCCCCGTCCTCGTCCAGGGCGAGCTGCCTGGCGACCTCAGCGCCGGGGCGGTCGACAGCCAGGTCGGCCAGGCGGGCGAACTCCTCGACCCGCCTACGGGAGGCCTGACCGTTCATCGATTGCTCCAGGGTAAGTGCGCCGCGACCGCCTCGCCGGTCACGTCCCTCAACGACCGGACAACCGTTCCGGTTACGGTGTCGATCACCTGAAACCATCCGGCAGCAGCGTTGCCAGCCGCCGTACCGCGCGGTGTTGCAGCGCCTTGATGGCTCCTTCGTTCTTGCCCATCACGGCCGCCGTCTCGGCCACCGACAGGCCCTCGAGGAACCGCAGCACGATGCACTCCTGCTGCTCGGCGTTGAGCTGCTTGACGCTGTTGAGCAGCTCGGCGCTGGCGATCTGGTCCAGTACCGCGCCCTCCGGGCCGTCCTCCTGCTGGTCGGCGTCCAACATGTCCGCGGTGGCGATCTCCAGCCGGTACCGGCTCGACTTCACGTGGTCGAGCACGATATTCCGGGCGATCGTGATGAACCACGCCCCGATGTCACGGCCCTGGTTGGTGACCGACCCGATCCGACGCCAGGCGCGCAGGAACGTCTCGCTGGTGAAGTCCTCCGCGGTGCTGCGGTCACCGACCCGGTAGTAGATGTAGCGGTGCACCAGGTCGACGTACCGGTCGTAGAGCTGGCCGAAGGCCTCCGCGTCTCCGGCCTGGGACTGCTCGACCAGTAGCCAGGTGGACCCTCCGGACGCTTCGCTCCGGTCGAGCTCCGGCGGCTCCGGCGGTTCCGGCACCGGCAGGGGAGTGCGCGGGTACGTCGACGGCCGGGTGTTGGACCGCCGCGGCGGCTGCACCGGGGGCAGCGGTGTGGTGCCCTGCTCGCGCGGTGCCGGCGCCGGGTGCGGCGATGGCCGGCTGGCCGGTCTCGGCGACGGTGTCGGCCTGGACCCGGGAGTCGGGCGCGGTGACGGGTACGGGGCGGCTGGCCCGCCGGTGCCCTCCCGGCCGGTCGCGTGTCGGTGTGCCGGCCGGGCGGTGTCATAGGGGGGCGGCCGGTGGCCCTCCAGCGGCTCTTTCCGGATGATCTCGACGGCATGCGCCAGGGCGCGCAAACCCATGCCAAGCGGGCGCCCTGCGGCGTACGCGCTCATCCAATCCTCAGCTCTGGTCGCCGAGTCCCGGACGGAATGGATCGCCGGCCCGCGTCCACTCTCCGGATCCCCGTGTTGGAACTCCCCGTGCAGCAACCGTCCGGACCAGGCGGGACACCCTGGGTTGACCTCCTCCAATGTCCAGCCCGCTCCGCACGGTCACGATGTTCATACTCTGCGCGGTCTACTTGGGGAAGAACTTCGGCGGCCAACTGGTGGAAGAATTGAAACAGTCGCCGTCGACCCTGATGGCCCGACACCCCGTCCCGGCATGGCCATAAGAGTGCCTTAGTGTGACTCGTCCCGCAGGGTTTCCGGAGTGTGCCAGACTGCGCGCGTGGTCGACACCGCCGCCGCCGAACCGCACAACGTCGCCGACCTGGTCCGCCGTGCGGCGGCCCGCGACGGAGGGCACCTCGCGCTGGTCAGCGGTGAGCACCGGCTGACCTGGGCCGACCTGGACACGAGGGTGGACCAGGTCGCGGCCGCGCTGCGCGGGCTGGACCTGGCCGAGGGTGACCGGGTGGGATTGCAGGTCGGCAACACCCACGACTTCGCGGCCGTCTACTTCGGGACACTGCGGGCCGGGCTGGTCGCCGTGCCGATGAACGTCGGCTACACCGTGCCGGAGCTGGGCTACCTGCTGGCCGACTCCGGCGCCCGGGTGCTGGTCACGTCCACGGTGGCCAGCATCGACGGACGGACCGAGTTCCCGGCGGTCCGTTTAGTGGTGCCTGGGCGGATCGCACCGGAGGGGGCGGTCGCGCTGGAGGACCTGCTGGCGGCGCCGGTCGAGCCGGTCGGCACCGGGCGCGGCGGCACCGTCCACGGCGGCACCGGCTGCGGTGGCACCGGCCGCGGTGGCACCGGCCGCGGCGGCGAGGACCTGGCGGTGCTGATCTACACCAGCGGCACGACCGGCCGGCCCAAGGGCGCCATGCTCAGCCATCGTGCGCTGCTGGCCAACCTGGACCAGTGCGCCAGCCTGGACCCGCCGCCGTTCACCGCGGACGACGTGGTGCTGCTGGTGCTGCCGCTGTTCCACATCTACGGGCTCAACCCGGGGCTCGGCATGCTGGCCTACGCCGGCGCCACCGGGGTGCTGGTGGACCGGTTCGAGCCGGTGGAGACGCTCGCCACGATGACCACGGAGCGGGTCACCACGGTGATCGGGGTGCCGCCGATGTACCTCGCCTGGGTGAGGCGGGCCGACCCGGACCTGCTGGCCGCCGGGTTCGCCGGGGTCCGCACCGCGATCTCCGGCGCGGCGCCGCTGAGCGAGGCGGCGTACCGCACGATCTCTGCGGCCGGGGTCACGGTGCACGAGGGGTACGGGCTGACCGAAGCCGCGCCGGCGGTGACCTCCACGCTGGTCCGCGGGGTCCCCCGGGCGGGCAGCGTCGGGTGGCCGATGCCGGGCGTGGAGGTCGAGCTACGGGACGCGGACGGTGAGCCGACGGAGGACGACGATCCGGGCGAGATCTTCGTGCGCGGGCCCAACCTGTTCTCCGGGTACTGGCCGGACGGCCGCGGCGGCCCGGACGCGGACGGCTGGTGGGGCACCGGGGATGTCGCCTACGCCGACGACGACGACGCGCTGCACCTGGTGGACCGGACCAAGGAGCTGATCCTGGTCAACGGTTTCAACGTGTACCCGGCCGAGATCGAGGCGGTGCTGGACGCGCACCCGGCGATCGTGGAGAGCGCCGTTATCGGCGTGCCGGACGAGCAGACCGGCGAGGCGGTGAAGGCGTACGTGGTGACCGCGCCGGACACCGCGCTGACGGTGGAAGAGGTGCTGGCCCACGCCGGCCGGTCGCTGGCACGGTTCAAGCTGCCCAGCGCGGTGGAGTTTATGTCCGAGCTCCCGCACTCGGCGATCGGCAAGGTCCGCAAGGCCGCGCTGCGCGGCGAGCCGTGAGCCGTGAGCCGTGAGCCGTGAGCGAGCTTGCGAGCGAAGCAGTGAGCACAGCAGCCCCGGCTCGCAGGGCCGACGAGCGCAGCGAGGAGGGTGCGTGAGGATGCCGCCGGCCGACCACCGGGTCACGCTGCTGGGCCGGGCGCAGTGCCACCTGTGCGAGCTGGCCAGGGCGGCGGTGGCGCGGATCTGTGCCGAGCTGGGCACGCCGTGGGAGGAGTCCGACGTGGACGCCGACCCGGAGCTGCGCGCCGAGTACGGCGACCGGGTGCCGGTCATCCTGATCGACGGCGCCGAGCACGGGTACTTCGAGGTGGAGGAGCCGCGGCTACGGCGCGCGCTGGCCCGCTAGGGCTGGGCCGGTCAGGCTCAGTGCAACCGCGGCCGGCACATCTCGTCCGCCGCCAGCACCCGGCCGGCGGCCACGTCGGCCTGGGCCCGGTGCAGCGCGGCGAGGATGTCCGGGCTGGACAGCACCGCGGCGGTCTCCTCCAACCCGGCCAGGTCGGCCGGCGCGACGAGCACGGCGGCGGGGTGACCGCGGCGGGTCAGCGCGACGCGCGTGCCGGTGTGTTCCACCCGATGCACCAGCTCCCCGAGCCGGGCCCGGGCGACACCGAGCGGGTAATGCTTCATCTGACAGAGGGTAGGCCCTGCCGGCGCACCGCGTGTTTCATCCGGGTGACTTCGTGTGAACGACACCACGTGAACGGGATGTTCTCGCACGTTCGGATGACGATCGACTTTGTGCCAGCGTTCACAAGTCGTTACGGTGTCGGTGACGATCTGCCAATACCACAGGATGGCGCCGGCGGCTTCGCCGGGGTCTCGTGCTGAGCACAGCCAGCAGGTGCCGACAGGCGGCGGCCCCGGTTCGGCCGGGACCGTGAGGGGGAACCGTGAGCGAGCGTGCGAGCGAGCAGGCCCGCGCCAGCCAGCGCGAGCCGAAGGAGCGCTGGCGCACGATCCCGGAGGCCACGGTGGCCCGGCTGGCGGTGTACCTGCGGGTGCTCAACGCGCTCGGCGAGCAGAGCACCACCACGGTGTCCAGCGAGGAACTGGCGGCGGCCGCCGGGGTCAACTCGGCCAAGCTGCGCAAGGACCTGTCCTACCTCGGGTCGTACGGCACCCGTGGCGTCGGCTACGACGTGGAGACCCTGATCGAGCACATCTCCCGTGCGCTGGGCCTGTCCCAGCACCGCAGCGTCGTCCTGGTCGGCATCGGCAACCTCGGGCACGCGCTGGCCGGGTACGCCGGGTTCGCCACCCGCGGCTTCCACATCGCCGCGCTGTTCGACGCCGACCCGGCCCGGATCGGGGAGCTGATCCACGGCCTGCCCGTCCGCCCGATGAGCGAGCTGAGCCAGGTGTGCCGGGACGAGGGCGTGTCCATCGGAGTGATCGCCACCCCGGGCGCCGCGGCGCAGGACGTCTGCGACCGGCTGGTCGCCGCCGGGGTCACCAGCATTCTGAACTTCGCCCCCGTCGTCCTCGTGGTTCCTCCCAACGTCGACGTACGCAAGGTCGACCTGTCGGTGGAGCTGCAGATCCTGTCGTTCCACGAGCAGCGGAAAGCCGCTGGACTGGAGGCGATCGGATGACACTCCTGGTGGTCGGCACGTCCCACCACACCGCCCCGCTGACGTTGCTGGAACGGGTCAGCATCGGCGCCCCCGACGTGCCGAAGGTGCTGCACGAGCTGCAGTCCAGCGGCCACGTCGGCGAGGCAGTCGTGCTGTCCACCTGCAACCGGATCGAGGTGTACGCCGACGTGGACCGGTTCCACGGCGGGCTCTCGGACGTGTCGGCGATGCTGGGCCGGCGCGCCGCGGTGGAGATCACCGAACTGGCCGACCACCTGTACGTGCACTACGAGGACGCCGCGATCGAGCACCTGTTCACGGTGGCCGCGGGGCTGGACTCGATGGTGCTGGGTGAGTCGCAGATCCTCGGCCAGCTCCGAGCGGCGTACCAGGTCGGCATCGAGGAGGAGACGGTCGGGCGGGCGCTGCACGAGGTGTTCCAGCGCGCGCTGCGGGTCGGCAAGCGGGTACGGGCCGAGACCGGCATCGACCGCGCCGGTGCCTCGCTGGTGTCCATCGGGCTGGCGGAGGCGGAGCGCACGCTGGGCCCGCTGGTCGGGCTGTCGGCCGTGGTGGTCGGCGCCGGGTCGATGGGCGCGCTGGCCGCCGCGACGCTGCGCCGCGCCGGGGCGGACCGGATCGTGGTGGCCAACCGGACCCTCGGCAACGCACAGCGGCTGGCGTCCACCGTGGACGGCCAGGCCGTCACCCTGGACGGCCTGGGCGAGCTGTTCGCCGACGCCGACCTGGTGGTGGCCGCCACCGGGGCGGCCGGGATCGTGGTGGGGTACGACGCGGTCGAGCGGTCGGTGCCGGCCCGCGGCGGGCGGCCGCTGGTGGTGCTCGACCTGGGGCTGCCGCGGGACGCCGACCCGGCCGTGGCGATGCTGCCGGGAATCACGTACGTGGACATCGCGGTGCTCGGCCAGCGGCTGGCCGGGTCGGAGCGCGCCGCCGACGTGGACGCCGCCCGCGCCATCGTGGCCGAGGAGGTCACCGGGCACCTGGCCGCGCTGCGCGCCTTCGAGGTGGCCCCGACGGTGACCGCGCTGCGCGCCCGGGCCGCCGAGGTGGTCGCCGCCGAGCTGATCCGGCTGGACCAGCGGCTGCCAGGGCTGGACAGCCGGGTCCGGGAGGAGCTGGACCGGTCGGTGCGCCGGGTGGTCAACACCCTGCTGCATGCGCCGACTGTCCGGGTCAAGCAGCTTGCCGAGGCTCCCGGCGGAGATGTGTACGCCGCGGCGCTCCGCGAGCTGTTCGAGCTCGACCCGGCCCGCCCGGAGGCGGTGGTCACGCCGACGGTGGCGTTGCCCGAACGGTTCGAGGACGGTGAGGCGGTGTGAGGCGACGGAGCATGGCAGGTGCCCGCAGGACGCCGAGGAGCAGACCGGGCGCGGCGCCGGGCGGGGAGGTTCGGTGATCCCGGCGGACCGGACGCTGCGGCTGGGCACCCGCGCCAGCGCGCTGGCCCGGGTCCAGTCGGGGTTGGTGGCGACCGCCCTGGAGCGGGTGCTCGGCCGGCCGGTGGAGCTCGTGGACATCAGCACCGAGGGCGACCGCTCGTCCGCCCCGATCGCCGCCTTCGGCAACGTCGGGGTGTTCGTGTCGGCGCTGCGCGAGGCGCTGCTGGCCGGCGACATCGACCTGGCCGTGCACTCCTACAAGGACCTGCCCACCGCCCCCGCCCCTGGCCTGGTGCTGGCCGCCGTGCCGCCCCGGGAGGACCCCCGGGACGCCCTGGTCGCCCGTGATGGTCTCACCCTCGGCGAGCTGCCATCGGGCGCCCGGGTCGGCACCGGCTCGCCCCGCCGGGTGGCCCAGATCCGGGCGCTCGGCCTCGGCCTGGAGCTGGTCCCGCTGCGCGGCAACGTGGACACCCGCCTGGGCAAGGTGCACGGCGGCGAGCTGGACGCGGTGGTGCTGGCCCGCGCCGGGCTGGCGCGGCTGGGCCGGCTGGCCGAGGTCACCGAGGTGCTGGACCCGCTGCAGGTGCTGCCGGCCCCGGCGCAGGGCGCCCTCGCGGTGGAGTGCCGGGCCGACGATGACGACGTGGAGAAGCTGCTGCTGTCCACCCTCGACGACGCCTACACCCGCGCGGCGGCCACCGCCGAGCGGGCGGTGCTCGCCACGCTGGAGGCCGGCTGCACCGCGCCGGTGGGCGCGCTGGCCGAGGTCGCCGAGGGCGAGGACGGCATGGAGATCTTCGTACGTGGTTCGGTCACGGCGCTGGACGGCTCCGACGCCGTCCGGCTGTCCGCGACCGGGCAACTGTCCGACGCCGAGGAGGTGGGTCGCCGGCTGGCCGTGGACCTGCTCGAGATCGGCGCCGCCGAACTGATGGGGAGCGAGCGATGAGCACCGCGAGGCGACGGCGAGCGAGCATCGCAGGGCCGCACGGCCGACAGCGCGCGCCCACCGAACAGACATGCGGCCCGACGAACGGGGCCCCCGGGGAGGCATGGACCTTGCGGAGCGTTACCAAGGGGGGCAGGTGCGGAACGAGCGTGGAGCGGAGCAGATGAGCAGGGCGCGCAAGTCGACAGGCCGGATCACCTTCGTCGGGGCAGGTCCTGGCGACCCGGGCCTGCTGACCGTTCGGGCGGTTGAGGTGTTGCACTCCGCCGAGGTGCTCGTGGTGGACCCTGAGGTGCCGGACAGGCTGCTGCAGGGCGAGACCGCGGTGGTGGCCGCGCACGCCGACGTACGGCCCGCGGTCGGCGAGCCGGCCGACGTGGCCAAGGTGCTGGTCGCCGAGGCGAAGGCCGGCCGGAACGTGGTGCGCCTGGTGGCCAGCGACCCGTTGACCACCGACGCGGTGGTGCGCGAGGCGTTGGCGGTGGCCCGTACCGCGGTGCCGTTCGACGTGGTGCCCGGCGTGCCGTCGGCCACCGCGGTCCCGGCGTACGCCGGCGTGCCGCTCGGGTCCGTACACACCGAGGCGGACGTGCGCGCGGACGTGGACTGGGCCGCGCTGGCCGCCGCGCCGCAGCCGCTGGTGTTGCACGCCACCGCAACGCACCTGACGACCATCGCCGGCTCGCTGACCGCGCACGGCCTCGCCGGCGGCACCCCCGCGACGGTCACCGCCGAGGGCACCGGCGTGAACCAGCACAGCGTCGTCACCACCCTGGCCGAGCTGGAGCGCGCCGCCGCTGAGCTGGCCGGGCCGCTGGTGGTCGCGGTGGGTGCGGTGGTCGGCCAGGCCGCCAAGCTCGGCTGGTGGGAGTCGCGCGCGCTGTATGGCTGGAAGGTGCTGGTGCCGCGGACCAAGGAGCAGGCCGGCGCGATGAGCGAACGGCTGCGCCAGCACGGCGCCCTGCCGTTCGAGGTGCCGACGATCGCGGTCGAGCCGCCGCGCACCCCGGCGCAGATGGAGCGCGCCATCAAGGGCCTGGTCACCGGGCGGTACGAGTGGATCGTCTTCACCTCGACGAACGCGGTACGGGCCATCCGGGAGAAGTTCACCGAGTTCGGGCTGGACGCGCGGGCGTTCGCCGGGGTGAAGATCGCCTGCGTCGGCGAGGCCACCGCGGGCGCGGTCCGCTCGTTCGGCATCGAACCGGAGCTGCTGCCCGCCGGCGAGCAGTCCTCGGACGGCCTGCTCGAGGTGTTCCCGCCGTACGACGCCGTGCTCGACCCGATCGACCGGGTGCTGCTGCCACGTGCGGACATCGCCACCGAGACGCTGGCCGAGGGGCTGCGCCAGCGCGGCTGGGAGATCGACGACGTGACCGCGTACCGGACGGTGCGGGCCGCGCCGCCGCCGGCCGAGACCCGCGAGGCCATCAAGAGCGGCGGCTTCGACGCGGTCTGCTTCACCTCCTCCTCGACGGTGCGCAACCTGGTCGGCATCGCCGGCAAGCCGCACCCCCGCACCGTTGTGGCCTGCATCGGGCCGCAGACCGCGGCGACCGCCCGGGAGTTCGGGCTGCGGGTGGACGTGCAGCCGGAGGTGGCCCAGGTGCCGGCGCTGGTGGACGCGCTCGCGGCGTACGCTGGGCAACTCCGGGACAGCGGCCAGACGGTGCCGCCGTCCCGGAAGTCCAAATCGAAGGGCCGCGCCGCCCGCTGAGTCCGTGTCCTGCCGGCCGTGTCCCGTCAGCCCAGACCCGTCAGCCCAGACCCGTCAGCCCAGACCCGTCAGCCCAGACCCGCCGGTTGTGTCAGGCGAAGAAGTGGTTCCACCCGCCGCAGCGCCTGACACCGAGGAGCTGAGATGAGCCCGTCGTACCCGTCGTCCCGGCCGCGCCGGCTGCGCCGCAACGCCGCACTGCGCCGGCTGGCCACCCAGGTCCGGCTGCACCCGGCCGACCTGGTGCTGCCGATGTTCGTCCGGGAGGGCGCCGCCGAGCCGGCGCCGGTCCGGTCGATGCCCGGCGTGGTGCAGCACACCGTCGAGTCGCTGCGCAAGGCCGCGGTGGACGCGGTGCAGGCCGGCGTCGGGGGGCTGGCGATCTTCGGGGTGCCCAGCGCGAAGGACGCCGTCGGCTCCGGTGGCATCGACCCGGACGGCATCCTGAACGTGGCGCTGCGCACGCTGCGCGCCGACCTCGGCGACGCGGCCGTGCTGATCAGCGACCTGTGCCTGGACGAGTTCACCGACCACGGGCACTGCGGGGTGCTGCGCCCGGACGGCTCGGTGGACAACGACGCGACGCTGGCCGTATACGCCGACATGGCGCTGGCGCAGGCCGCGGCGGGTGCCGACCTGCTCGGCCCGAGCGGCATGATGGACGGCCAGGTGGGCGTGATCCGATCCGCGCTGGACCGGGCCGGGCACGGGGACGTCGGCATCATCGCGTACTCGGCGAAGTACGCCTCCGGCTTCTACGGCCCGTTCCGGGACGCGGTGGAGTCGTCGCTGTCCGGCGACCGGATGAGCTACCAGCAGGACCCGGCGCGCTCGGTCGAGGAGGCGCTGCACGAGGTGGCGCTGGACGTGGCCGAGGGCGCCGACCTGGTCATGGTCAAGCCGGCCATGTCGTACCTGGACGTGGTGCGCCGGGTGGCCGACGCCGTGAACGTGCCGGTGGCGGCGTACCAGGTGTCTGGCGAGTACGCCATGGTGGAGGCGGCGGCGGCCAACGGCTGGATCGACCGCGACCGGGTCATCGCCGAGACGCTCACCTCGATCAAGCGGGCCGGCGCGGATCTGGTACTCACCTACTGGGCGGTCGAGGTGGCGCGCCGGCTGGGTTAGGCGTGACCGAGCTTGCGAGGTCACCAGACACGGCACCGCCGGTCGCGGCACGGCCGGTCACGGCACTGCCGGTCACCGCCGCCGGTTACGGCGGCGAAGGGCGGCAGCGAGGAGCGGTCGTGACGGGGCTTAACTCGAGCACCTGCCGTGGTCGGCCGCCGCCGCGCACTTCGATGAGTTGCAGGCCGCGGCGTACAGCGTCAGCCTGTTCACCGACTGGGTCGGCGACAGCATCGACCAGGTGTGGCTGAAGAGCCGCGTCGACGAGGGCCCCCCGCCGCGCAGCCTGTTCGGCGCCACCCCGGCCGGCGGCCCGCGGCACCCGGTGTCCGGCATGCCGGCGGCGAACACCACGGGGCAGCTCGGCCAGCCTGGGCCCTGGTACGACCGGTTGCCGCACTTCCGGCTGGGCTTCACCCCCGGCAGCGGGGCCGAACTGCAGTCGGAGTACCTCATCCCGCGGCGGCACGCGCTGGCCGCGTTCGAGACGTTCCGCGCCCTGTCGGACCGGATCACCCCGCTGCTGCAGGTCTCGGAGATCCGTACGGTGGCGGCCGACGAGCAGTGGCTCAGCCCCTGCTACGGCGTGGACTGCGTGGCCGTGCACTTCACCTGGCAGCCGCGGCAGGCCGAGGTGACGGCGCTGCTGCCGGTGATCGAGGAGCGGCTGGTGCCGTTCGGCGCCCGGCCGCACTGGGGGAAGCTGTTCGCCGGGCTCGGGGCCGGCTACCCGCGGCTGCCCGACTTCCGCGCCCTGGTGGAGCGGCTGGACCCGCACGGTACGTTCCGCAGCCCGTTCGTCGCCCGGCACGTCTTCGGCGGGTAGGCCGGCCTACCCGGGGCTGTCCCGGTGCCGGCCGAGCAGGCGGCGCAGCCGGTCCTCGGACAGCAGTTCGCGCTCGTCAACCGGGACGTAGCGGCCGAAACCGTCCGCCAGCCCGTCGATGCTGGTGCCGAGAAGCTCGGCCGACATCGACCAGCGCCGGGCGGCATGCGGCGGCGGGTGGCCGCAGGCCGACCCGTCCACCAGCTCCGGGCAGCCGGTCCGGACCTCCAGCCGCTCGGAGTTCGGGTGCGCGACCACCGACCGCACGTGCGCCCAGTCGACCTGCTCGCCGGCATACCGCACCCCGGCGTCGGTGAGGGTGAGCGTGTCGGTCGCCGACCGGCGGGTACGCCGCAGCCGGAGCACGCCCGCGACGGCGATCAGCCCGAAGACCAGCGCCAGCGGCAGTAGCACCGGCACCGCCCAGACCGGGAGCAGCAGGATCGCGACCGCGCAGCCGGCCAGCCAGGCGGCCGGCAGCGCCACCTCCCGGGTGCCGCGGCGGCGCGCCTCCGCCAGCGCGGCGGAGTCCACCTCGAAGGTCTCCATCAGCCGTTCCAGTACTGGCCCCACCGGCCGTACGCGGCGTCCGGATCGCCGACCGGCACGTGCCGCGCGAAAGCCTCGGCAAGCTCATCCACGGTCGTGCCGTAGTGGTTGGCGTGCACCCTGATCTGGCGGCGGTCGTGCAGCGTGATCTCCAGGCCGGCCCAGTCCAGCCGGTGCGCCACCACCGCGGCGATCCTCGCCCAGTCCAGCGGCGGCTCTCCGGGCAGCACCAGCGCCTCGGCGTGCACGGTCAGGCCGTGCCCGTCGCGCAGCACCCGGCCGAGCCGGCGGTGCCGCGCCACGCCCACCGCGGCCAGGCTCAGCCCGACCGCCGCGGCCGCGAGACCGAGCAGGACCGTCCAACCCTCGCCGTACGCCGCCCCCATCGCCGCGGTCAGGCCGCTCAGCGCACCGGCCCAGGCCACCCACCAGAGCTGTCCCGTCTGCGCCCGCCTGATCGATGCCGCGTCTGGCCGGAACTCCGTTCGTCCGCTGTCCACCTTCGCCACCCTAACCCCGGTGGGCCGGGCCTGGCCTCAGCAGGTCGGTGTCGGTGTCGGTGTCGGAGTCGCGGTGGCCGCCGGCTCGGTCGCCGTTGCGGCGGGCGTGGCGGTCGGCGTTGCCGCCGCCGTGTCGGTGGGGGTGCTGCCCGGGGTCAGTGTCGGCGTGGGTGTTGGCGTGGACGTGGCGGTCGGGGTGGGACTCGGCGTACACGTCGGTGTGGGCGTCGGCGTCGGATCCGGGGTGGTCGGCGGCGGGGTGGTGGTAGGCGCCGTGGTCGGCGGCGGTGTCGGCGTGCCGGCCTTCGGCGGGCCGACCGATGCGGGCGGCTGGGCCCCCTTCGGCGGGGTGGGCAGGTGCCCGGTGCCCGGATCCGGCGCGCGGCCGTCCACCTTCACCCCGCGGGCGTACTCCGCCGCGAGCGCCAGCACCAGGTCTACGTACTCCTCGGAGTGGTTGTAGTTGCCCACCGCCGTGCGCTGCCCGGCCACTGTGGACAGGTCGTGCCCGTTGCACAGGTAGTCCGCCGCCGCCAGCGCCGCGTCGAAGATGTTGAACGGGTCGGCCTTCCGGTCGCCGTTGCCGTCCGCCGCGTACGACGCCCAGGTGCTCGGGATGAACTGCATCGGCCCGACCGCCCGGTCGAAGGTGGTGTCCCCGTCCAACACCCCGTGGTCGGTGTCCCGGATCGTGGCGAAGCCCGGCCGGCCGTCCAGTGGGCTGCCGAGGATCTTCGGGTTCGAGGTGCCGTCCTGGAGCAGTTGCGCCCCGGCGAACCGCCCGTGGTTGGACTCCACCCGGCCGATGGCCGCGACCAGGTACCACCTGATGTGGCAGCCCGGCACGGCTCTGGCCATCCGCTGCTCGGCCTTCCGGTACGCCGTCAGCGCGACGACCGGGATGCCGCTGGCGGCCAACTCCGGCGCGAACGCGGCCGCCGGCGCCTGCGGCACCCGCGGCTTCGGCCGGGGCTTGCCGGCACTGGTCCGCCAGTCAGGGTGCGCCTCGAACGCGGGCGGCGTCAGGTCGGCCGGCAGGCCGGTGCGGCCGTCCGCGGGAAGTCCCGGCAACGTCGCGGCGGCCAGCACGGCGGCCGACGCGACCTGCGGCGACGCGTCCGCCGCGCCTGCAGTAACCAGGACCACCGCAGACAACGCCGCGGTGAGCGGGAGCGATCGATGCCGGGGCACGACTAGGCACCGTAGCCCGGGCTTCCGACATTCGCACCCCAAGGGGGGAACTGGCGCCCGAAAGGGCCTGGAAAGATGCACTCATGAGTACCGAACTGCCGGCCTCCGAGGCACTGTTCGCGCGCGCCGTGGCGGTCACCCCGGGCGGGGTGAACTCTCCCGTCCGGGCCTTCGGCGCGGTCGGCGGCACCCCCCGGTTCATGATCGGTGGACGGGGACCCTACCTGGTCGACGCCGATCGCCGCGAGTACGTCGACCTGATCTGCTCCTGGGGTCCGCTGATCCTCGGACACGCGCCTCCCGCGGTGGTGGCCGCGATCGCGGAGGCCGCCGGGCGGGGCACGTCGTTCGGGGCGCCGACGCCGGGTGAGGTCGAACTGGCGGAGGAGATCGTCCGCCGGATCGCCCCGGTGGAGCAGGTCCGGCTGGTGAACTCCGGCACCGAGGCCACCATGACCGCGATCCGGCTGGCCCGCGGGGTCACCGGGCGGCCCAAGGTGGTCAAGTTCGCCGGCTGCTACCACGGCCACGTTGACGCGCTGCTGGCCGCGGCCGGGTCGGGCGTGGCGACGTTCGCCCTGCCGGACACCCCCGGCGTGACCGGTGCGCAGGCCGCCGACACCATCGTGCTGCCGTACAACGACGTCGAGGCGGTGCGTTCCGCCTTTGCGGCCTCGGGTGACTCGATCGCCTGCCTGATCACCGAGGCGGCGGCCGGCAACATGGGGGTGGTGCCCCCGCTGCCGGGCTTCAACGCGGCGTTGCGGGAGATCACCGCCGCGCACGGGGCGCTGCTGATCATGGACGAGGTGATGACCGGGTTCCGGGTGTCGGCCGCCGGCTGGTACGGGCTGGATCCGGTGGACGCGGACCTGTTCACCTTCGGCAAGGTGATGAGCGGCGGGCTGCCCGCGGCGGCGTTCGGCGGGCGCGCGTCGGTGATGTCGAGGTTGGCGCCGGCCGGGCCGGTGTACCAGGCGGGCACACTGTCCGGTAACCCCGTGGCGGTGGCGGCCGGGTTGGCGACCCTGCGCGCGTGCACCCCGGCGGTCTACGCCGCGGTCGATGCGACCGCGGCGACGATCGGTGGGCTGGTGTCGGAGGCACTCACGAAGGTCGGGGTGCCGCACCAGGTGCAGTACGCAGGGAACCTGTTCTCGGTGTTCTTCGCCGAGGCGCCGGTGACCGACTACGCCGGGGCGAGGGGCGCCGAGACCTGGCGGTACCCACCGTTCTTCCACGCCCTGCTGGACCGCGGGGTGTACCCGCCGCCGAGTGCGTTCGAGGCGTGGTTCTGCTCCGCGGCGCACGACGAGGTGGCACTCGACCGGATCGCGGACGCCCTGCCGTACGCTGCCGAGGCTGCTGCGAGTGCGGAGGCCCCGTGACGCGAACCCTCGTCCACCTGCTGCGCCACGGCGAGGTGCAGAACCCGAAGGGCATCCTGTACGGGCGGCTGCCCGGTTACCGCCTCTCGGCGTCCGGCGCGTCGATGGCGGCCCGGATCGCGGAGCACCTCGCCGGGCGGGACGTCGTCTACATCGCATCCTCGCCGCTCGAGCGCGCCCTGGAGACCGCCGAGCCGATCGCATGGGCGTTCAGCCTGGAGGTGATCACCGACCCGCGGCTGATCGAGGCGGCGAACCAGTTCGAGGGCACGAGGTTCGGGGTCGGCGACGGTGCGCTGAAACGGCCGGCAAACTGGTGGAGACTGCGGAATCCGATGCGGCCTTCGTGGGGCGAGCCGTATCTGACGATTGCGCACCGGATGCTGGAAGCCGCGACGGAGGCGCGCAAGGCTGCGGAGGGGCATGAGGCGGTGTTGGTGTCGCATCAGTTGCCGATATGGACTCTGCGGCGATTCTTGGAGCATCGGAGGTTGTGGCACGATCCGCGGAAGCGGCAGTGTGGGCTCGCGTCGTTGACTACGTTGGTGTATGACGACGACAAGCTGGTCGGGATTGAGTACTCGGAGCCGGCGGGGCCGACTGCTAAGGATGCCGTTCCTGGGGCATAGGGGGTTTCGGCCGTCTCGTTTGGGTGGGTGGTTGCGTTTTGAGCTACTGCCGCGCCTACCACCTCGCTGACGCTCGGCGGCAGGCTTGCCACCGGAGAAGTGCATAAATGACAAGTTGGTCCGGTCCCCGACCTGAAGGGTTACGCCGGTCCGGTTCCGTCGGCTTTACACCGGCGCCGGGAAGTGGTACAGAAAGCGGCGGAAAAGACCGCCGGAATGGTGACGTAGGGTTGCGCTTACGGTAGAATCGAACACATGATCGGTGACGCGGCGACGGTGGGGTACACCCATCCGATAGGCAACGCCGTGGCCGATCTGGAAGCCACGTTGGATGGCTGTGCCGATGTCCGGTTGTGGTCGTTGTCGGTGAAGGAACTCGACGACCTGCTGTCCCGGGCGCACGCCCTGCTGGCCCGGATCAGCGGGACGCTGGTGCTGCCGCTGATCCGGGAGGCCGATGGCCGCGGCGCCTGCCAAGAACACGACGCGGCCAGCACCGCCGAATGGGTCCGGTACCTGCTGCGGATCCCCAACCGGCAGGCCAAACAACTGGTGGAGCTGGCCCGGGCGGTGGAGGGCGACGCCGCCGCCACCGGGACGGCGCTGGCCGCCGGGCGGATCAGCGCCGACCACGCCCAGGTCATC
>WNGA01004366.1_pt1 | contig 43647 bp, 44 predicted proteins | sample 5400061 | NCBI WGS metagenome assembly WNGA01 (sample SAMN13153366, study PRJNA577476) | soil metagenome | isolation source: 100 cm soil or saprolite under grassland replicate 2 | place: USA:California | collected 2016-06-15 | reverse complement strand
CCCTTGGCTTCCGTCGGGAATGAGCAGCCAGAGGCGCCCCTGCCCCGAGACGGCAACCTGAGTCGCAGGCCGCACGAGAACGCCGCGGCCACCGGGCAGAAGGAGCCGGCCAGTCGTGGCCGTCTTGACCCACTCGGCCGGCGCGGGAGCCGCCAGTCCAACGGCATGCACGCGGTCACCACCGAGGAAGACGAGCCCCATGCTCGCCGGCGCCGTGTTCTCGAGCTTTCGCGCGAGGACGACAAAGCCCACAGGGCGACTGTCGCCTCCCTCGGTCCGCCGCATCACGGGCGCCGAGCCAACCAGGTACGGTTGGTCACCAAGCGAGGCGAGCGCGGGCGGAGTGGCGGAGAGCGCGGCCAGGTCGGGCAGCGGGGAGCCACCGGGCTGGGGCGGCGCCTGGAGGATGGGAGCGCCGGAGGCATCGAGAATGAGGACGAGGTCCGCGATACGCTCGAGGGTGAGGTCGGTCAGCCGCGGCGAGACCCCCCTGGCGACCGTCGCCCAATCGCCCGCGACCACCCCGTCCACGAGGGCGGGCTCCCGGGCCAGGAGACGGGCCTCACGGCGGAGCGTCGTCTGTGTATCGGACACGGCGAGCGCCAGGGCCTCCTGGGCGCGGACAGCCGACTCTTCCCGCGACAGCGAGAGGTGACGCAGGGATACCCCGACACCCCCCAGGCCCACAGCACTGGCGGCCACAGCGGCCAAGGCCGCCCCGAACAGCAGGTTCCGAGTCGCAGATCGCATGGAAGACCGGGAGCCAGAACGCCCGGCCAGACCAGCATATGCAGAAGTGCCCAGCACGGCAACTTTCGAAGAAACCGACGGACCTGGCCCGGAAGCCAGGACGGAGAGCGTCCCCGCCACCCCGGCCCTACAGCCCCAGGTAGGCCTGCTTGATCTGGGGGCTCTGGAGCAAGCCCTCGCCAAGGCCCTCGAGGGTGATCCGCCCATTTTCCAGGACATAGCCGCGGTGGCAGAGCTGGAGCGAGCGCAGGACGTTCTGCTCGACCAGCAGTATGGTCACGCCCTCGCGATTGATGCGCCGGAGATCGTCGAATATGGCCCGGACCATGACGGGAGCCAGGCCCAGGCTGGCGGCCCTCGGGCACGTGCGCGATCCCGCGCGCGACGACCTGGGCGGCGCCCAGGCCGTCGAGCCGCTCGCCGGCAAACTCGATGTGCCCGCTGCGAAGCGGCAGGAGGCCGGAGACGGCGCGGAGGGTCGTGGTCTTGCCCGCTCCGTTGCCGCCGATGAGCGCCACGGTCTCGCCCAGGCGGACCTCCAGGGAGGCCTCGTGCACGGCCGTCAGGTCGCCGTAGCCGACCTGTATGCGGTCAAGGCGCAGCAGGGTGGACATACTCCTCCCCGAGGTAGGCTTCGATGACCCGGCGGTCGGCGGCGACGTCGCGCGGGGCGCCCGATGATATCTTCTCGCCGAAGGACAGCACGACGATGCGCTGCGAGAGCGACATGACGGCGCGCATGTTGTGCTCGATCAACAGCACCGAGATGCCGCCGGCGTGGATGTCCCCGATCAACCGGACCATGGCGTCGATCTCGGTCGCGTGGAGCCCGGCCATCACTTCGTCGAGGAGAAGCAGCGTGGGTTCCGTGGCGAGCGCGCGGGCGAGCTCGAGCCGCTTCCGGTCGGCCAGCGTCATCCCGGCGGCAGGCTCGGCCACGCGCGCGCCGAGCCCCACGCGCTCGACCACCGCCCGTGCCGCCGCTCCGGCGTCCCGCATGCTGGGATGGCGCACGAGCGCCGCGATCCTGACATTGTCGATCACCGAGAGCTGCGGGAACGGCCGGACGATCTGGAAGGTGCGCACCAGCCCGAGCCGGCAGATCTCGTGAGGCTTGAGGCCGAGGAGACTCCGGCCGGCGAATCGGATCTGGCCGGCGTCGGGAGCGAGGAAGCCCGAGAGCAGGCTGAAGACCGTCGTCTTTCCGGCTCCATTCGGCCCGATCAGGCCGATCATCTCGCCCGTGTCGACCGTGAGGTCGAACCCGCCCACGGCCCGCAGCCCTCCGAAGTGCTTGCTGAGACCCGAGACCTCGAGCAGGCTCATCCCGGCCGCTTCCGCATGAGCCGCGCGAGCGCCGGATAGGCGCCCTGCGGCAGGAACAGCACCACCGCGATCAGCAGGACGCCGTAGACGATCAAGTGCACGCCGCTCCAGCCGCCCTGGGCGAAGTACGTGCGCGAGAGCTCCGCCAGGGGGCTCAGGATGAAGGAGCCCAGGATGGGCCCGAGGACGGTCCCGGACCCCCCGACGATGGGCCGGATGATGATCTCGACCGACAGCGGGATGCCGAAGACGGCGTTCGGCTGCAGCGAGAACAGATAGAAGGCGTAGAACGTGCCGCCGACGCCCGTGAGGAAAGAGGAGAGCACCATCGCCATCATCTTGCAGCGGAAGGTGTCCACGCCGAGCGCCTCGCAGGCGGCCTCGTCCTGCCGGATGGCCGTGAGGTATGCGCCGAAGCGGTGGGCCTCCATCAACCGCACCAGCGCCGTGGCCGCGACCATGAGCGCGAGCGCGACATAGTAGTAGACGCGGTTGTCCTGGAACTGGAACTGCCGCGGATTGCCCGTGAAGGTGATGTAGAGTCCGAGGGCCCCACCGACCGCATCCACGTTGAGCGCCAGGACCCGGCAGATCTCGGCGAAGGCGACTGTCAGCAGCACGAAGTAGAAGCCACGCAGTCCGAAGCGAAAGCCCAGGTAGCCGATCACGGCGCCGAGCCCGCCGGCGAGTGCCCCACCTATCCACATCCCGACCCACGGCGTCAGCCCCGCGTGCATCGACAGGAGCGCCGCCGCATAGCCCCCCACCCCGACGAAGGCCGCATGCCCGGCGGAGAGCTGACCGGCGTAGCCACCCACGATGTTCCAGGCCTGCCCGAGGTAAGCGTAGAAGAAGATGAAGATCAGCACGGTGACGACGTAGGAGCCCACCATCCACGGCAACACGACGAGGAGTCCCACGACCGGGATCGCGGCGAGCGTCATGCGGGGATCAGGCGGCGGGCTTGCCGAAGAGCCCGGCGGGCCGGAGCAGCAGGATGGCGATGAGCAGGCCGAAGCTCACCAGCTCCTTCATGGACGGCGAGAGGAAGACGGCGCCCATCGACTCGGCGAGCGAGACGAGGATGCCGCCCAGGAAGGCGCCGGGCAGGCTGCCCATGCCGCCGATGATCACGATGTTGAACGAGGTCACGGACAGCGCCAGGCCGCTCGTCGGCTGGAACGGCACGATGGGCGACACGAGCGCGCCCGCGGCGCCCACGCAGGCGGCGCCGATCCCGAACGCCGCGGCGTAGACCCGGCGGACATCGGCGCCGATCACCCGGGCGCCATAGGGATTGTCGGCGGCTGCGCGCATGGTGCGGCCGAGGTCGGTGCGCGCCAGGAAGAGCCAGAGCGCGCCGCTGAGCGCCAGGGCCACGCCGAAGGTGAGAAGACGCGCCAGATCCACGAAGATCGGACCCATCCAGACCGTGGCCTGGCTGAGCGGCGATCGCACGCGGGTGGGGTCTGGACCGAAGACGACGAGCGCGGCGTTCTCGAGGACGAGGGCGACCCCCAGCATCAGGAGGATCTGCATCTCGTGGGGCGCGTCCACGATGCGCTCGACGAGGCCCCGCTGGACGACCAGGCCGAGGGCGAAGAGCGCCGCGGCACAGACCAGAAACCCCAGGTACGGGTCCACGCCGCCGCGCGCGGCGAAGAGCCAGGCCAGGTACATGCCCCAGACCATCATGTCGCCATGAGCGAAGTTCACGACGCGCATCACGCCGAAGATCAGCGTGAGGCCGACGGCCATGAGGCTGTAGACGCCGCCGAAGAGAAAGCCGCTGAGCAGGCCCTGGCCGACGAGGGTCGGATCCACGCTACCGCCTTCCCGGCCAGCGCCCGCCGGCGGTCAACGCTTGGGACGGGGGAAGACGACCTTCTCGGCGGCGACGTCCTTGGGCCACACCACCACGGGCTTCTGGCCGAGGATCTGGATCATGGCCGGGATGGCATTGGGGTTGTCGCCGATCTCGTTGAACATGATCGGACCGCCGTAGACCATGAGACCGCCCGCGAAGCGCGTCTTCTTGAGCGCGTCCACCACCGCCTCGGAATCGGTCGACTTCGCGCGCTCGAGCACGTCGGCCAGGACGAACATCCCGTCGTACGAGTAGCCCGAGTTGGTGTCGAACGTCTTGCGCCGTCCCGTCTCTTTCTCCGAGCGGGCCGCGAACTCCTCGGCGACCTGCCGCGTGCGAGGGTTCTTGAAGTTCGGCCACGGGACGCTCGTGAGCACGTACTCGAGGTTCTCCTTGAGCGCGGCGAGCTGCCCGGCTTCGTAGAGGCCCGGGCTGCCGGGGCCGACGATGCCCATGATCTCGACGCGCTGCTTGGCGATCTCGGGCAGGAGGAGCTGGGCGCTGGCCGGCCGCGTGATGGGCGCGATGACGTCGGGCCTGGCCGCCTTGGCGCGGGAGACCTCGGTCGAGAGGTCGGCCGGCGGCTCGGGCCACGAGATCACGTCGACGATCTCCCAGGAGGGGTTGGCGGCCTTGTGCGCCGCCTGGAAGCCGGCCGCCTGCGGCCGGCCGAAGGGATCGTTGGCGTGCATGAGCACCACCCGCTTCGGCGAGACGCCCGTCTCCTTGAAGATCTCGGTGAAGTACTGCACCGCGCGCTGGCCGAAGAGCCGGCCCGTAGGGAAGTTGCGGTAGACGTACTGGACCTTCTGCTGCCCCTCGCGCACCGACTTGGCCACGTCAGCCGTGATCGGGTCGGCCGCCGAGATGTCCACCAGGAACGGCACGCGGCGCTGCTGAGCCACGGGCACGATGGCCTGCGTGTCCCCGGAGCTGAACGTGCCCATGAGCACCTGCGCGCCGGCGTTGACGACACGCTCGCCCTCGGCGCGCGCCACGTCGGGCTTGCTCTGCGTGTCGCCCAGGATCAACTCGAGCCTGGCGCCCCCCAGCGACTTGATCCCGCCGGCCGCGTTGATGGCATCGGCCGCCATCTGGGCGCCCAGGCGGCACGCCTGGCCGGGCTCGGCCAGGGGACCGGTGACGCAGTGGACGACGCCGATCTTGACGGTCGGCGCCTGCGCGCGCAGGACCGCGGGGAAGCCGGCGAGCGCCGCCGTGCCGGCGACCGCGCCCGCCGTTCTGAGAAATGCCCTGCGATCCGTGCCCTTGTCAGCCTGCCGTGGAATCATGCCGACCTCCTTGTCAGAGCTTGCCGAGAAGCTGCTGGGCGATGACCATGCGCTGGATCTGGTTGGTGCCCTCGTAGATCTGCGTGATCTTGGCGTCCCGCATGTAGCGCTCGACCGGGAACTCGCGCGTGTAGCCGTAGCCGCCCAGGACCTGCACGGCATCGGTCGTCACCTTCATGGCGGTGTCCGACGCCAGGCACTTGGCGATCGAGGCCTCCATCGGGGTGTTCGTCTCGCCGCGATCGATGAGCGCCGCCGCGTGGTGGACCGTGAGGCGCGAGGCGTGGATGGCGATAGCCATGTCCGCCAGCATGAACTGGATGCCCTGGAACGCGCCGATGGGCTGATCGAAGGCGCGGCGCTCCCGGGCATACGCCGTGGCCGCGTCGAGAGCGGCCTGGGCGATGCCGACCGCCTGCGCGCCGATCGTCGGGCGCGACTGCTGGAGGGTCCGCATCGCGATCGGGAAACCCCCGCCTTCTTCGCCCAGGCGGTTGTCCACCGGAACCTCGCAGTCGGCGAAGTGCAGGGCCACTGTCGGGCTGCCATGAATGCCGAGCTTCTTCTCCATCTTGCCGACGCTCAGACCCTTCATGCCCCGCTCGACCAGGAGCGCGGTGACGCCCTTCCCGCGCTTGGCCTTGTCGGTGGTGACGAACACGGTGATCACCCCCGCATGGGAGCCGTTGGTCACCCACATCTTCGAGCCGTTGACGACGTACCGGTCGCCCCGGCGCACGGCGGAGCATGACATGGCCGCGGCGTCCGAGCCCGCGCCGGGCTCCGAGAGCGAGAAAGCCGCGGTGATCTCGCCCGCGGCGATGCGCGGCAGGTAGCGGCGCTTCTGCGCCTCGGTTCCAGCGAAGAGGATGGGGTAGCTGCCGAGGCTCTGAACGAGGAAGATGGTGGAGGTCGACGCGCAGCCCCAGGCGACTTCCTCCGCCGCGAGACAGAATGCCAGCGAGCCCGCCGCGCTGCCTCCGAACTGCTCGGGGATGTGGAGTCCCAGCAGGCCCTGCTTGGCGAGCAGCGAGAGCTGCTCCTGCGGATACTCGCCCGTCTCATCCACGTGGGCGGCGAGCGGCGCAATCCGCTCTCGCGCGATCTCGCGCGCCAGGTCCCGGATGGCCCGCTGCTCGTCGGTCAGATAGAAGAGATTCTGCATAGGCGGCATTGCCCGGCCCAAACCTCGCGCTTACTATTCATCCTCACCATGCTGTCGCATGTTGACCGTGGGCCGATCGGATCGGAGCATCCGCCGAGGCCGCAGCCACCGGGGGGCCTCACTTGGCGCTGTAATCATAGAAGCCCCTGCCCGTCTTCCTGCCGAGCCTCCCGGCCATGACCATGCGTTTCAGGAGTGGGGGTGGGGCGTAGCGGGCTTCGCGGAACTCCTCGAACATCACCTCGGCCACGAACATCGTCGTGTCGAGCCCGACCAGGTCCAGCAGCGTGAATGGTCCCATCGGATAGCCGCAGCCGAGCTTCATGGCCTGATCGATGTCTTCCAGCGTGGCCAGACCGCCCTCGTAGACGCGGATGGCGTCAAGGAGGTAGGGCACCAGCAGGCGGTTCACGATGAAGGCCGTCGAGTCCTTGGTCTTGACCGGTACCTTGCCGACGGCCTGCACCCACTCGTAGGCGGTCGCGACCGTCGCGCCGTCGGTGAGGATGGACTGCACGACCTCCACCAGCTTCATGAGTGGCACCGGGTTGAAGAAGTGCAGTCCCAGCACCTGCCCGGGTCGCTTGGTGGCGGCGGCCATCGCGGTGATGTTGCACGAGGAAGTGTTCGAAGCCAGCAGCGCGTGGGGCCGGCAGATGGCGTCGAGCCTCGCGAAGGTCTCGTTCTTCAGCGGCTGGTTCTCGGTGATCGCCTCGATGACGAGGTCGCAGTCCTTCAGATCTTCGAGGCGTACCGAGCCGTGGATGCGCCCCAGCGTGTCTTCCTTGGCCTTCTCATCCATCTTGGCCTTGGCGACCAGGCCCTCGAGGCTCTTGCGCATCCCGCCGAGCCCCTTGTCGAGGAAGGCCTGGTTGGCCTCGATCACGACGGTCGGAAAGCCGGCCTGCGCCGAGACCTGCGCGATGCCGGATCCCATGAGCCCGCATCCGATGACACCAACCTGCTTGATGGCCATGGCCGAGCGACCTCCCTGGATGAGCTGCGGATCGTGACGCGAAGCGACGGCGGGCCTACGTGCGGCCGCGGCCGCTAGTCATACTGGATGAGGGACTCGATGCGGTAGCCCTTCAGCCGCTCGCGCCCCTTGAGAAATGTCAGCTCGATGAGGAAGTCGCAGGCCACCACGGCGCCACCCAGCCGCTCGATCAGGCGCAGCGTCGCAGCCATCGTGCCGCCCGTCGCGAGCAGGTCGTCCACGGCCAGGACCTTCTGGCCCTTGCCGATGGCATCCTCGTGGATGGCGAGCACGTCCCGGCCGTACTCGAGCTCGTACTCTTCCTCGATCACCGCTCCGGGGAGCTTGCCCTTCTTGCGCACGGGCACGAAGCCCGCGCCGAGCTCTCGCGCCAGCACCCCGCCGAAGATGAAGCCGCGCGATTCGACGCCGACCACGACGTCCACCGAGCCCTTCCGGTACTTCGCGGCCAGGTGCTCGATGACCGAGGCCCACGCCGGCCCGTCCTTGAGCAGCGTGGTGATGTCCTTGAAAAGAATCCCCTCGGTAGGGAAGTCCTTGATGTCGCGGATTCTTGCTCTCAGCGAGGCGACGTCCATGACGGGGAGAGATGTTACCCGGCAGCCGGTCATGACGCAATACGAAAAGCCGTTTTCAGCGCGCAAGGCGGTCGGCGAGATCGCCGAGGTCGGCGACGATCAGATCGGCGTGCGAGGCGCCCGGCCGGCCGGCGGCGGCGTAGTGGACGCCGCGCATCCCGGCGGCCTGCGCCCCCTGCACGTCGGCGATGGGGTTGTCGCCGACGTGGGCCGCGTCACTCGCCTCGATTCCGAGCTCCGCCAGGGTTCGCCGGAAGATCTCGGCGTCGGGCTTGCGGTAGCCGACCTCGTCCGAATAGGAGATTGCCATGAAGTGGCGCAGCAGGTCGTGCCGCTCGAGGACCCGGCGCAGGATGACGCCGGGGGTGCGGCCGGTATTGGAGACGATGCCGAGCGCGATACCCCGCGAGGCGAGCTCGCGCACGGCCTCCGCGGCCCGGGGCTCCAGCTCGGGCGGCATCTGGAGCACCGGCTCGATATAGCCGGCGACCGCCTCCTCGAAGAGCGCGGGCGTCATGGCGTCGGGGGCGCCCGGGGAAGCGGTCTCGAGCACGAGACGCACCTGCTCCGCGATCGCCGGATCGCGGTCCCGGCTCCAAAAGCGCTCGACGAGCACCTGCTCCGACCGGTCGTAGGCGTCCACCACGTCGGCCAGGCCGAGCACGCGGCCGGCACGACCGAGGACCCGGTGGACCGCGCCGATGCGGAGCATGCGCTGGTCGCGCATATTCTCCGCCGAGTCGTGGACGAGCGTTTCCCAGAAATCGAAAGTGACGGCGTGGATCATTTAACTGCGGGGGCCTTCGACATGGCACCCGCACTCCCCCATTCTCGAGCCTCGGCTCGCGCGGCCGGGCTCGCCGCCTCTGCGTTCGTTGGCGCGAATCGACATCATGTGCTCATCCGAGCCATTTGGTCAGCCGAACCTGGGCGGGCGCTTCTCGAGGAAGGCCAGCGCGGCTTCGCGCGCCTCGCCCGTCGCGTAGTTCTGGGCGAAGGCGTTGATGCCGATGCGGACGGCGGAGGCCAGGTCCGTGTTCCGCCAGCGCACCATCAGCTCCTTCTGGAGCCTGATGGCCGGCGGCGCGCACGCCAGAATCTTCTCGACGAGCGCGGCCGTGACCGCTTCCAGCTTGTCCGGCGGCACCACGCGGTTGACGAGGCCCCAGTCGAGCGCCTGCTCGGCCGCGACGCTCTCGCCCGTCAGCAGCATCTCAGCCGCGCGCCCGGGGCCGACGAGCGCGGGCAGGAGCGCCGCCTCGATCACCGAGGGCGCCCCCACCTTCACCTCGGGCAAGCCCAGCTGGGCGCCGGCGGCGGCCACGCGGAGGTCGCAGGCCATCGCCAGCTCGAAGCCCGCGCCGAGGCAGGGGCCGTTGACCACGGCGAGCGTCGGGAAGGGCGCGTCGTGGACGGCGTGGATCGCCTCGTGCAGCGACGTGATGAGCGCTGTGGCCGTGGCGGGCGTGAGATCGCGGAGGACCTGCACCTGCATGCCGGCGGTGAAGGCGCGGCCGGCGCCCGTCACCACGGCCGCCCGCACGGACGGGTCACTCGCGAGAGCGTCGAACGCCGCGCGCAGCTCGGCGATGAGCTCGGGGACGATCAGGTTGAGCGGCGGGCGGTCGAGCGTGACCCACGCGCAGCCCTTCTTCGTCTCGACGCGGACCAGCCGGGCCATCTGGCTAGTAACGGCGCATCGACGGATCGACGGTCCGCGCCCAGGCGTCGAGGCCGCCCGCCAGGTTCCAGGCCTTGGCGAAGCCGAGGCCGCGGAGGTATTCGGCGACGGCGGCGCTGCGCACGCCCTGGTGGCAGTAGACGACGATCTCCGCGGCCGGATCAAGCTCTTCCGTGCGGAGCTCGATCTCCTCGATCGGGATGTGCAGGGCATTGTCGAGCTTGCAGAGTCGCGTCTCCCAGTCCTGACGGACGTCGAGGAGGACGAGGGGCTCGCGCTCCGCGAGCCGCCGCTGGAGCTCAGCCGGCGTCAATTCAGTGCTCATGGGTGAAAGGCCTCCGTGCGCGACGATATCATGCCGCGGCGCTCTCGTCGGGGAGCAGGACGGAGGTCTCGGGCGAGACCTCGACCCTGACCTGGTCGCCCAGCCTGAAGCTCCTTCCCACGAGGGCGGAGGTGATCATCTCGACCCTGATGGTACCCCCGGGGATCGTCACGTCGTAGAGCTGGCGCGAGCCTTCGAAGACCTGCGCGGCCACCGTGCCCGGGATGCCGCCGGCCGAGCGCTCGGCCTCCTCGACGCGAAGCGCCTCCGGTCTGAGACACAGCAGCGCCCTGTCCCCCACCGACCAGGCGTGCGCCCCCGACGACACGGGCAGCCGAGCGCCGCCACGCGTCTGGACGACCACGCCCATCTCGCGCAGCTCGATCACGCTCACCGGCACCAGATTCGCCGCGCCCACGAATTCGGCCACGAACGCGTTCCTGGGCTTCCAGTAGATCTCCTCGGGCCGCCCCTCCTGCACGAGGGCGCCGTCCGAGAGCACGGCGATCCGCGTCGAGAGCGACAGGGCCTCGGCCTGGTCGTGGGTGACGTACAGCGTCGTGATGCCGACGTCGCGGTGGAGCCTCGCCAGCTCGAGACGCATCTGCGATCGGAGCTGGGCGTCGAGGTTCGACAGCGGCTCATCGAGGAGAAGCAGCCGGGGCTGGACGATGAGCGTGCGCGCCAGCGCCACGCGCTGCTGCTGGCCCCCTGAAAGCTGGGTGGGCCGTCTCGACTCGAAGCCTTCGAGGCCGACCTGCTCGAGCGCGGCCTTGACCTTGCGGTCGAGCAGGGCACCGGAGATCCCCCGTTCGCGCAGACCGAAGGCCACGTTTTCGTACACGCTCATGTGCGGCCAGAGCGCGTACTGCTGGAAGACCATGCCCAGGTTGCGCTTCCACGGCGGCACGGCGTCGATCGGCTCGTCGTCGACGAAGATGCGCCCCTCGTCCGGCTGGGCGAAGCCCGCCAGCATTCTGAGCAGCGTCGTCTTGCCGCAGCCGGACGGTCCCAGCAGGGTGTAGAACTCGCCGGGCCGGATGGAGATGGACACGTCCTTGACGGCCCAGGCTGCGCCGTAGCGCTTGCCGACCTTCTCCATGCGCACCTCTGACAATCGGATGACGGTTTCGTCCTGCGTCATGCGCTGCTCTCCTTCCGAGCGCCCCCGGGTCCGGACAGCCCTCTCAGCAGCGGCACCACCAGGAGCCCCATGCCGGCCAGCACCAGGTAGAGCGCGCCCGGAGGCATCCAGGCGAGGAGGGTCGTGGCGATGACCGGGCCCACGAAGCCGGCCGCGATCCGCGATGAGTTCACGATGCCGATGGCCGTCCCCGACGCCCGCTGGGCGATGGCCGCCACGGACAGGGGGAAGACCGGAGCGATGCAGAGCACCTGGAGAAAGCGGAGGATGCCGAAGCTCCACAGGTCGGACGCGACGGCCAACGCCGCCAGCCCGACGGACGAGGCGGCGAGAAACCACACGACGCTGCGCCGGTCGCCCACGATCTCGCCGAGGCGCGGGGCGCTCATGGCGCCGACGGCGGCGGCAGCCCCCGTCGCGAGGAGGAGCAGCCCGGCCGCCTCCAGCGTGTGATCGGCCGCGACGCCGAGCGCGGGAAGGATCTGCGGCAGGATGGCCGTCAGGAAGAATACCTGCGTCGAGCCCGCGAGGACGAGCAGGCAGACCGTGGCGACCTCGCGGACGGAGGCCGTCTGAGGCCGCTCGTGGGCAGGTCCCGGCGCCGCACGCGACGGCGCGCCCCAGGCGACCATGGCCGAGCAGATCCAGAGCATGAGGCCCGCCAGCACGAAGGAGCCGCGGAAGCCGATGCGCGCGGCCGCGACGGCGCCGACGGCCGGCCCGAGCACCTGCCCCAGCGTCATCCCCGACTGGATGGACGCGATGCCCCGACGCACGTCGCCGCCCGAGCGTCCCGTCATGATGAAGGCAAAGGTGGACACGGCCCCCATGAAGCCCAGCAGCATGCGCGAGAAGAACAGCTCGGGCAGGTTGCGCGCGACCGCCATGAGGAAGAAGCCCGCGCCCTGGAGCAACTGGGTGATGATGAAGGAGCGCTTCGGGTTCCGCTCCCCGAACAGCCGCGCCGAGAACGGCGCCGTGATCATGGTCACGAGCGAGCTGATGCCGAGGATCCAGCCCGTCCAGCGCAGCGTGGCCGCCTCGTCCATCGTGGACATCTGCTGGATGTAGAAGGGCAGGCTGACGAATACGAACGACCAGGCGAAGGTGCCGAAGAACATCGAGAACGGCAGCACCCAATCGCCCCGGAGCCCGCGCCCGCCCATGGCCTAGACCCGGAAGAGCCCGGCGCCGCCCCGCGCCAGGCGTGTGGCGAGCCAGGTGCCGGCGGCGACGAGCGCGATCGCGACCACGCCCAACGCGGCGCCCGGGCCGCGGCCGACGGCCGACTGCATGTAGAGGTAGATGCCGTAGGACAGGGGCCCGAGCTCGACGTGCGGCACGAGGAGGATGGTCGAAGAGAGATCCACCGCGGAGCTGACGAAGGCCAGGAGCCCTCCCGCCAGGAGCCCGCGCCCCATGAGCGGCAGCGTCACCTTGAGAAACGCGCGCGCGCGGTTGGCGCCCAGGTTCTGCGCCGCCTCCTCGAGCGAGAGCGGCAGCTGCTGAAGCGCGGCGTAGGCGCCGCGCACCGTGTAGGGCAGCCGGCGCATGGCGTAGACGATGACGAGGATGAGCCACGTCGAGGTCAGCGGCTCTCCCAGCCCCGGCACCTTCCAGCCGTGGAAGACGCGCAGGTACCCGATCGCCAGCACCACGCCCGGCACGGCCAGCGGCATGGTGGCGATCGTGTCCAGCCACTGCCGCCCGCGGCTCCGCCCGCGCAGCAGGAGCCAGGCAATGACGGCGCCCAGTCCGACGTCGAGCGCCGCCGCCAGCAGCGCGTAGCGCAGGGTGTTCCAGATGAAGTGCGGCGCGCGGAAGAGGATCTCGTCGTAGTTGGACATCGTATAGACGGAGGGCAGCGGCGAGAGACTCCAGACCTTGGACACGGACAGCAGCGCGATGCCCACGTGCGGCAAGAGCGCCGGCCCCAGGAGGACGATGGCGATCGCCCACACCGCGAGCGTCCCGCCCGTGCCGAGTGCCACTGCCGGCGTCTCTCCGCTCCGCCCCACCGCGGTGAACTCCCCCCGCCCCAGGAGCCCTTTCGAGATCCAGAGCGCCGCGAGCGACAGCGCCACCAGCACGGCGCAGATGACGTAGCCGTCCACGTCGGTCAGCCCCACCGTCGTCACGCGCAGGTAGGCCTGCGGCGCCAGGAGCTTGGTGTAGTTGAGCATGAGCGGCGTGCCGAGGTCGTCGATCACGCGGATGAAGGTCAGGAGCGCCCCCGCCGCGTAGCCCGGCAGCGACAGCGGCAGCAGCACGCGGCGAAACAGCCGAAAGCCGGACGACCCGAGGTTCTGCGCCGCCTCCTCGAGCGACCGGTCGAGCGCCGACAGCGCGGCCGCCGTGTTCAGCCAGATGAAGGGGAAATAGTGGAGCGTCTGCACGAGCACCACGCCCCAGAGGCCCTCCATGAAGGGCACGGTCACGCCGAAGCGCTCGAGGAGGAAGAGGTTGACCATGCCGCTGCGCCCCAGGATCTGCTGGAAGGCGACCGCCCCGACGAAGGGCGGGATGACCAGCGGCAGGAGCCCGAGGGTCGTCAACAGCGAGCGCCCGGGAAAGCTGTAGCGGACCGTCAGCAGCGCCAGCGGCACCGCGATCAGGCTGCCCAGCGCCACGGCGAGCACGCCCGACACCAGCGTGTTGACGAGGGCCTCACGGAAGAGCGGCCGTGCGAAGAAGGCGAGAAGCGGCGCCGCGCTTGGCCGGCCGTCCACCATGACCCCCACCGAGAGCACCTGGAGCAGCGGGTAGACGATGCCCGCTCCCAGGAGGAGGAGCAGGCCCCACACCAGGGCGCTCTCGGCGCTAAAGCGCCGGATCACGACATGCTGTTCGAGGCGGGAGAGGGCCGGCGGCTCACCGCCAAGAGGCGAGCGCCTCCTGGCGTGTCTGGTGGATGCTCATGGCCCGCCCGAGCCGTGTCAGCTCGAAGATGCCGCGGACGTCGTCCTGGAGCGCGCACAGCCTGACGTCGCCCCCTGCGGCGCGCGCCTGCTTCATGGCGGCGACCATGGCGCCCATGCCGGAGCTGTCGATGAAGCCGACGCCGCCCAGGTCCATGAGAACCCGGGACTGCCCGCCGTCGATGAGACCGGCGAGCGTGCGCTTGACCTCGTCGACCGTGGCCATGTCGAGATCCCCGCGCGGCGCAACCACGGTCACTCCGCTTGCCTGCGTTACGTCGATGTCCATGCTCGTCCTGGGTTTAAGTTGGGGTTTAAGTTGGGGTTTCAGTTGGTGCTTCGGCTCGTGGTCACGGCTGGGCCCTCTTGGCGGCTGGTCCCCGGCCCTGGCGGTACTTGAACATGGTCCAGCGCGTGCCGCGCTCCCTGGCGACGTCGATCGAGAGGCTGTCGGCGATGCTCTTGACCAGGAAGAGCCCATAGCCGCTGTCGGGCAGCGAGTCGAGGTTGGGCGTCTCGTACAGCTCGGCATCGAAGGGCTTGCCGAAATCCTCGACCTCGATGACGAGCGAGTCGGCGGACGAGCGGACCGAGACCTGGATGGGCTGGCCGCCCCTGCCCTCGTAGGCGTGCTGGATGGAATTCGCGCAGAGCTCGCCGACCGCCAGGAGAATGCTGGATTGCTCCTGCTTCGGGACGCCGTGGCCGCCGAGCTCGTCGCGAAGCCACTTGCGGAGGCGCACGAGGTGCTCGGCCTCGCTGGTCATGGAGAAGGTGCTGCCGGCGGCCCTGGGCGTCACGGTGCGATGAGCCGCGCGGCGGTTGTGCGGCTCGGGTCGAGGATCATGCCCGACATGCTGCCGATTAGAATAGCACGTGGAGACGGCGCCCGTCCCTCACGGCGCCTTCGGCAGGAGGCAGAAGCCCTGGCTCTCGATCCCGAGGGGCACGTTGAACTTGCTCCGGAAGTTCTCGAGCGCGACCGCCGCGGTCAGCTCGACGATCTGCGCCTCGTCGAAGTGGGAGCGGATCCGCGCGAAGAGCTCGTCGCTGACGCGCTGGCCCGTGATCGTCATGGCCTCCGCATACTCGAGCGCGGTCCGCTCCATCTCGGAAAAGCGCCGGCTCTCCCGCCAAGCCGCCACCTCGCGAATCTTGTCCTCGTCCGCCCCCGTCTGCATCCCCCTGGATGCGTTGATGTCGATTCAGAAGGGGCATCCATTGATGAGCGCGACGCGGAGGTAGACGAGCGGCACGAGCGCGGCCGGCAGCCGGCCCGACTTCTCGATGGAGGCGGAGAGCTGCTTGGCCGCTTTCATGATCGGCCTACCTCATGCGCGCGGCCTGGTCCGCGCGGTCTATGGCTTTCGCGTAGTTGCTCTTGGCGGCCGAGTCCCACTCGGTCTCGAGCCGCGACTTCATGTCCGGCTTGTCCTTGAAGGCTTGGTTGAAGGCCTTGTCGGCGGCCTGCCAGGCGTCGAGCGGCACGGTGCTGGCGAGCCGCCGCGCTTCGGCGAGCTCGGCGGATCCCCCGTCAAGGCTGCGTCCCTCGGCCCTGGGCCGGACCTTCGCCGCGACCGCGTCCGCGGCGTAGATCGCGCCCCAGGCCGCCTTGAGCTCGGCGTGGCGGAACGTGATGATGTGGTCGAAGAGGGCATTCACGATGTTGCGCCTCGAGGACGAGAGCTTGTCGTCGAACTCGATCCCGCCGAGCTTCATCGTGAACGGGTTCGGGTAGGCCTTGGGCGCGCGGCTGTAGAGCGCGGGCACCACGGGCAGGCGGCCGATCTCGGGCGAGAAGAGCCGGAGCTGCCCCTCGTCCGAGAGGAGGTACTCGACGAAGGCGCGCGCATTGTCGGGGTTGGGCCCGTGCCTGATCACCGCCACGGAGGCGGGCACGACCGCCGTCAGCGAGGGATACGCGAACCCGATCGGCTGCCCGGAGGCGATGGCCGAGAGCCCGAAGAAGTCGATCACCACGCCGATGCCGAGCTGGCCCGAGATGACGGCCTCCGGCACCCCGAAGCTCCGCTCGGCGATCGCGCCCATATTGCCGCCCATCTGCATCAGGAGCGCCCAGCCCTTTTCCCAGCCGTACGCCTGCAGGATCACTTCGACCGTCAGGTGCGTGGTGCCGCTCCGCGACGGCGCTGAGATGGACAGGTGCCCGAAATAGCGCGGATCCGTCAGGTCCGTCCACTCCTTGGGCGCGGGCAGCTTGTGCAGCGCCAGGTAGCGCGTATTCCACATGAGGCCGTAGCCCGAGACGGCGAAGCCCCAGTACTGCCCGTCCGGATCGTGGAGCGGGAAGCCGCCGATTTTGGCCGGCATCCGGCTGAGCGTCTCCTTCGACAGGACCAGCTTGTCGAGCAGTCCGTCCGCCTTGAGCGTCTGGAAGGCGTCCACGGCCGAGACCCAGAAGATGTCCGCCTCGGGCCGGGCGCGGGTCTCGCGGAGATACGTCACGCCCTGATTGGTCTGCTGCTGCTTGACGATCACCTTGACGCCGGGATGCTTCTGCTCGAAGGCCTGCTTGTAGGCCTCGAACAGCTCCTTGGGAAAGGAGGTCAGGACCACGACTTCTTTGGTCGAAGCCGCGGCGGTCGGCGCGGCAGCGGCCGGGGCAGCCACGCCGAGGGCGACGGCCGCGAGCAGGACCGCGTAAAGCCGTCTCACGGCCGCTTGAGAATGAAGGCCGTCATATCGTCGCGCATCCTGCCCGCGGCCTCCGCCAGCACCTGCTCCGTGAGGGCGAGGGCTTGCGCCTGCGCGCCCAGATCCCGCGAGCGGTCGAGCGCCAGCAGCACGCGGTCGAGGCCCGGACGCTTGCCGTCGGCGCCGGGCGCCTCGATGACGCCGTCCGTGAGGAAGACGAGGCTGTCGCCGGACTCGAGGTCGATCTCGGCCTCCTCGAACGCCGCCTCCTCGAAGACGCCCAACATCATGCCGCCCACGGACACCGCCTTGGGCGCGGCGCCTGGGCGCACCAGGATGGGCTCGGGGTGGCCGGCCGAGGCCAGCGCGACCCGCCCCGCGCGCCCGGGAAAGAGCACGGCCAGCACCATCGTCACGAACATGGAGGGCGGCATGTCGCGGCAGAGCGAGGTATTGAGGCGTGAGAGCGCCTCGGCGGGCTCGCCGAGCCCGCGCGCGATCTCGCGCAGGAGCGTCCGCACCATGACCATCAGCAGCGCGGCAGGAATGCCCTTGCCCGACACGTCGCCCACGGCCACGGCGATGCGCTCGCCCATCGGCAGGATGTCGAAGAAGTCGCCGCCGACCATGGTGGACGGTCGCAGCACGGCGCCCGCCTCGAGCCCCGCCAGGCTCGGCGGCACGGACGGCGTCAGCCGGGCCTGGATGTCCCGCGCGGCCTCCAGATCGCGCGTCAGCTGCGCGACGCCCTCCGTCGAGGACCACTCCCCGAGCACGCCCAGGAGCGGGGCCGTCAGCCGCGCCAGCGCCGTGCGCTTGAGCAGCGACTGCACGCGCACGAGCATCTCCGACGGCTCGAAGGGCTTGGCGACGTAGTCGTCGGCGCCGCGGTCGAAGCCCCGGATCTTGTCGGCGAGCTGCGCCTTGGCGGAGAGCATGATGACCGGCAAGTTGACCGTGGGCCCGTGCTCGCGGATGCGCTTGAGGGTCTCGAGGCCGTCCGCGCGCGGCATCATGACGTCGAGGATGACGAGGTCGGGCGGTTCGCGGCGGATGGCCTCGATGGCCTCGATGCCGTCGCCGGCCGTCTGGACCTCGAAGCCCGCGCGCCGCAAGGTCACGCTCAGCACGGTGCTGATGTCGACCTCATCGTCCACCACGAGGATCTTCGGGCTACTCATCGCCTTGGGGGCTACTCATCGCCTTGGGGGCTACTCATCGGCTGAGAGACTACTCATCGGCTGGGGCTCCCGTCCAGGTCCAGGCTGGCGCGGATGATGGTCAGCAGGTCCGCTCGCGAGAAAGGCTTGGCCAGGTGCACGGTGGGCCCGAGCGCCCTCGTGTCGTCATCGCCCAGCTCCATGGCCGAGAGGATCACGACCGGGATCTCCCGCGTCAGCGCGTTGTCGCGCAGGAGCCGGATCGCCTCGAAGCCGTCGAGGTCGGGCAGCATGAGGTCCATCGTGATGAGGTCGGGCTGCCGCTCCCGCGCGATTTCGACGGCTTCGAGCGCCCGGCCCGCCTCGAGGACGCGGAATCCCTCGAGCTCGAGCTGATCCCGCAGCAGCATCCGGATGTCGGGCTCGTCGTCCACCACCAGGATCACCGGGCCCTGCCCGGCGCCCGGTAGGGCGCTGTCGGGTCCGTCCACGCCCTCGGCAACGGGCAGCGGCACCGTGACGGTGAAGGTGGCGCCCTGCCCCAGGCGGCTCTCGACGCGGATCGAGCCGCCGTGCTCCTCGACGATCCCGCGGCAGATCGCGAGCCCCAGGCCCGTGCCGCCGACCGAGCGGACATTGCTCCCGTCGAGCTGTTGGAACTTCTTGAAAAGCCTGCCCATGTCCTCGGCCGCGATGCCGCGGCCCCGGTCGGTGACGCGGAGCTCGAGCTGCCTGGCAGAGCGCGCCGCCGACACGGTCACGGTCGACCCGGGCGGCGAGAACTTGATGGCGTTGGACAGGAGGTTGGTCACCACCTGCACCATGCGGTCGGCGTCCACGCGCACCTGCGGCAGGTCGGCCGGCACCTCGACCTCGATGGCGATGCTGCGGGACTCGGCAAACGCCACGATGCCGTCGACGGCTGCCGAGACGAACTCCTCCACGTGGTGCAGGCTCAGGTCGAGCTGGATGCGCCCCGCCTCGATCTTGGAGATGTCGAGGATGTTGGTGATGAGTCGGATGAGGCGGTCCGTGTTCTTGACCGAGATATCGACCAGCTGCCGCTGGGTCGCGTCGAGCTGGAGCGCCGGGTCGGACAGGAGAAGGTGCAGTGACCCCTTGATCGACGTGAGCGGCGTCCTGAGCTCGTGGGACACGGTCGAGACGAACTCCGTCTTCATCCGGTCGATCTCGCGCTGGCGGGTGACGTCGTTGAGCGTGATGGTGACGCCGACCGTGGCGCCCAGGAGGTCGCGCATGGGCGCCGACCCCCACCCGAGCGTGCGGGGCTCGGGCGCCCGCAGCTCGAGGTCGCCCGCGGCGGCCTCCGGGCGGCCGCTCTCGACCATGGCTAGCAGCGCCTGGCCATCCCCCTCGTCCCAGGCCACGGCGGGGCCGAGCACCTCGAGGAGATGCTGGAAGGGCCGCCCGACCACCTCGTCGGGGACGATACCGAGCAGCTCGCCGCCTTGCCGGTTGAAGCCGACGATGCGCCCGGCCAGGTCCACCACGAGGAAACCGTCCGAGGTCGAGGCGAAGACCTGCTCGAGCTGGGTCTTCTTGTTCTCGGCTTCCTCGAAGAGCGCGGTGTTGTCGAGCGCCATAGCGAGCTGGTCGGCGTAGGCGGCGAGGAGCCGCGTCTCGGCCTCGTAGAGCGAGCGGTGTCCCGAGAAGAGCAGGGCCAGGCCGCCGAGCACGCGGCTGCGGCCGCGGACGGGGAAGGCGGCGAGCCCGCGGGGCCCCGCCTCGAGCGCGCCCGACGGGACCAGGTCCGGGCGGCTCGACACGTCGGGCACGAGCAGTGGCGCCTCGCGCTTGCGGAGCGGCTCGGCCAGCGCGCGCATGGTGTCCTCCGGGATCGCCCCCCAGCGGATCACCGTCCCCTGCCCCGAGGCCCCCTCGCCGAACAGGATGACGGCAGCGCCCACGGCGCTGAAGGTCTGCCCCAGCCCCTGGAGGGCGTCGGGCAGCAGGCGCCGCGCGTCGAGCGTGCGGTGCAGCGTGCGCGCGGCATCGTTCAAGAGCGCGGCGGCGGCCAGGTTGTACTGCGTCACCGTGTACAGGCGCGCGTTCTCGATGGCCACGGCGGCCTGCGCGGCCATGCTGGAGAGCACGTGGACGTCGCGCTCCGTGAATCGATGCCGCGCCCGCATCCCGCCCAGGAGCACCCCGTAGACGTCGTCGCGGATGATGATCGGCACGGCGACGTAGGCCCTCGGGCCGTCGCCGGCCTCGAGCGCCGCGATGGTCTCCGGCCGGTAGTGGAGCGACGGATCCGCCTTCCAGTCCTGGGTCCAGACGGCGCGGCGCTCGGCATAGGCGCGCCCGCTGACGCCCTCGCCCGACCGGAGCGTCACGGCGCGCGTCATGGTCTCGGGCAGATTGCGGCCACGGACAAGCGCGAGTCCGCCGCGCGCCGTGTCCCAGCGGTAGAAGCCCGCCGAGTCGAGCTCCAGGGCGGACAGCGCGCTCTCGGTGATGATGTCGAGCACCTGCTCGAGGTCGAGCGTGGCGGACAGCCGCCGCGTCACCTCGACGAGCAGCGTCGCGTCGCGCTCGCGCCGCCGGGTCTCCTCCCAGAGACCGGCATTGGACACGAGGCTCTGGAGCTGCTGGCAGAAGAGCTCGAGCTGCGCCACGCCCCGCCGGGTGACGTTGCGTCGGCTGCGCGTGTTGTCGGCCAGCACGACGCCGATGGTGAGCTCCTGGAACCGCAGCGGCACGGCGGCGACGCGATGCACGCTGAGCAGAGGATGCGCGTGGAGCGCCGCGTCGAGCGAGGGCAGCGCGAGCAGGTCGGCATCGGAGAGGATGAGCGCGGTCTCGCCCGAGCGCCAGGCGCGCTCGATCGCGCCGCCGCCCGCGATGGGCACGGAGCGGCGCGCGGCGGCCTCGGGGTCGGTGGTGGCAACGACCTCGAGCAATGTCCCCTCGGCGTCGGGCAGGAGCACGCTGATCCGGTCGAAGCGAAGGGCCTCCTGGGCGCCCTGGACGAAGGTCTCCACGCGCTGCCGGAGATCCATCGAGCGCATCATGCTCACGGTCAGCGTGTACAGCTCCTCGCTGACCCGTCGGCGGTCCTGGATGTCCTGGAACAGCCGCGCCTTGGTGAGCGCCACCGCCGCGTGCTCGGCGAACGCCTCCATGACCTTGGTCTCACCCGGCGTGAGAGCCCGGCGGGAACTCGTGAAGAGGCACACCACGCCGACCGCACGGCCCGCGACCAGCAACGGCAGCACCACGGCGGCGACCATGCCCGCCTCGACGAGACCCGCGGGGATGGAGGGATCGGTCCCCTTGGCGGCGCGCGCTGCCAGATCCTCGACGATGATCGAGCGCCCCGAGGCCGCGACCTCGCCCACGAGCCCCTGACCCAGCGCGAGCTCGGGCGGGGCGAGGTTGCCCTCGCGCTCGTCACCCGGCCCGGCGCTCGAACGCAGCCGCTCGCCCTCGAGCGTCCAGAGCCTGCAGGCCCCGCCCGGAAAGAGACGCATGTTGCGGAGCGCGACGGCGGACTGGGCGATGAAGCTCTCGAGCAGCTCCCGCTCGTCGGTGCCCAGCCGGAATGCCGAGCGCCCGGCCAAGGCCAGCACGGCCAGGAGCGAGCCGTCGAGGAGCACCGGCACGCCGACGAAGCTCTTGAAGCCGTGCCCCTGCCACCACGACGCTTGCCCGGGGAAGCGCGCGTCCTCGAACACGTCGGCCACTTCGAACATGCGACGCTCCGCGGCGACCCAGCCGACGCCGCCCTGCCCGAACGCCACCGAGGTGAAGGGCAGGTCGGCCCCGGGGCGCTCGTCGGAGACGGCCCGCAGCTGGAGCCTCCGCTCCGCCTCGTCGGCGACCCAGAACGATACGAAGGACGCCCCCGTCAGCTCGGCCGCCGCGCGGGCGATGGCGCCCAGCACCAGGCGCTCGTCGAGCGACGAGGAGACGACGTGGTTCACGCGAGACAGCGCACGCAGCCGGGCGGCCCGGCCCTCGAGCGCCTCCCGGAGGCGCGCGTTGCTCAGGAGCACGCCCGCCTGCTCGCCGATGGCCGCGAGCGGCGCCAGCTCGGCCGCGTCGAAGCGGCGCCGCAGCTCCCACCACACGAGAAAGAATGCGCCGGCGACCTCGCCATCCAAGACGAGCGGGATCACGAGCGCGGACTGGTGCGGGACTCGGCGGAAGGGCCCGGCCTCAAAGCGCGGGTCGCGGGAGACGTCGTCGCTCCAGACGACCTGCCCCTGGCCGAACACCTCCTGCAGCCCCGCAAGGTCGGCGTGGGCGAGCGTGCTCGCAGCGACTGCCTCGACGGCGTGCTTCGGCACGCCGTGGGCGGCGATGGGGCGAAGTAGGCCCGTGCGCGCGTCGAGGAGGTGGGCGGACGCGGTCTCGGCTCCGGTCAGGCGGGAGAGCTCGTGGCAGATGAGTCGCAAGCCCTCGGGCAGGTCGGTGGCCGAGCCCACGACACGCGCGACCGCGAGAAGCCCCGTCGTCTCGCGCAGCCGGGTTTCGAGCACCTCCCGGGCGGCAGAGGGTATCTGGGCGGCCACGGTTTCCGGGGAGCCCGGGGTCGCCGCGGGCGTGGGAGGGGCTTTTTCTCTGCTCATCGTGGGTACGGCCAGTATACAGGGACGAAACCCGGCAGAACGACAGGGATTTCCTCGCCTCAGTCGAAGCGGCTCTCCCCCCTCACGCGAAGTACTCGGGCAGGATCTCGGTGAAGAGTGCCAAAAGGCCGCCCTGGTCATCGGGTGGCGCCACGCGCCCCGCGGCCTGCCGCACCGGCTCCGGCGCCTCGGGCATGGCGACGCCGAGGCCCGCCGCGCGGATCATCTCGAGGTCGTTCTCCTGATCGCCGACGGCGATGACCTCGGCGAGCGGCACGCCCAGGTGCGTCGCGAGAAACCGTAGCGCGGCGCCTTTCGAGGCGGCGGGAGGGATCAACTCGAGATAGTCGCGCCGGGTCATGACGAGGCTGCCCGATCAGGAGGCTCTTGACGAAGCCGCCCAGGCGGAGAAAATCACCGGGCGCGTCGATGACCTCGAGGGCGACGGCCTGCTGATCCGAGTAGGTCCGCGTGGCGAAGCTCTCGGCGAGACAGTACAGCTGGTCGTCGCGGTAGAAGAGCGGGTCCACGGGGGCGTGGGCGATGGCGTCGTGGACCTGCCAGAGGATCCCCCGCGGCAACGTCAGCGCCACCAGATCGCGCCCGGCCTCGTGGTCCCGCACCAGCGCCCCGTTGTAGAAGATCATCGGCGCCGTGATGCCGAGCTCGTCGCGGTAACGGTCCACGCCCGGCGGCATGCGGCCGGTGGCGATCGAGACGATGAGGCCCCGCTCAGTAGCACGCCGCAGCCCGGCGACCAGCGCCAGATCGAGATCAGGCGGGTGATCGAGTAAGGTCCCGTCGAGGTCGCAGACGAGGAGACGGTAGGACACGGGCGTCAGTGCCGGCCGCGACTGCTCAGACGGGGCGCTCGCCTCTCGCGAAGCGGGCCGCGCAGTCTGCGCTGCAGAAGTGCAGCGCCTCGCCGCCGCTCTCCCGCCGGAAGGCCCGCGAGCGCAGCACGTAGGTGCCGCAGAACGGATCCTTGACGAGCTGGTCGGGACGGTCCCCGCCGCCGGGCAGCCGCGGCCGCCAGCCTCGCAGCATCGGCGACAGGATGATGAAGCAGAGGATCAGGCCGGCCACCAACAAGAGCCCGCGCATGGCGCTAGTCCCGATCCGGGCGTATCGAGAGCGAGCGGAGAAAGTCGCGGTCCTGCTCGGTCAGCTCGAAGCCCGTGGGCGGTTGCGCGCCGCGCCCGCGCGCGAAGAAGATGCCGGTCTCGGCGCCGCACTTGAGGACCTCGGCGACGGCATCGCGCGCGGCCGCCGTGGCCTCGAGCGAGACTTCGACGGCACGCATGAGCTTGCCCATCAAGCGGTCCACGTGCGCGTCGGACGACATGCCCTGTACGATAGCACAGGGGCAGGAAAAGATACCTCGCCACGCTCGAAAATGGGCGTGTCAGTACGTCGCGCGGCCTCCCGATAGGTCGTGCACCGCGCCCGTGGTGAAGGAGCAGTCGTCCGACGCGAGCCACGCCGCCAGCGCCGCCACCTCCTCGGGCCGCCCCACCCTGCCCATCGGAATCTTCGAGACCAGCAGGTCCACCGTGCTCTTCTCCATCTGCTGGAGCAGCTCGGTGCCGATGACCGCAGGCGCAATGGCGTGCACGAAGATGCCCCGCGTGCAGACCTCCTTGGCGAGGGCCTTGGTCAGCCCGATGACGCCGGCCTTCGCGGCCGAGTAGGGCACGAGGGTGGGGTTGCCCTCCTTGCCCGCGATGGACGCGATATTAATGATGCGCCCGCTGCCCTGCCCCAGCATGACCTTGATGGCCGCCCGGCAGCAGAGGAAGACACTCGTCAGGTCCGCGTCGATCACGCGGCGCCAGTCCTCGTCGGACAGCTCCCAGATCGGGAAGGACCGGCCGGTGATGCCGGCATTGTTGACGAGGATGTCGAGCCGGCCCCAAGCCTCGACGACCCGGTGCACGGCGGCGTCCACGTCGGCGGCCTTGGTCACGTCGGCGACAAGGGCCATGGCGCCGCCGCCCACCTTCCTGGCCGCCGCCTCCGCGGCCGGAGCGTCGAGGTCGAGCAGCGCGACGCGGGCGCCGTCGACCGCTAAGCGGGAGGCGATGGCGAGCCCGATCCCGCGGCCGGCGCCGGTGACGAGTGCGGTCTTCGCAGGAGCATTCATCCGGTCTTGTCTCCCTTGGAGGCGACGCTCCGGGTCCACGCCTGGGTGCGGGCCGTGACGCCGCGCATGGCGAGCCAGTACAGACTCCGCACGGTGAGGCCGGTGGCGATGATCAGCACCGACATGGCGGCGGCCTGGGCCGTATCGCCCGCATCGTCCATGAGCAGCACGGCGACGGCGGCCAGCTCGGTACCCGGCGCAACGATGAACACCACGGCCGAGAGCGTCACCATCGCGTTCAGGAAGAAGTACATGCTGATGGCCACGATCGAGGGCAGCGCGATCGGCACGGTCACCCGCCAGAAGGTCCGGTAGAACGGCACGCCCAGCGACGCGCCCACGTTCTCGAACTCGGCGTCCATCTGCTTGAGCGCCGTGGTGGCCGTGAGGAAACCCACGGTGAAGTAGTGGATGACGTTGGAGATGATCAGGATGGCCAGCGTGCCGTACAGCGCGTTCAGCGGGCTGCCGGGCGCGTTGAACGTGAAGATGTACGCCAGGCCGAGGACCATGCCCGGCACGGAGACGGGCAGGACGGACAGCAGGTAGAGCGGGCCGCTCGCCGCCGTGCGGCACTTCTCGACGACGTAGGCGCCCACAAAGGTCAGTGCGGTGCCGGCCACGGCCGTCAGGGCCGCCACGCGGATGCTGTTCCAGAGCGAGCGGTAGCCGCCCGCCGTGTCGAAGTCGTAGTGCTTGAGCGTCAGCCCGAAGTTGTAGGGCCAGCGGTGCACCAGCGAGGAGACGAGGATGACGGCGTAGATCGCGGCGATGAAGCCGGCGATGAGGGCGCAGTAGGCCAGCAGGCTGAAGTCCCTCAGCGGGCGCCGCCGCGGCTCGAGCGGCTTCGAGGACGACGTCACCAGCGCGTACTGGCGCCGCTGGACGACGCGGTCCACGACGAAGGCCAGCACCGCCGGCACCAGCAGCACGACGGACACGGTCGCGCCCATGGTGAAGTTTTGCTGGCCGGAGACCTGGTTGTAGATCTCGGTCGCCATCACCGAGAACTTGCCGCCGATGGCCTTGGGCGCGCCGAAGTCCGTGATGGCGAGCGTGAAGACCACGAAACAGGCGCTCACGAGCCCGAACTTGATCCCGGGCAGCGTCACCGTCAGGAAGGTCTTGAGCGGGCCCGCTCCCAGCGTCCGCGCCGCGTCGTAGAGGCGCGCGTCCGTCGCCGCCAGGGCCGCCATGAGGATGAGCAGCGCGTGGGGGAAGCAGTAGAAGACTTCCGCCAGTACGATCCCCTTGGCGCCGTAGATACCGACGTTCAGGCCCGTCATCCGCGTGATGATGCCGTTGTTGCCAAAGACGTAGATCAACGCAAAGGCCTGGACCAGGGACGGCGCGAAGAGCGGCAGCATGGCGAGGACGCGGAAAAGCCCTTTCGCAGGCATGAGCGTCCGCTGGAGCGCGTAGGCGTAGCCGAAGGCCAGCGCGACCGTCAGCAGCATGGAGGCTGCCGACACGAAGAGGCTGTTCGTGATCGAGGCGGCGATGGCGGGCGTGGAGAAGTACCGGACGTAGTTCGCCGCGCCGATGAAGTGCCCCTCGTTGTCGAGCAGGCTCCTCCAGAGCACCTGCCCGAGCGGGTAGAGCAGGAAGAGGTAGAGCACGCCGGCGAACGCCGCGACCAGCGCCCATCGGATGGCGTCCTCCCCGCTCAGCCGGTGGCGGACGACGCCGTCCGGGATCTCCGCGAGAACCGTGGACGGAACGCTCATGCCGCGGCGCCGGGGGCCGGGAAGGCGCGGAGCGCGTCCGGCGCCAGCGCGATCGGGAGGTCGGCGCCCTCGCCCACGCCGAGCCCGGCGAAGGCCGTCGCCGCCACGTCGCACTCGAGCGCTGTCCCGCTCTCCTCTGCTCCATCCATGACGGGGCTGAGGCCGAGGCGAGTGAAGGGGCCGAGGAACTGGACGGCCGTGATACGGGCCGTGAGGCGATTGTCGCCCTGGAGCGCCGCGGGGCCGACCGTGATCTCCTCGGGCCTGATCGCGAGCGTCACCGCGTCGCCCGGCGCTCCCTCGAAGCCCGGCTGGTGGCGCAGCTCGACCGCGCCGACCCGCGCCCACCCCGCACGCCCGGCGGCGACGGCGGGGAGGAAATTCATCTGGCCGACGAAGCGCGCGACGAACGGCGTCCGGGGCCGCCGGTACACTTCGGTCGGCGCGCCCACCTGCTCGACCTCGCCGGCGTTCATCACCACAATGCGGTCGGCCATGGCCAGGGCTTCTTCCTGATCGTGCGTGACCATGACGGTCGTGACTCCGAGCCGCCGCTGGAGCCCGCGGATCTCGTGGCGCAGCGATTGGCGCACCCGCGCGTCGAGCGCCGAGAGCGGCTCGTCCAGCAACAGGAGGGCCGGCGAGGGGGCGAGCGCGCGGCAGAGCGCGACGCGCTGCTGCTCGCCGCCCGAGAGCTGCGCGGGGTACTTGTCACGGTGGCGGGCCAGGCCGACCAGCGCCAGGAGCTCGTCTACTCGGCGCGCGATCTGGTGGGCGCCCATGTGCCGCGTTTCGAGGCCGTAGGCGACGTTCCGGCCGACCGTCAGGTTGGGGAAGAGCGCGTAGGACTGGAAGACGATGCCGTAGTTGCGCAGGGCCGGCGGCAGGCCCGAGACGTCGCGCCCGGCCATCCGCACGATGCCCGCGTTCTGGCGCTCGAGCCCCGCGATGATCCGGAGCAGCGTCGTCTTGCCGCAGCCGGAGGGGCCGAGGAAGCAGATGAACTCGCCGGCGCTGACGGACAGCGTGATCTCCCGCAGCGCGACGTAGGCGCCGAACTTCTTGGCGATGCTCTCGAGGCCGACGGCGGCCGGAGCCGGGACGGACGCGCTCATGCCGTGGCCGCCGCGGCCACGACGCGCAGGATGGCCAGGCCGTAGCGCTCTGCCTTCTGGCGGCCGATTCCGTACGCCAGCCCGAGCTCCTCGGCGGTGCGCGGACGCAGTCGCGCGATATCGCGGAGCGTGCGGTCGGAGGCGACCATGAAGGGCGCGATGGACGCCTCCCGCGCCACGGATAGCCGCCACGCGCGAAGCGCCTGGAAGAGCGCCTGGCCGCCGGCGTCGAGTGCTTCCACAGCCGAAATCGGGGCCGAAGAAAGTGCCGCCGGCCGCCGGCCCGTGCGCGGGCCCGGAGTCACGGCGCGCGCCGTCGCCGCCGGGGGAAGCAGCAGCCGACCCGGTCTGGTACCCTTCATCACCGCGCGCCCCTCGTCCGTGAGAACGACCACGGGTCGCTCGGCGCCGGCGAAGCTGACCCAGCCTGCCGTGACACAGCGGCGCAGGAGACGCGTGAGCCATTCTCGCGGATGCTCCCGGAGGTTGCCGAAGGTGGGCGTGGCGGAGAGGCGGGCCCGTTCGAGGCGCTCGTCGGCATCGCCGTGGATCAGGGCCACGGCCGTCTGGAACCCGAAGCGGCCGTGGACACGGGCCACGCCCGAGAGCGCCTTCCTCACGAGGAGCGTCACGCCCGCTTCGTCCTGCGCGGGACCCCCCTCGCCGAGAGCGCGACACACGTCGCAGCGGCCGCAGCCGTGCAGCGTCTCGGCCTCGTCGCCGAAATAGCGCAGGATGGCGTCGTGCCGGCAGCTGCCGCCCTCGGCCCAGCGGATCAGCTCGAGGAAGAGCCCCCACTTGTGCTCCACCACAGCCGGGTCTGGAGCGGCCCCTTCCGCCCCGCTCTCGATGAGCGCCCGGCGGAGCGGCAGGTCCCGCGAGGAGATGAGCAGGAGCCCGAGCGCATCGGCACCGTCGCGCCCGGCCCGCCCGACCTCCTGGTAGTAGGCCTCGATCGAGCCGGGCGGGCCCAGGTGGATGACGGCGCGGACGTCGGCGCGGTCGATGCCCATCCCGAACGCGTTCGTGGCGACCACGACCTCGGCGCGGCCGTCGGCGAAAGCCCGCTGGGCCTCGTCGCGAGCGGACGGCGACAGGCCAGCGTGGTAGACGTGGGCGCGCCAGCCGGCGGCCGAGAGACGCGCGCCTTCTTCCTCGGCGGCGCGCCGCGTCGGCGAGTAGACGATGGCGGAGCCGCGGCCCTGGCCAGGCCCACCGAGCCCCTCCGCGAGGGCAGCGTCCACGTGGAGAGAGCGCTCGCGCCGGCTGTCCACCTCGACCGCCCTCAACGACAGGTTGGGCCGCGCGAATCCCTGCACGGCCTGCGGCGTGTCCGCGGGCAGACCGAGACGCGCCAGGATCTCGTCGCGCACCACGGGCGTGGCCGTGGCCGTGCACGCCAGCACACGGGCGGAGGACAAGTCGGCGATCAGCCCGCCGATCTCGAGATACTCAGGCCGGAAGTCGTGCCCCCACTCGCTGATGCAGTGGGCTTCATCCACGGCCACGAGCGGGCAGCGGAGGGACGCCAGGAGGCTGCGGAAGCCGGGAAAGTTCAGCCGCTCGGGGGCGACATAGACCAGCCTGCAGGCGCCGCGCGCGATCATGCCCATGCGCCGGCGCATCTCGCCCGCGTCGACGGTGGAAGCCAGGTAGGTCGCCGGAACGTCGCGCGCGTTGAGCGCCTCGACCTGATCCTGCATGAGCGAGATCAGGGGCGAGATCACGAGCGTGGTGCCGTCGAGCAGCGTCGCCGGGAGCTGGTAGACGAGGCTCTTGCCCCCGCCCGTGGGCGCGACGAGGAGCAGGCGGCCCGATGCCAGCAGGGTCTCGATCGCCTCGCGCTGGCCGGGGCGAAACGCGGCGTAGCCCAGCCGGTGGAGCCGCCCATCGAGGTCGAGCCCCGAGGGGAGCGCCGGCTGGGCCGCGCCGCGTGCGATCACCTTACTTGGCGTAGCGCTTCTGCCACTCGGCCAGGATCCGGTCGCGGTTCTTGGCCGACCAGTCGAAGTCGTTCGGGTACACGACCTTGCTGATGTCCTTCGGCAGCCCCTCGGGCACCGGCATGCCCTTCACCGCGACCGCGGCAAAATATTTGGCGTACAGCGCCATGGCCTCTTCGCTCGCGGCCCAGTCGAGGAACTGCTTCGCGGCCGGGTTTCTGGCGCCCTTCTTCGTGAGCGCGTTCGCTTCCATCTCGTAGCCAGAGCCCTCCTTCGGCAGGACCATGTCGACCGGGCTGCCCTTCTTCTTCATCTCAAGCGCGACGTACTCGAAGGACACGCCGATGGCGCGTTCGCCCGCCGCCGCGTCCTTGCAGGGCTTGGAGCCCGACTTGGTGTACTCGGCGATGTTCTTGTCGAGGGCGTCGAGATACTTCCACCCTTCGGCCTCGCCCATCCGCTGGAGGATGGACGCGACGGAGAGATAGCCCGTGCCGGAGGAGGCCGGGTTGGGCATCACGACCTGCCCCTTGTACACGGGCTTCGTCAGGTCCGCCCAGGACACCGGCATGGGCAGGTTGTTCTTCTTCGCCACCTCGGTATTGACGCAGAACGCCGACATGTAGATGTCGATGCCGACCCACGACGGCGGGTTGGCCTTGTCGCGGAAGAGGGCCTGGATCCTGTCGAGCCCCTTGGGCGCGTACGGCTCGAGCAGCCCCGCGCTCTTGAAGATCAGCACGTTCGTGGCGCCGACGCCCCAGATGACCTCGGCCTGCATGTTGTCCTTCTCGGCCATGAACCGGGCCGAGATGTCGCCCGTCGAGAACCGCAGCATCTTGATCTCGAGGTTGGGCAGCGTCTTGTTCAGCGCCTTCATGTAGTCGGCGATCTGCTCGTTCTCGATCGCCGTGTAGACGACGACGGTTTGCTTCTGAGCCAGCGCGGGCGGCGCGGAGAGCGCCACCGTCGCCAGGGCCGCGAGAGCGATGCGGAAGATGCGTGTCAGCATGGGTGCCTCCAGGGAGCGCAGGGGGTTATTGGGCCATGAAGCCGCCGTCGACGACCATCTCGGCTCCCGTCATGAAGGACGACTCGTCCGATGCCAGGAAAAGCGCGGCGTTGGCGATGTCCCGGGGCTGGCCGATGCGTCCCAGCGGTATGCCCGTCTTGAACTCGACTCTGAGCTCGGGCGTGAGATACGGCGCCTGCAGCGGGGTCTCGACGATCCCCGGGTGGATGATATTGGAGCGGATCTGGTCCTTGGCGAACTGGATGGCGAGCGATTTGTTGAGCGAGATCAAGGCGCCCTTGGCGGCCGTATAGGCGTCCTGGGCGCGGGTGAAGCCCGCCAGCGCGGAGACCGAGCCGACGAGGATGATGGAGCCGCCGCCGGCCTTCTGGAGATGCGGGATGCCGTGCTTGGTCACCCAGAACACGCTCTTGAGGTTGATGGCCATGACGCGGTCCCACTGGGCGCCGTCGGTCTCCAGCACCGAGCGGTCCTTGTCCTTCCACAGGACGCCCGCGTTGTTGTAGAGGACGTGGAGCGCCCCGAAGCGACGCACACCTGCATCCACCATCCGCTTGACGTCGTCTTCGACTGCCACGTCGCCGACGGCCGCCAGCGCCTCGCCGCCCGCCTTCCCGATGAGCGCGACGGTCTCGTCGGCGGCCTTCGTGTTGATGTCGCAGACGACGACGCGCGCGCCCTCCTCGGCGAAGAGCACGGCGGCCTCGCGTCCCATGCCCATTCCGGCCCCGGTGATCAGCGCGGTTTTGCCTCTGAGCCTCTTGGCCATTGTCACCCTCGCGATATTCTCAGCCGTCTACTCAATCATTCATCTGCGGGGACCTCGACATGGCCCCCGCACTCCCCGTGTTGCCCATTGCGCGCCCTCGCCGGGCGCGCTCCTCTCTCAGTGCTCGCGTTAGATCCGTTCGAAGAGCCGCACCAGTTCCCAGTCGGTGACGGATTGGTCGAAGGCCTGCTGCTCGAGACGGCCGTGGTGGAGGTAGTGCGTGACGACGGTCTCGCCGAAGGCCTCGCGCGCCAACTTCGACTGCTCGAGCTCGTCGAGCGCCTCCCGCAGCGTCTTGGGCACCTGGCGGAGCTTCGGGTCCTCGTAGGCGTTGCCGTCGTAGAGCTTGGGCGGCTTGAGCTTCTTGTCAATCCCGTGGAGGCCCGCGGCGATGGTCGCGGCGAACGCCAGGTACGGGTTGGCGTCGGCGCCCGGGATGCGGTTTTCCACGCGGAAGCTCGACCCTTCCCCGCAGAGGCGGAAGCCGCAGGTGCGGTTGTCCCAGCCCGCCGCGATGCGCGTGGGCGCGAAGGAGCCCGCCTGGTAGCGCTTGTAGGCATTGATGGTCGGCGCGTAAAAGTAGGCGAACTCGCGTGCCATCGCCATCTGCCCCGCCAGCCATTGCTGGAACAGCGGCGTCCCCTGCCGCCCGCGGCCAGCGAAGAGGCTCTTCTTGCCCGCGCGGTCCCACAGCGACGAGTGGACGTGGAAGGACGAGCCCGCGGCGCCCATGTCGTACTTCGCCATGAAGGTGATCGAGCTGCCCTGCTGCCAGGCGATCTCCTTGACGCCGTGCTTGTAGAGGACGTGCCGGTCGGCCATCTCGAGCGCGTCGGCGTAGCGGAGGTTGATCTCCTCCTGCCCCCGGCCCCACTCGCCCTTCGAGAACTCCACCGGCACCCGCGCGGCTTCCATCGAGTTCCGGATCGCGCGCACCAGCGGCTCCTCCTTGGACGTCTGGAGGATGTGGTAGTCCTCGAGGTAGTTGGAGACCGGCGTCAGGCCGTGGTACCGCTTGGCGCGCGCCTCGTCGAAGGACTCGCGGAAGAGATAGAGCTCGAGCTCCGAGGCGGTCTTGACGATGAAGCCTCGCTTCCGCACCCGCTCGATCTGTCGCTTCAGCACCCAGCGTGGCGACTCCTCGACGGGCAGGCCCTCCTCGGTATAGACGTCGCAGAAGACCAGCGCCGTCTGTGGCAGCCATGGGATCAACCGCCACGTCGCCAAGTCTGGCACCAACTTCATGTCGCCGTAGCCACGTTCCCATGACGTGAGCGTGAAGCCGGGCAGCGGCTCCATCTCCATGTCCACCGTGAAGAGATAGATGCAGGCGTGCACGCTGTCGCCCAGCACGTGGTCGAGGAAGTAGCGCCCAACCACGCGCTTGCCCATGAGGCGGCCCATGCCGTCGGGGAACACCGTCAGGACGGTGTCCACGGCGCCCTTGCGGATGAGCGCCTCGAGGCCCTTCGGGTCCACCTGGTCCGCCACTCTTCCTCCTGCGGGGTCTCGGGGAATCGCCGCGATTAGCGGCGGGCGCGAGGCTGACGAATCTTAGCGGGGTTCCGGGTCCGGGGCAAGGGGCGAAGCTACTGTATCGCGATTGGGACAGGCGGGATCAGGAGGATCAACAGGAGCAGGCAGAGGAAGCCCACGGCATAGCGCCCCGGGGAAAGCGGGGACAGGTCGTCGAGCGGCGGCTGGTGGTGGAAGCCCATGACGAAGAGCAGCAGGAAAGCCCAGACGAACCAGTTGCCCGCCCCGGTCACGGCGCCCAGCGCCAAGAGGCCGAGGAAGGTCGCTATCGAGATCTGCCTGTGCCGCGCTCCGAAGAGCGCGTACGCTATCCGCCCGCCGTCGAGCTGCCCGACCGGGATCAGGTTGAGCGCGGTGACGAAGAGCCCGACCCAGCCCGCGAGCGCCACCGGGTGGACGAAGACGTCGTGCCCGGGCGGGAGCGGTCCGAAGGCGAGCCACGTCATGAAGCGCAGGAGCAGCGAGTCGCCGAACATCACGCTCCCACCCGACGGCACGGCGCTCACCTTCGACCAGCCGAGGCCGATCCAGAGCGCCGGCAGCGCGACCACGAGCCCCGCCAGTGGTCCGGCGGCGGCGATGTCGAAGAGCGAGTTCTTGTCGCGCGCGGGCGAGCGCATGCGGATGATGGCGCCCAGCGTGCCGAAGAGCAGCGGCGGCGGCGCGGGGATGAAATAGGGCAGGCTAACGGAGGCGCCGTAGGCTCGCGCGGTGAAGTAGTGGCCGAATTCGTGGGTGCCGAGGATGGCGAGCAGGGTAAAGGCGAACGGAAAACCTTCCAGCAGCCGGCGCGGCTCCGCGAACGGGTCGAAGGTGAGGAACGCCCCCGACCCCGCCACGACCGTGGAGAGCACCGTCAGCAGGAAGAGGATGATGTTCGTGCGCGGCTTCGACGGCACCAGGACGTCCACGAAGGGCAGCGCCCGCACCCAGGTCAGCCCCTGCCCCGACTGGAGAAACGGCGTGTAGCCGAAGGGGCGGAAGCGCGCCACGAGCTCGCTCACGGCGGGCGAGGGCGGCAGGAGGAGGCGCCCGCCGAAAGCGACCGCGTGCCCCTCGCCCCTGACCTGCTCGACGGCGAGCACGCCCTCGAGCTGAGGCCCGAGCTCGGCCACCGTGAAGGCGGAGGAATTGGCATGTGCGGCGGCGGCGCGGCGCGGTCGGAATGGCCAGAGGCGCATGCCTTCACGTTACCACAGGGCCAGAGACGCCACGGCGCGGCGAGCCGCATCGAGCCCGCCTTCGAGGTACACGACAGCAAGCACGGCCTCGAGCGCCGTCGCCAGGAGTGATTCCTTCTCGCGTCCGCCCATCTGCTCCTCGCCGCGGCCCAGCCGCAGGCGGGGCCCCAGGTCAATCGCGATGGCCCAGCGGCTGAGATTGGCGCCAGAGACGAGCTCGGCGCGCTTCGGGGTCAGCACGCCCTCGGACTCGTCCGGGAAGGCCCGCCAGAGGTGCTCGCCGACGACGAGGGCCAGCACGGCGTCGCCCAGGAAGGCGAGGGCGCCATTGTCGCGGGTACCCGGATGCTCGTTGGCGAAGGAGCTGTGGGTCAGGGCCTGCTCGAGCAGTAGGGCGTCGCCGAACGCATGCCCCAGGCGCTCACCCAGCCGTTCGACCAGTGCTGCGTCGATCATCACCCGCTGCTTGCAATCGCAGGGCGGCGAGAAGGGTCCAGATGCGAGATGGCGCCCGCCGTTCGAGTTGAGCGGCGGCCCCGGCCGACGCGAGACGAGGGCTGAGTACATACCGCACGCGAGGCGTACTCCCTGTACGTTGAGCGTGCGGCCGCGGGCGCCACATTCATCTTGCCTACATGTGGATGACGTCGGTTGGGAGGCAGGGCCTCTTCGCGCAAGCGCTCATCGCCGCAGATGGGCCCTTATCGGCGGCCTGCTACGCGCGGTACTTTTTGAAGGCGAGCGTCGCGTTCGTGCCGCCGAAGCCGAAGGCGTTGCTCAGCGCCACATCGACGTCCTGCTTGCGCGCCTGGTTCGGGACGTAGTCGAGATCGCAGTCGGGATCCGGCTTCTCGTAGTTCATGGTCGGCGGCAGGACTCCATGGTGGAGCGCGAACGCCGTCGCGATGGCCTCGATGCCGCCGGCGGCGCCGAGGAGATGTCCGGTCATGGACTTCGTGGACGACACCGCGAGCTTCTTGGCATGGTCGCCGAACACCCGCTTGATGGCCAGGGTCTCGAACTTGTCGTTGTAGGGCGTGGACGTGCCATGGGCGTTGATGTAGCCGACCGCCAACGGCTCGAGCGCGGCGTCGCGGAGCGCGGCGGCCATGGCCCGGGCGGCGCCGTCGCCCTCGGGATCGGGCGCGGTCATGTGGTGAGCGTCGCCCGTCATGCCGTAGCCGACCACCTCGGCGTAGATCCGGGCGTCGCGCTTCCTGGCGTGCTCGATCGATTCCAGCACGACGAGCCCTCCGCCCTCGCCGCAGACGAAGCCGTCGCGCTCGCCGTCGAAAGGCCGCGAGGCCCTCGTCGGGTCGTCGTTGCGCGTCGACATGGCCTTCATCTGGCAAAAGCCCGCGATGGTCAGCGGGATGATGATGGCCTCGGACCCGCCGGCGATCATCACGTCCGCGTCTCCGTGCTGGATGATCCTCGTGGCGTCGCCGATCGCGTGGTTGCCGGTCGCGCAGGCGGTGACAACGGAGGAGTTCGGCCCCTTGGCGCCGAAGCGCATCGAGATCACGCCCGAGGCCATGTTGACGATGATCATCGGCACGAAGAAGGGCGACACGCGGTCGGGCCCCTTGGTCCTGAGCGTCTCGTAGTTGTCGAGGAGGGTCTCGATGCCCCCGATGCCCGAGCCGACCAGCACGCCGAAGCGCGTGGCGTCCACGCGGTCCGTCTTGAGCCCGGCGTCCTCGACGGCCATGACCGCGCAGGCGACGGCGTACTTGAGGAACAGGTCGAATTTCCGGTCGTCCTTCTTGTCGATGTACGTGAGCGGGTCGAAGCCCTTGAGCTCGCCGGCGATGCGCGTGGCGTAACCGGCCGAGTCGAACCGGGTGATGGGGCCGATTCCCGAGCGGCCCGCGATGAGGGACGCCCAGAATTCGTCCGCCGTGTTCCCCACGGGAGTGACGGCGCCCACCCCGGTGATCACCACGCGGCGCTTGTCCATGGCCATGGGCTCCGGCCGGGCGCCGGCTACTGGTTCTCCTTGATGTAGGTGATCGCGTCCCCGACGGTCGTGATCTTCTCCGCGTCCTCGTCAGGGATCTCGAGGTCGAACTCTTCCTCGAAGGCCATCACCAGCTCGACCGTGTCGAGCGAGTCGGCCCCCAGGTCCTCGATGAACTTCGCGTTGGGGTTGACCTCGTCTTCTTCGACCCCGAGCTGCTCGACGATGATCTCCTTCACCCGCTCCTCGATCGGCTTTGCCATGAACACCCCCCGCTTCCGCATGGATTGAACTCACACCACCGATTCCGCCGACCCTCGCAGGGGCCGCGGCCGTCTACATGTACAGGCCGCCGTTGACATGGATGGTCTGCCCGGTGACGTAGGCGGCGCCGTCGCCGGCCAGGAATCGTACCACCTCCGCCACCTCCCGCGCCGCGCCGACGCGCTTGAGTGGCACCTGCTGGAGCAGGGCCTCCCTCGCCTCGCCGGGTATCCCGGCCGTCATGTCCGTGTCGATCAAGCCCGGCGCCACGGCATTGACCAGGATGCTCCAGTGCGCCAGCTCGCGCGCGGACGCCTTCGTGAGCCCGATGACGCCCGCCTTGGCCGCCGAGTAATTGACCTGGCCGGGATTGCCCATGGCCCCCGCGGTGGACGCGATGTTGATGATGCGCCCGCTCTTCTGCCGCATCATCGACTTGGCGGTGGCCCGGGTCATCAAGAACACACCCCGCAAGTTCGTGTCCATGACCTGGTCCCAGTCGTCGTCCTTCATCCGCACCAAGAGCTGGTCGCGCGTGATGCCCGCGTTGTTGACCAGCACATCGATGCGCCCGAAGCGCTCTGTCGCCGCATCCACCAGCCGGTCGCAGTCTTCCCGCTTCGACTGATCCGCCACGACCCCAAGTGCCGACGCGCCCAAGCTCTCGAGCTCCTTGACCGCAAACTCGATCCGGCCCGCGTCGCGGCCAGAGACTACCACGGCGGCGCCGTCCTCCGCCAGCGCGCGGGCGATGGCCAGCCCGATCCCGCGCGTGCCGCCCGTCACGACGGCGGTGCGGCCGGCCAGCGGCTTGCCGTCCGTCACGAGGCCGGCCCTCCGGCGAGCGCGGCGGCCGCCTTCTCGAGCGAGTCGGGGTCCTCGACCGCATGCCCCCGGGCGCCGTCGATCGTGCGCTTGAGCAGCCCGCTGAGCACGCGCCCCGGCCCGATCTCGAGCCAGGCCGTGGCGCCCTCGCGCGCCAGCGCAGCCAGGCAGTCGGTCCAGCGGACGGGGCTCGCCACCTGGCGGATCAGGAAGGGCTTGACGTCGTCGGCCGTCGTGGTCAGGCCCGCGTCCACGTTGCGCACGACCGGCGCCCGCGGAGCGCGAACCGCCACGCACTCGAGCTCGGCGGCCAACCGGTCGGCGGCTGGCTTCATCAGCGCCGAATGAAACGGCGCGCTCACCGGCAGCAGCACGCTCTTCCGGCCGCCCAGGCCCGCCGCGACCTTGAGCGCCCGCTCGACGGCGGCCCGGTGGCCCGCGATGACGATCTGGCCGGGCGAGTTGATGTTGGCGATGTTGACGACCTCGCCCTGCGCCGCCTCGGCGCAGACCTTCTCGGCCGCGTCCACGTCGATCCCGAGGAGCGCCGCCATGGCGCCCGTTCCCACCGGCACGGCGTCCTGCATGAACTCGCCGCGCTTGCGCACGAGCCGCACGGCGTCGGTGAAGCCGACCGCGCCGGCGACCACCAGGGCCGAATACTCGCCCAGGCTGTGGCCCGCGCAGAGGTCCGGGCTGATCCCGCGCTCGCCGAGCACGGCCGCCGCCGCCACGCTCGCCGTCAGGATGGCCGGCTGGGTGTTGACGGTGAGCGCGAGTTCGTCCTCCGGGCCCTCGAAGCAGAGACGGGAGAGCGGGAAGCCCACGGCTTCGTCGGCCTTGCGCCAGATGGCGGTCGCGGCGGGCGAGGCATCGGCAAACTGCTTGCCCATGCCGACCGCCTGGGAGCCCTGCCCTGGGAAGAGGAACGCGATCTTCATCCGGCGCCTACCAGCGAAGCAGTGCCGCGCCCCAGGTGAAGCCGCCGCCGAAAGCCGCCATGAGGACCAGGTCGCCGGGATTGAGGCGCTTCGAGGCCCACGCTTCTTCAAGGGCGACGTAGACCGAGGCCGCCCCCGTGTTGCCGTAGCGGTCCACGTTGATCAGCACGCGATCCATGGGCAGCTTGAGCCGCTTCACCGCCGCCTCAATGATGCGCAGGTTGGCCTGGTGCGGGATGAAGAGCGCTAAGTCCTGCGCCGTGAACCCGTTCCGGGAGAGAATCCGCTCGGCAGAGTCGCTGAACATGCGCACCGCGACCTTGAAAACCTCGTTGCCCTTCATTCGAGTGTAGTGCATCCGCTTGTCCACGGTCTCGTGGGTCGCCGGCTTGCGCGAGCCGCCGGCCGGCTGCATCAGGAGATCACCATAGCGCCCTTCGGAGTAGAGGTCGGTATCGAGGATGCCCGCCTCCCCGTCGGAGGGGCGGAGCACCACCGCGCCGGCCGCGTCGGCCAGGAGGATGCACGTGCCGCGGTCGGTATAGTCGGTGATGCGCGACAGGCACTCCGCGCCGACGCACAGCACCGTCTTGTACTTGCCCGTCTGCACGTACTGGGAGCCGATCGAGAGGCTGTAGATGGACCCGGAGCAGGCGGCGTAGACGTCCATGGAGCCCGCGTTCCTGCAGCCCAGCCGGTGCTGGACGATGTTGGCGGTGGTCGGGAAGGCCATGTCGCCGGTCGTCGTGCCGAGGACGATCAGGTCGATCTCGCCCGGCTCGACCTGGGCGCGCTCGAGGGCTTGCTGCGCGGCTTTGATGGCGAGGTCGGAGGTCGCCTCGCTCTCGTCGGCGACGTGCCGCTCGCGGATGCCGGTGCGCTGGACGATCCACTCGTCCGAGGTCTGGACCATCCGCTCGAGGTCCGCGTTGGTCAGGACGCGCTTCGGGGCATACGCGCCGATGCCGATGATCAGGGCCCGGGTCATTCGCGGCCTCCCTCGCGCCCCTCGGCCAGCTCGGTCTCGGCTTCGAGGGCGGTCTTGATGTGCTCGTTTACCCCGCTCTTGACCCACTCGGCGGCGACCCGGACGGCGTTCTTGATGGCCTTCACCGGCGAGGCGCCGTGGCAGATGATGGAGGCGCCGTTGATGCCGAGGAGCGGCGCGCCGCCCATCTCGGTGTAGTCCACCCGCCGCTTCATGCGCGCGAAGGCGCGCTTCGCGAGCGTGGCGCCCGCCAGCGAGAAGACGTCGCGCCCGACCTCCTGCCGGATCATCTCCGTCAGCATCTCGGCCAGGCTCTCCGAGACCTTGAGGCAGACGTTGCCCGTGAACCCGTCCGTCACCACCACGTCGCAGCGTCCGTTGTAGATGTCGCGTCCCTCGATGTTACCGATGAAGTTGATCGACGAGGTCCGGAGCTCCTCGAAGGCCTCCTTCGTCAGCTCGTTGCCCTTGCCTTCCTCCACGCCGACTGAGAGGAGACCCACGCGCGGGTTGTCCTTGCCCACGATGTCGCGCGAGTAGACGTGCCCCATGACGGCGAACTGGAAGAGGTGGCGCGGCTTGGGGTCGACGTTGGCGCCGGCGTCGATGAGAATGGTGTAGCCGGAGAGGCTCGGCAGCGCGGCGGCGATGGCGGGACGGTCCACGCCCGGCAGGACGCCCAGCACGTACATCCCGATGGCCATGGCGGCGCCGGTGTTGCCGGCCGAGACGAGAGCCTGGCACTCGCCCTCCTTGCAGAGCTCGGCCGCGACGCGGAGCGAGGAGTCGTGCTTGCGCCGGAGCGCGTGCGAGGGGGGCTCGGCCATGCCCACCACCTGGCTGGCGTGGCGCACGGCGATCGGCTGGTCCTGCGCCTTGAGGCGGATGATCTCGCGCTCGACGGCGGCCTTGTCACCGACGAGCACCGAGGCGAGCCCGAACTCCCGGGCCGCCGATACGGCGCCCTCGACGACGACGGCGGGGCCGAAGTCCCCGCCCATGGCATCCACCGCGATCTTCATTCGCCGCGGGCCGCCCGTCCGGGCGCTACTCGCCCTCGACAGACAGGACTTCTCGCCCCTTGTAGAAACCGCACTTGGGACAGATCTGGTGAGGCAGCTTCACTTCCCGACACTGCGGGCAGACGGAGCGCGTGGGCGCGGCCATCTTGTAATGCGTTCGGCGCTTGCGCCCGCGCGTCTTCGAATGGCGTCGCTTTGGCAGCGGCATGAATTCGTGGCTCCTCGGCCGGGTTCGTGGGCCCGACCCTGCGGGTTATTTTGACAGCCTGTCGGCCAGGCTCTTGAGCGGCGACCACCGCGGGTCTGCGGCCGGCGCGCACGCGCAAGGCGCCGTGTTCCTGTTCGCTCCGCAGGTCGGGCACAGGCCGCGGCACCCCTCGCTGCAGAGCGGCTTCATCGGAAGGCCCAGCGTCGTCTCCGTCTCGAGCAGCGCGTTGAGATCGACCTGGTCGTGGTCGTAGACATCGGTCTCGAGGTCGTCCCTGCCCAGCTCCCGCTCCTCGCCGCGCGCAGCCGGGGCTGGCACGAGGCGCGTCTCCACGTTCGCCTCCATCGTGGCCTCGTACACCTCCAGGCAGCGCGAGCAGACCTGCGGCACGCGCGACCGGATCCGGCCGTGGACGAAGACGACGTCGCCGTCCTTCTCCACGGCGAGCTCCACGTCCTCGAGCCGCCACGCGCGGTCCTGGAAGGGCTCCGGGAACGCCTCGGGACCCCCGAACCTGAGTCCTTCCTCCGGAATCTCGGAGACCCTGATGACCATGGCTTGACTCTCGCTAACCCTCTAAAGAATTTATGGAATTCCGTAAAACCGGGTCAGTGTACGAGCCCTCTCCCCGGTTGTCAACCTCAAGGGCCTCCGGAGGCCCTCTCCAGCATACGACCGAGAGCCCTGCCGCGCTCTATACTGATGACCCTGTGCACACCATCTACTTCGGCGACAACCTGGACATGCTCCGCCGCCACGCGCCGGACGGCACGGTCAATCTCGTCTACATCGACCCGCCGTTCAATACCGGCAAGGCCCAGTCGCGCACGCGCATCAAGACCGTGCGGAGCGCCTCGGGCGACCGCGTAGGCTTCCAGGGGCAGCGCTACGCGACAGCCAAGATGGGCTCGCGCGCCTTTGCGGACCGCTTCGACGACTACCTCGCCTTCCTCGAGCCGCGCCTGCGGGAGGCCTACCGGGCGCTGGCGCCGGATGGCACCCTCTACTTCCACATCGACTACCGCGAGGCGCACTACTGCAAGGTGCTGCTGGACGGCATCTTCGGGCGGCGCTCCTTCCTCAACGAGATCATCTGGGCCTACGACTACGGCGGGCGGCCGACGCGCCGCTGGCCGCCCAAGCACGACAATATCCTCGTTTACGTCAAAGACCCGTCCCGCTACGTCTTCGACACGGAGGCCGTCGAGCGCATCCCCTACATGGCGCCGGGGTTGGTCGGGCCGGAGAAGGCGGCGCGCGGCAAGCTGCCCACCGACACGTGGTGGCACACCATCGTGCCGACCAATGGCCGCGAGCGCACGGGCTACCCGACGCAAAAGCCGCTGGGCGTCGTCAGCCGCATCGTGCGGGCCTCCTCGCGTCCGGGCGACCTGGTGCTCGACTTCTTCGCCGGCAGTGGCACCACCGGCGAAGCCTGCCTCGCGAACAACCGCCGCTTCATGCTGGTAGACGACAATCCGGAAGCGCTCGAGGTCATGGCGCGGCGCTTCAAGGGCGTCCGGGGCATCCGCTGGGTCGGCTTCGATCCGCGCGCGGCGCTCGGCCGGCGCGGTGCGGCCAGCCCGGTTGCTTGACGCTTCCCGGAGCGGCTGCTACATTTTCCTCGGAGGCACCACGCAATGGGCAACCTGATCAAAACCGGGTTCCTTCTCACCGTCCTGACCTGCCTGCTGGTCCTGGCCGGCGGGGCTCTCGGCGGGCAGCAGGGCATGGTCATCGCCCTCGTCCTGGCTTTCGTGATGAACGTCGGCTCGTACTGGTTCTCCGACAAGATCGTGCTGAGGATGTACGGCGCCCAGCCGGTGGACGAGGCCCAGGCGCCCGGGCTCTACCGCATCGTCCGCGAGCTGGCGGCTGAAGGGAAGATTCCGGTGCCGCCGATCTACATCATCCAGGACGACTCTCCCAACGCCTTCGCGACGGGGCGGAACCCGACCCACGCGGCAGTGGCGGTGACGGAGGGCATCCTGCGCATCCTGAGCGAGGACGAGCTCAAGGGTGTGCTCGCCCACGAGCTCTCGCACGTCAGGAACCGCGACACCCTCATCATGACCATCGCGGCCACGCTCGCAGGGGCCATCACGTATATGGCGCAGATGGCGCAGTGGGCGGCCATCTTCGGCGGCGGCCGCCGCAGCGACGACGAGGGCGGGGGCGGGGGCGGTCTCATCGGCATGATCCTGATGGCCATCCTGGCGCCCATCGCGGCGCTGCTCGTCCAGATGGCCATCTCCCGCGGGAGAGAGTACGAGGCCGACGCCTCGGGAGCGCGCCTCTGCCATCGCGCCTCCGGTCTCGAGCACGCGCTCGCGAAGCTCGACGTGGCCTCGCGTCAGGCGCCCCTGGACGCCACTCCGGCCACGGCCCACCTCTTCATCGTCAACCCGCTGACCTCTGGCGGCCTCGCGACGTTGTTCTCGACCCATCCCCCGATCGAAGAGCGAATCGCGCGTCTGAGAGCGATGAGGCTTTGATCGCGGCGGGACCGGGCGCGGCGAGCAGCCGGACGGCGCCGCTTCCCGCCTCCGACCTCATGATCCAGGCCGGGCACCTCCGCAAGACCTACGGGCCGACGGCGGTCCTCGACGACGTCTCGCTCGAGCTCGGCGCCGGCCAGGGTCTGACGCTCCTGGGGGCGAACGGCACCGGCAAGACCACGCTCCTGCGGATCGTCGCCACGCTCCTGCGGCCCACCTCGGGCTCGCTGCGCATCGCCGGGACCGACGCCGTGAAGGAGCCCGATTCCGTCCGGGATGCCATCGACATGGTCGGGCACGGCTCCTGGGTCTATGAGGATTTGACCGCGCTCGAGAACCTGCGCTTCTGGGCGGTCATGGGCGGCCACGACGCCGGACGCGGGCGACTCCGCGCGGCCCTCGAGCAGGTCGAGCTCGATGCCTCGGCCGACCGGCGGGCGCGCACCTTCTCGGCGGGCATGAAGCGGCGCCTGGCGCTGGCGCGCGTGCTGCTGGGCCGGGCGCGCCTGCTCCTCCTGGACGAGCCCTTCACCGGCCTCGACCGCGCGGGGCGGAAGTGGCTGGGCGAGTTCCTGCTGTCCTTCAAGGCCCGCGGTGGGGCGCTGGTCGTGGCGACGCACAGCTTCGACGCGGGCGTGGGCGTGGCCGACCGCGTCGCCATCCTCTCGGGCGGGCGCATCGTCCTGGACCGTCACGCGGCCGAGCTCGGCCGCGAGGACCTCCGCCGCCTCTACGACGAGCTGGCCATGGGCCCGGGGACCGCGTCGTGAGCGCCTACGTCCGGCGCGCGTGGATCGTGGTCTGGAAGGACGTGCTCAGCGAGCGCCGGAGCAAGGAGAGCCTCAACTCGCTCGTCTTCTTCTCGCTCCTCCTGCTCTTCGTGTTCCAGTTCGCCCTCGGGCCCGAGCGCGCGCGGGTGGAAGCGGCACTCCCCGGGCTCCTCTGGCTCGCCGTCATCCTGGCGGGGCTGCTGGCCTTCGGACGGACGTTTCTCATCGAGCGCGAGAACGACTGCTGGGAAGGCCTCGTCCTCTCACCCGG
>WNGA01001727.1_pt1 | contig 43665 bp, 49 predicted proteins | sample 5400061 | NCBI WGS metagenome assembly WNGA01 (sample SAMN13153366, study PRJNA577476) | soil metagenome | isolation source: 100 cm soil or saprolite under grassland replicate 2 | place: USA:California | collected 2016-06-15 | reverse complement strand
CGGTAGTTGCCGTCGACGACCCAGCCTTCGAGTCCATCCAGCGCGTCGGCGACACGCCGCTCGAATTCCTCCCGGGGCGGCTCGCTCCAGTTCGGCCCGTGGAAGAGCGCGTCGAGCTCGACGTGCGTCAGGTCGAGCCGTTCGGCAAGCGAGCGGCTGACCGTCGTCTTGCCGGAGCCGGGTATCCCCACCACGGAGAAGCGGCGCGTCACGGGACCGAAACTAGCGCGACGAGGAAGTCAGGCCCGCGCGTGCACCGGCGACAGCGCCGGCGCCCACGAGCACAGCGGCGACACGTCGCCGTCGCGTCCGTTCAGCCGCCGGTAGCCGAGCGCGTGCTCGGCCTGCAGGAGCTTGTGGATCTGCGTCGTGCCCTCGTAGATGATCGGCGCGCGCGCGTTGCGGAAATATCGCTCGATCCCGTACTCGGCGCTGTACCCGTACGAGCCGTGGATCTGAATCGCCAGATGGGCCGCCTCGAACGCCGACTCCGTCGCGTGCCACTTCGCGAGCGACGTCTCGCGCGTGTTCCGCCGCCCCTCGTTCTTCATCCACGCCGCCTGCATCACGAGCAGCTTCGACGTCTCGTAGCCGAGGACCATCTTCGCGATCATGTCCTGGACGAACTGGTAGCGGCCGATCGGCTGCCCGAACGTCTCGCGTTCCCTCGCGTACTCCACCGAACGCTCGAGGCATGCCCGCACGACGCCGCACGCGCCTGCCGCCACTGTGAAGCGACCCTGGTCGAGGCCGAACATCGCGATCTCGAAACCTTGCCCCTCTTCGCCGATCAGGTTCTCCGCCGGCACCTCGACGTTCTCGAAGAAGAGCTCACCCGTCGAGCCGGCCCAGACGCCGAGCTTGTTCTCCGTCTCGCGCGACGTGAAGCCCTCCACTCCCTTCTCGACGACGAAGGCGCTGATGCCCTTGTGCTTCGCCGCCGGATCTGTCTTGGCGAACACGAGTGCATGATCCGCGACCGTCGCATACGAGATCCAGTTCTTCTGGCCGTTGAGGACGTAGACGTCGCCCTCGCGTCGCGCCGACGTACGCATCGACGCAACGTCGGAGCCGGCTCCCGGCTCGGTGAGCCCGAAGCACGCGAGCTTCTCGCCTTTCGCCTGCGGCACGAGCCACCGCTGCTTCTGCTCTTCGCTGCCATAGCGCAGGAGCGCGAGCGAGTTGAGGCCGACGTGCACCGAGATCAGCGTTCGGAAGGCAGCCTCGCCCCGTTCGATCTCCTCGCACGCCAGCGCTTCGGCTACGAAGTCGAGGCCGGCGCCACCGTACTCCTCGGGTATCACGATCCCGAGCAGACCGAGCTCCGCCATACCCGCGATCAGCTCGAGGTCGAGCTTGTGCTCGATGTCGTTCTCGATCGCGACGGGCAGGACGCGCTCGTCCACGAACGCGCGCACTGTGTCCTGCACATCGCGCTGCTCGGGCGTCAGCTCGAAATCCATGGCGCTGAGCCTACCGTCGCGTGCCAGAATCGCGGGCGTGATCGCGCCGCTCTTCGTCGCCGCGGCCGTCGCGGTCGCTCCGACCGCGGTCGTGCTGTCGAGCACGGGGCCGCTGAGACAGCGCGTCGCGCTCACCGTCGACGGCCGCTCATGGCGCGACGTCTCACCGCCGGTGACCGGCTGGATCGACGACGCGACCTTCTTCGACGCGAGGCACGGCTGGGTCGTCTCGGAGGACTGTGCCGCCGGAAAGGGCAAAGTCGCGCGCACGGCGGACGGAGGGCGCACCTGGCACGCCGCACGCTTCGGGGGCCACTCGTGCAGCGCAGGCTCGGAGTTTGGCCTGGACTTCGCCGACGCTTGGCATGGATGGATCGTCGACGCAGAGGCTTCCGGCGGGTTCGCGCGACTCTGGCGCACGACTGACGGCGGACGCTCCTGGCGGTTGCTCCTCGAGCGCCTTCCCGGCAACGGGCGTGTTCGGTTCAGGACGGCCCGCGAGGGCTGGCTCGGCGGCTACAACGGTCTCTACCGCTCGCGCCACGGCGGGCGGCAATGGCTGCGTATTCGTGGATTCGGCAGAGACTACGGCCGTTTCGCCCCGCCGAGGTTCTTCGGCGGTGCGGGAATCACGGCGGCGGTTTCGGAGCACACCGCGGCGGCGTTCCGGACAGGCGACGGCGGGCGGCACTGGCAGCGCACGCTGCTCGTGCCTCTGCCCCGCCAGCCGTGGCTATTCGACCCGCTGAGCCTAAGCTCACCGCAGCCCAGCGTCTGCTGGCTCACTGTCGGCGGGCGGAGGTGGTCTTTGCTCTTCGTGACCAGCGACGGCGGGCGTAGCTGGCATGAGCGACGACCCTTGCCGGTCGACTCGGGCCCGTTGGCGGCGATCGACGGTCGAACGGCGGTTCTCCCGGTCTTCCGCCGAAAGCACACGATCGTGCTCGTCACGCACGACGGCGGGCGCAGCTGGCGCCCTCGCTAGCCGTCCTGATCTGACACCCAGGCGCCGATGAGCCCGCGGTGGCGCCCGACCATCGCCTCGTGCTCGTGCTCCGGGAACGTCGACGTCACCGTGTCGACGAGCAGCCGGTCGAATTCCGGCGACGCGAAATACTCGACGGCGATTGCGTCGAGGTTGGCGAGCTCGGCAGCGCAGAACTCCTCGTACTCCGGAACCTGCAAGAACGCATCCGCGAGCTTCCGATACTCCTCGAGCTTCTCCTCGTACGAGAGATCGTCGCGGTCGCCGACGGCGAAGTAGTCGCGCGTGTTCTGGCTGATTCGCATCCGCCGGTCGGTCGCGATGCAGAACGCGGACCACTTGACGAGCGTCTTGATCGCCCACGGGAAGTAGTAGTGCAGTGACGTGAGCGCGACGTCCGGCGACGCGTTCGCGTAATCGATCGGATGAACCTCGCCGTTCTTGACCAACGTCTCGCAGGAATTGAACTCCCAGCGAAAGAACGCATTGACGAGTCGCGAGATCGTCACAACCTCGTGTCCCACGTCCGGCGTCAGGAACTCGTGGCGCACCGAGTAGCGCTCGTGCATCGGCGCCTCCGGGTCGAAATGCAGCGACATCGTCTCGGCCCCGATCGTCAGCGAGCGCACGAACACGTCGAATTCGTCGACGGCGGCCTGCAAGTGCATCAGCCGCTCGCCGGATTCGTCGTAGCGCGCCTGCAACTCCTCGGCGCTGCCGACGCGCGTGACGCCGACCCACTGGCCGCCGTCAAACGGCTTCATGTACAGCGGGTAGCCGACCTGCTCGCCGATCTCGCGCAGGTCGAACGACGCGTTGTACTTCGACGCGACATCGGCGAACTTCGCCGCCATGTACTCGAAGCGGGGGATGGGCGTCGGGGACTTGTGCGGCACCATCCACGTCGCCGGGACCTTCAGCCCAAGTCGCATCATCGCCACGTAGGCGGAGTGCTTCTCCATCGCCTGGAACGTGAACGGGTTGTTCAGCAGGTAGACGTCGTCCATCAGGCTGATCTTCTTCAGCCACTCGCGCGGCAGGTCGTACCACCACGCGAGCCGGTCGATCACGAGCGAGTAGGGCGGCTTCGCGCGCAGGTCGAACGGCTCGTTCATGATCCGCTCGGTCGTCAGCGACCTGCCGGCGACGGGGCCGAGTCTCGAAACGAGCGCTTCGAAAGCACCGGGCCAGTCCTCTTCCGTGCCGAGCAGTAAGCCGATCAGATGCGGGCTGTCAGACAAAGCGCGGCAGATGATGAGCGATCTGCGCGCGCCACGACGGCCAGTCGTGCGGCACGTCGTGGCCCCAGAGGTCGAGCTCGTGACGGATGCCCTTCTCGCCTACCAGCGACGCGAACCGCTTCGTCGACTCGAGCGCGCCGGTCGTGTCTTCCCACTGCCCCTGGCCGCACACGAGGAGCAGCGAGAGCCGCGAGCGCAGCCAGTCGAGGTGGTCGCCGTGGAGGTGCGGCACGTAGTCCACGGGGTTGTTGAAGTAGACCGAGTTGCCGCGCTCGCCCCACGCGACCACGGAGACGTCGTAGACACCGCTCATGCAGATCGCGAGGGGGAAGAGATCTGCGCGTTTGAGCGCGAAGTTCGCCGCGTGGTACGCGCCGAAGCTCGCGCCGGTGACGATGATCTCGCCGCCGCCGTCCGCCTGGATGAACGCGGCGACGCCGTCCTCGATCCAGCGCTCGTAGTCGCCGTGACGGCGGGCGCGCTCCTCGATCGGCACGTCGTCCGCGCGCCAGCTCCACTCGTCGGCGCCGTCGGCGCAGTAGACCTTGACCCGACCGCCGGCGATCAGCGGCTCGAGCGCACCGATCATGCCCATGTTCTCCCAGTCCCACCGCTTGCCGAGCTCGGATGGGAACACGAGTAGCGGCCGTCCCCAGTGGCCGTACGCGACCAGACGTGCCGGCCCGACCTCGACGTCGCGGCGGTTCAGGTCCACGCCCGCAGGAGCAGTTCGGCGAGGTGGGGATGGAGCGAGTCACGCCACGCAGTCCAGTTGTGCGCGTCGCGCTGCCGGACGGCTCGCACTTCCCAGTCGCGCCGCTCGAGGGCCTCGGCGAGCGCCCGGTTGTTCTCGAGGTTCTCCTCGGCGACGCCGCAGGTGACCGTCGTCGGCAACCGCGGCGCAAAGCCGCGCCGCCCGTGCACCTCGCCGACGAAGCGCGTGATTCGTGCGAAGCGGTCGAACCCTCGCTCGTGACTGTCGAAGCGGCGCCGGAAGAAGCTGCCGGACTGCATGAAGAGCCCGCCGAACAGGCCTGGGTTGCGAAAGTGCGCGTGCAGGGCGGCGAGCGCGCCGAGGCTGGCCCCCATGAGCACGGGAGACCGGTCGGTCGGCGCCTGCGCCAGCACCGCCGGCACCAAATCGGCGGCGAGCGCGTTCGCGTACCGCGCCGACGCGGAGTAGGACTCGTTGCGGTTCCCCGGCGGCGGCAAGAGCGCCGCGCGCAGCTCGGGTACCTCGCCGAAGTCGACGAGATGGTCGAGCAGGCGCACGAGCGACGAGTAGTCGGCGTACTCAGGCCCGTCGTGGACGAGGAGGAGCGGCAGTGGTCGCTGCGGGTCCGTGTCTGTGGCCGACCAGAGGAGTCCCGGCACCGTCGTCCGTAGCCGCACGCTCTCGAGGGGCAGCGGCCGTAGTGATCCCTGCGCCACGTCCTCGTCATCGACCCACTCCGGCGGCTCGTAGCCGGGAAACTCGATCACCGTCTTCTCGCCGAACGGGCCCGCGGCACGCAGGGGATTGGACGGGTCGGGCAGGGCCGCGCGGCGGCCGGTGCGGTACGTCAGCTCGAGCAGATACTCGAAGCGGTCGACCTCGGGTCGCGGGAACACCAGGCGCCACGCCCGTCCCTCGCGCCTGAACTCGGCCCGACGGCTGCCCCGCAGCTCGTGCAGCAAGGCGACACCCCGAAGCTTCGGATCGGCGAGCTCGAACTCGACGGCGTCCTCGCCGACGCGTGGGCCTGCGCTCCGGACGCTCATCGTCGCGCGAGGATACGTGGGTCGCCGAAACGTCCGCTAGAATGATTGATTGACTGGTCAGTCAAGAGGGCTTTATGGCGATCATCGAGGAAACTGCGAGCGGCATCTCCTTCGCGCTGAGCGACGAGCAGCGTGCTCTGCGCGAGCTTGCGCGCGAGTTCGCCGAGAAGGAGATCCGGCCGAAAGCCGCGGAGTACGACGAGCACGCGACGCATCCCGCCGAGGTGATCGTCAAGGCACACGACGTCGGCCTGATGAACGTCCATATCCCGGAGGAGTACGGCGGGCTCGGGCTGCCGGGCTTCGCCGGAATGCTGATCGGCGAGGAGCTGTCGTGGGGCTGTGCTGGGATCGCGGTGTCGATCGTCGCGAACACGCTCGGGTCGGCACCGGTGGCGCTCGCGGGGAGCGACGAGCAGAAGCGCGAATGGCTCCCGCCGCTTACGGACGCGCCGATTCTCTGTTCCTTCGGGTTGAGCGAGCCCGACGCCGGCTCTGACGTCGCGCGGATCAAGACCACTGCCGAGCGCCGCGGCGACGAGTACGTCATCAACGGGTCGAAGACCTTCATCACGAACGCAGGGCACGCCGCGTGGACGGTCGTCTTCGCGAAGACGGATCCGACCAAAGGGCATCGGGGCCTGTCCGCCTTCATCGTCCCGATGGATGCGCCGGGAGTCACGATCGAGAAGCACCTCGACAAGATGGGGCAGCGCGCGACCGACACGTCTGCGTTCTCGCTGACCGATGTCGTGGTCCCGGCGGACAACCTGGTGGGCGAGGAGGGCGACGGCTTCAAGATCGCGATGCGGACGCTCGACTCCACCCGACCCGGCACTGCCGCGGGCGCGGTCGGGGTCGCGCAGGCGGCCTACGAGCTCGCCGTCGACTACGCGAAGCAGCGCGTGACGTTCGATGTCCCGATCGCGATGCACCAGGGCGTGAACTTCCTGATCGCGGACATGGCGACGGAAATCGAGGCGGCGCGCCTGCTCACTTGGCAGGCGGCGTGGCTGATCGACCAGGGCAAGCGCGCGACGCTCCACTCGTCCTTCGCGAAGCGCTTCGCCGCCGACACCGCGATGAAAGTGACCACGGATGCGGTACAAGTGTTTGGCGGTTATGGATACATCAAGGAATACCCCGTGGAGAAGCTGATGCGCGACGCCAAGCTGTTCCAGATCTACGAAGGCACCTCGCAGATCCAGCGGCTGGTGATTGCCAAAGAGATCTTCCTCCCGCGCAGCTGAGCGGGTCCATCTGAGAGGGTTGCAACGTGGCCCTCGGGATCGACCTGACCGGCCGAGTTGCGCTCGTCACCGGAGGATCGCGCGGGCTAGGCCGCGCTGACGCTCTGACGCTTGCGCGTGCGGGCGCCGACGTAGCGATCGCGGACATCCAGGTCGAGTCGGACTCAGGCGAGGACGCCGAGCGGTACGGCGCGCTCGCGCAGGCGGCGCGCGCGCAGGGGATGGTCTACACCGAGGCGACGGTCGACGAGATCCGCGCGCTCGGCCGGCGGGCGCTCGCGCTCAAGTGTGACGTGACCGACCGCTCACAGGTCGATGCGACCGTCGGGCGGGTCGTCGAGGAGCTCGGCTCCGTCGACATCCTCGTCAACAACGCGGGCACGCTCGACCACGTCGCGCAGTTTCACCAGCAGAACCTCGAGCTCTGGGAGCGCGATCTCCGGGTCAACCTGACAGGCGGCTTCAACTGCGCGCAGGCGGTCTGGCCGCACATGACGGAGCGTGGGTGGGGCCGGATCGTGAACATGGCCTCGGTTGCCGGGACGCTCGGCGGCTTCGGGCAGGCGTCCTACTCGACGACGAAGGCGGGGATCCTCGGACTCACGCGCACGCTCGCGCTCGAGGGCGGCCGGCACGGGATCACCTGCAACGCGATCGTTCCCGGCGTGATCGGGACCGAGGCTTTCAGCCTGGGGAACCCCGAGATGAACGAGCGGATGGTCAAACGGACCGCGATGCGGCGCGCCGGCGAGCCGCAGGAGATCGCGAACGCCGTCGCCTTCCTCTGCTCCGACCTCGCCTCGTACATCACGGGCATCGGCCTGACCGTCTCGGGAGGCATAGAGCTCTTCGTATTCTGAGAATCCGGCTTGGCAGTCGCCGGAAACGACGCTACTCTGAAGTCGATCGAGGACGGGGGTCGGCAACGAGTGCGCGTACTGCGGCGGCGAAGACATCTGGTCGGGGCACTTCTCGGGGTGCTGGGCCGCAGACGATCCAGCTGAGTGCAACGACCGCTCCGGAGCGCATCAAGTACTCGATCGTCCTCGGCTATACCGGGCGGCGAGGCGGGCGGCGTCACGTCGGATTACACGGTCACCGACACGCTGCCGGCCCAGGTCCGCTTCGTCAGCGTCGGCCTCACGAGGGGCGCCTGTCCCACGACGCCGCCGCCGGGCGAGAACGGCACCGTCGCGTGCACCGTCAACTTCGCCCCGCTCGCAAAGACGGCCACGATCACGATCACGGTCGAGGCGGCCGACGCGGGCTCGGTCATGAACATGGCCCAGCTCTCGTCCTCACGAAGATCCGCCAGAGCAAGCGCTGAGCCGCGACGGCTAAACGCGCGTTTCGGCCGCCGCCCCCGCGGCTACACTCACTTGCTTGGGCAGGAGGGGTCCATCCACGCGCGCGCGCAGGCGGAAGCCGGCGAGGCGGCTGCTCTGGCAACGTACGATCGTCGCAGTTGCGGGCATCGCGCTCGTCGTGGGTTTGCTCGGACTAGCCTTCGCCGGCTCCCCGACCCGCGTGCCCGCAGGCGTCCACGTTGCAGGCGTCTCGGTGGGCGGGATGACCCCGGCGCAGGCCCGCAAGACGCTCGAGAAGCGCTCGCAAGCGGTGCTCCAGCGCCCCGTCGTCTTCCGTGCAGGCGATCGGACCTGGAAGCTGACCGCCAAGGAGCTCGACATTCACGTCAACTGGCGGGGCGCCGTCTCGGCCGCCCTGCGCCAGGGTGAAGGCCCCGCTCCCGTGCGCGGCTTCCGCCGGCTCGGGGTCCGCCTGTTCGGCGCCGACGTCACGCCTGCGGCGCAGGCGTACGACGCGGCGCTGCAGTTCGAGCTCGACCGCATCGCGAAAGGCACGAACCGGCGTTATCGAGACGCCTCCATGCGCCTCGACGGCCGGACGCCCGTGGTCTTGCCCGCGCGGACGGGAGCAAGGCTGGACCGCGGTGCCGCGGCGCGCGCGATTGTGCAGGCACTCGCGTCACTGCAGCGTCCGCTCGAGGTCGAGCTGCCTGTAAAGCTCGACCCGCCGCGCGTCACGGCGGCCGATCTCCAGCCGGCGGTCGCTCAGGTCCACACGGTGCTTTCGGCGCCGGTCCAGCTGACGATCGACGCGGCACGGTTCGAGCTTCGCCCGTTCCGGCTCGCCCACCTCCTCGAGCCACCGCGTGACGGGCGCACCGGGCTGCGCATCGGCCAGTTGGAATCCGACTCGTTCTTCGTGCGCCTGATCAAGAGCTACGCGCAGCCACCACGCGACGCGCATTTCGAGCCGGTCGCCGGAGGCATCCGCCTGCGGCCTGGTCAATACGGTCATAGCGTCAACGTTCCCGCAACTGCCCGGGCGATCCTCCGCGCCGCTCTGTCACCGACGCATCGTTCGGCGCGTCTCGTCGTCGGCAAGAGTCGGCCGAAGCTCACGACGGCTGAGGCGAAGAAGATGGGGATCAAGCAGGCTGTCGGCACCTACACGACCATCTACGGCGGCATCGCGAACCGGATCCACAACGTCCAGCTCGTTGCGCACCTGATCGACAAACATTTCATCCCTCCAGGCGATGAGTTCTCGTTCAACAAGACGACGGGAGTGCGCGACGCGGCAAAGGGCTTCCTCGAGGCGCCTGTGATCATCAACGGCGAGCTGCAGACCGGCCTCGGCGGCGGTGTCTGCCAGGTATCCACGACCGTGTTCAACGCGGCATACGAAGCCGGGGTGAAAATCACCGCGCGGACGAACCATGCGCTGTACATCTCGCACTACCCGACTGGACGCGACGCGACCGTCAACTATCCCGACACCGATCTTCGCTTCGTCAACGACACCGATCACTGGCTGCTGCTGCGGACGTTCGTCGGATCATCGTCGCTGACGGTCACGCTCTATGGGACGAGCCCGCACCGGCGCGTCGTGAGCGAGACGGCGCCCTTGACCCTCGCCGGGCCGGTGCCCGTGAAGACGACTTCCGACTCGTCCCTGCTCGTCGGCCACACGCTGGTCGACGACGCAGGGTCACCCGCGCTCGCGACCAGCGTCGAGCGGAGGGTGTACAGCCGGAACGGGAAGCTTCTCTACGACGACCACTGGTCTTCGCATTACCGCGGCGAGTACCGCCTGGTCCGCGTCGGCACGAAGAAGCCGCCGAAGAAGAAGCCGCCCACGACCACCACTACCGCGACGACGACGACGAAGCCGACGACGACCGCGCCGACGACCACCACCGCCGCAACAACAACGGTTCAGGCGCCCGGCGCTACGACTCAGCCCTAGCCTCGCGCCCCCTGACCGCCGCCGCCTCCGTCAGGGGAGCCGACCTCCGGCGGCGGCTCGCCTTGACGTCATGACTCCGCCCGGGCGATCGCGTCCACGATCCACTGCGGCAGTCGCGTCGGCCGCAGAGTGTGTGCATCTACGCACGCATGCGAGGTCCAACCCTCGGCGATTCGGACGCCGTCACCGATGCGGGCGAGTATGTAGTCGTAGCGGAAGCGCGCGCCGCGTACATCGACGCAGCGCGTCCAGATGCGCAAGACGTCGTCGAAGACCGCCGGTGTCAGATACCGAACGTGTGCCTCGACGACGGTCGCCTCGTAGCCGGCGTCCTGGAACGCGCGATAGCCCGCGGTGAACTCGTCGAGGTACGCGACGCGTGCAACCTCGAACCACACGAGATAGGTCGCGTTGTGTGCAATCCGCTGCGCGTCGGTTTCAGCAAAGCGCACGCGCACGTCCGTCGAGAAGCGGAAGCCCTCCACGGGCTCACTCTACGATGGTGGCGTGATCAGAGCGCTTCTCTTCGACTTCGACGGGACACTCGTCGACACGGAATCGATCGACCTGCGGACGTGGCGGGAGATCTTCGATGCGCACGGCGTCGAGGTTCCGCTCGATCGCTTCGCACTTCGGATCGGCACGCTCACCGGCCCTGACGAGCTCGACGAGCTCGACGCCCTGCTCACGGCTCCCTGCGACCGTGACGCCATCAGGGCGGCCCGCCACCGGAGGGAGCTCGAGCTGCTCGAGCTCGAGCCCCTGCGCCCGGGCGTTCGCGAGTATCTCGAAGACGCAGGACGGCTCGGCTTGCAGGTTGCGATCGTGTCGAGCAGCTCTCGGTCGTGGATCGACAACAACCTTCGGCGACTCGCATTGCCGGAGTGGGCGAGCGTGGTCTGTGCAGACGGAGATACGAAACGCTGCAAGCCGAGCCCGGCTCTCTACCTCGAGGCCCTCGATGGTCTCGACGTCGCGGCAGACGAGGCAATCGCGATCGAGGACTCCCCGAACGGCGTCGCGGCCGCCCGTGCGGCGGGAGTCTTCTGCGTCGCCTTCCCGAACGACGTGACGGCCGGGCTCGATTTCTCGCAAGCCGACTTGATAGTTGACTCGCTCGAGGACCTCCCGCTCGCGGAGCTGCTGGCCCGTGTTGGCTGACCTGGATGCGCTTGGGGAGTTGTTGCGCTCGGCGCGGCCGTGCGTGGTGCTTACAGGTGCGGGCGTTTCCACCGAGAGCGGCATCCCCGACTTCCGCTCGCCCACGGGGATCTGGGCGCAGTACGACCCGATGGAGTACGCCACGATCGAGGCGTTCGAGAACGATCCCGAGAAGGTCTGGAGCTTCTACGCGCTTCGCTACCGGGCGCTGACAGAAGCCCAGCCGAACGATGCACACCTCGCGCTCGCGGAGCTCGAGCGCCGCGGGATCGTCTCCGCCCTGATCACGCAGAACATCGACCTGCTGCACGAGCGCGCCGGCAGCCGCGAAGTGATCGAGGTGCACGGCTCGATCCGCGAATGTGTCTGCCTCGGGTGCGGTGCGCGCTACGGCCTGGAGGAAGTGCTGCGGATGCTCGAAGAGACACCCGTACCGCGCTGCACGTGCGGGCAGGTCGTGAAGCCCGGCGTCGTCATGTTCGGGGAGCTGCTGGAGGCGGAGGCGATCGACCGCGCGTTCCAACTCGCGCGAGAGGCGAACCTGCTGCTCGTCGTCGGCTCCACGCTGGAGGTGCAGCCGGTCGCCGGCCTGCCGTGGGAGACGGTGACGGCGGGCGGCCAGGTGGCGATCGTCAACCTCGGGCCGACGGCGTTCGACGGGCGGGCGACGCTGAAGATCGACGCGAAGGCGGGGGAGGTGCTGAGCGCTCTCGTCGAACAGCTATGACGCCGGCGCCGCGTCGGGAACGCGAGAGCTAGGCGGCTGCGCGCTTCACGGGTCGCTCGTCGAGGACCCGTTCGCAGGCCGAGCAGACCTTCCGCTCCACCTCGTACGGGATTCCCGCGCGCTGCCGCAGAGCGTGCCTGACGATCGCCGTGTGCCGATGACGCCGGTGTGGCCCCTTCATCTCCATCTCAGAGTAGTGACGTCAGCGGCCGCCACAAGTTAAAAGGTTGTGAAAACCCCCCGGCGGTTGAGATCATCCGGCGGTGAAGCCCCGGGTGGTCGTCGTCGGAACAGTGCCGCTCGCACTCGCCGTTGCAGCGGGTCACGTTCACCGTCCGCCGACCGTCTGGTTAAAGTAGGCCGCGATGGCAGAGAAGCCGCAAAAGGATCTATTGACGAGGCTCGCCGACGCGGGCGAGGACGCCCTGCATCGCCTGAGCGAGGCGCCCGGGATGGACCGGGCGACGGCGTTTGCGAAGTCGACGCGGAAGCAGCTCGACGAGCTGACGAAGCGAGTGCAGGGGATCTCGGCGCTCGAGGCGCGGATCGCGAAGCTCGAGAAGCAGGTCGCCGCGCTGTCGAAGGAGTCCTCGAAGCGCTCGCCTTCGCGCAAGGCGCCGCCGACCGCAGCGCCGTAGATGGGCGCCTCGGCACATCGCTCCGCCGAGCTCGACCAGGTGCGCGCGATGCTGTTCCCCGGGCTCAGCCCGGCCGACGGCTGGGAGAAAATCGATTGGGCGATTGGGCGTGCGACCGATCGCGACAAGCAGACGGCGATCGAAGCCTTTGCCGAGCGCGAGCCGCGGACCGGTTCTGCGCGCGGCGGCCTCTAGCCCCGCGGCACCCGAATCTTCAGCGCGCGTGGCACGAGCTCGAAACGTACAGGCGTCGTTCCGGGCTGCTCGCCGTCCAGCTCGAGTGGCAGCGGCGACGGCGCGTCGACGGTGACGGTCGCTCCGCGCAGCACCTCCGCCTTCGGGTGCGGCAGGTGAGTGCCGCGGTACGTCTTCGGAAGTGTCAGCAGCAGATCGCGTTTCGTCAGGTCCCCGATCAGGAGGACGTCGAACAAGCCGTCGTCTGGTTCCGCCTCGGGGCAGATCTTCATCCCGCCGGCGAGATATCGCCCGTTCGCGACGATCACGTCGTGCATGCGGCCGCCGCGGACGTTGTCGTCGACCGAGACGCGAACGTCGCCCACATGCCAGCGCGCGAACACCGCCAGCGTGGCGAGCAGGTAGGAGGCCTTCCCGCCCAGAGCCTTCGTCGTCTCGTTCGCGCGCTGCGCGATCGCACCGCTCATCCCGACGCTCGCGACATTGGCGAACAGGCGCCGCTCCTCCGCTCCGGACCAGGCGCGGTAGTGGACGCGGCCGAGGTCGATCTCGCGCGGCGTCCCGGTCAATGCGACCTCGACGGCGTCGCGAACCCGCCGCGGAATTCCCTGTGAGCGCGCGAAGTCCCAGCCGGTTCCGCGCGGGATGACGGCGAGCTCGACGTCGCTCTCAGCAATGCCGTTCGCGACCTCGTTCACGGAGCCGTCGCCGCCGACGACCACGAGTAACTCGGCGCCGCCGTCGGCCGCGTGCCGGGCGAGCTGTGTCAGATCGCCGGGGCCCTCGGAGAACAGGGCGTCTCCCTTGAGGCCCAGCGTCGCTGCCGCGTGCGCGAGCTGAGGCCAGCGCCGACGGGTCGCGCCGTTGTCCGACGCCGGGTTGACCAGGAAGACCGTGTTAATGAGGAGAAGCCGTCGCTGTCGCCAGTGCCACGCGCGTCATTCGGTCGACGGCTGCGCGCAACTCGTCGTCGGAGATCCGCTGGAACTCGCCTTTGACGACGACGTCGCTCACCGTCAACAGCGCCGCCGCGTGCACGTTGCGAAGCGCGCCCAGCGTGAAGAGGACCGCCGCCTCCATCTCGACGGCAAGCACTCCGCGCCGCGACCACCGATCGTACTGTCCACCGTCGGGGTTGTAGAAAACGTCGCTCGACACGATCGGCCCGACGCGCATCTCCTGGCCGATTTCCTTGGCGGCGTGCACGGCGCCGTGCACGAGCTCCCAGCTCGCGGTCGGGCAGTGCGGCTCGTGGTCGACGTATGTCTCGACAGTGCGATCGGCGGGGACGGCGGTCAGCGCGACGATCAGCTCGCCGAGCTTCATATCCGACTGGAGGCCGCCGCACGTCCCGATGCGGATGAAGCGCTTCACGCCCAGCTGCACGAGCTCTTCCATCACGATCGCCGCCGAAGGGCAGCCCATGCCTGTCGCCTGCACCGAGATCGGCTTGCCTTCCCAGGTGCCCGTATAGCCGAGCAGGCCGCGCTCGTGGTTTCGCTGCACGGGGTCGTCGAAGTACGTCTCGGCGACGTACTGCGCCCGGAGTGGGTCGCCCGGTAGCAGGCAGGCATCGGCGTAGTCGCCGGTCTCGGCACGCACGTGGATCGGCACCGCGCGAGCCTATCCTTTGCATCACGATTGCCTCGGTGCTGACCGTCCCGGATCTGGACGAGATCGTCGCTTTCTGCGCCGAAGAGCCGGTCGAGCGCGTGCTGCTCGAGGACGTCGCCCGTCGAGGGCTCGGGCGCTTTGCCGCAGTTCGCCGAGACGGCCGGCTGAGCGCGCTCTGCCACGTGGGGGCGAACGTCATCCCCTCCGGCGAAGGCTGCGGCGTGTTCGGCGCGCATGCTCTGGACGGCAACGCGCGGATGATGATCGGGGAGGAGACCGCCGTCGGAGAGCTGTGGGACGCGATGCGCGAGCACGTACCGCGCCCGCGCGACGACCGTCCGGGGCAGCCGGTCTATGCCACGAGCGAGTTGCCGGAGGCGGGAAACACCCGGCTACGGCGTGCGAGCTCGGGCGACCTCGCGACTCTGCTGCCGGCGTGCGCGGCCGCCCACCAGGAAGAGATCGGGACGGACCCGCTTGTGCACGATGCCGAAGCTTTCCGCAGGCGCACGCGCAGTCAGATCGACGAGGGTCGCTCGTGGCTCTGGCTCGAGGGCGACACGATCCTCTTCAAAGCGGAAGCCTCCGCGTGGACGCCGTCGACGGTGCAGATCCAGCAGGTCTGGGTCGACCCGTCGGTGCGCGGGCGCGGGTACGCGCAGCGCGGGATGCGCGATCTCTGCCGTCTACTCCTGACGCGCGCCGCCTGCGTCTGCTTGTTCGTGCGGCCTGAGAACGCGGTCGCGATTCGTGTCTACGAGGCGATCGGCATGCAGCAGGTGCTTTCCTACCGCAGCGTGATCTTCTGATGAGCGGCGAAAGGGTCATCCTCGGCTGCGGCAATTTCGGCGGCATCGGCTCGGACCTGTCGCTCGTCGGCCAGGGCGAGGGACGGGAAGAGGCTTTCGCCGTCATGGACGCGGCGTGGGAACGCGGTGTGCGCAGATTCGACACGGCGTCCTCCTACGGCGGCGGGCAAAGCGAGCAGATAGTGGGTGCGTGGCTGCGCGAACGCGGACCGCGGGGGCTCGCCCTCGCGAGCAAGGTGTTCCATCCCGTGCACGAAGGGGACGATTCGGGCCTGGCACCGGCGCGGATCCGTCGCATCGTCGACGAGAGCCGCGAGCGGCTCGGGGTGGAACGAATCGACGTCTACCTCGTCCACGAGCCGGACCCGGCGGTGGCGCTCGCCGAGAGCCTCGCAACGTTCGCCGAGTTGTTGCGGGAAGGATCGATCGGCGCGATCGGCGTGTCCAACGTCGACGCCGAGTACCTCGCCGAGGCCGTTGCGCTGGCGCCGATCGCCGTCGTCCAGAACGAGTACTCGCTGCTCGTGCGCGACGCGGAGCGGGACGTGCTGCCGCTGTGCGCCGAACACGGCATCGAGTTCCAGGCGTTCAGTCCGCTTGCCGGCGGCTGGCTGACGGGCAAGTACACACGGGACGCGACGTTCCCCGCGGGCTCGCGCATGACGCTGCGGCCGGGCCCGTACGCCGACTTCGTGCGCGACGACGTCTTCGACTCGCTCGAGGAGCTGGCGCGTCGCGGTGACCCCGCGACGCTTGCGCTCGCCTGGATCCTCGGCAACCCGCGCGTCGGTGCAGTGGTCGTCGGCCCGAGGCGGCCGGCGCAGCTCGAACCGGTGTGGGCGGCGCTCGAGCTGCAGCTCAACCGCGACGAGCTGACAGAGTTGTTCACATGGCAACGCTCACGTTCCTGACGCGTCGCTGGCAAGCGGCGGAGGACGTCACAGTGCAAGTAGCACGGGGCGTCCGACAGAACGCGGCCAGCGGCGCGAGCCTTTGGCGGAGCCCGGCTCCGCCGGGCGGGAGCCAAAGGCGGTCAGGGGCGTGAGCGAACCGTTGAACGCGCATGACTACGAGACTCTCGCGCGGGAGTGTCTGAACGAGAACGCGTGGGAGTACTTCCGCGGCGGCGCGGGCGACGAGACAACCTTGCGCGAGAACCGGATGGCGCTCGAGCGTTGGAAGCTCCAACCGCGGGTGCTGGTCGACGTGGCGAGCGTCGACACCAGCACGACCGTGCTCGGGGCACCGGTGGCGGCGCCGATCCTCGTCGCGCCCGTGGCGCTGCAGAAGCTCGCGCACCCCGAGGGAGAAGCCGCAACGGCGCGCGCTGCGGCTGCGGAGGGGTCGATCATGATCCTGTCGACCTCGGCGACGCTCCGTCCCGGTGCAGTCGCAAACGCGGCTCCGGGTGCTTCCCAGTGGTTTCAGGTCTACGTGTTCCGTGACCGCGCGGTGACGCAGGCGCTGATCGACGAGGCGTGCGAGCACGGCTACCGGGCACTCGTGCTCACCGTCGACGCGCCGATCCTCGGCCGCCGTGAAGGTGCCGTCCGGATCGGCTTCCACATTCCCGACGAGTTCGAGGTGGCAGGTGACATCTTCGATGACATCGATCCCAGCGTCAGCTGGCGAGATCTCGAATGGCTCGCGGGGCACAGATTGCCCGTCGTGCTCAAGGGCGTGCTGACGTCGGAGGACGCCCGGCTCGCGGTCGAGCACGGGGCGGCGGCCGTCGTCGTCTCGAACCACGGAGGGCGTCAGCTCGACGGGGTTCCGGCGTCGATCGATGCGTTGCCTCGCGTCGTGGAGGAGATCGGCGGCCGCACCGAGGTGCTGCTCGACAGCGGCGTCCGCCGGGGTGTCGACGTGCTTCGCGCGCGGGCGCTCGGCGCGCGCGCGGTGCTCGTGGGCCGCCCGATCGTCTACGCGCTCGCGGCGCGCGGGGAGGAGGGCGTGCGGCACATCCTGCAGTTGCTGCGCCAGGAGGTGGAGCTGGGACTGCGCCTGCTCGGGTGTAGGTCGGTCGAAGAGGTCGCGCGGGAGCACGTCGAATGGAGTCGCTGATCCTCGCGCGACACGGCGAGAGCATCTTCAGCGAGCGCTTGCTCGTGAACGGCGACGTCGCGGTAACGGGGCCGCTTACGCGCGAGGGAGAAGAAGAGGCGCAGGAGTTCGGCCGCCGCATCGCGGGCGACTCGATCGACCTGTGCGTGACGAGTGAGTTCGAGCGCACGCGCCAGACCGCCGACATCGCGCTCGCTGGACGCGACGTGCCGCGAATCGTCGTCGCGGAACTGAACGACCCGCGCTACGGGCGCTTCGAAGGCGGCGCGCTCGCTGACTACCGCGCGTGGGCGGGCGCGGCGGCATCGGGTGACGAAGTCCCGGGCGGCGGCGAGAGCAGGAGGACCATCGTCGATCGCTACGTGCGCGGCTTCGCGCTCGTCCTGGCTCGCGCCGAGCGCTGCGCGCTCGTCGTCTGCCACTCGCTTCCGATTGCCTACGTGCTTGCGGCGCGAGACGGCACGCCTCCCGCCCGGCGTGTGCCGCTCGTCGAGCACGCGCACCCGTACAGGCTCGCAGCGGCAGAGCTGGAGCAGGCCGTCGGTGTCTTGGAGGACTGGTGCGCGGCGCCAACCTGGTGAAACTGGGTCTAGCCCTTTGGGTCCTCCGCTGGGCCGCGGAGGAGCTCGCGGCGTACTCGGGCCGCCACTGGCAGGGCCCGGGCCCGCCGCCCCGGGCATCGGCGCGGCGCCCGGGCTGGCTGCCGGGTCCCTCGGAGCGCACGCTGCGCCGGTTCGAGTGATGCTGCGCGAGCGGGTCGAGTCCTTCATCCGCGAGCACGACCTGATCGAAGCTCGCGGTGACGTGACGGTGCTCGTCTCCGGTGGTGCCGACTCCACGTGCCTGTGGCACGTCCTGCGTGTGCTCGGGTACCGCGTCGCCGCGCTGCACGTGAATCACGGCTTGCGTGGAGAAGCGTCGGATGATGATGCGCGCTTTTGCCGTGACGTGCTCAGCGCTGAGATCGTCGACGGAACCGGAGGCGTGGCGGAGGAGGAGCTGCGCAACATCCGCTACGGCTTCGCCACGGATCGGCTGCGTGCGACCGGTCACACCCTCTCCGACCAGGTCGAGACGATCCTCTACCGCCTCGTTACGAGTGGGAACGCAAAGGGAATCAAGGTCAAGCGCGAGGACGGCATCGTGCGACCCCTGCTGTGCGTATGGCGCGAGGAGACCCGTCGCTACTGCGAGAGCGAAGGGCTTCCGTTCCGCGAGGACGAGTCGAACCGCGACACGGTGCGCGGCCTGATCCGCGACCAGGTGCTCCCGCTGCTCCGGCAGATCCATCCGGCCGCGGACGAGAACCTCCTGCGCGCGCTCGAGACGCGCGAGACGCTCCCGCCGGCACTCGCCGAGCTGCTTTCGTCACCGCTCGGCTCGAAGCGTGTCGATCTCGGGGGCGGCGTCCAGGCCGTGCGCGAGTACGAGCACCTGTGGCTCGAGCGTTCGCCGGTTCCGCTCGAGGGAGAGGTGCGGTGGGGCCAGTGGCGCATTGCTTCGCAGCTGCCAGGCCTTAAGGTACGAACGTGGCGTCCGGGAGACAGGCTCGCCGGCCGCTCGAAGAAAATCCAAGACGTGTTCGTGGACGCGAAGATCCCGCGCTCTGACCGAGAACTGTGGCCGCTGGTCGTCCGAGGCGACGAGGTCGTCGCCGTCCCCGGGATCGTCGACGCGCCGGGCGTCGAGGTGACGCGCGAGTGACGATGGCGGAGCTCACGCGCGGCGTGTCGAAGGTCTTGATCGAGGAGGAGGCGGTTGCCGCGCGGGTCGGGGAGCTCGGTGCCGAGATCTCCGTCGACTACGCCGGTAAGGATCTGCTGCTCGTGGGAGTGCTCAAGGGCGCGGTCTTCTTCATGGCAGACCTCATGCGCAACCTGACCATCCCTTGCGAGGTCGATTTCATGGCGATCTCGAGCTACGGCGCGTCCACCGACTCGTCCGGAGTCGTGCGCATCCTCAAGGATCTCGACATCAACATCGAGGGCCGTGACGTGCTGGTCGTCGAGGACATCATCGATTCAGGGCTGACGCTCTCGTACCTGATCCGCAACCTCGAATCACGCAACCCCGCGACGCTCGAGGTCTGCGCCCTGCTCACGAAGCCGGAACGGCGGGAGATCGACGTGCATGTCCGCTACACGGGATTCGAGATTCCGAACGAGTTCGTGATCGGTTACGGGCTGGATTTCGGCGAGCGTTACAGGAATCTGCCGTACGTGGCCGTATTCGATCCAGACGCGGTGCCTTAACCACGCCGTAACCTGCGGTTATGGCCCATCGTCGGGGCGATAAAGCGCTGGTACCCTGCCGATAGAGAATTTGTGAACCGTTTCCTGCGCAGCGCGCTTTTCCCCGTCGTCGTCATCACGCTGATCGTCTGGCTGGGGACCCAGACCCTCATGGGTCACCGCCAGAAGACGACGAAGCGGATCACGTCCGACCTCACCACGCTGGTGCGGAACCAGCCGGGGACCATCAAGCAGGTCACCTTCAACCCGAACAAGCACCAGGTTCAGGTGCTGCAGATCGACGGGCAGAAGTTCAACGTCTATTACGCCACCGACGAGGCGCAAGCCGACCTGCAGAAGGAGCTCCAGGCGCACGGTGTCGCCTTCGACTCGAAGGGCATCGGCACGTCCGCGTGGTGGTCGATCCTGACGAGCCTGCTGCCGTTCGTCCTCCTGTTCGGCTTCTGGATCTTCCTGATGAACCAGGTGCAAGGCGGCGGATCGAAGGTGATGAGCTTCGGCAAGTCACGGGCGAAACGGATGACGCCGGACTCGCCGAAGATCGGCTTCAAGGACGTTGCCGGCGTCGATGAGGCTGTCGAGGAGCTTCAGGAGATCAAGGAGTTCCTCGAGAACCCGAAGAAGTTCCAGGCTCTAGGGGCGCGGATCCCGAAGGGTGTGCTGCTCTACGGGCCGCCCGGGACCGGCAAGACGCTGCTCGCGCGCGCGGTCGCGGGCGAGGCGGGTGTGCCCTTCTTCTCGATCTCAGGTTCTGACTTCGTCGAGATGTTCGTCGGCGTCGGCGCCTCCCGCGTGCGCGACCTGTTCGAGCAGGCGAAGCAGGCGGCGCCGTGCATCGTCTTCATGGACGAGATCGACGCGGTCGGCCGGCACCGCGGCGCCGGGCTCGGCGGCGGCCACGACGAGCGCGAGCAGACGCTGAATCAGCTGCTCGTCGAGATGGACGGCTTCGAGATGAAGGACAACATCATCCTGATCGCGGCCACCAACCGGCCCGACATTCTCGATCCCGCGCTGCTCCGCCCCGGCCGCTTCGACCGGCAAATCGTCGTCGACCGGCCCGACCGCATGGGCCGTCGCAAGATCCTCGAAGTGCACTCGAAGGGCAAGCCGCTCGCGCCGGAGATCGACCTCGACACGCTCGCCGCGGGCACTCCCGGCTTCACGGGCGCCGATCTCGCGAACCTCGTCAACGAGGCTGCCCTGCTCGCGGCGCGCCGCGGCAAGAAGACGATCCAGCAGGAGGAGCTCGAGGAAGGGATCATGCGCGTGCTCGCCGGGCCGGAGAAGAAGGCGCGGCTCCTTTCGGAGGCTGAGCGCAAGATCACGGCCTTCCACGAGATGGGTCACGCGCTCGTCGGCCACTACCTCGAGCATACGAACCCGGTGCACAAGATCACGATCGTGTCCCGTGGACAGGCGCTCGGCCTGACGATCTCGCTGCCGACGGAGGACAAGTACCTGCAGTCGCGCAGCGCGCTGATGGACGACCTCGCGATGACGCTCGGTGGGCGCGCGGCGGAAGAGCTCGTCTTCCACGAGATCACGACGGGCGCCGCGAACGACCTCGAGAAGGTCACCCACACGGCGAAGCAGATGATCATGCGCTTCGGGATGAGCGAGAAGCTCGGCCCGCGCGTTCTCGGCCGTAACACCGATCAGCCTTTCCTCGGCCGCGAGATGGGGCACGAGCCCGACTACAGCGACGAGGTCGCGCGCGAGATCGACGAGGAGATCAGGCGCGTGATCGAGGAGGCGCACGACCGCGCAACCCGCGTGCTGCAGGAGCACATGACCGAGCTGCACCGGATCTCCGCGATCCTGATCGAGCGCGAGACGATCGACAAGGATCAGTTCGAGCGTCTCGTTGCCGGCGAGAGCGAGGAGTCCGTCTTCCCGGACGAGGTTCCGGAGCCGGAACCGGTGCCGGAGGAAGAGCGCAAGCGCCTACCGCACCCGAAGCCGCGCCCGTTCCCACAGCCGGGCCGAGCGCTCCAGCCGCCGCCTCCGCCCGAGCCTACGGGCTGACGCCGTAGGTGCGAAATGCTTCGCATTTCGCACCGGGTAGACCGGGCAGGCGCGCTTCGCGCGCGTGCCAAAGATGCTTTTGAAGGCGCGCTGCTTCGCTCATCGTCCGTGAGCAGCGCGGCAAAGCCGCGCTGCCGGCGGATTGGTCGCAACCTTCGTGCAACCATCCCATCGTGACGACGATCGAGAATCGCTTTCCGCGTCCGTCCGTGATGGGCGTCGTGAACGTCACGCCGGACTCCTTCTCCGATGATGGCGCCAACCTCGACCCGGACACTGCGGCCGCTACCGCGCGGCGGATGCTTTCCGAGGGCGCCGCGATCGTCGACATCGGCGGAGAGTCGACGCGCCCCGGCGCCGAAGGCGTGCCTCTCGACGAGGAGCTACGGCGGGTAATGCCCGTGCTCGAGCGCCTCGGGGGCGCAGTTCCTTTCTCGATCGACACGGCGAAGGCGGAGGTAGCGCGGCGCGCACTGGTCCTGGGTGCCGAGCTGGTGAACGACGTGACCGCGCTTCGCGGCGATCCCGACCTGTCCGGCGTGGTCGCGGATGCGGCCTGTTACCTCTGTCTGATGCACATGCAGGGAGAGCCGCGGACGATGCAGGTGAGCCCGACCTACGGAGACGTCGCGTCCGATGTGACCGCTTTCCTGGAGGAGAGGCTGCATTTTTCAGTCGCGGCGGGAGTCGCGGAGGAGCGCATCTGTCTCGATCCCGGCATCGGCTTCGGCAAGACCGTCGAGCAGAACTTCGAGCTCGTGGCGCGGCTCGACGTCCTGCTTCGCCTCGGTCGGCCCGTCCTGATCGGCTTCTCCCGCAAGAGCTCGCTCGGGCGCGTCCTGGGCGATCCCGGCGCGCGCACCGGCCCGCTCTCCGCCTCGATCGCCGCGGCCGTCGAGGCGTACGAGCACGGTGCGACGATCTTGCGCGCCCACGACGTGAAGGAGCACGTCGAGGCGCTGACGATCGCCAAGGCGATCTAGTGCCCCATCCGGCAATAGACAGTGCGCTTCTGGCGGAGCACGGCGCCGCCATGCGGCGTCCTCAGTCGGCCCGTTATGCCCGCATATCGGGCCTCCCTGCGTCCTTGCCTGGCGACCCTGTGCTGTCGCCAGAAACGCGAGACCATTACCGGATGGGGCACCAGTGATCGTCGAGATTCACGGCCTTGAAGTCGCCGGTCGCCACGGCGTCGACGAGAAGGAACGGGCAGCGCCGCAGCCCTTCGTGTTCGACGTGACGCTGGACGTTCCGGAGCCCACAGAGGATTCGATCGAGGCGACCGTGGATTACCGCGCCGTGCGTGACGTCGTTCGCGAGGTGTCGAACGCGCGGTCCTACGAGCTGCTCGAGTCGCTGGCCGCGGCGGTCGCGGACGCGACAGTCGCCCGCTTCGATGTGACGAACGCGACCGTCCGCGTTCGCAAGCCGGGAGTTGCGTGGGCGGACTGGACGGCGGCTACTGCGTCACGCGCGCGGTCGTCACGCTGACGTCATACGTCGTGTTGCCGACGCCCCGTGCGAGCCGCACGTCCGCGTAGTAGTACGCGCCCTTCTTCGAGGTGTTGGCGACCCTGATCGGCCGCGTTCCCGACGCCGCGAGATCGCGCTTCGCCGGGACGCCGGTTTCGGTGACGCTGCGGGTCGCAGGCTTCCAGATGCGCACGCGGACGCCGCTCGAGCCCTGCGCACCGACCGTCACGATCCTTTGCGGCGGAACCCAGATGCGATAGAGGTCGACGGGATCCTCGGTGACGTCGAGGGTCGCACGCAGGGAGGCCTTGGCCTTCGTGCGCGACGTGAGCGGCAGGGTCCCCGTTGCGAACAGCCCGCCCGGCTTGACCAGCCGAACGTCGTCGTTCGGCTCCTCGGGATCGCGCACGGGCTCCGCACGGGCGAGTGCGGCCGGGATGTCCAGAATCCCGAAGCCCGTCTGAGGATCGAAGCCCTTCGTCCAGATGTCCCTCGCCGAGAAGCGCAGCAGGTCGAACAGCTGCGTGTTGTCGAGGTCACTCCGGACCGTCCACACGAGCGCCGCCGCACCGGACACCATCGGGGCCGAAAAGCTCGTCCCGTCCACCGTCGAATAGCCCGCCGTGTCGTAGGAGAGCGGGATCGCCGCCGTGATGCCGACACCGGGCGCGGCGAGATCGACCCCGGCCGACGAGCTGGAGAAGATAGCCGGCCAGTCGTTCGATGCCGTCGCCGCGACGGTGAGGACGTGCGCGAGGTTGGCCGGGTAGTACGGCTCGCCGGAGTCGCCCGAGTTCCCCGAGGCGGCGACGACCAGCACTCCTCGCCGGAAGGCCGAGAAGACGACATCCTGGAGAACCCGGTCGAACAAGGTAGTGCCGAGGCTGATGTTGATCACGCCGCGGCCTCGACCGGCGGCCGTCTCGATGCCGCGGATCAACTCGGCGTTCGTCAGCCTGCCCGACAGGTCGGCGTCGTACGCGTAGAGACTCGCCTGAGGATAGACCCCGACCATGCCCACCCCGTTCGCGGGTGCTCCGATCACTGATGCTACGGCCGTCCCGTGAAAGTCCTTCGCCGTGTCCACGACGCTTTGCGGATTCAGGCCCACCGTGTCGGGACGCCCCGCAAACTCGGGGTGCGAGAAGTCGAGCCCCGTATCGATCACCGTGACGGGGATACCGGGTCCGGGCGCGGTGATCTGTGTGGCGCCGACCTGCGCCAGCCACCACTCGTCCGGGAAGAGCGGGTCGGTCGCCTCTCGCGTGGCCACGAGTTGGCGCTCTGGCTCGGCCAGGCGCACCAGCCCGGCGTGGCGCAGTTGTCGCAGTGAGCGTGTCGGGACGCGCCAGAGGTGCGTGCTTGGCGAGAGCTCCTCCGCGCCCGTCAGCCGTAGGAACGGAACGGCGTCAGGATGAACCTCGACGAGCGAGAAGTTCGCCGCCCGCGCTGGGCCCGCGCTCAGCAGGAGGAGCGCTGCGAGGGTCATCATTCGATATATGCGGGCGTACGTGGGCCTCGGCTCCAATCTGGGTGAACGCGAGGAAACCTTACGTGGCGCGGTCGCGCGGCTGGGATCGGATCCCCGCGTGGAGGTCGTCGCCGTCTCGTCGCTGCGTGAAACGGAGCCCGTCGGGCCGATCACCGATCAGCCTCGGTTTCTGAACGGCGCGGTGTTGCTGGAGACGACTCTGGCCCCGCGGGAGCTGCTCGATCTGATGCTCAGGATCGAGGCCGACTTCGGACGGACGCGCCCCGGGCGTCCGGGCGGTCCGCGCACGCTCGACCTCGACCTGCTCCTGTACGGCGACGAGGCGGTCGATGAACCTAGCCTCCAGATCCCCCATCCTCGGCTCCACGAGCGGAATTTCGTGCTGGAACCGCTGCGGGAGCTCGGCTGGGTCCCCTCCGGCCGGGGCTACACTGAGCGGGATGAGTCACCTCGACGAGCTCGATGAATACGAGGCGGACCTAGAGCTCCAGCTGCGGAAGGAGTACTCGGCCGTCTTCGGCCTCTTCCGGTACTGCGTGCTCACGCAGGACGCCACGTACCTCTGCAACAAGCTCGACCTCCAGTACGTCCCGCAGCAGGCTTACCCGTTCTTCCAGCTCAAGATGGAGGACGTCTGGGTGTGGGACAAGAACCGGCCGACGCGGATCATCCCGCGCGCCGAGGTCTACACCTCGAGCGACGTGACGATCGAAGAGCTCCGCGGCGAAGGTGACGAGCCGAAGCTCACCGCCGAGACGCTTGCCGAGCGAATCGGAGAGTCACTGTCGTCCGACGACGACATCTAATGACGGCTCGCCGGCAGCGCGGCTTGTCCGCGCTGCTCACAAGACCGCAGGCGAAGCAGCCACCGCACAATTGCTGCCGCTAGGGCACGCGCGCGAAGCGCGCCTGCCGGTCTTACTCGCTCGAAGTGCGCAGCACTTCGAGCGAAGGCGAGCGAAGCGAGCCATGCCGTTGCCGCGCGGCGTAGTAAGCCGCAAAGCGCCCCTGCGGTGTGCGCAGCCAGTCGTTGAGCTGCTGCTCGAACGCGGAGATCTGCAGCCTGAGCAGCAACATCTGATACTCGACGTAGCGCTGCCGTTCGCACTGGTGGACGGTCTCATCGTCCACGGGCACCGGTGCGCCGCAGTCGGGGCACGGCGTGTACTGGGACTGTGGGTACCAGGAAAGCACGTCCCTTGTTCAACGGAACGGGCCCCAGAACGGTTACGTTCGCGCGGAGATGCTGCTCGCGATCGACGTCGGCAACACGCAGACCGTGCTCGGTCTCTACGACGGGACGGAATTGCGCGATCACTGGCGTGTCGCCACCGAGTCGCATAGGAGCGGTGACGAGCTCGGCGCACTTTTCGAGACGTTGCTTCCGGATCTCGATCAGATCGACGGTGTCTGCCTCGCCTCGACGGTCCCCGCCCTCGTCCGCTCGTACGAGGACTTCGTCGGCCGCTACACCTCCGCGGAAGTGCTCGTCCTCGGGCCGGGGGTGCGCACGGGTGTGCCGGTGCGGTCGGACGACCCACGCGAGGTCGGGCCGGATCGCATCGCCAACGCCGTTGCCGTCAAGGAGCGCTACGGCGCGCCGGCGATCGTCGTCGACTTCGGTACGTCGACCAACTTCGACGTCGTGTCGGCCGACGGCGAGTGGCTGGGCGGTGTGCTCGCTCCCGGGATCGAGATCTCGATGGACGCGCTGTTCGAGCGTGCCGCGCGACTGTTCCGCGTCGAGTTCACCGCGCCGCCGAGCGTCATCGGTAAGACGACGGCGGCATCGCTGCAGTCAGGTCTCGTCTACGGCTTCGTCGGCCAGGTGGATGAGATCGTGACACGCATTCGTGGCGAACTCGGCACCGACGCGCGCGTCATTGCGACCGGCGGTCTCGCTGAGTTGATCGCGCCGCATTCGCGGACGATCGAGCTCGTCGACCCGTGGTTGACGCTCGAAGGGCTGCGGCTTGTCTGGGAAAGGGCGCGCTAGCCGCCGAGCAGCACGCGCCGAGGTGGATCGAACCAGTAAGAAGCCAGCACGTTCCACGATTCGCCGCGAGGCCCGAAGGCGCGCGCCAGCGGCTCGCAGTCGCCGTAGCCGCGGCCACCCTCCCAGGCAGGGAACATTGCGGTCGCCGCCACGTATGTGCCGTTCCGCTTCGCGCCGCCGCCGAGTTCCCAACGGCGCAGTGATGCGCTCGACGTTGTCGCAGACTTGCAACCCCAGCGAACGCCGTCGAGGCCTGAGTCGTGCCGAGCGTACGCGGCGCGCGCGGCGGAGGCGAGCGCCCACCCGTCGAGGCCGCGGCCCGACTGCCAGAGCGTGCCGACGGCCGTCATGCGGACATTCAGCGCCCGTACTCCAGGGCCTTCGAATCGCACGGTCTCGCGCTGCGGATCGTCGCACTGGCCCGTCTGACGCTGCGCGTCGACGCCTTGCCAGGTGCACGCCGAGCCGCGGTGTTCGACCACGTTTCGCGCGATGCGGCCGTCCGCTGCGAGGACGGCGAGCCGGGTGTAGCCGCCGCCGGTTACCGAGGCCTGCAGCTTCGGCTCCTTCAAAAAGGCGCGTCCTCGCCAGCCGCACCTGCCGTCCCCGCAGAGCTCCGTGACGCCGATTGCCGCGCGCACAGTGTGCGGAAAGACGCGATAGCGATAACGGACACGCACCATCGGCTCTGCGCCCTTGACGTGATTGTCCCTGAGGAACACATCGATGGTCAGCCGTCCGATCCCGTCGACGACGGCGGGCGCTTCGATCACAGAGGCCCGCGCGACGCCCACGTGCGCACATGTTCGGCCGTCGATCGTCCACGCGTAGTCGTAGTGGAACTCGCTGCCGTGCCGGCGCGCACCGTGCCAGCCGAATCCGCCGAGGCCGCCGTTACCAGGCTTGTTCGAGCCTCCTGTGCGGTGCTGGTCGTCCGTCACCGCGACGCCGTCGGAGCGGACGACGCGGGCGATGTAGCCGGGACCCGCGCCGTTCGCGCAGCGGGTGTAGATCGTCCAGACGCCGTCGCGATTGCGGAACGTTGCGCCTGCGGAAAACTCGTGTACGCGCACGACCGTGTTGCCGCTGCCGCAGCCCGCGAGCGCCAGGGCCACCAGCGCCGCCGCGAGCAGCCGCAGACTCAATTCAGCGAAGGGTCTTCCGGCATCGTGGCTACGAGCTTGAAGGCGCCGCCCTTGCGGCGAAGCACCGCGGCCCACAGATCGCCGTGCTCTCCGAAGACGTCCTCGCCCGAGGCGGGCTCCGTCACCCACGACGGCTCGTCGAGCTCGGCCTCCAGCTGCCCGCCGCCCCACCCTGCGTACCCCGCGAAAATCCGAACACGGCGTGTTGCCTCGGCAACGCGTTCGGCGTCCGCCTCCGAGCCCATCAAACCGATGTCTTCGAAGACCACCGCTCCGGCCTCGTCGAGGTCGTCCCACTCGGCCAGCACCACAACCGCCTGGTTCTGGACGGGCCCGCCCACCGAGACGACGGCGCCGGGATCGACAATGTCCGCGAGCTCGGGCACGGCTTCGGCCACCTCGGTGTCCGTCGGACGGTTGAGCACCAGGCCGACGGCGCCGTCGTCGTCGTGCGCGACGATCAAGACTACGGTCCGCCGAAAGTTGGGATCGACGAGCGCAGGCGATGCGATCAGCAGTTGCCCGCGCAGCGACTCATTCATCCGCCGCCGTAAACCGAGATCGGCATGTCTTCCAAGAGCACCTCTTCCACCTCGGGCTGTTCCTGCTCGATGCGCGCGAGCACGAATCGCGCACCCGGGGTCGATTCGAAGAGACACGCCTCGACCTCGACAGTCGTCTCGAGCTGGACGAGCTCCTGCTTGAACGGGCGCGGAAAGCGGCCGCGGCCGAGATACCAGCCGTAGAACTTCTTCAGGAAGCCGCTCGCGCGGCGCTCGCCGAGCTCGCGGACCGTCTCGCGCATGAAGAGCACGAGCTCCGCTACGACCTCCTCGCGCGACGGCTGCGCGGCGTCACCCTCGAGGATCTCCTTCAGCGCCCACGGATTGCCTTGCGCGCCGCGTCCGACCATCACCGCAGCGGCGCCCGTCGTCGCGAGAACCGCCTGCGCCTTCGCGCGGGACGTGATGTCGCCGGACGCGATCACGGGCACGGCGACGAGCTCGACGAGCTCCGCCGTCAGCGAATGGTCCGCCTCACCGGTGTACATCTGGCGCGCCGAGCGTGGATGCAGCGTCAGGGTCTGCGCTCCTGCTTCGACGAGTCTCGGGCCGACTTCGAGGCAGCGGCGGGAGCCGTTCTCCAGGCCGCGGCGCATCTTTACTGAGACGGGCACGTCGACCGCGCCCGCGACCGCTCCGACGATCCGGCAGGCGCGGCCGGGATCGTCGAGCAGCGTCGCCCCGGCGCCGGTCTTCGTGACCTTGCGGACGGGGCAGCCGAAGTTGATGTCGACGATGTCCGCGCCGGCGGCGGCGACCATCCGCGCCGCTTCCGCCATCACCGTCGGCTCGGAGCCGAAGATCTGGATCGCGAGCGGGTGCTCGTCCGCGCCGACCCGCAGGTAGCCGAGCGTCCGTTCGTTCCGGTGCTCGATGCCGGCGCAGGAGACCATCTCGGAGCAGACGAGCCCTGCTCCGAAGCGGCGTCCCTGCCGCCGGAATGCCTGGACGCTCACCCCCGCCATCGGCGCCAAGACCACCCTGGTCGGCACCTCGACAGGCCCGATGTTCCAGCTCTCGCGGAGATCCACCACGGCCCGGACAGGGTACTCGAGTTCTATTGACGCCCAGGGAACTCGGAGCTACCATTCCCGCCCGCGAGCGGGCGATTCTGGCCGCGGTTTTCCTTTTCTGGAGGCTTAGTTGAAGGACGTCATCCTCACCAAAGAGGGTTATCAGCAGCTGAAGCGCGAGATCGAGGACCTCTCCTCGAGGCGGCGCCGCGAGATCGCCGAGCGGATCAAGCTCGCCCGCGAGTTCGGGGACATCGCCGAGAATGCGGAGTACGACGCCGCGAAGAACGAACAGGCCATGCTCGAGGCGCGGATCGCGAAGCTCGAAGAGCGGCTCGCCTCGGCGCGCGTGATCGAGAAGCGGGAGATCTCGAAGGACGTTGTCTCCGTGGGCTCGAAGGTCCGCCTGCGGGACGTGGACGCGAAGCAGACGGTCGAGTACCGCATCGTCGGCTCCGCGGAAGCCAACCCGGCGGAGCTCAAGCTCTCGAATGAGTCCCCCGTCGGTAAGGCGATCATCGGCCGCAAGAAAGGCGAGACCGTCGAGGTCACGACTCCGCGCGGATCTCTGAAGTACAAGATCCTCGAGATCAAGGCGGCGTAGACTCGAAGCGTGTTCGAGCGCTTCACGGAGCGCGCACGCCAGGTGATCGTTCTCGCGCAGGACGAGGCGCGATCGCTGCGGCACAACTACATCGGCACCGAGCATCTCCTGCTCGGGCTGTTGCGCGAGGAAGAAGGCCTGGCCTCGCGCGTGCTCACCACGTTCGGCGTCGCCGTCGAGGACGTTCGCGCGGACGTCGCTCGGATCATCGGCCTGGGCGACGAGATCGCGACCGGACAGATCCCGTTCACGCCGCGCGCGAAAAAAGTGTTGGAGTTGGCGCTGCGCGAGGCCCAATCGCTGCGACACGGCTACATCGGGACGGAGCACATCCTGCTTGGCCTGGTGCGAGAGGGCGAGGGCGTCGCGATGCAGGTTCTGCTCGAGTTCGACGCCGACGCAGAAACGATCCGGAACGAGGTCATCCGAATGCTCAGCGGGCCCGGACGCAGCCTCGAGGCGTCGAGGCCGCCTGAGGGCGAGCTCTTCGAGCCTCAGTCGCCGCCGCTTGCTCCCGACGTCCCCGCCGAGATCTCGAGACTTGGCCGACAGAAGGACGAGGCACTCCTGCAACAGGACTTCGAGCACGCGGCGAAGCTCCGAGATCGACAGCTGCGGCTGATCAGCGCGTGCAACCGCCTGATCCGCGTCTGGAACGAGAAGAACGAGTTGACTTAGACTCGCGCGATGCCGCTGCCCAAGCGCTTCCCGAATCGGGACGAGATCGCCGCGGTCCGCGCCGAGGCGGACGCGCTCGAGCCGGACGCCGAAGCCGACACGACACGGCGCCTCGCCGGCCGCGTGATGGCGCGGCGGGACATGGGCAAGCTCATGTTCCTCGACCTCGTCGACCGCAGCGGACGCATCCAATTGCTGGTGCGCCCGGACCACCTCGGAGGCGTCGACGTCGACCTCGGCGACATCGTCGGCGTCGAAGGCGGGCCGACGAAATCGCGCCGCGGCGAGCCGTCGCTCGCCGTCCGCTCGCTCGAGCTGCTGGCGAAGATCCGCGCGCCGCTGCCGGACACCCACCACGGCATCACGGACGTCGAGCAGCGCTACCGTCGCCGCTACCTCGATCTGCTGATGAACGACGACTCGCGACGCCTGACGATGCTGCGAACGCGGATCGTCGCGGAAATTCGCGCCTACCTCGACGGTGAAGGGTTCCTCGAGGTCGAAACGCCGATCCTCCAGCCGCGCTACGGCGGCGGCTTTGCCGAGCCGTTCGTCACGCACTCCAACGAGCTCGACCGGGACCTCTACCTGCGCATCGCCGACGAGCTTTACCTGAAGCGTCTGATCGTCGGCGGCCTCGAGAAGGTCTACGAGCTCGCGAAGGACTTTCGTAACGAGAGCATCTCGTACAAGCACGCGCCGGAGTTCACGCAGGTGGAGTGGTACGAGGCCTACGCCGACTACCGCGACACGATGGAACGCACCGAGGTGCTCGTCGAGCGCGCCGCGCTCGCCTCGGTCGGCACGACGAAGGTGACCTTCCGCGGCCGTGACATCGACCTGGCGCGGCCCTGGCAACGCGTCAAGTTCGTCGACGCGCTCGAACAGAAGGGTGCGTGGTCCCGCGATCCCGACGAACTACGCGCCAAGCTCAACGCAGCCGGCGTCGACACAAAGCAGGACCGCACCTGGTCGCTGCTCGCGGATCACGCCTATTCGCACTTCGTCGAGCCGGAGCTCGTCCAGCCGACGATCGTGTACGACTGGCCGATCGAGCTTTCGCCGTTTGCGCGCACGACCGACGACGACGAGACGATCGTCGAGCGCTTCGAATGCGTCGTCGGCGGGATGGAGTTCGCGAACGCCTTCAGCGAGCTGAACGACAGCGAGGAACAGGCCGAGCGCTTCGGGATGCAGGAGTCGGAGCGCGCGGCAGGCGACGCGGAGGCTGAGCCCGGCGATCCCGACTTCGTCGAGGCGCTCTCCTACGCGATGCCGCCCACGGGCGGTTGTGGCGTGGGCATCGACCGCGTCACGATGGTGCTGACCGGCAGCGACACGATCCGCGACGTCATCCTTTTCCCGGCGCTGCGCGAGCGGAGCTAGCGGCGAATGCCGAAATCGGCCGTCACGATCGTGACCGGCTGTCCGTCGTACTCGCCCGGGGCCGACTCGAAGTGGATGGCCGAGATGCCGATCTCCCGCCACGAGCGGCTGAGCATGTTCGCGCGGTGCGGCGGTGAGTTCATCCAGAGCTCGATGCCTTCGCCTGCCGTGACCGTCGGAGACGAGTAAAGCAGGTTCTCGCCGACGGACCACGACCGCCAGCCCTTTGACGGGTACCACCGCTCGATGCGCTTCCAGAACGGTGTCGCGTCAAACGATTCGTGCTCGAAGTAACCCTGGGAGGCCATCTCACGTGTGTGTTGGGCCGCCGCCGCCGCGAGCTTCGTCGACGTGACGAGCGCCTTCAACCCGCGTGCGCGCCGCTCCAGATTGATTCCCTGGACGATCTCCGTTGCGAGGGCCGTCTGCTGCCTCGCGGCGCCCGGGGACGACGTGGGCCAACGGCTGGACAGACCTGACAATCCGAGAGGCTTCCAGACCTGAGACGCGACGTACGACGTCTGGCCAACGCGCCCGTCGACGCCGGCGTCTTGATTTTCGCGCGCGGCGAGACCCGCTGGCGCGAGCGCGAGGGCGGCAAGAAGGAACGGAATCAGGCGGCGCACGATCAGTTGATCGGAATCTCAATGCGCTTCCTTGAGCCCTATTCATGGGGGCCTCAGGACCATCACCCGGCGCTGTTCGGGCCCTTCGGCGTGGGGACGCCGGTGATGGAGAGATCGGCCGCGTTCTCGTCCGTGTCGTGACCGTCCGGCAGCCGCACCGCGCTCGACCCCGGCGCCGCGGTGGTCGGCGGCGCCGTCGCAGGCGATCCTTCGCCGAGGCCGTTCGCGGCGGTGCCGTAAGCGATCGCGTCCAGCAGCGACCCGTCCGGAGACCGGACGCCGATGCTCCCTCCCGCCGCGGCCAGGGCGCCACCGAACGTCTGGTCGGGCGAGGGACCGCCGTCGTAGGCGCTGCCGCCGAGGAGGTAGAAGCTCGATGCCGCGACCGTCGTTCCGGCCGGAATCGTCGCGATCGTGGTATCGGAGGCACCCGTCGCGGACCGATAGACGAGCTTGAGGCCGCCCAGATCTGCCGCCGACGAGCCGGCGTTTACGAGTTCGACGAACTCGTTCGTCGCCGCGCCGGTGACGCCGGTCGAGAACTCGTTTACTTTGATCGCAGTCGGTGGTTCGCCGCCGGCGACGCAGGTCAACACCACGTGCCGAGCGGCGTCGTAGGAGACAGAGACCGTTCCGCCCTGACCGCCCGCGCGGCACGAAAGCCCGCCGAGATCCTCGAGCGAGCTCAGCCGCGGCCCCGGATCGCCTTGCGGCCCTCGCCGACCGCGCGGAGACGACCGTCGTTCTGCCGCGCACACGCGCGGATCGCGGTGGTGCTGCCGTCGTCGGCTCGAGCCGCAAGCCACGTGCCTCCGGCGGGCAGCACCGTCGCGACTACGAGCAGGCCAAGCCAAAACTGTCGCATCGCTCCTCCCTTCGGATGTCGCGATACGTCTATGCGAGCGAGCCGCGGCTCACCAGTGTCCCCGCGTCAATCGGCACGCTTTCGGCACACGGCCGAGCGACGTTCAGCGGTACCAGTCGAGCGTCTTGCGGAGGCCGTCCTCGATCGCGACCGTCGGGCGCCAGCCGCGCTCGTTCTCGATGCGGCTCGCGTCGAGTGCGCTTGCCTGGAGCTCGCCCGCCTGCAGCTCGGTCCGCTGCGGCTCGAGCGACGTGGCCGCTGCCGCTTGCAGCAGCGCGAGCAGGCGCGCCGTCGACGTCTCCTGCCCGGTACCGACGTTGTACGTCCCGGCACGCCCGCCGTCGGCTGCGGCCACGAATGCGTTGGCGACGTCGGAGACGTAGACGTAGTCCCGCGTCGGCTTGCCTTCCCCCCTCAGCTGCGGCTGCTCGCCGTGCAGGAGCCGACCGCTGAAGATCGCGACGACCCCGGCCTCGCCGTGCGGGTTCTGGCGGGGCCCGTAGACGTTGCCGAGACGAAGCACGACGTTCGGCGTGCCGTAGAGCCGCGCCCACGTGGAGACGTAGGCCTCGCCGGCGAGCTTCGACGCGCCGTACGGTGAGAGCGGTCGTGCGGGAAAATCCTCCGGCGTCGGCAACGGAGCCCCGTCGCCGTAGAGGGCGCCGCCCGTAGAGGCGAAGACCACCGGAGCACCGCGCCGGCGGGCTGCCTCGCAGACGTTGAGCGTTCCCAAGACGTTCGACGTGCAGTCGAGCACGGGGTCATGCACGGAGACGGTGACGCTCGCCTGCGCGGCGAGATGACACACGACGTCCGCTCCGGACGCGAAAGCCTGCTCGAGCGCATCGTGATCGGCGACGTCAACTTGCTCGAACCGGGCGCCTTCCGGGACGTTGGACCGCTGACCGGTGGAGAGGTCGTCGACGACGAGCAGGTCGTCGCCCCGCGCGAGGAACGCGTCTGTGACGTGCGAGCCGATGGCGCACTAAGCGAGCTCGACTGCAGGCCTGCGGCGGGTGTAGTCGATAACGTCGGCGAGGATTCGATCGAGATCGAGCGACGGCTCCCAACCGACAGCCTCGTGGATCTTGTCGAGCCCCGGCACCCGATGGAACATCTCTTCCGCGGCGCCCTGTGGGAATACTCGCTCGTACGGCACGAATACGATCTCCGAGGCGCTGTCCGTCCTTTCTCTGACGCGTTCGGCGAGGGCGTGGATGGTGATGCGTTCTTGCGAGCCGACGTTGTAAATCTCGCCGGCGGTTGCGGGTTCGTCCATGAGGCGTTTGAGCGCCCGCGCCATATCGGCGACGTGACAGAAGCAGCGGGTCTGCGTCCCGTCGCCGTAGACCTCGAGTGGTCGCTCCGCCAGCGCCGCCTGGACGAACCGTGGGATGACCATCCCGTACTGCGCGCTCTGGCGAGGTCCAACCGTGTTGAACAAGCGAGCGATAACGCAGTCGAGCCCATGCTCCTGGTGTCGGGCGAGCGCGAAGAACTCGTCCATCGCCTTGGAGTCGGCATACGCCCACCGACGGGCCGTCGTGGGACCGTAGATGCGGCGAGCGTCCTCTCGCAACAGCTGCGCCTCGGGATGATCGCCGTAGACCTCGGATGACGACGCGACCAGTACGCGTTTGTTGAAGCGCGAGCAGTACTCGAGGACGTTTTCCGTGCCGCGGACGTTGGTCAGCAGCGTATGACCGGGCTGCTCCACGATCAGCTGAACGCCGACGACCGCAGCCAGGTGGTACACGACATCGCACTTGTGCACGAGTTCGCTGACGACGGAGGTCGAAAGCACCGATTCCACGACGAGGTGAAAATCCCGGCGGTCGCGAAGGTGTGCGACGTTCTCGTCGGCGCCGGTCGAGAGATCGTCGAGGCACCAGACCTCCCAGCCGTCGGCGAGCAGGGCTTCCGCTAGGTGCGAGCCGATGAAGCCCGCCCCTCCCGTGATCAGCGCCTTGCCGGGCACCGCGCAAGCCTACCGAGGCATATCCGCCGAGGCGGGTGAGACGTTCTAGGAACGAGAGCCGGGACTTCCGAGGGTCCCGGCTTTTTCTTCCTTTACGTGCCGTTTACGCCGAGGCGGCGACGTGGTACCCCTGGGCTACACTTATCCGAACCTTCGACCGATACCCAATCCTTACGAAGCGAACGAGAAAGGGGCGTCGAGCGAACATTGTTCGAACGGTTCACTGAACGGGCACGGCAAGTCGTCGTCCTCGCCCAGGACGAGGCGCGGGCGCTGAAGCACAACTACATCGGCACCGAGCACATCCTGCTCGGCCTGCTTCGCGAGGAGGAGGGGCTGGCGGCGCGCGTGCTCGAAAGCCTCGACATCACGGTCGAAGAAGTGCGCGCGCAGGTCGCGCGCATCGTCGGCCAGGGCGACGAGGTGACGACGGGCCAGATTCCGTTCACCCCTCGCGCCAAGAAGGTCTTGGAGCTCGCGCTGCGTGAGGCTCTCTCGCTCGGACACAACTACATCGGCACCGAGCACATCCTGCTCGGACTCGTCCGCGAGAACGAGGGCGTCGCCGCGCGCATCCTGCTCGACTTCGACGCAGACGCGGAAAAGATTCGCAACGAAATCATCCGCATGCTCTCAGGCCCCGGCCGTCGTCAGGGCGGCGCCGGCGCCGGCGCGCAGGGTGAGAAGGCGAAGAGCTCGAAGCTGCTCGACCAGTTCGGCCGGAACTTCACCAAGCAGGCTGCGGAGGGAAAGCTCGACCCCGTGGTCGGGCGCCAGATCGAGATCGAGCGGATCATGCAGATCCTCTCGCGCCGGCAGAAGAACAACCCCGTCCTGATCGGCGAGCCCGGCGTCGGCAAGACCGCCGTCGTCGAGGGGCTCGCTCAGCGAATCTCGGCCGGAAACGTGCCCGAGCTGCTGAAGGGCAAGCAGATCTACTCGCTCGACCTCGCTGCGCTCGTCGCCGGCTCCAAGTACCGCGGCGAATTCGAGGAGCGGCTGAAGAAGGTCATGAAGGAGATCATGCAGCGCGGCGACATCATCCTGTTCATCGACGAGCTGCACAATCTCGTCGGTGCGGGCGCCGCAGAGGGTGCAATCGACGCCGCGTCGATCCTCAAGCCTGCGCTCGCCCGCGGGGAGCTGCAGACGATTGGTGCCACGACGCTGGACGAGTACCGCAAGTACCTCGAGCGCGACGCTGCGCTCGAGCGGCGCTTCCAGCAGATCCGCGTCGAGGAGCCGTCGGTCGACGACACGATCCAGATCCTGCGCGGCTTGCGCGACCGGTACGAGGCGCACCACCGCTGCAAGATCTCGGACGACGCGCTGACCGCAGCCGCAGGACTTGCCGACCGCTACATCCAGGACCGGCATCTGCCCGACAAGGCGATCGACCTGATCGACGAGGCCGCGTCGCGCCTGCGCATCCGCACGATGTCCGCGCCGCCGCGCTACCGCGAGCTCGAGGAAGAAATCGAGAAGGTGCGCAAGGACAAAGAAGCTTCGATCGAGGCGCAGGAGTTCGAGAAGGCCGCGAGCCTGCGCGACAAGGAGCGGAAGCTGACGCAGAAGAAGCGCGAGCTCGAGGAGAGCTGGCGCAACGAGTCCGCCGAAGCGGAGCAGCCCGAGGTCGGCGAGGACGAGATCGCGGACATCGTCTCGATGTGGACGGGAATCCCCGTCTTCAAGCTGACCGAGGCCGAGGCGGAGCGGCTCGTCAACATGGAGGACGAGCTGCACAAGCGCTACGTCGGCCAGGAGGAGGCCGTGCTCGCGGTCTCGAAGGCGATCCGCCGCGCGCGCGCCGGGATCAAGGACCCGAAGCGCCCGACCGCATCGTTCATCTTCCTCGGCCCGTCCGGCGTGGGGAAGACGGAGCTGTCACGCGCGCTCGCCGAGTTCCTGTTCAACGACGAGGACGCGATGATCCAGGTCGACATGTCGGAGTACATGGAGAAGCACTCCGTGTCCCGGCTCGTCGGCTCGCCTCCGGGCTACATCGGCTACGACGAAGGCGGTCAGCTCACCGAGGCCGTCCGCCGCAAGCCGTACTCGGTGCTGCTGCTCGACGAGATCGAGAAGGCGCACCCGGACGTCTTCAACATCCTGCTCCAGATCCTCGAGGAGGGGAAGCTGACCGACGCCCAGGGGCGCAAGGTCGACTTCCGCAACACGATCGTGATCATGACGTCGAACATCGGCGCCGCGCAGATCTCGAAGAACCAGTCGCTCGGCTTCACGGTCGGCGACGAAAGCGGGCTCAGCTACGAGGACATGAAGACGAAGGTCATGTCGGAGCTGAAGAAGATCTTCCGCCCCGAGCTCTTGAACCGCATCGACGAGGTCATCGTCTTCCACAAGCTGACGAAGGACGAGATCAAGATCATCATCGAGCTGCTGATGCGCCGCCTGCGCGAGCAGATGGGCACGCACGAGGTGACGATCGAGCTCACGGACGAGGCGAAGGACCTGCTCGTCGAGAAGGGTTACGACCCGGCGATGGGCGCCCGGCCGCTGCGCCGCGCGATCCAGCGCTACATCGAGGATCCGCTTGCGGACTTCGTCCTGGGCCGCTCACTCGAGCCCGGCTCGACGATCCTCGTAGGCCGCAAGGGCGAGGTCGAGGAGGGCGAGCAGGAAGTGGACATCGTCGTCCTGCCGCCCGACGTCACCGCCGAGAAGGTGACCGTGCCGCCAGAGGACGAGACGGCGGAACCGGAAGAGACTTCGGTCGAAGAGTGATCGCGAGGCGCCTCCGGGTGCCTCGCTCGTTTCTGTAGAAACCGGAGGTGCGCCTTTCCGTTCTCGCGCGCCGGCCGGCGCTCACCGTGCTCGTCGGCGCCGTGGCGATCGCGTTCTCCGGGATCCTCTTCCGTCTCTCGCACGTCTCGCCCAGCACCGGCGCTTTCTACCGCTGCGTCTGGGCGCTCCCGCCGCTCTGGCTGATCGCGCGCTGGGAAGAGCGGCGCTGGGGTCGGCGTCCGCAGCGCGCGCGCTACTTCGCGTGGTTCGCGGGCGCCTTCTTCGCGGCCGACCTCGTGCTCTGGCACAACGCGATCGATCAGGTCGGCGCGGGTCTCGCAACCGTGCTCGGCAATACGCAGGTGGTGCTCGTCGGGCTGATCGCCTGGCTGCTCTGGCGTGAGCGTCCGCAGACGATGTCGCTCGTCTCGATCCCGGTGGTGCTCGTCGGAGTGATCCTGATCTCCGGTGCGATCGAGCAGGGCGCATACGGCAAGAACCCGCCGCTCGGGGCGACGTATGGCGTCCTGACGGGTCTCGCCTACACCGGCTTCCTGCTCGCGTTGCGCCAGGGCGGGCGCGGCATCGTCGGGCCGGCCGGGCCGCTCTTCGACGCGACGCTGGCCGCCGCGATCGGCTGCGCGCTGATCGGTCTCGCGGTCGGCGATCTCGACCTGACCCCGTCGTGGTCGGCCCAGGGCTGGCTGATCCTGCTCGCACTCAGCTCACAGGTGCTGGGGTGGCTGCTGATCTCGATCTCGCTGCCGCGGCTGCCTGCCGTCGTTACCTCCGTCTCGCTGACGCTGCAGCCCGTCTGCTCGGTGCTCTTCGCGGCCGCGATCCTCGGCGAGTCGCCCTCGGCGCTGCAGCTCGTCGGCGCCGCGGGCATCCTCACGGGCCTCGTGATCGCATCGCTGGGTCGCCGCGCGGCGCCTCCGCCGGAACCCGAGCTCGCGGGCTGAGTCGTCCCTCGCTTCGCTTCGCTCGCGCTCGGGGCTCGCGCCTTCGGCGCTCACGATTGATCGGCCCGCGAAGGGAGCGCTGCTTCGATCGACGCGGACGAGCGGCGCGGCTGAGCCGCGCCGCCGGCGAACGGAGCTTGCCTTCGGTCGAATCGTGCTGGTGACGCTGAAGAATTGACACGAAATCGGCGCGAAGAGCGTCCGAACTCGCGAATAGGCTGGTCCAGTGGCGAAGGCTGCGGTCAAATACGCGTGCTCCGAGTGTGGGTACACCGCGGGCCGCTGGTTCGGCAAATGCCCCGGCTGCGACGCGTTCGGGACGCTGGTCGAGGAGGCGCCGCCGGCCGAGGGAGCCGCAGCGGCGAAACCGCTTCTCCGCCTCGTCGACGTGGACGCGGCCGAGGCGGAACGCATCGCGACCGGCGTCGACGAGCTCGACCGCGTTCTCGGCGGCGGCTTGGTTCCGGCATCCCTCGTGCTCGTCGGCGGCGAGCCCGGCGTCGGCAAGTCGACGCTGCTCCTGATGGCCCTGCGCTCGATGAGCGAGACGAACCGCTCGCTGCTCGTCACGGGCGAAGAGTCGGTCGCCCAGGTGAAGCTCCGCGCTGCCCGCCTCGGCGGCGCCGCGAACATCGAGATCCTCGCGGAAACGGAGCTCGAGACGGTGTGCGCAACGCTCGAGCGGGAAAAGCCCACGGTCTGCGTCATCGACTCGGTGCAGACGCTGTATTCAGCGGAGCTCGGCTCCGCTCCCGGATCAGTCGCGCAAGTTCGCGAAGCCGCGGCGCGGCTCCTTCGCGTCGCGAAGGAGAACGGCATCGCGACGATCCTCGTCGGCCACGTGACGAAGGACGGCTCCGTCGCCGGCCCGCGGGTGCTCGAGCACCTCGTCGACTGCGTCCTCCAGTTCGAGGGCGACCGCTACCACGCGCACCGAATCCTGCGCGCCGTCAAGAACCGTTTCGGCTCGACCAACGAGCTGGGAGTGTTCGAGATGACCGGCAGCGGCCTTGTGGGCGTTCCCGATCCTTCGGCGCTCTTCGGCAAGACGCACGAGGGCGAGGTCGGGGCCGCGGTTGCCTGCGCGCTCGAGGGGACGCGGCCGATCCTGCTCGAGATCCAGTCGCTCGTGTCGCCGACGGATCTCGCGATGCCCCGCCGCGTCGGCACGGGCGTCGATCCCAAGCGGCTCGCGATGATCGTCGCCGTCCTCGGCCGTCACGCCGGGGTGCCGCTCGGCAGCGCCGACGTCTTCGTGAACGTCGCGGGCGGCGTTCGCATCGACGAGCCGGGCGCCGACCTCGCCGTCGCGCTCGCGATCGCCTCGGCGGCGAAAGGAGCTCCCGTCCGGAGCGGCATCGCCGCTTTCGGCGAGATCGGTCTCACCGGCCGCCTGCGGCCTGCCACGCAGGGCGAGCGCAGGCTGGAGGAGTGCGCAAAGCTCGGCCTCAAGGGCGTCGTCGTCCCGGCGGGCACCGCCGCGCGTGGCAAACTCAGCGTGCAGGAGCACGACACGTTGAGACACGCGATCAAGGCGGGACTCGATGCCCGACAAATCGGATAAGCAGCCCGGAATCCTCGGCTTCACGCGTTCGCCGTCGGAGGACGATCCGCGGCGCGACCCACGCCTGCTTTCATCGCTCGCCCGCGTCGCCCCGGGGACGGAGCTGCGGCAGGGCATTGACGACATCATCCGCTCCCGCGAGGGCGCGCTGATCGTGTTCGGCGATCCCGAGGTCCTGTCCTTCCTTTACTCCGGCGGAATGCGCCTCGACCTGGCGTTCACGGGACAGCAGCTGTACGAGCTCGCGAAGATGGACGGCGCGATCATCGTCAAGGACAACCTTTCCAAGATCGCCTACGCGAACGTGCAACTCATGCCGGACCCGACGATCTCGTCGAACGAGACGGGAACGCGCCATCGCACGGCCGAACGCGTCGCCAAGCAGACGGGTGCCTTCGTCGTCTCGATCTCGCAACAGCGCGAAACCGTGACGATCTTCCAGGGCAAGCAGCGCTACCAGCTCGATCCGGTTCCAACGGTTCTCGCCAAGACGAACCAGGCGCTTGCGACCTTGGACACCTACCGCACGCGACTCGAGCAGGTGCTGACGCGGTTGACCGCGCTCGAGTTCCAGAACGCCGTTGTCCTCGACGACGTGCTCGTGGTGCTGCAGCGCGCTGAGCTGACAACGCGGATGGCCGAGGAGATCGAGCGCAACTGCGTCGAGCTCGGAACCGAGGGGCGGTTGATCCGCATGCGCCTCACGGAGCTGCTCGGGAACGTGCCTGGGCAGAAGGCCGCCGTCGTCAACGATTACCACGTCGCGGGCGGTGGGCCGGAGGCAGTGCTCGCGCTCGAGGGACTGTCAGCGCTGAGTTATCAAGAGCTGCTCGAGTTCGAGCGAATCGCGGAGCTCCTCGGCTACCCGCGCGCCGTGAATCCCCTCGACCACACGGTTTCGCCGCGCGGCTACCGGGTGCTCTCGAACATCCCGCGCCTGCCGCCGGGGGTCATCCAGCGCGTCGTGGCCGACCTGGAGGGCCTGGAGGCCATCGTCCGGGCGTCCCAACGGGACCTCGAGGCTGTGCAAGGGGTCGGAACCGCGCGAGCGCGCGACATCCGCGAGGGGCTCCGCCGACTCCAGGAGCACAACCTCGTCGATCGGTATTTACAGCTCTAGGCCGCTAAGAGCAGGGACTTTTCACAAAAGTGGCCGATTTGCGGGACTTTTGATACACTGGAGAACATTGCGCCGGGGGCGTTTACGCCGTCGGCGTCTTGCCGAGTACACCCGCGACCCGTAGGGGAGGAAGGCTTGTTCAAGGTCGGCGACAAGGTGGTGTATCCGCACCACGGAGCAGGCACGATCGTCAAGAAGGAAAAGCGCATGGTGCTGGGGGAAAAGCGCGAGTACCTCACGATCAAGATTCTGCACAACGATATGACCGTCAACGTTCCGAGCGAAAACGCCGAGGCGGTGGGCCTCCGGCAGGTGATCGACGAGGAAATGGTCAAGAAGGTGACCAAGGCGTTGACCGGCGGCGGTACGGCGATGCCGAAGAACTGGAACCGTCGCTTCAAGCACAACCGCGACAAGATGAAGACGGGCGACATCTTCGAGCTCGCGGAAGTCGTTCGCAACCTCTCCCTGCGCGACCACGAGAAGGGCCTCTCGACGGGCGAGAAGCAGATGTTCGTGAAGGCGAAGAAGATCCTCGCCTCCGAGCTGATGTACGCGAAGGGGCTGGACGAGGAGGCCGCCGCGGACTGGCTGGACGAGGTGCTGTCGACGAACGGCACGAACGGCACCAAGAAGAAGGCCACGACGCCGAAGCCCACCGCGGCGAAGGCGAAGACCAGGGCCGGCGCGGCGGCTTAGTGACCACCTAACGTGTCGGTGTGGGCCGTTCTCGCGGCTGCTGGTCGCGGTGAACGGTTGGGTGATGAACGTCCGAAGGCGTTCGCGCGGCTCGGTGACCTGCCGCTGCTGGCCGAGCCGCTGCGACGCCTGGACGACTCTGAGTGGATAGACGGAATCGTGGTCGCGGCACCTCCCGACTGGGAGGAGCCGTGCATCGTGCTCGCGGAGGAGATCGGCGCGGGCAAGGTGAGCGCGGTCGTGACGGGCGGCGACACGCGTGCGGCGTCGGTGCGCGCCGCGCTGGCCGAGGTTCCCGACGATGCGGCAGTGATCGTGGTGCACGACGCAGCGCGCCCCCTCGTGTCGGACGAGATGGTCGAGCGCGTGCTGGCTCCGCTCTCGGAGGGCTACGACGGCGCGGTGCCGGTCTTGCCGGTGTCCGACACCGTGAAGCGTGTCCGCGGCTCGGAGGTGGCCGAGACCTTGGAGCGCGACGGGCTCGTCGTGGCCCAGACGCCGCAGGCATTTCTCGCCACGTCGCTACGGCGTGCCGCCGCCGGCGAAGGGAGCGACTGTGCCTCGCTCGTGGAGGCGCAGGGCGGAAGGATCAAGGCGGTTGAGGGCGACCCGCGGCTGCTCAAGGTGACGTCGCCCGAGGACTTGGAGCTCGTCGCATCATGGCTGTGAAGGCGGTCGTCTTCGACGTCGGCGAGACGCTCGTCGACGAGACCCGAGTCTGGAGCCTCTACGCCGATCGCGCAGGCGTCACACGTCTGACCTTCTTCGCTGCTCTCGGCGCGTTGATCGAACGCCGCGACAATCACCGAAACGTCTTCGAGCTACTCGGCCTGGACCGCCGGATCGATCAGGTCCCGTACGAGTCCGAGGACTTGTATCCCGATGCAATGTCGTGCGTCGCCGCCCTTCGTGAGCGCGGGTACACGCTGGCGCTGGTGGGCAACCAGCCGGTGCGCACGGAGTCGTTCTTGCGCGAGTGCGGGCTCGACGTCGATCTCGTCGCATCGTCCGACTCATGGGGAGTCGCGAAGCCGGATCCTGAGTTCTTTCGGCGTGTCGTCGACTGGATCGGCCTTCGACCGGAGCAGATCGCGTACGTCGGCGATCGTGTCGACAACGACGTGCTGCCGGCGAACGAGTCCGGCATGGTGTCCGTCTTCATCCGCCGCGGGCCCTGGGGCCACCTACAGGCAGCATGGTCGGAAGCCGAAAGCGCGCACGTCCGAATCGAAACGCTCGCCGACCTGCCGGAGGCTTTGCGTGCCGTCTGAATACCGCGTCGGCACCGGCTTCGA
>WNGA01000998.1_pt1 | contig 43667 bp, 43 predicted proteins | sample 5400061 | NCBI WGS metagenome assembly WNGA01 (sample SAMN13153366, study PRJNA577476) | soil metagenome | isolation source: 100 cm soil or saprolite under grassland replicate 2 | place: USA:California | collected 2016-06-15 | reverse complement strand
CGAACCCCTACGTGAACATCCTGGCCCATCCGACGGGCCGGCTCATCGGCGAGCGGGAGCCGTACGACGTGGATCTGGAGCAGGTCTTCCAGGTGGCCAGGCGCCACGGCAAGGCGCTCGAGATCAACTGCTACCCGGAGCGGCTCGATCTGAACGATGCGCACGCGCGGCGGGCGGCCGAGCTGGGCGCGCTGGTGGCGATCAACACGGACACGCATCTGCTGGCTCATCTGGACAACATCGATCTCGGGGTCGCCACCGCCCGCCGCGCCTGGATCGAGCCGGCTCAGGTGATCAACGCGTGGCCCCTGGAGAAGCTCCTCGACTGGGCGCGGAAGCCCCGGTCCCTCCGGGAGGGGAAGGCACAGGCCAGGAGGCGGACATAGCCGATGCCGGTCAACGGACGATGATCATCGGTGTGCCGCGAGAGATCAACATCACCCAGGTCACTCAGCGTGCCGACCTCCTCATCGGCGCCGTCCTCGTCACGGGAGCTCGGGCTCCCGTGCTCGTCACCCAGGCCATGGTGGAACGCATGAAGCCTGGCGCCGTGATCGTGGACGTGGCCGTGGATCAAGGCGGCTGCATCGCCACGATCCGTCCAACGACGCTGCTGGAGCCCATCTACCGGGTCGCCGATGTCGTCCACTACGGGGTCGCCAACATGCCCGCGCTGGTGCCGCGCACCTCCACCTTCGCGCTCGCCAATGCCACGCTCGACTATGTGGTCGAGCTGGCCGATCGGGGCGCCGTCCCTGCCGTTCGGGCTAGCGCGGAGCTGGCCAAGGGAGTCAACGTGTGGCGCGGCCGGATCGTCCATCCGGGCGTCGCCGCGGCGCTCGGAGAGTCGCCGACGCCGCTCGAGGCCTGTCTCGACTCGGGAGGTCGGTGATGCTCGTCCAAGATGTCATGCAGCGCGCGGTCGTGGTCGTGAGTCCCGAGACCGAGCTCTCAGAGGCGGCACGCCTGCTCCGGCGGCGGGGCATCCGCCATCTCCCGGTCCTGGACCAGGGAAGCCTTGTCGGGATCATCTCGGACCGCGATCTCAAGGGAGCCATGGGGTCCGCAGCCATGAGCCAGAGCGGCGCGGAAATGAGGGGGGTGCCCGAGCGCCTCTTCGCGGCCGACGTCATGACGCGGACGGTGATCACCATCGCGCCGATGTTTCCCGTCGAAGAAGCCGCGCGGCTCATGGTGACGAAGAAGATCAGCGCGCTGCCGGTCACCCAAGATGGCCGCCTGGTCGGCATCGTCACCGAGACCGACGTGCTGGACCTCTTCGTCAGGGCCATGGGCGTCACGGAGCCGTCGAGCCGACTCGACGTGGCGCTGGGAGGCGAGCCCCACGCACTCGACCAAGTGGTCCAGGCCGTGGAGGCCTCGGGGGCGATGATCTCCAGCATCATGACGCTCAAGAGTCCTTTGACGGGGATGAGGGAGGCCGTGATCCGAGTGACGACCATCGCCCCCGGCCGCGTGGTCGGGGCCCTCGAGGCCCTGGGCTATGCGGTGCGCGATTCCTGGCGCGGATAGGGAAATCTCTCCCCACGCGCTAGTCGTCGTGAGCCATGCGCTGGGCCTGGCATCGCCTGCACGGAGTGAATCTCAAGTGACCGCATCGTGGCGCAGCAGTGCTACAGTGGAGCGGGCTCGCGTGGAGCCAGGGAGGGGCGCCGATGATCATGCCGAATGAGTCCCGGTCATGACGAGGGCGGATCTGGTCGATGAGCTGGCCAGGGGGGCCAATCTGACGAAGCAGGAGAGCGAGGCCGTCGTCGACACGGTTTTCGAGGCCATCACCGACGCCCTCGCCCAGGGCGAGAAAGTCGAGATCCGTGGCTTCGGGAGCTTCAAGATCCGGCGGCGCCGCGCCCGCGTCGGCCGGAACCCGAAGACGGGGGCCAGCGTGAGCGTCCCCGGCAAGAAGGTGCCGTTCTTCAAGGTCGGGAAGGGGCTGCGCGAGCTCGTGAACGCCTGACGCAGGGTGAGGTCAAGCAGCGCAAACGATGTCCTGCTGTGGGAAGTGACCCCCGGCAACCGCTCCCAGCTACCCGACCGGGTCCTCGCCGGGCTTCGAGGATGGGGCCCCTGAACCGGCCGCACGCCCGCGCCCGACGCTCGGGCCGTCGTGGCTTGCCAGCCCTGAGCCCCGATCAGGCATTCACCTTCAGCGCGATCAGTGTCAGGCCTTCCCGCAGGGGCGCGTCACCAGACGAACGCGTCGGGATCGGTCTCTTTCCCAGCGCTCAGCGCGCCGAGGATGTCGGTCTCGGTGAGGATCCCGACCAGCCGGCCGTTGTCGACGACAGGCAAGCTGCCGATCCGCCGCTGGAACATCGTCATGCCGGCCTGGGCGAGCGTCGCCTCGGGATGCGTGGTCACGACCGACCACGTCATCACATCCCTGACCCTCAGGGCCTTGAGCCGGCGCGGTTCCCACGCGAGGTGCTCGGCCAGCGCGGGAACAAGGGCAGCATGCCTGACGTCCCGGTCAGTGAGGATCCCGACCAGGCGCCCCCCATCCTCGACCACCGGCAGGTGCCGGATCTTTCTTTCTCGCATCAGATTGACCGCCTGCCGAAGCGGGGCGTCGGGCCCGACCGTCACAGGATTCACGGTCATCACGTATCTGACCATCGTTTCAGTGCCCACGGTAGCGCATCGCCTCCTCGATCCGGACGCGTGTGATCTGGATGGCGGCCTGGCGCGGGAGCAGGTGGCCTGCCCTGGCGCGCTCGAGGGTCTCCAGAGTGTTGGACCGGATCCGCTCCTCGATGACCGCGAAGGCCTGAGCCTGGGTGCCGCCGTGGTACTCGACCGCGGCGCAGATCACCCCGCCCGCGTTGGCGACGAAGTCGGGCACGCTCAGGATGCCATGCGCGTGCATCCACTCCTCCGCCGCCTCGGTGGCCGGGATGTTCGCGCCCTGAAGGATGAGCTTGGCCTGTAGCCGGGCCACGTTGTCCGCGGTCAGCGTGTCCGGCCGCGCCGCGGGAATCCAGATCTCGCACGCGACGGCAACCAACTGATCGGTGCTCATCGGCCGGCCATAGGGAAATGCGCCCATCGGGAGGCCGGCCCGCTTGTGCGCGATGAGGGCCTCGACGTCCAGTCCCTCGGGGTTGTGGATCGCTCCTCGACTGTCAGAGGCGGCGACTAGCCGCGCGCCCCGCCGGGCCAGGAAGCGGGCGGCGTGCTGGCCCACCGCGCCGAAGCCCTCGACCGCCATCCGCGCTCCCTCGAGGGCGAGCTTGGCATCGGAAACCGCCACTTCGGCGGCGACGGCGAGGCCGAACCCCGTCGCCCCGATCTCATCGAGCGGGATGCCACCGAGCACGCGCGGCAGCCCGACGGCCCGGTCGATCTCGTCCTTCACCCACGCCATACAGGCTTCGTTGGTTCCCATGTCCGGCCCGGGAATGTACTCCGTGAGCCCCCGGATCATGCGGGCGAAGGTGCGAACCAGTCGCTCCTTGTCCTCTGGCGCACAGCCCGGATCGGCGATGATCCCCGACTTGCCGCCGCCATGCGGCAGGCCCGCAGCGGCATTCTTGAACGTCATGGCCCGGGCGAGACGGAAGACCTCGTCGACGGTGACGTCCGGGGCCATGCGCACACCGCCGATGGCGGGCCCGCACGCGACGTTGTCGACGACGACGATGGCGTCGAGCCTTGCGCGCGGCTCCCGCACCAACAGCACCTTCTCCGGCCCGAGGTCGTCCCCGATGCCGCGAACCACGATGTCCATGGCGCTCTCCGGAAAAGGATCAGCGACAGCGACCTCTGCGAGAGGGCATGGCGTCCCGCTTGCCCCCAGTGGCCCCGCAAGGACCAGCAGGCTGACGGTGGGCGAGTCCATTCGGTGCCTGAGCGTTCATGTGCTTGTTCGACGACTGATCCGTGCGCCGTCGTCGGCGTCCCGGGCTTGGGATGCAGCAAGCGGCATGCCTCCGGCTCAACCCCTCGGAAACGCAGGGAGCGTTGGGACAAGTGCCGTCCAAGGAAGCTTCCCGCGCGCGGAGAAAACGCCTCAGGTGGGACACGACTGCCCCAGGATACCCCGGGGAGAAGGGGAAGCCTATGGAGAGATCGCGAGGAGTACGGGAGGCCCGACGGCGAGGAGAACCAGGAGGGAGATAGCGGGCGTGAGCCGCGATGTGGTCTACAACCGCGCTGCGCTCATGCTGCTCCCGGCGGGGATCTCCAAGGGCAGTGGCCTCGAGCGCGTGCTGCGATCCCTCGGCCTGTCATTCCAGGACGTGCTTGCCCTCGGGGACGCGGAGAACGACGTGGCGCTGTTCGAGGGCTGCGGGTGGCGCGCCTGTCCGGCCAACGCGGTACCGGCTCTCCAGGAGCGGGCCGACTGGGTTTTCGCCGGAGACGATGGGGAGGGAGTCGCCGCCGCCATCGCCGGCCCGATCACCCAGGGCCTCCTGTCGGGGCGCCACTCGTCCCGGCACCGCATCGCGGTGGGGTGGGTAGTCGAGACCTCCGAGCCGGTGACCCTTCCGGCGCGAGACGTCAACGTGCTGATTCAAGGCGACCCAGCCTCGGGAAAATCCTGGCTGGCCGGGGCGTTGATCGAGCGCCTCAGCGCCGCACGGTACGCCGTGTGCGCGATCGATCCCGAGGGTGATTACCGCGTGCTGGCCCGCCTGCCGGGCGTGACGTGGGCGGAGATCCAGGACCGCGCCTCACTCGATGAGGCCCTCGACCAGTTCGGCCGGGACCCGGCAGCCTGCGTGGTGGCCGACCTCTCCGCCCTGCTCTATACGCAGAAGCTCGAGCTGATCCAGGCGGCGCTCGTAATGATCGGCGGCTCGCGGCGACGCCGCGGGCTCCCTCATTGGGTCATCCTCGACGAGGCGCACTACTCGCTTCATCGCGGGGGCGTCGCCGACGAGGTGATCGGCATCGAGAGCAGGGGATTCTGTCTCGCCACGTACCGCCCGAGCTGGCTCCGGGACTCGGTGGGGAAGGACTTCGACGTGTTCATCCTCGCGCGCACGACCGCGGCGAAGGAACTGGAGTTCCTCCGCTGCCGCCTCGGGGCGGCTCGCGGCGCCGAAGCCGCGCTGGCGGCGCTCCCCGACTTGCCGGAGGGCGAGTTCATGCTGATCGAGCCCGATGGCGACGGGGCCCCGCTCACGTTCGTGGCGGCGCCGCGCGACACGGCCCATGTCCGGCATCTCAGGAAGTACGTCGACTCGCGGGTGCCCTTTCCCGAGCGCTTCATGTTCCGCGGCGCCGACGGGCGGGTGGTTGCGGAGGCGCGGAGCCTGCACGACTTCCGCCGGAGGGTGGCGGTCGTCGACGAGGGTGTGCTGGGCCATCACGCCGGACGTGGCGACTTCTCGCGCTGGATCCTCGATGTCTTCTCCGACCGGGAGCTGTCGAGGCAGCTCGGGAAGACCGAGTCCCGCTGGCGCCGGGGAGAGATTACCGATCTCCGCCGTGCCATCGACCGCCTGATTGCCTTCCGCTACGGGACGGACGCGTGATGGCCGCGGCGGTTGGGCCGGGGCAGCCGTATCCGCTCGGCGCCTTGGCGCTTGACTAGCGCGGTGCAGGGAGAAGATATAGTGTGTAACGCCGCCGGCAAGGAGGGAGCGATGATGAGCAAGCGGGGGAAGGCCCGGCTCGTGGGCTGCGTGGGCGCGGGGCTCCTGGCGCTGGCCGCTGCTGGCCTGGTCGAGGCTGCCAAGAGTACTTACTCCGGCACCGTGGTGAGCATCGACCAGGCCGCGGGCACGATCGTGGTCGGCGACATGGGACCCCTGCTCCAGAACGGCAAGAGCGAGATCGTCGAACGGCGCATCCAGGTGACGCGATCCACTGAGTTCGTCCGTCTCAAGCGCGCGGCCGGCGCGGCGCCGAGCGGATGGATCGGAGATTACGTCGAGACCCCGCTGCCCGCCTGGGACGTCAAGCCGGGTGAGTGGGTGACGATCACGGGCGAGGGCGGACGGCAGCGCATGACGGCGGCCAAGGTCACGGTGGTGGACACGAGCGAACCCTGAGCGACGGACCCGGGAGGGCGCGTGGAGATTCAGCGATTTCTTCGGTCTCTGATGGACCAGGACGTCCGAAGACTGGTCGGGGCCGTGCTGGCCGGCGTCGTCGTTGGGCTCTTGATCTGACGGCGGTGGTCGAGGGACTGAGGGCCTGACACCGCGAGCCGATCGGTTGCACCCGGAGCCGCCGTTCTGGACGTGGAGCGTCGAGCAGGCGCTCGCCCGGGTCGGCGGCTCGACGGACGGTCTCTCGTCCCCTGAGGCCGTGCTCCGGCTCAGGCGCCGGGGGCCCAACGAGCTGGCCCCGCCGCGACGCTTCGAGGCGCTCCGCGAGATCGTGCGGTATCTCGCCAACCCGCTCGTGCTGATCCTGCTCGTGGCCAGGGGCGTGTCCGCCGCCTTCGGCCAGGTCGTCAGCTCCGTCATCGTCGCGGTCATGCTGGTGCTGAGCGTGGCGCTCAATCTATGCGCCGTCGGGGCGCCTCCGCGCCCGACGGTCGGGGAGGTCCGCCGTCGTGTGAACCATTTCACCCAGGCGTACCGCTCCCAGAAGGCGGCCCTACGGCTGAGAGAGCAGGTGGGGCAGACCGCCTCGGTCCTGCGGGACGGCTCGCCGCAGGAGCTCCCCACGCGTGAGGTCGTGCCGGGCGACGTGATCCGCCTGTCGGCGGGAGACCTGGTCCCCGCCGATGCGCGGCTCTTGTCAGCCAAGGACCTGTTCCTCTGTGGTGGAGGAGGGAGAAGGGTGGACGTCTCTCTCGCGACAGGAATGTCGACCGCCTCGACAATCTCGCCGATTCCGGCCAGGCCGCGCGCCGACGCAATTCCTGGAAGTCCTTGCTCGGCGTCACTTTCCGGCGTCCGTGGCGCTGGCACGGGTTCTGCTCCCGAAAGGAGGCGAGGGTCAGAACGACGAAAACAGGAGGAGGGACACACGATGAAACGGTTCCTGAGCGTGGCGCTGGTGGTGGCGGCGGTCCTCGTGCTGGCTGGCGAGGGTCTAGCACAGATGGCGGGCCCGATGCGCGGGCCCATGCACGGCCCCATGGCGGCGGGGATGGGCCCCGGGATGATGGGCGGCGGGATGATGGGTCACGGGATGATGGGCGGCCGGGTGGGTGCGTCGAACTGCCCCGGCATGGCGGCGGTGAGCGGCGCGACCGAGTCCGGGGCCATCACGGAGGAGAAGGCCAAGGAGCTGGCCCAGCAGTACGCTGATCAGAACCTGAAGGGCTTCACGGTGGAGCGGGTGCTCCCGTTCACCGGGAGGCGTGGCACGATGTATTCCGTCGAGCTGAAGGGCCCGGACGGACAGCTGCGGACCTTCCACGTCAACCCCTGGGGGAACGTCATGCCGTTTGGCGGTCCAGCCCGGCGAGCCGGGTAGGACGGCTTCGCCTCCATCTGCGACCCCCGCGGGCTTCAGGTCCCGGGGGTCGGTCGTTCAGGGGAAGGGAAGCCTCGCGGCGTGAACGGTGGCGTGTGAGCATGACGAAGGTGAGCGCGAAGTTCCCGTTTCCGCCGCGCTACTTCGTGGCGTCGGTGGTGCTCCTCGCCGCGCTAGCGGCGCTCTTCGCCGTGTCGGTCGCCCTCCGGACTCAACAGGAGCTCTCCCGCCAGCTCGAAGAAAAGGGCCTCGCGCTGGCCGACGCGCTCGAGACGTCGAGCCGGAACGCGATCCTGGGCAATGCGCTGATGGAGGAGATGATCGCCCAGCGGCTCCTCGACAACGCGCGCCTGGTGGATCAGATCCTCTTCTCCCGTCCGTTCGACCCCGAATACCTCAGCGGGATCCGCGCGATGAACCGGCTGGCCCGGATCGAGCTGCTGGACCGAGACGGCCGCCCATACACGCCGCCGCCGCCCCCTCGGCCTCCCGGTATGATGGGGATGATGGGAAGGCCGCCAATACCGGAGGGCCGGCCGGACCAGCGCCGGGCCATGATGATGTACATGTGGGGGCGCCGCTGGTCGCCGCCCTCCGCAGAGGGAGAAGTCCCGCCCGTCATCCGCGACCGCAAGTTCTGGCAGGGTAGCGTCTTCGGCGTCGCCGTGGGCGCCCGGAGCTTTCCGGGGATCATCGCCGTGCATGCGGATGCCGAGTACGTCCTGAACTTCAGCCGGGAGATCGGCGTGCAGCGCCAGGTGGAGGAGATGGGTCACCAGCCCGGCATCGACTCCATCGCCTTGCTGGACCAGGGGCTGACGGCGGTCGCCCACTCGAGGCCCGACCGGGTCGGCCAGCGGGAGAGCGACGAGGGGCTCCGCGAAGCGATGACGAGCGGCCGGACGCTCGCGCGACTCGTCCGGCGCGAGGGGCTCGATCCGGTGTACGAGGTCGTGAAGCCGCTGGCGCTCGACAAGGAGCGGACCGGGCTCCTGAGGATCGCCCTCTCGACGGCGTCCATGGACCGGGTCTGGCGCCGCGACCGTCTGGCGGCCGTCGTCCTGGGGCTGGCCGTCCTAGCGCTCGGGATCCTCGGAATGGCCGCCATCTTCTACACTCAGCACCGCCACTTGGCGGAGGTGAGGACGCTCGAGGCCGAGATGGAGCGCCGGGAGCGGCTCTCCACGCTCGGCAACATGGCGGCGGCGGTGGCCCACGAGATCCGCAATCCCCTCAACGCCGTGTCCATGGGACTTCAGCGCCTCCGGGTCGAGTTCCAGCCGGCGGAGGCCGAGGAGTACCGGGGGCTTCTCGATCTGGTTCAGGGCGAGGTGCGGCGGCTGAACGCGATCGTGGAGGACTTTCTCTCGCTGGCCCGCCCGCTGTCTCTGAAGCCCGAACCCATCCAGGTCCCGGCGCTTCTCGACGAGGTGCTCCTGCTCGCGGACGGCGAGGCGCGCGCCTCGGGGATCACGATCGAGCGAGCGATCCCGACCGAGCTGCCGCCACTCGACGCCGACCGCGACCGGATCAAGCAGGTGCTCCTCAACCTGGTGCTTAACGCGCTCCAGGCCATGCCGGGCGGGGGGACGCTGACGCTCGGAGCGAGCGCCTCGAGCGGCACGCTCACCCTCTGCGTGACGGACACCGGAGGCGGCATTCCGCCCGAGGTCCACCCGCGCCTCTTCGAGCCCTATGTGACCACGAAGGCCAAAGGGCTCGGGCTCGGGCTTGCCATCGCCCGGCGGATCGTGGAGGCCCATGGAGGGCGGATCGAGGCCGAGAACCCGCCCGAGGGCGGCAGCCGCTTCCGCGTCACGCTGCCCCTCCGAGCCGCGAGGGGTGCGTTGGAATAGGCGTTGGCGCACGGTCGGGGACCAGCGGTCGGGCGATTCGACCGCCGGCTCGGCCGGCGCAACCGTTCTGGGGGGAGGCTTCGGAGCGGACCGTCGAGGCCCTCTCCCATGAAGGAGTCATGGCTGAGCCGTTCCGGATCCTGGTGGTGGACGACGAGCCGGCCCAGCGCGAGCTCGTGACCGGCTTTCTCGCCAAGCGTGGCTTCGAGGTGGCCCAGGCCCCGAGCGGCCAGGTTGCCCTCGCCCGCTTCAAGCAGGAGCCCTTCGATCTCGTCCTCACCGATCAGAAGATGCCGGATCTGTCCGGGTTGCAGGTGCTCGAAGGCGTCCGCGCCATCACTCCAGAGACCGCAGTGATCATCATGACCGCCTACGGCACTATCGAGACCGCGGTGGGCGCCATCAAGGCCGGGGCCGCCGACTATCTGACCAAGCCCTTGAACCTGGACGAGCTACTCCACCGGATCCACCAGGTGCGGGAGCGCCAACATCTGCTCTCCGAGAACCGCCAGCTCCGCCTGGCCCTCGCCGAGCGCCACCGCGTCGAGGGGATCATCGGCGAGAGCGGCCCGATGCAGGAGGCCCTGTCGCTCGTGCGGCGGGTCGCGCCGAGCGATGCCACGGTGCTGATCCGGGGCGAGAGCGGTACCGGCAAGGAGGTGATCGCCAAGGCGATCCACTACGCGAGCGCGCGGGCCGCGGGGCCGCTGGTCAAGGTCAACTGCGCCGCCCTCGCCGAGAGCCTCCTCGAGGCCGAGCTGTTCGGTCACGAGAAGGGCGCCTTCACGGGGGCCATCGCCACCCGCAAGGGACGGTTCGAGCTGGCCGACGGCGGGAGCCTGTTCCTCGACGAGATCGGCGATCTGCCGGCCCACACGCAGGTGAAGCTGCTCCGGGTTCTCCAGGAGCGGGAGTTCGAGCGGGTCGGGTCCAGCCGGCCCATCACGGTCAACGTGCGGCTCCTGGCGGCGACCCATCGCGACCTGGAGGCCCTGGTGAGGGACGGTCGCTTCCGCGAGGATCTCTATTACCGGATCAACGTGGTGACCGTCATGCTGCCGCCGCTCCGGGAGCGGCGCGACGACCTGCCGCTCCTCATCGACCACTTCGTGCGGACCTTCGCTGCGAAGAACACCAAGCCGATCGAGGGCCTGACCCGCGAAGCGCGCGAGGCTCTGCTCCGCTACGACTATCCCGGCAACGTTCGCGAGCTCGAGAACCTGATCGAGCGCGCGGTGGTGCTCACGCGGGACGACGTCATCGGGGTCGCGGACCTGCCGCTGACGCTGCACGATCCGGCCCCCGAGCCGGCGGTGGACGCGGGGCTCGAGGCCGCGGTGGAAGGGCTCGAGCGGCGGATGATCCGGGAAGCGCTGGCCGGGGCAAGTGGCGTTCAGACACGGGCCGCCGAACTCCTCGGGATCAGCGAGCGCGTGCTCCGCTACAAGCTCAAGAAGTACGGGCTGAGCGGCGGTTCCTGAAAACAGCTGGCCCGATCGACCAATGACCTCAACGCAGAGACACGGATGAGCCCGTCCGCCTCGGGGGATCTCCTTCTTTGTCCAGTCGTACCAACTAGCCGGACGGCTCGACGAGGCGGACCACTGGGCGCTCCAACTCTCCCCGGCGAGCAGCAGCGCATCACCTTCGCTCGCGCCCTGATCCAGATGCCCGACTGGCAAACCCCTCCATCCAAGCTCGAAGGGACAAGACTTCGTAATAGGCAGAACCCGGTTAGTGCTTGAAGTTGGCGGAGTTCCTCGAGGTGCCGTTCGTTGCGGCGCCATGCCGGGCAGGAGCGTCGCCCGGCGCGACGAACCTGTGGAAAATTGCCAAAAATTGTCAGGTGAATTTCCCCTTGACAGCGCCCCAGTACCCGAGCAGAGATACCTTTACAGAGGTGCAGCGGCAGCGCCCTTTTGGTGGCCTGCTGATGGGTTCTCTATCCTTACCGGGTTGGTTCAACAATTGCCGTACCCGCCCGGTACCAACTCGTACTCGCCCGTATCAAGGAGGAAAGGAGGGGACAACTGGAACCTCGAACCACCGAGATCGGCTGTGCTTGACCTCTTGAGGGGTCTGAACGTTCGTGACTTGAGCTGGCGCCGTTGCCCCAAAATGGCAGGGAGACAGGGATGACGGCGAGGTCGAAGGCGGTGCGTCGTCCGGAAGCGACGCAAAGGGTAACGGTCTTCATACCTGGTCTTCATCCGTGAGGGAGACACGCACATGAGAAAAGGCTCGGTCTTACGCCACGTGGTGTCAGCGCTGTTCGTCCTGGCGGCCCTGCTGCTATTGTCGACGAAGGTTCTTGCGACCCCCCTGCTGCCCGGTGCGACTGTTGTCCCGGGGGCGATTACGCTGCTGGGGGATACCCTGTTGGCAGACACCGGAATACAGAACCTGACCTCAAGCACACCCAACGACTGGACGGCGACCCTGCAGGCGCAAGTTTATAGGAACAGCGGCGGCACCCTGGACTTCGTCTACCAGTTCCATAACAACGCCAATAGCTCCACGGCTCTCGGCCGGGTAACGGGGTCGAATTTCGGGGCGAGTTTCACGACCGACGTCTTTTTCGACACCACCGACACGTTGAGCCTGGGGGCTACAACAGCCGGACTCTTGCCCAGCTCGGCCGATCGTGGCACCTGTCCGTCCTGCCTGGTCGTCGGATTCACCTTCAATACCTCGCCAACCAAGGTGCTGCCGGGGGAGACTACCCCGATCCTTTTGGTCCGGACCAACGCGACAGACTTCACTACTGGTTTTGCGAGTCTGATAAACTCTGGCGTGGGGGCTGGCTCCGCCTTTGAACCAGTAGTATCAGCTGTTCCCGAACCTGGGACGCTGCTCCTTCTCGGGACGGGCCTCGTGATGCTCACCGGGGTGGCACGGAGGTGGTGGCAGCACGAGTAATCCGCTTCCACTGGCCGCGTCTTCGGGACGATCGAAGCGGCGTGGGAGTCAGTGACACAGAGCCCACCTCGCTAGGTGGTTGAATTCTGGAAGGCGGGCTGGTTCGACGCTGCCGTTTGCGGAAGCGCCGGGCCACGCTACCAGGTGTCGACTGCGCGCTGCACTGCCTGAGTCTCAGGCTGCCCTTGGCCCTATCCGCCTTTTCCAGCTTCGTGGGTTTCGTGCCGAAGCTCGCTCACGCGGGCCCGAGGGCCAGCGTAAGCCAGCCCGCCAGCAACGTCACCACGGTCACCGGCACCCCGGCCTTGCAGTACTCGACGAAGCCGATCTCGATGCCGGCACTGCGCGCCTCCTCGACCACGATCAGATTCGCCACGGAGCCGAGGATCGTGAGGTTGCCGGCAAGCGTCGAGGCCATGGCGAGCAGGAGCCAGCCGCGCGCGGGCTCGGCGAAACTCGGAATGACCGTCTTGAACAGGAGCACGGCCGGCACGTTCGAGACGAGGTTCGACAGCGCCGCCGTGACGAGCGTCAGGACAGCCGGGCGGTGCAGGTTCAGGGCGGCGGCCCAGCCGAGCAGCGTGTCCACGAGCCCGGCCGACTCGACGCCGGCGATCACGATGAAGAGCCCACTGAAGAGCACGAGCAGTTCCCAGTCGATCTCGCGATAGACCTTCTCCGGCTTTACCCGCCGCGTCAGCAGCGTGTAGGCGGCGCCCGTGATGGCGACCAGCGCGATCGGCACGCCCGCGAGGAAAGCGCCGAACATGATCACGACCACGAGGAGGGTCTTGATCATCAGCGGGTAGTGCACGGGGAAGCGATCGCTCAGGCGCTCGAGGTCGATGCCCGATGGCAGGCGGCGGCCGTAGCGGAGCTGGATGACCAGGAAGACGACGGCGAGCCCGATCGCGGCCACCGGCAGCTCCCGCGCGAGGAAGGTGCGATAGCTGATCCCGGAGAAGCTGCCGATCAGCATGTTCTGGGGGTTGCCGGTGAGGGTGGCGACGCTCCCGACGTTGGCCGCGGTCGCCAGCGCGATCAGGTACGGCACGGGCGGAAGGCGCAACCGCCGCGTGACGTCGACCACCACGGGCGCCATCACGAGACAGATCACGTCGTTGACGAACAGAGCTGACAGCGCGCCGGCGGCGACGATGATCATCGCCATGAGGCCGGTTGCCGTCCGGGCCCGCCGCACGGCGAGGCTGGTCACCAGCTGGAAAAAGCCGGAGAGCCGCAGGTAGGCCGCCACGATCATCATCCCGAACAGCAAGACGAGCGTGTGCGCGTCGACGGCAGCGACAGCGCGATCCCATGGAATCACCCCGCTCACGACCATCACGGTAGCGGCGATGATCGCGACACCGGTGCGATCGACCCGGAAGATGGGCAGGCGGCCGATCCCAAGTCCGGCGTAGGCGCCGATGAACACGATCAGCGCGATCAACCGGTGCACGCCGTCCTCGTGACTGACCATGGAGCAATAGTCGCCGAGAAACTGTCAGGCTGCTCGAAAAGATACTCCGCCAAGGCACTGGCCGGCGGCCCATCACCTCGCGGGCAGCGAGCCCCTCTCGATCCGGGACGCGGGCAGGTCGAGAAGGAACGTGCAGTGTCGCCAACGTGAGCTTCGGCGCCTCGGTGGTCTTCTACAATGCCTTCCTTCCCGATATCGCAGCGGTTGGCGACCGCGACGCCGTCTCGTCGCGGGGCTGGGCCCTCGGGTATCTTGGCGGCGGCCTCCTGCTGGCGCTGGATCTCTGGCTCTTCTCGGCCGCGCCGCGTCTGGGGTGGGACCCCGTCCAGCTCGTGCGGATCAACCTCGCCTCGGCAGGAGTCTGGTGGGCCGCCTTCACGTTGATCCCGCTGGCCGTGTTGAGGAATCGCCGTCCCATCCGGGCGCTGCCGGTCGGCCAGGGCTATCTGACGACCGGCATTCGTCAGCTCGCGCGAACCCTCCGCCGCGCTCGTGCGTATCCGCAGACCCTCTGGTTTCGGGCCCGCGGGGCGGGCCGGTCAACCGGCACGGACCGCTGGGGCAGGGGCGTCTCGTCTGGGGCAGGGTCGCCTCGGTCGCAACGCATCTTGATCCACAACTAGCTGATTCTGCTCGGCTCGGTCGTGGCACCCCCATTGCACCTAAGGTTCCCGAGCGAGAGTCCGTTTCCATGTCTCTCGTGTAAGGAGGCAGTCATGTCCCTTGAGCGCTGGATCCGACTGATCGCCGGGAGCTTCGTGACGGTGAGCGTCGTGCTGAGCTACGTGCACAGCCCGTACTGGCTCCTGTTCACGCTGTTCGTGGGCCTCAACCTCTTCCAGTCCGCGCTCACGCGCTGGTGCCTGATGGAGGACCTGCTCAAGAAGCTCGGGGTCAAGAGCGAGGCTGCGCAACCCGTGTGAGCGCCTACCTCGCCATGAGCCGCATCGCACGGCGGAGCGCGGTCCTCCTGGCGCTCGTGCTCTCGGCCGCGTGCGGGCGCGAGGCACCCGAGGCGCCCAGGGCCGAGGCGCCGGTGGCGCGGGGCGTTCGCGTGGCGACCGCGGCCGTGGAGCCGGTGAGCGAGGCCCTCGAGGCCGTGGGGACGGTGCGATCGAAGACGCAGACCTTGGTCGCCAGCAAGGTGCAGGGCTACGCGCGCGAGGTGCGCGCGCGCGAGGGCGATGTCGTCGAGAGGGGCCGCCTGCTGGTGGTCATCGACGACCGCGAGCTCACGGCCCGGTCGGATCGCGCGCAGGCCGCCGTCGCGGAATCGCAGATGGCGCTGGACGAGGCCCAGAGGCTCCTCGATGAGGCCGAAGCCGGGCTCCGATCGGCCGAGGCCGATCACCGGTACGCCGAGGCCACCGCCACTCGGTACCGCCAGCTCTTCGACCGCGAGCTGGTCAGCGCCCAGGACTGGGAGGGGATGGACGCCAAGCACAAGAGCGCGGCGGCGGTCGTGGCGCAAGCAAAGGCGCGCATCTCGGCGCTCACGGCCCGCGAGCAGCAGGTGCTGCGGCGCATCGACCAGGCGCGCGCGGAGCTCGAGACCGCGCGAATCGCCCTCGGCGACACGCGGATCGCGGCCCCCGAGACGGGGGTGGTGGTGGAGCGGCGCGTGGAGCCCGGCAACCTAGCGGTTCCAGGCCAGACGCTGCTGACGCTCGACGATCCCCGCCACTACCGGCTGGAGGCGGAGGTGGGGGAGTCGGCCATGGGGCGCGTCCGGCTCGGTCAGACGGTGCCCGTGATGGTCGACGCGGTAGGACGGCCGCTCGACGCGCGAGTGGCCGAGGTCATACCGGCGGCCGATCCGGCCAGCCGGAGCGTGACGGTGAAGCTCGACCTGCCGGCCGTTCCGGGGCTGCGGTCGGGCGCGTTCGGTCGCGCGCGCTTCCCCGCGGGCGAGCGGAAAGCCCTGCTGGTGCCGGCGCGCGCCCTCGTCGAGCGCGGCCAGCTCACCGGCGTCTACGTGGTGGACGAGCGGAGCGTGGCGCGGCTCCGGCTCGTCACGGCGGGCCAGCGACGCGGGGATCGGGTGGAGATCCTCTCGGGGCTCAACCCGGGGGAGCGCGTGGTCACCGACGGCGTCGAGCGCGTGACCGACGGCGGCCGCGTCGAGACCACGTCGTGAGCGAGCAGCTCGGATTCGCGGGGCGCGTGGCCCGCGCGTTCATCGACTCCAAGCTCACCCAGCTCGTGATCCTGGCCTCGCTGCTCCTCGGGCTCTTCGCGGTGCTCGCCACGCCGCGGGAAGAAGAGCCGCAGATCGTGGTTCCCTTCGCCGACGTCTTCGTGGAGATGCCCGGCGCGAGCGTCAAGGAGGTTGAGGAGCGCGTCAGTATCCCGATGGAGAAGAAGCTGCGCGAGATCCCCGGTGTGGAGTACGTGTACTCGATCAGCCAGCCCGGGGCGAGTGTCGCCATCGTGCGCTTCTACGTGGGCGAGGACGAGGAGCGGAGCATGGTCAAGCTGCACGACAAGCTCTCCTCCAACTTCGACCTGATCCCGCCCGGGGCCTCCCAGCCGCTGATCAAGCCCCGCTCAATCGACGACGTGCCGATCCTCGCCCTCACCCTCTGGAGCGAGCGAGTCGACCCCTTCACGCTCCGCCGGATCGCGGCCCAGCTGGACGACCAGGTCAAGGCGGTCCCCGACGTCTCGGAGACGCGGCTCATCGGCGGCCTGCGCCGGCAGCTGCGGGTCACCCTGGACCGCGATCGCATGGCGGGCTTCGGCGTGGCCCCCGGACGCGTGCTCGCCGCTCTCGGGGAGGCCAATCGGGAGTCGAGAGTGGGGAGCTTCTCGCGCGGCAACCGGGAGTACCTGGTGGATGCGGGCACCTTCGTCGCCACCGCCGGGGAGCTCGGCCGGCTCGTGATCGGGGTCTCGCGCGGCCGGCCGGTGTACTTGAGCGACGTGGCCTCCATCGATGACGGGCCCGAGGAGCCGCAGGAGTACGTGCTGATGATGGGCGGGCGCGGCGGCGCGGCGCTCGGCCGGGGGCCGGCGGCCGGGCAGGCCGCGCCGGCCGTCACGCTGGCGGTGGCCAAGCGGAAGGGGACCAACGCCGTCGTCATCGCGGAGCGGGTGCTCGCCAAGGTCGAGGCAGCGCGCGGGACGCTGATTCCCGGCGACGCGCACCTCACCGTGACGCGCAACTACGGGGAGACCGCCAGCGAGAAGTCCAACGAGCTGCTGAAGCACTTGCTGCTGGCGACGCTGTCGGTCACCGTGCTGATCGCGCTCTTCCTCGGCATGCGCGCGTCGCTGGTCGTGCTGGTCGCCATCCCCGTGACGCTCGCGCTCACCTTGTTTCTCTACTACCTCTACGGCTACACGCTGAACCGCGTGACGCTCTTCGCGCTCATCTTCTCCATCGGGATTCTGGTGGACGACGCCATCGTGGTGGTGGAGAACATCGCGCGCCACTTCCACCTGCCGCAGAACCGGGGGCGTCCCCGCGCGGCCGTGACCGTGGAAGCGGTGGACGAGGTCGGCAACCCCACCATCCTCGCCACCTTCGCCGTGATCGCCGCCATCCTGCCCATGGCCTTCGTGGGCGGCCTCATGGGCCCGTACATGCGTCCCATCCCCGTCGGCGCCTCGGTGGCCATGCTGTTCTCGCTCTTCATCGCCTTCATCGTCTCGCCCTGGGCGGCAACCCGGCTGCTGCGACCGGACACGTCCGAGCCCGTCGTCGACTCCCCGACCATCGGGCGCGAAGGCGCCCCGACGGCGGAATCCAAGGACGACTGGACGACGCGCCTCTATCGCCGCATCATGGCGCCGCTCATCCGGGACTGGAAGCGCCGGACGCTCTTCCTCGCCGCGATGGTGCTCCTGCTGCTGGCCGCCAGCTCACTCGTCTACCTCAAGCTGGTGCGGGTGAAGATGCTGCCCTTCGACAACAAGAGCGAGTTCCAGGTGATCGTGGACATGCCCGAGGGGACCACGCTGGAGGAGACGGCGCGCGTGACCCGCGAGCTGGCCGACAGCCTGGCCACCGACGCCGACGTCACCGATCTCCAGCTCTACGTGGGCGCCGCGGCGCCGTACAACTTCAACGGGCTGATCCGCCACTACTTCCCGCCGCTCCGCCAGGGGCCCAACGTGGCCGATATCCAGGTCAACCTGCGGTCGAAGTCGGAACGCAGCTCGCAGAGCCACGGGATCGCCGGCCGCGTGAGGCCGCTGCTCCAGCACATCGCCGCGCCGTCGGGGGCGCGGGTCAAGGTGGCCGAGGTGCCGCCCGGCCCTCCGGTGCTCCAGACCCTGGTGGCCGAGGTCTACGGCGACGACCGCGCCGCCCAGCTCGACGCGGCCCGGCACGTGCTCCGGATCTTCGAGCGGACACCGGGCGTGGTGGACGTGGACTGGTACGTGGAGGACCCCCAGCCCGGCTACCGTTTCGTCGTGGACAAGGAGAAGGCCGCGCTCCACGGGATCTCGACCGGCGAGATGGTCGAGGCGCTGCAAGTGGCCCTCGGTGGAACGAGCCGCGGGCTCGCGCACCTGCCGGCTGAGAAGGAGGACGTGCCGATCTTCGTCCGCTTCCCGCGGGAGCAGCGGAGCGGGGTGGATGCCCTCGGGGGGCTCAAGCTCAAAGGCGCGGGCGGCGTCCTGGTGCCGCTCTCCGAGCTGGCGCGCGTGGAGGCCACGGCCCAGGCGCCGTTCGTCTACCGGAAGAACCTCCAGCGCGTCGTCTACGTCACCGCCGACGTGGCCGGCCAGGAGGAGAGTCCGGTCTACGCCATCCTCCGCATGAACCGTCAGCTCGACCAGCTACGGCTAGCCGGCGGCCGGCCCATGCCGCGGTACGTCGCGAGCCAGCCTTTCCTGACGGACCGCGTCTCGATGAAGTGGGACGGCGAATGGCAGGTCACCTACGAGGTGTTCCGCGATCTCGGGATCGCCTTCGGCGCGGTGATGGTCCTGATCTATGTCCTGGTGGTGGGCTGGTTCCGCTCGTTCCGGACGCCGCTCGTCATCATGGCCCCGATCCCGCTCACGCTGGTGGGCATCCTGCCCGCGCACGGGCTTCTCGGCGCCTTCTTCACCGCGACCTCCATGATCGGCTTCATCGCCGGTGCCGGCATCATCGTGCGCAACTCGATCATCCTGGTGGACTTCATCGAGCTGCGCCGCGCCCACGGGATGCCCCTCGCCCAGGCGGTGGTGGACGCCGGGGCGGTCCGTTTCCGGCCCATGCTGCTCACGGCGTCCGCGGTGGTGGTCGGCGCCTCGGTGATTCTCTTCGATCCGATCTTCCAGGGGCTGGCGCTGTCGCTGATGGCGGGCGAGGTCGCGTCCACCCTGCTCTCGCGGATGGCGGTCCCCGTCCTCTACTACATGGCCGAACGACACAAGGAGGAGGCCCATGCTGCACATCGTTGAGTCCAGGAAGTCGCTGGATGAGGTCGCCAAGGACCTGGAGGCGGCGGTCACGCGCCACAAGTTCGGCGTCCTGGGGATCCATGACCTCAAGGCGACCATGGCCAAGAAAGGCGTGGAGTTCGCCCGCGAGTGCCGGATCTTCGAGGTCTGCAACCCTCACCAGGCGAAGAAGGTGCTCGAGGCCAACCTCGAGATCTCCACGGCGCTGCCCTGTCGGATCTCGGTGTACGAAGAGGGCGGGGTCACCAAGCTCGCCACCCTGAAGCCCACCTCGGTCCTGGAATTGTACGCGACGCCGGGGCTGAAGGGCGTCGCTCAGGAGGTGGAGGCCACGCTCGAGGCGATCATGGCCGACGCGGCCCGATAGGCTGATCGGCGGGGCCACAGGGACTGATCTTGGGCGGATGGAGATTCGTCGAGGAGGTGGCCCTCGCCGATTGCGCCGTGGACCTCGAGGGCCGGGATCTGGACGACCTCTTCGAGACCGCCGCCGCGGCTCTGGCTCAGCTCATGGTGGACCCGGCGACCGTGGCCCTCACCATCGACCGGACCGTGGCGCTCGAAGCCCCGGAGCTCGACCTGCTGCTATATGATTGGGTGTCGGAGCTGATCTTTCTCAAGGATCGCGACCGACAGGTGTTCACGCGCTGCCAAGTCCGCGTGGGGGGGGACGGCCCCTTTCATCTTCGGGCCCAGCTCCAGGGTGGCGTCATCGATCCCGGGCGCACCGCCCTCGGCGCCGACCCCAAGGCCTTGACCTTCCACCAGTTCGCCCTGGAGCGGGTCGAGGGCGGCTGGCGCGCGCGGCTCGTGATCGACATCTAATCTAACAGGATGCGGAAAAACTCGCAGCCTGCTAAAGGTGTGGGCATGAAGACGTCGGGCAACCTCGAGAGCAAGGTCGTCCAGGCCGGCGACTGCATCTGGGAGATTCCGCCGAGCGCCAAGCCGGGGATGCTGGTCCCCGCGCGCATCTACGCTTCCCGGGCCCTGCTCGAGCAGATGGACCAGGGCGTGTTCGAGCAGGTGACCAACGTGGCCTGCCTGCCCGGCATCGTTCGCGCCGCCCTCTGCATGCCCGACGGCCACTGGGGCTACGGCTTTCCGATCGGCGGCGTGGCCGCCTTCAGGGCGGACACCGGCGTCATTTCCCCGGGCGGCATCGGGTTCGACATCAACTGCGGGATGCGCCTCATCCGCACGAGCCTCACCGAGGACGAGGTGCGACCCCGGCTGCGCGAGCTGATCGGCGCGCTCTTCAGTGCTGTGCCCTCGGGCGTGGGGGCCAAGGGCTTGATCCACCTCCCGGAGCCGGAGTTCGAGCGCGTCATGGTGGAGGGCGCCGGCTGGTGCGTGGCCCATGGCTACGGCTGGCCCGAGGACGTGGATCGCACGGAGGGGCGCGGCTGCCTTGGTGGCGCCGATCCCGGACAGGTGAGTGCCCGCGCCATGGCCCGGGGCATGGACCAGCTCGGCACCCTGGGCTCGGGCAACCACTACCTGGAGATCCAGGTCATCCGGCCGGACGGTATCCACGATGCGGCGGCTGCCCGGGTGCTCGGCGTGGATGCGCCGGGCCAGGTCTGCGTGATGCTCCACTGCGGCTCGCGCGGCTTCGGCCACCAGATCGGCACCGACTATCTGAGGCTCTTCGACCAGGCGATGAAGCACTACGGCATCAGCGTGAAGGACCGGGAGCTGGCATGCGCGCCCTTCCGATCCCGGGAGGGCCAGGCCTACTTCGGCGCCATGACCGCCGCCGCCAATACGGCCTTCGCCAATCGCCAGGTGATCACGCACCAGGTGCGCGAGGTCTTCGAAAAGGTGTTCGGGAAGAGCGCGCGCGAGCTGGGGCTCTCCGTCGTGTACGACGTCTGCCACAACACGGCCAAGCTCGAGCGCCACGTCGTGAGTGGCGAGCCGATGGAGCTGGTCGTCCATCGAAAGGGCGCGACGCGCGCCTTCGGGCCCGGTGCCGCGGATGTGCCCGAGGCCTACCGCGACGTGGGCCAGCCGGTGATCATCGGCGGCTCCATGGAGACAGGCTCGGCGCTGCTCGTGGGGACCGCGCGGGCGATGGCCGAGACGTGGGGCTCGACGGCGCACGGCGCCGGGCGCACCATGTCGCGGGCCCAGGCCAAGCGGCGCATCTGGGGGGAGACGCTCATCAATGACATGGCGGCGCGCGGCATCATCGTCCGCGCCGCCTCCAAGTCGGGGGTCGCCGAGGAGGCCGGGTTCGCCTACAAGGACCTGACGGCCGTGGTGGATGTGCTCCGCCGTCTCGACCTCTCGCGCAGGGTCGTCTCGGTCACCCCGATCGGCAGCATCAAGGGCTAGGAAACTCGGAGGGGGGGCTTCGCCCCCCTTCCGAAGCCTCCCCCCAGGGATCGTTGCGCCGGCAAAGCCGGCGCTCGAACGGAGGTCAAATCGGACACGCTCCTGGCCATGTGCGGGGCGCGCTTCGAGGGCGCCTAGAGCGTGACGTCTGAAAATCACGGGCAGTCACGACGCCCCTCCTTCCCGTGACGTGGGCGGCGGTATCGATTGCGGACTCGGTGTCGAGCTGGACAACCGGGGCCCGCCGCCTTCGTTCCGTCGTGACGCCAACCTGAGCCCCGACGCGTCTCACGAGCTTGAAGGGGCGTTGGCACTTCAGACACAACCACAGCGTTCGAACGGACGAATCGAGACTCAGATTCCCGAAGTCGGCCTGTCTGCCCAGCCGCTCTACCCGCTGGGATCCACAGTCGTCTCGCGGACACTTCTCTCCACTACTCGCGGGGAAAACCATGCCCATATGGCGACCCTCTCTTCCCTGAATCACATGGGGCTCGATCTGCTGACGGAGGCGAGCATTGGCCATGCCAGCCGACGATGCCTTGCAGCCTGCTGACAATCGCTGAGATTAAAGCCGCTTTCAGCTTGGAGGGCGCGGAAAGCTGTGGTCGATAGCCGAAGCCCAGGGTTTCGAGTGTGGCATGCCTGCCTCATCTGAGGCATGGTCGCCAGGGGTACAAGGCCCGAACAGTCCCCTATGGCAGGGGCTCTCGAGGAGAGGTCAGGTTCCGGAGCCGCGGTGGGCGAGCAGCGTACGACTGGCAGGCCCGAACCGGGCTCGTCGTCTCTGCTACCCTGATCTCGGCAGGCTGTCTTCGCCCGCCGCCATGCGCGCGAGCTGACGGATGAGCGCAATCGCCAGGCTGGGATGAGTGCGGACCATGTTCTCCAGCCGGTTGGCGGGAATCACGAGGAGGGTCACACGTTGGGCCGCCACAGCAGTGGCCGAGTGAGGAGCATCGCGGAACAAGGCGATCTCGCCCAGCAGGTCGCCCTTGACGAGGATGCGCAGGACTTGCTCCTCGCCGTCGATCTGTTTGCGTACCTCGACCTTGCCCTCGTGCACCAGGTAGGCTTCTCCGGTTCCGGCGTCACCCTGGCGGAAGATCACTTCTCCGGGCTTGAAGGTCTTGGACGGCACATCTCCGAGCTGACGATCCATGGGCGCTCTCTCTATGACGTCAGTAGTCGGACGCGCCTGACGAAGCTTGACTCAACAAGGACCGCGCTCGACAGGGCGGCGAGGGCGACGGGTGCCGTGCACATGACCTTTCTCGTGTTCATTCTACCTTTTCATGATCATTCTCGGCCGCCCGGATAGCCCCAGGGCAGGCCGGTATCTGTTGGAGGGCCGGGACGTGTCGGGCCTCGATGCCTTGACCACCGAGACCGTTCGGGCTAAATTCGCGCGTATGCGTTGCGCGCGTGATCTGCTTCAGGAGGGACGGAGCATCGAGGCGTCCGACGCGGGCGCGGCGGCCGCCGGGTCGCAAGTTGTGCCGCGGTATGCGTGACGAAGAAAAGACCAGGGAGGAGCTGATCGACGAGCTCCGAGAGCTGAAGAAACGGCTCGTCGACCCGGCGGCGTCCACACCCGGCCAGCGAGGCCCCGACGACGCGTCGCGGCTCGACCCGCGACATCGTGCGGTCACCGAGGATCAGCGCCTGGTCTCCCGCTTGCTTCCCGACGGGACCCTGACCTTCGTGAGCGAGGCCTACTGCCGGTACTTCGGCAAGGCACGTGAAGAGCTCGTCGGGCGCCCCTTTCTACCGCTGGTTCCGGAGGCGGATCGCGACCGGCTCCGGGCTCATATCGGGTCGCTCGGCCCCGCCAATCCCATCGGGATCCTGGAGCATCGCGTGCTCGGGCGAGGCGGTCAAGCCCGCTGGCACCTCCGCGTCGACCAAGTCCTGCTGGACGAGCATGGGGAGGTCGCCGAGGTCGAGTCGGTGGCGCGGGACATCACGGATCAGCGCCAGACGAGGGCCGAGCTCCGAAAGCGCGACGCCACGGTCCGGGCGTTCTTCGAGTCCGCGGCCGAGGGGATCGTGGGGGTGGATCGAGACGGCCGGATCGTGCTCGCCAATCCCCGGCTCGAATCGATGTTCGGCTACCGGCGGGAGGAACTCCTGGGGCAGAGTGTGGAGTTGCTCGTGCCCGACCGATCCCGGCCGGTCCATTCGCGACACCGCGCCGACTACTTTGCGCGACCGCGCACGCGTCCCATGGGGCTCGGGCTGAGCCTGACGGGCCGGCGCAAGGACGGGGCGGAGTTCCCGATCGAGGTCAGCCTCAGCTTCATTCCCGACGAAGGCGGCGGCGTCGGCATGGCCTTCGTCACGGACATCTCCGAACGGGTTGCCCAGGAGCGCCAGTCCCGGCACGTCGAGAAGCTCGCGGCGCTCGGCAGCCTCGCCGCCGGGATCGCCCACGAGATCAACAATCCGATCGGCATCATCCTCTCGCGGATCGAGCTGATGCTCATGGACGTCGGAGACCAGGGGGCCTCCGGGCAGCCGGTCGCGGATCTGGAGGTGCTGCATCGCCAGGCCAGGCGGCTCGCGCGCATCGCCCAGGGACTCCTGTCCTTCGGGCGGCAGCATCAGCGTGAGCGGCAGCCCGTGGACCTGACCGAAGTCGTGGAGGACACCCTGCTCCTCACGGCCAAGCAGTTGAGTCGGGACGGTATCCACGTGGTCACGGCTCTGGACGCCGGTCTCCCGCGCCTGTGGGGCGATGCGACGGCCTTGGAGCAGGTGCTGATGAATCTGCTTCTCAATGCGCGGGACGCGATGCCGGGCGGCGGCACGCTTCGAATCGAGACCGGGCCGGCGCTGGATCAGCCCGGCGCGATCCGTCTGGTCGTGGCGGACACGGGAGTGGGAATGGCTCCCGAGGTGCGGGCGAGGATCGCGGAGCCCTTCTTTACCACCAAGCCGACAGGGACGGGGCTCGGCCTGTCTGTCAGCTACACGATCGTCCGCGAGCACGGAGGGACTGTGCACGCCGAGTCCGACCCGGGGCGAGGCACGACGTTCACGCTCACCTTCCCTGTGCAGTCCGAGCCTTCGGCCGGCTAAGTGGCCGCCGCTCGCCCGGCGACCCGGACGGATGCCGCGAATGGGTACGGTGTTTGCTCCTCTCGACAAGCAGTACGGTCCGAAAGGTAGGCTGGAGGAGCAGAAGCTTGAGTTCTTGCGTGCTTATCGTTGACGATGATGCCGATCTCTTGGAGACCCTGGCTCGATTGCTGGGGCGGTTCGGCCACAAGTGTCTCGTCGCCGCCTCAGGAGCCGAAGCGATCACCCTCATCGAGGCCGCGTCGCCGGACCTCGTCGTGACCGACTTGCACATGCCGGGAATGGACGGGGTGGCGGTGGTGCGTCGAGCCCGGGAGAAGAATCCTCCCATCCCCGTCGTTCTCATGACGGCGTATCCGACGCCCGAGACGCAGCGGGAGATCCAGGTGGTCGGCGGGACGATCTATCTTGCGAAGCCGATCGCGAACGCCGACATGCTCGATGCCACCCGGCGCCTGCTGGGCTGGAAGGCGACGGACGCCCCGGCGAACAAGTAGCCGGGGCGCGGCCGCCCCATCCGGGGGCGAGACAGAGACACCATTGATCCTCAATCCGGCGCTCATCGACGAGTTCGGCCGGCGCCTCGGGGAGGCCCGGCACGCGCTCCTCCGCACCCTGGCGACGACGGACGCGGAGATCGCCACCCTCGAGGCCCATCAGGCCGGTGCGGCCGTGGAAGACGCGGCGACAGAGACGGTTGCCGCCATGCTCTCCCGGCTCGAGGGGCGGCAGAAGCACGAGCTGGACGAGATCGAAGACGCCCTGGCCAGGCTCGAAGCCGGTACCTTCGGTCTCTGCGAGCGCTGCGGCCGGGCCATCGCCTTGGCTCGGCTTCGCGCTGTGCCGGCGGCGCGGCATTGCTTCGACTGCCAGCAGAAGGCTGAGGCACGGTGATGCGACCCGTCAAGAAGCCAGGCGGAAGAGACATGCCCATACGTGGGCGGTTCATCGGCTCGACGTTGGCGCTATTCCTCGTCGGGCTCAGCGCGTGCGCCGTGCTTGCTCAGGAGGACGGTGGGCCACGCGCGCGGGGGAAGCAGCTGTTCACGGACCAGGGCTGATTGGGCTCGGGAGGAAGATGATCCATGACGCTCGGGGGGGTTTTCTACCGCATCGTGGTGCCGACGGACTTCTCGACTTCCGCCGAGGAGGCGTGGGCGCTGGCCCAGCGCCTGGCCGACGCCTTTGGCTCGGAGCTGGTGCTGGTCCATGTCCTCGTGGAAGCGCCGCTCTTCGAGGAGGGCCCCTTCAGCATGGATAGGACCCGGAAGGTCTATGAGGCCGCCAGGAAGTGGGCGGAAGAGCGCCTCGAAGAGTGGGCCGGGACAGCGCGAGCCAAGGGACTCAAGGTTCGGCTGGTGCTGCGCAAGGGCGTGCCGTACCGCGAGATCGTCGCGCTCGCCACGGACGAGCGCGCCGATCTGGTGCTGATCGGGACCCACGGCCGCGGCGGCATCGACCGCGCGCTTCTCGGGAGCGTGACAGATCGCGTCGTCAGGCTGGCGCCATGCCCAGTCTTGACGGTACGCGAACCGGCCTGACCTCGAGCCGTGATCATGCACCCACGGGCCGAGGAGCGCCACGGCGCCGTGAGGAACTGGATGACGCGGGAGCCGATCACGGTGCCGGAGGACTGCCCGGTCGGGTCGGCGCTCGCGCAGATGCAGCGGCGCGAGATCCGTCACCTGCTCGTGGTCGACGGCGACCGGCTCAGCGGCATCGTCTCCAACCGTGACGTGAGCCGCCTGGCACTGGACCATCCGGGCTCGCGGCTCCTCTCCGGGCCGATCAGGTCCATCATGACCGAGGATCCCGTCACCGTCGCGCCGGAGACGGCAGTGACGGTGGCGGCGCGCCTGCTGCTCGAGCTTCGGATCGGCGCGCTGCCGGTGCGTGACGGCGACGAGATCGTCGGCATCTTCACCACCGCCGATGCGCTCGAGGCGCTCCTCGCGATGGTTGAGAATCCAGGCGCGTGACTCGTCCGTCCCTGACCCCGTTCTGGAGGGAGGACATCCGGTGGGTATTCGAAAGAGCGTGGGGAAGAACAAGAAGTCCAAGCGGCCGGCGACGGCGATCACGGTGAAGCGCGAGGAGACCGTGCGGAAGGTGGCGCGGGCCTGAGCGCGGGCGCGCGATCAGCGCAGGATCCCGTCGGCGTGAGACAGTGGCCAGCCGAGGCGGGTTCCGCTCGCTGCTGATCGGCGTTGACGGGTCGGCCCATTCACGGCGCGCCGTGTCTTTCGTTACTCTTCTCACGCCGCCACCGGGCGGGCGCGTGACGGTAGTCCGTGTCGTCGAGCCGGTGCGTGCGCCGTCCATGCGACTGCTCCCCGCCTCGATGCGCGCCCAACTGGACCGCCAGGTGGCGGTGCTGCAGGCGTCGCGGGTTCGGGCGGCCCGGAGGGACGTCGACAGGGCCGCGCAGAAGCTCCGACGCTCGGGCTGGCCCGCGCGGTGCGACGTGCGCTCGGGGGTGCCGCTCGCGGAGCTCCTGCGGGCCGCGCGCTCGACCGGGGCTGATCTGCTGGTGCTGGGCGCGCGCGGGATTGGTGGGATCGAGCGCTTCCTGCTGGGCAGTGTGGCAGACGCGGTCACCAGGCGCTCGCCGATCTCGGTGCTCATCGTGAAATGACCGCGCTCCGACCGGGCGCCGACCTGGGCCGCAGCCTCCACGCCCGGACGTCGATGCCTCACCCCCCTTGTCGTTTCACAGGGTGGGATCGGCGGCGGAGACACATCATCTGGGCGGCGAGGGCCGGGCAGTTCGACGATTTGGAAACGCCGGCGATGAGGATCCTTCACGACGAGGCCGAGGTGAGCGGTCCCGCGGACCGGCGCGGGGCGAAGTCGGCTTGACGTCAACGCCTGGAACTTGTTAGTGTGCCGACCCAACCACCACTGAGCCACGGAGGTCATAGGAGAACACCGATGAAGATCTGGCTGTCGTTGCTCTCATCGTGCGCCGCGCTCCTGCCGGGCCTGCTCGCCCTCGGCTCCGGTCAGGCCGAGGCCCAGGCGCCGATCAAGATCGGCTTCGTCCAGGGGCTGAGCGGCCCCTTCGAGGTCTATGCCAAGCAAGAGGTCAACGGCTTCAAGCTCGGCCTCGAGTACGCGACGGGCGGGAAGATGGAGATCCTCGGCCGGAAGATCGAGGTGATCGTGGAGGACGATCAGCTCAAGCCCGATGTTTCCAAGCAGAAGGTCACCAAGCTCTACGCCGACGACAAGGCAGACCTGGTGGTGGGGACCACATCCAGCGCTGCCGCACTGGCCATCCTGCCGGTCGCCCAGGAGTTCAAGAAGGTGCTGATCGTGGAGCCGGCGGTCGCCGACAGCATCACGGGTGAGCACTGGAACCGCTACGTCTTCCGCACGGCGCGGAACTCGGGCCAGGATGCCATCGCCAACGCGCTGGCCGTCGCCAAGCCCGGCGTCTCCATCGCCACCATCGCGCAGGACTATGCCTTCGGGAAGGATGGCGTCGCCGCGTACAAGGCCGCGGTGGAGAAGCTGGGCGGAAAGATCGTGCACGAGGAATACACGCCGGTCCAGGCCACCGACTTCACCGCGCCGATCCAGAAGATCATCGGGGCGCTCAAGGACAAGCCGGGGCCCAAGTTCGTGTTCGTGATCTGGGCCGGGAAGGGCGGGCCTTTCCCCCAGCTCCTCGCCAACCGGCTGGACAAGTTCGGGATCACCCTCGCCAGCGGCAGCAATGTCCTCGACGTGCTCAAGGCCATGAAGGCCCAGGGGCTCGAAGGGATGGTGGGCGGCGCCTACTACTACCACGAGATCCCGAAGAACCCGATCAACGACTGGCTCGTCCGGGAGCACCAGAAGCGCTTCAACGAGCCGCCGGACTTCTTCACGTGCGGCGGCTTCGCGGCCGCCATGGCAGTCGTCGCGGGGATCCAGAAGGCCGGCGGCACCGACGCCGAGAAGCTCATCCCGGCCATGGAAGGCATGGAGTTCCAGACACCCAAGGGCAAGATGGTCTTCCGCAAGGAGGACCACCAGGCGCTGCAGAGCATGTACGCGTTCAAGATGGTCGCCAAGCCCGACGTTCCCTGGCTGGTCCCGGCGCTCACCCGGGAACTGACGCCGCAGGAGACGGCGCCGCCCATCCTCAACAAGCGGTAGCGGGAGGAATGCCCATGGCGCGGGTCGCGGTCGACGGCGTGGGGCTGGCGGTGAATGAATGGCCCGGCAAGGGCGGGACCATCGTCTGCATCCATGGGCTCACGGCCAACCACACCTGCTGGGCCAGCATGGCCGATGCGCTGTCGCCCGAGTATCGCCTGATCGCCTACGATCTCCGGGGGCGGGGCGACAGCGACAAGCCGGAGAAGGGGTACAGTCTCGAGCAGCACGGACGGGACCTCGGCCGGCTGCTCGACCACTATGGGCTCAAGAAGGCCATCGTCATGGGCCACTCGCTGGGCGCGCACATCGCGCTCCGGTTCGCCGTCCATGACCAGGGGCGCGTGTCCAAGCTCGTGCTCTTCGACGGCGGGCTCGATGTGCGCGCAGAGGTGCTGGACTCGCTCAGGCCCGCGATCAACCGCCTGGGCCTGGAGTTCCCGTCGCTGGACATGTTCCTCCAGTTCATCCGCAGCCTGCCCATGTTCGAGGGGCGCTGGAACGAGTATCTCGAACGCTACTTCCGCTACGACGTGGAGACGCTGCCCTCGGGAGGGGTGCGCTCCAAGGCGGCCAAGCATGCCATCGAGGAGGAGCTCCAGAACCTCGAGCGCGAGCGGCTATGGGTGTGGCACCACCGGGTGAAGTGCCCGACGCTGATCTTCCGCGCCCCCGACGGCCTCCTCACGCCCACGGACTGCCTCATGACCCAGGAGGAAGGCCTAGCCATGGCCGCGGCCATCCCCAAGTCCACGCTCGTCGTCGTGCCGCACACCAACCACTACACCGTGCTCCTCGGCCAGCACCCGAAGGTGAAGGCTGCGCTCCGCGCCTTTCTCCGGGCGAGGTGACTACGACCGCGTCGCCCATCCTCTCCACCCGCGAGGTGAGCATCCGCTTCGGCGGGCACGTGGCCGTCGACCGCGTCACGCTCGACGTCCTACCCTCGACCCTCAAGTCCGTCATCGGCCCCAACGGGGCCGGCAAGACGACGCTGTTCAACCTCCTGAGCGGCCAGTACCGGCCGAGCGAGGGGCGCATCGTCTTCAAGGGGCGGGATGTCACGGGCTGGAGCGCGGCGGCCCGCACCAGATTCGGGATCGGCCGCTCCTTCCAGCTCACCAATATCTTTCCGGCGCTCACCGTGCTCGAGAACGTGCGCCTGGCCGTCCAGGCCCGACGCCGCCTCGGCCTGAACGCCTGGCGGGACTTCCGGAGCTTTCCCGTTCTCGAGGATCGCGCCTACGAGCTGCTTGAGGCGGTGTTGCTGGAATCCAGGTGGCAGGCGCCGGCCGGGGAGCTGGCCCATGGCGAGAAACGCAAGCTCGAGCTGGGGATCCTGCTGGCGCTCGAGCCCGAGGTCCTGCTGCTGGATGAGCCCACGGCGGGGATGTCCCTCGAGGAGGTGCCGACCATCATCGGCCTCATCGAGCGAATCAAGGCCCGGCGTGACAAGACCATCCTGCTGGTCGAGCACAAGATCGATATGGTGATGGCGCTGTCCGATGGGATCGCGGTGCTCAAGGACGGCCGCCTGATCGCCGACGACACGCCCGAGGCGATCAGCCGCAACCCCGAGGTCCAGGCGGCGTACTTCGGAGGCGGCGTTGGCCGGAGCTAGCCTCCTCGAGGTGGACGACCTCCACACCTATATCGGCCAGCACCACATCCTGCAGGGCGTGTCGCTCCGGATCCGGCCCGACGCCGTGACGGTGCTGCTGGGCCGCAACGGGGCCGGCAAGACGACGACCATGCGCACCATCATGGGCGTGCTCCACCCCACGCGCGGCGCCGTGCGCTTCGACGGCCGTCCGATCCACCACCTGCCGCCCTACGAGATCGCGCGCCTTGGCATCGGCTACGTGCCCGAGGGGCAGGGCATCTTCGGCACCCTCACCGTGGACGAGAACCTGCGAGTCGCCGCGCTCGCCGAGGACGCGCCGAGCGGGCGGCGACTCGAGCGGATTCTCGACCTGTTCCCGGATCTCGACCGCTTCCGCCACGCTCGCGCGGGCACGCTGTCCGGCGGCCAGAAGCAGATGCTCTCGATTGCGCGTGCCTTCGTCAACCCGAACCGGCTCCTCCTGATCGACGAGCCGTCCAAGGGGCTGGCGCCCATCATCGTCGAGCACCTGATCGACGCGCTCCGCGCCATGAAGCAGCACGCCACGGTGCTCCTCGTGGAGCAGAACTTCGCCATGGCGAGCGCCCTCGGGGACGACTTCTACCTGATCGACGACGGGCGCACGGTCCGCCACGGCTCCATGGCCTCACTCGCCGCCGACCACGAGCTGAAGAAGAAGTACCTCGGCATATGAAGGCCCGAGGCATATGAAGGCGAGAGCGCCGCTGGCGGTCGCGCTGGCCCTGCTCCTGCTGCCGCTCGGCTTCATGGACCTGCGGACCTATCTCACGCTGACCGTGGCCGGCCTCGCCATGGGCATGCTGATCTTCCTCGTGGCCGCGGGTCTCACCTTGATCTTCGGACTCATGGATGTGCTCAACTTCGCTCACGGCGCGCTCTTCTCATGGGGGGCCTATGCCGGCTTCGCCGTGGCCGCGCTGCTCAACGGGCGCTGGGGCTGGGCGGCGTCGCCCTCGGTGGCGGCCAATGCGCTGCTCCTGGCGGCCGCCATCGTGGTCGCCATGGCAGTCACCGTCGTGCTCGGCGTGCTCCTCGAGCGCATCATCGTGAGACCGGTGTACGGCCAGCACCTCTTCCAGATCCTCATCACGCTCGGCGCCAGCATCGTGCTGGAGGAGCTGATCCGCATCCTGTGGGGCCCGAACGACCAGGTCATGCCGGTGCCGGCCACGATCCAGGGCTCGTGGGACGTGGCCGACGTGGTCGTGCTGCGGGTGCCCGTGGTCGCCATCGGCCTCGGGCTCGCGATCTACGCGGGGATGCAGCTCCTCCTGAACCGGACGCGGATCGGCCTCATCGTGCGGGCCGGCGTGGAGAACGGCGAGATGATCCAGGTGATGGGGCACAACATCCACCGCTACTTCACGGGCGTCTTCGCGGCGGGCTCGGCGCTGGCCGGGGTGGGCGGGCTGATGTGGGCCATCTTCAGCCAGTCGGTGCGCCCGGGCATGGGTGGCGAGCAGCTCATCTTCGCCTTCATCGTCGTGATCATCGGCGGGCTCGGCAGCGTGACGGGGTCCCTGGTGGGAGCCCTTATGGTCGGCCTCTCCTACAACTACGTGGCGTATCTGGTCCCCAAGGCCGCCATCGGCGTGACGATGGCGCTGATGGTCATCGTCCTCCTCCTCCGGCCCACCGGGCTCTACGGCACGGCGAAGTGACGCCCCCGGCGCTGACTCCGGTCCAGGCGAAGCGGCTCGAGGCGCGGCGCCACCGACTCCAGGACCCGACGCTCCACCTGCGGCTGGGCGTGCTCCTGGCCTTCGTTCTCGCTCCCGTGATCGTCCCGTCGTTCCAGGTCACGGACCTCCTGCTCAAGGTCGCGCTCTTCGCCACCCTCGTCGCGAGCTACGACGTGGTCATCGGCTACACTGGCATCGTCTCGTTCGGCCACGCCATGTTCTTCGGCTTCGGCGCGTATGCCGTCGCGCTGTCGCTCGGGAAGTGGGGCGCGCCGACCTATGGCCATCTCCTCGCCGGCTTCGGAGCCGGGATCGTCGTCTCGGCTGTGGTGGCGGTCCTCATCGGCGCGTTCTCGCTGCGGGTGAAGGCCCTGTTCTTCGCCATGATCACGCTCGCCTTCGCCGAGTTCGCCCTCATCCTGGCCGTTCAGCTCTCCACGGTGACGGGTGGGGAGGACGGCCTGTCTCCCAAGCTCCCCGGCGTCTTCGCGGCGGCGTTCGACGGCGGGCGGCTCCTGGGCATCCCCCTGACGGGACGGCTGATCACCTACTATGCCCTCCTTGCGGTGTGCGTCGCCCTGTTCCTCTTGATGAGCCGCTTCGTGCACTCGCCGCTCGGCCGCACGCTCCAGGCCATCCGCGACAATGAGCTCCGGGCCGAGGCCCTGGGCTATCGGACCTTCGTGTTCCAGATCATCTCGTCCTCCTTCGCCAGCGTCGTGGCCACGGTCCTGGGCGGGGGCTACGCGATGTGGGTGCGGTACGTGAACCCGGAGTCCACGCTGGGCATCCCGATCATGCTGGATGTGCTCTTGATGGTGATCATCGGGGGCATCGGGACCCTCTATGGCGGGATCATCGGCGCGGCCTTGCTCCTGGCGGCCCGGACCCTGCTGCCTGACCTCCGCGGGCTCAGCGCGTCGCTCTTTCCCGGGTGGGAGATCGTCGGGCGGCTTTCCGATCGGTGGCTCCTCTACTTCGGAATCCTCTTCATCCTGGTGGTCTTCTTCTTCCCCAAGGGGGTGCTGGGCACGATCCGCGAGCGCCTGTCTCGGCGGCCGCCTGGGCGGACCCCCTGACGTCGCCGACGCTATCGCACCCCACCGGAGCCATAGGTATCCGGTATGATTCGGCGGGTTTCGGAGGTATGCTGAGGGCGGTATGCCGGCCCCGGAGTACGACGCTGTCGTGGTCGGCGCGAGCTTTGCCGGCCTGGGCGTCGCCCGCCAGTTGCGGGGCCGCGTGCTGCTGCTGGACCGGAACGAGGTGGGCGCCGTCCAGACCTCCGCCTGCGGGACGCCCCTCTGGGTGCCCCAGGCCCCGGGGTGTGGTCTCGAGCGTGCTCCAGGTCCACCAGAACCTGACCATCCGCACAGGCACGCACTCGGTCACCTACGATCTCTCGGCCGTGCCCTTCTGCACCTTCGATTACACGGCCTTCTGCCGGGGTCTGCTCGCTCAGTGCCAGGTCCGCTTTGTGCGAACCCCTGTGACCGAGATCACGAGTCGTTCGCGATGAGGCAATGCGCCGGCTGATCAAGAAGTACGGGTGGGTCGCCGGCGTCGTCATGAGCGCAGCGCTGGTGGGTTACTGCGCCTGGCTCGTCCACACGGACGCCCCGGCCTATCGCTTCCTCGTCCGCCTCTACGTCGACAAGAAGTTCCTCAAGGCGACGCTCCATGAGTGGGGCATCCTGGCGCCCATCATATTCATCCTCCTGCAGGCACTCCAGGTCGTCCTCTCGCCCATCCCGGGCGAGGCCACGGGTTTCTTCGGCGGCTATCTCTTCGGCGAGTGGCTCGGGCTCATCTACTCCTCCATCGGGCTCACCCTGGGCTCGGTGATCGCCTTCGGGATCGGCCGCTGGCTCGGGGAGCACTACGTGAGGAATCTGGTCAGCAAGGAGACATGGAACAGGCTGGGGTTCATCGTGGAGGCGGAAGGCGCTATCCTCTGCTTCATCATCTACGTGATCCCCGGCCTGCCCAAGGACATCGTCTGCTACCTCTTCGGCATCAGCCCCATGCCGCTCTGGGTCTTCGCGTTGGTGTCGGGCGTCGGCCGCCTCCCCGGGACCTGGGTGCTCTCGGCTCAGGGGGCTCACGTGGCGACCGGAGACTACCGCCACGTGATCCTCATCACCGCCATCTGCGCCGCTATCGCGCTGCCGCTCTATTACTACCGGCACCGGCTCGTGGGCTGGTGGCGGGGGCGGAGCGCCGATCAGGACGAGGCGAGGCCGTATACGCAAGGGCTTGGCAGAGACAAGTCGGATTCGTAGCCCCCAGAGGAGGGAACAACAAGATGATCATCGTGCTGAAGCCCGGGTCGACGGAGGCCGATGTCGAGGACATCTCCCGCCGGGTGAGGGAGTTCGGCTTCAGGACCCATCTCTCCCGGGGCGAGGTGAGGACCATCATCGGCGTCGTCGGTGACGACCGCGCCAAGGAGCAGCTCCTGGCGCTGCAATCGCTCGAGTGCGTGGAAAATGTGGTGCGGATCCTCCAGCCCTTCAAGCTCGCGAGCCGAGAGGCCCACCCCGAGAACACCGAGTTCAAGGTGAACGGCGTCACCGTCGGGGGCAGGCGGATCGCGGTCATGGCCGGGCCCTGCTCGGTGGAGTCGCGACCGCAGCTCATGGCGGTGGCCGAAGGGGTCAAGCAGGGCGGCGCCCACATCCTTCGTGGCGGCGCCTTCAAGCCCCGCACCTCGCCCTATGCCTTCCAGGGGCTCGAAGAGGAAGGGCTCAAGCTCCTGAGAGAAGCCAGCAAGGCCACCGGGCTTCCCGTCGTGACCGAGGTCATGGAGCCCGACAAGGTCGAGGTGGTCGCCGAGTACGCTGATATCCTGCAGATCGGGGCGCGCAACGTGCAGAATTTCTCCCTCTTGAAGCGCGTGGCCGAGTGCGGGAAGCCGGTGCTGCTCAAGCGCGGCATTTCCACCTCGATCCAGGAGTGGCTCCTCTCCGCGGAGTACGTCCTGGCCGGCGGCAACCCGAACGTCATCCTCTGCGAGCGCGGCATCCGCACCTTCGAGACCGCGACCCGCTTCACTCTCGATCTCAACGCGATCCCCGTCGTGAAAAAGCTCTCCCATCTGCCCGTGCTCGTCGATCCGAGCCATGGGACCGGGCACTGGGAGTTCGTCTCCGCCATGGCCAAGGCGGGGCTTGCCGCTGGCGCCGACGGTCTCATCATCGAGGTGCACAACAAGCCCGAGGAGGCGCTGTCCGACGGGCCGCAGTCGCTCAAGCCGGATCGTTTCGCCAGCCTGATGAATGAACTGCGCCCGCTCGCCCAGGTGCTGGGGCGAACGCTGTGAGCGAACAAGCGAACAGATGGGAAGACGGCGTCTCACGCGGCGTGACGGGGCAGTCGAGCGTGCAGGTCCGGCGGGGGGCGGGCGGGCGACAGCCCGGGTGCCCGTCCGGGAAGACGGCGTCTCACGCGGCGTGACGGGGCAGTCGAGCGTGCAGGTCCGGCGGGGGGCGGGCGGGCGACAGCCCGGGTGCCCGCCCCCGTGGGAGGAAAGAACAAGATGATTATCATCTTGAAGTCGGGAGTCGCTGAGGCCGAGATCGACCAGGTCTGCCGCCGGGTCAGCGAGATGGGCTACAACCCCCACGTCATCCGCGGCGAATTCAAGACCGTCGTGGCCGCGGTGGGGGAGGAGCGCGGCCGCCAGGACCTGAGGCTGCTCGAGGCCATGGAGACGGTGGAATCCGTCATGCCTGTCCAGCAGCCGTTCAAGCTGGCGAGCAAGGAGGTGCGCGCCGAGCCGAGCGAGGTGCACGTCAGCAGCGTGGTCGTGGGCGGTCCCGCGGTGGTGGTGATGGCGGGGCCGTGCTCCGTCGAATCCGAGTCCCAGATGCGCGAGGTGGCCGAGGCCGTCAAGGTGGCAGGCGCGCGCATCTTGCGCGGCGGCGCTTACAAGCCGCGCACCTCACCCTACGCTTTCCAAGGGCTCAAGGAGCAGGGGCTCCAGTACCTGGCGGAGGCACGCAAGCTCACGGGCCTGCCCGTCGTCACCGAGGTGCTGGAGACGGAGAGCGTCGAGCTGGTCGCCGAGTACGCCGACATGCTCCAGATCGGCGCCCGCAATGTCCAGAACTTCACCCTGCTCCGGCGCGTGGGCGAGACGGGCAAGCCCGTGCTGCTCAAGCGCGGCATGGCGACCAGCATCCAGGAGTTCCTGCTCTCGGCGGAGTACATCCTGTCGACCGGCAACCCAAATGTCATTCTCTGCGAGCGCGGCATCCGCACCTTCGAGACCACGACGCGCTTCACTCTCGATCTCAACGCGGTGCCCGTGCTGAAGAAGCTCTCGCATCTGCCGGTGGTCGTGGATCCCTCCCACGGCACTGGGCACTGGGACCTGGTGACGCCCATGGCCAAGGGCGCGGTCGCCTGCGGCGCCGACGGCCTCATCATCGAGGTGCACCCGCGGCCCGAGCTGGCGCTCTCCGACGGGCCGCAGTCGCTCAAGCCCTCGAAGTTCTCCCAGCTCATGCGCGAGCTCCTGCCCGTCGCCGAGGCCGTCGGCCGCTCGCTGTAGCAGGCTGCTGAAAAAGGCCCATCTGCTGCGTTCACTCGGAGGGGGCCTCGACGGCCCCCTCCGAATCCTCCCCCTTTCGGGGCGCGGGCGAAGCCCGCGCTCGGAGCGGAACAGCCAAGCGTCGGCGGTAAGGTTCGGGCCGCTCTGAGCCACATGTCATCGCCGACCAGGCAGGAGTGTTCCACTTTCGAGGGCCGGCTTTGCCGGCGCAACGAATCCTGGGGGGAGGTCTCGGAAGGGGGGCGAAGCCCCCCTCCGAGGAACTTGGCGCCCTCGGCCGCACGCTCAACGTACAGGAAGTACGCCTCGCGTGCGGCCCTCGGGCGCCGCCTTGCATCTGGACCTTTTTGATCAGCCTGCGAGTTTTTCCGCATCCTGCTAGTCGTCGCGCCGAGGCACGGCGCCGCAGCTGCGGTCGGGGCGATGCCCCGAAGGCGGTGCTCACTGGGGTCCCGCCGATCCGGCGCGTCTCCAGGCGGAGTACGAGTGCTTCTTCCTGATTGCCGACTAGATGCTCTCCTGACAGGAGGACACCCCCGGTGAAGCCGGACTCGGCCTGCGGGGAAGCTGGATGGGAGGCCCCGCCGGCCAGCCATGGCATAATCAGAATTCGTGAGGCTCTCCCTGGCTGAAGATCCCACGCGTCGCGCGTTCGCCATTGCCATCGTCTGCTCGATCCTTGTCCACATCTTGCTGCTGGGCTGGCTCCTCTGGTTCAATACGTTGGGCCCGCCGCTGTACGCCAAGCGGGGGGAGCCGCTCTTCGTCGACATCGCTCCCGACAAGCCCGAGGAGAGGGCCCCACTCGGCAATCCCGCCCGCCCCCCGGCCCCTGCCGCGCCGGAGCCGCCGCCCAGAGCTGCCGAGCCTCCGACCCCCAGGCTGAAGATCGCCGCGGCGCCGCCTCCGTCCGCTCCCAAGGCCCTACCGCCACGGGCGGCCCCGGAACCACCCAAACAGGCCGCGAAGGCAGTCCGACCTGCGCCTGAGCCGCCGGCCCAGACGACGCCCACGCTTCCACCTCCGGCGCCTGAGCCCCCAGCTCCGACCCCAGAGCCTCAGGCCTCGAGGCAGCAGGCACCCCCGGCCACGCCTCGCGAGGTTGAGCCGCCGGAGACTGCAAAATCTCCAGAGGCTTCCCCGGGGTCAGCGCCTTCGGGTTCGGAGGGGTCTGGCGCTCAGACCGCGCTGGCCAAGCCGCCGTCGGAGCCGCCGCCGAGCATTTTCAGGTATCCCGGCGGAGGTGGCGGGCTCCGCGGCGGGCGCGGCGGTGCGGCCGGCGAGCCGATCCCGCTGGACACTCCCGACCCGAACTACCGCGAGTACATGGAGAAGGTGAAGCAGCGCATCTACTCGAAGTGGGGATACCCGTACGACGCCCAGACCCGAGGGCTGCAGGGGAAACTCGTGATCGAGTTTCACATCGCCAAGGACGGTCATCTCCAGTTCATTGAGCTGCGCACGTCCTCGGGCGAGGAGATCCTGGACAGCTTCGCGATGACGGCCGTGAAGCTGGCTCAGGTCTATCCCCCGCTCCCCGACGCCATGCGGCGGGACATGCTCCCCATCGTGGCCGTCTTCGTCTACACGCTGAGAGGCCCGCTCTCCGTCCTGCAATCCCTCCAGTAGTGGTTCATTGTCCAGGCTCCTGCCTCCGCTCGTGCTCGCGCTGCTCCTCGCCGCGGGCTGCGCCGCCGCGCCGCCTTGCCCCGAGCGCCCGCCGCTGCGGGCGCAGTTCCTGCTCGCCAACGACGTCTACCGGCTCGAGCCGGATCCCGAGGGACGGGGCGGTCTGGCGCGCGTGGCCACGCTCGTCCGCGCACTGAGACGGGAAGCGGATCACACGCTGTTCGTCCTGGCGGGGGACACGCTCTCGCCCTCTCTGCTGTCTTCGTTGCTCCGAGGCCGGCAGATGGTAGAGGCGTGGAATGCGCTCGGCCTGGACGCGGCCACTTTCGGAAACCACGAGTTCGACTGGGGCCCGACCGTGCTCCGTGAGCGGATGGCCGAGTCCCGCTTCGCCTGGGTCTCGAGCAATGTCCGGGACGGGCCGAGCTGGGGGCCGTTCGGCGGCGCTTTGCGCTCCCTGCGGCTCGACTGGAGCGGGGTTCGCGTCGGCGTGGTCGGCCTCACGATTCCTTCCACGGCGACGACCTCAAATCCCGGGCCGACCGTCAGCTTCGACCCTCCCCCGATCGCGGCACGAGCCGCCTTGGCCGAGATCGGAGAGACCGACCTCCGCGTCGCGGTCACGCATCTGCCGCTGCGCTTGGATCGCGAGCTGGCGCTGTCCGTCTCGCTCCACGTGATCCTGGGCGGGCACGACCATGACCCCATGATCACCGAGGAGGGCCGGACCTTGATCATCAAGGCGGGGGCCGACGTCGTGAACCTGGCGCAGGTCGAGTACGAGCTTGGCTGTCGCGCCCAGGTGCTCGGCCGGCGCCAGCGGCTGATCCCGGTCGACGCGGGCATCGCCCCGGCGCCCGACGTGGCGGCGCTCGTCGCGCGGTATGCCGGCGTGCTCGAGCGCGAGCTCGACCTGCGGGTGGGGCAGACGAGCGTCGCGCTCGACGCCCGCGAAACGGTGATCCGGCGTCAGGCAACCGCGCTGGGGCAATTCCTGGCCGACGTCATGAGGGAGCGCGTCGGCGCCGATCTGGCCTTGCTGAACAGCGGGGCCATCCGCGGCAATCGGGTGGTGCCTCCGGGGCCGCTGATGCGACGGGACCTCCATGCGCTCTTGCCCTTCGGCAATACCATCGCGCTCGTCGAGCTTCCTGGCTCAGCGCTCCAGGCGGCGCTGGAGCATTCGGTGGCCGCGCTCCCGCGGCCGGCCGGGCACTACCTGCAGATGGCGGGGCTTTCCTGCACGGTCGATCCGGCACAGCCGGTGGGCCGCCGGGTCAGCTCGTTCCTGGTAGGAGGGCAGCCCTTGGATCCCCGGCGCCCGTACCGGGTCGCCCTGCCCGATTACCTGGCGCACGGCAAGGACGGTTACCTCATGCTGGCCCAGGGGCGGGTACTCCTCGCACCCGAAGACGGGCCCGAGCTTCTCCAGAGCGTGCTGGAGATGTTTGCTCAGGGGCGTTCCCCTTGACACCGCTGTCGCGTATCCGGTAGTCTATGCAATGTTTTTCGGACGTAGGCTCGTAGCTCAGTGGGAGAGCGCTACCTTGACACGGTAGAGGCCGGCGGTTCGAAACCGCCCGAGCCTACCACCCATCCCGATACCCGGGAGGTGCCCATCGCCAGCCGGTTGCGCGCGACCGAGTGAGGACGTGCCGAGCATCACCGGGGGAGGCCCGAGTGATGCTTTTTTGTCTTTGAGCGTAGACGAAGGACTGCGATAGGGGACTGATGGCGGAGCTGGAAGAGGAGCGACATCTCACGCTCACCGGGGAATTCGACTGCGTCCCCGAGCCCCTGCCCATCCTCCGTCACTCGACTTCGCACGTCATGGCGCAGGCGGTGAAGCGCGTCTTCCCCGAGGTCAAACTGGCCATCGGGCCCGCCATCGAGGACGGCTTCTACTACGACTTCTTGAAACCCACGCCGTTCACTCCCGAGGACCTCCAGCGCGTCGAGTCGGTTATGCGGGAAATCGTCGAGGCCGATTACCCGTTCGTCCGTGAGGAGATGCCGCGCGAGGTCGCGATCAAGTTCTTCATGGAGCGAGATGAGCCGTTCAAGGTGGAAATCCTGAGGACGCTTGAGGCCCCGACGGTCTCGCTCTACCGCCAGGGCGATTTCGTCGACCTCTGCCGTGGGCCGCATGTGCCCTCGACCGGCCAGATCAGGGCCTTCAAGCTCCTCTCGTCATCCGGCGCCTACTGGCGCGGCGACGAGAAGAACGCGATGCTCCAGCGGATCTACGGCACCGCCTGGCTCACCCGGGAGGATCTCGAGAAGTACCTCTGGCGCCTGGAGGAAGCCAAGAAGCGCGATCACCGGAAGCTCGGGCGGGAGCTGGATCTCTTCGACTTCTTCGACGTCGCTCCGGGGGCCCCCTTCTGGCTGCCCGGCGGCATGATCCTGGTGCGGGAGCTGGAGAAGTTCGCGCGCGAGTCCCTCGACGCCCGCGGCTACCAGGAGATCTCGACCCCCATGCTGGTCAACAAGAAGCTCTGGGAGGAGTCGGGACACTGGGATCTGTACGGTGACAACATGTTCAAGGTCGAGGTGGAGGACGAGGTCTTCAGCCTCAAGCCCATGAACTGCCCGCCCTCCACTTACGTCTACCGCCGGGCTCTCCGCTCCTACCGCGACCTGCCGCTGCGCTACTCGGAGATGGGGCGCTGCCACCGCAACGAGCGATCCGGAACGCTCACGGGGCTGATCCGCGTCAGGCAGTTCACCCAGGACGACGCGCACATCTACCTGCGTCCCGATCAGCTCCAGGACGAGATCACGGCACTCCTCAGGCTGGTGGGCGAGTGGTACAAGACCTTCAACCTGGCGCCCTCGTTCAAGCTCTCGACGCGGCCCGAGAAGAAGCTGGGCACCGAGGAGCAGTGGGACGCCGCCGAGCAGGCGCTGCACAAGGCGCTCCGAGCCAACGGGCTCGCCTACCAGCTCAATCCCGGCGACGGCGCCTTCTACGGCCCCAAGATCGATATCGACGTCCACGACGTGCTGGCACGCCCATGGCAGCTGGCCACCATCCAGGCGGACTTGACCATGCTGCCCGAGCGCTTCCAGCTGGAGTACATCGACAGCGACGGGCAGCCCAAGCGCCCGGTGGTGATCCACCGCGCCATCTTCGGCTCGTACGAGCGCTTCATCGCCATCCTGACCGAGCACTTCGCGGGTGCGTTCCCGACGTGGCTCGCGCCCGTTCAAGCCCGGATACTGCCCATCAGCCTAAAGCACGCGGAGTACGCGCGCGGTGTCCTCGCTCGGTTCCGGGAGGCGCGGGTCCGGGTCGAGCTGGACGACCGGAACGAGAAGCTCGGGTATCGCATCCGCGAGGCCCAGCTCCAGAAGGTTCCCTACATGCTGGTTGTCGGAGAGCGCGAAGCCCAGAACGGCACGACGAGCCTGCGCCGGCGCACGGGCGAGGACTTGGGCGCGGTGCCCGTGGACCGTGTCCTCACCGAAATCCTGGCCGAGATCGGAAGTCGTTCCGCCACCCTGACCGTGGGTCGCTCGGCCTGAGCGCAACCCGCACTTAAGGAGCCACGGCTATAGCGGCGAAGGACATTCGCATCAACGAGGGGATTCGCGTGCGGGAAGTCCGGGTGGTGAGCGCCGAGGGCGAGCAGCTGGGGATACTCCCCATCGCCCAGGCGCTCGAGCTGGCGCGGCAGCGGGACATGGACCTGGTGGAGGTGGCGGGCGAGGCCGTGCCGCCGGTCTGCCGGATCATGGATTTCGGCAAGTACAAGTACCTCCAAGCCCGCCGGCAGAAGGATGCGCGGAAGAAGCAGACGGTCATCCAGGTGAAGGAGGTCAAGCTGGGGCCCAAGACCGACACCCACGACTTCGACTTCAAGGCCAAGCACGTGCGGCGCTTCATCGAGGAGGGCAACAAGGCCAAGGTCACGGTGCGCTTCAAGGGGCGGGAGATGGCCCACACGGACCTGGGCTGGAAGATGCTGAATCGGATGGTGGACATCATGTCCGACGTCGCCGTGATCGAGAACCACCCGCGCATGGAAGGCCGCATGCTGAGCATGATCCTCTCGCCCAAGCCGCGCTAGGAGCAAGAAAGGACACAACATGCCCAAGATGAAGACCAAGCGTGCCGCGGCCAAGCGCCTCAAGCGGACGGCGTCCGGCAAGCTCAAGCGGCACAGCGGGTGGAAACGTCACCTGCTGGAGTCGAAGCCTCCAAAGCGCAAGCGACGGCTCCGGAAGGCGACGCTGATCGTCCCGGCGGACCAGCCGCGGCTCGACGTCCTGGTCCCCTATCTCTAGTTCGGCACAACTCAAGGAGACCGTCACATGCCACGGGCCAAGGGCGGGTCCAAGACCCGCCAGCGCAGGAAGAAGATCCTCAAGCAGGCGAAGGGCTACTTCGGGGGCCGGCGCAAGCTCTACCGCACGGCGGCGGAGACCGTGCTGCGCGCCGGTGCCTTCGCTTACACTGGGCGCAAGCAGAAGAAGCGGCGCGCGCGCGCGCTCTGGATCATCCGCGTCAATGCCGCGTGCCGCCCGCTCGGGCTCTCGTACTCGACGTTCATGAACGGGCTCAAGAAGGCCGGTATCGCTCTCGACCGCAAGATCCTGGCCGAGCTCGCCGTCTCCGATCCCAGCGCCTTCGCGAGGCTGGCGGAGACGGCGCGAGCCCAGCGCGCCTAGCCGCGTTCGAGCGAGCGAGCTCAGAACCCGTCCGAGAAATCCCTCATGCGACGTGATCGATGTTCGAGCGCCGGCTTTGCCGGCGCAACCGATTCTTGGGGGGAGGTTCGGAAGGGGGGCGGAGCCTCCCTCCGAGTTGCCTAAGCGTGGCCGGGGACCCGCGGGTCCAGGCAATCCTCGACCGGGCCCTGGCGGAGATCGCCGGGGCCCGCTCCACGACCGACCTCGAGCAGGTCCGCGTCCGCGTGCTCGGGCGTACCGGCGAGCTGACGGGACTCCTGCGCTCGCTCGGGGTACTCCCGGCCGCCGAGCGCCCCCGTGTCGGCCAGCAGGCGAACCAGGCCAAGGTCGAGATCGAGGCCCTCATCGCGGAGAAGCTCGCCGCGCTCACGCGAGCCGAGCGTGAGCAGGCACTGGCCGCGGCGCGGCTGGACCCGACCCTCCCCGGCCGCCGCGTCCCCCCGGGTCCCGTCCACCCGATCACACGCGTCCAGGACGAGATCATCGAGATCTTCGAGGGGCTGGGCTTCTCGGTGGCCGAAGGGCCGGAGGTCGAGACCGACTACTACAACTTCTCCGCGCTCAACTTCCCTGACGACCACCCGGCGCGCGACATGCAGGATACCTTCCACCTGTCGCCCGACACGCTGCTCAGGACCCACACCTCGCCGGTGCAGATCAGGACCATGAAGGCCCAACGGCCCCCGGTGCGCTTCATCTTTCCGGGCAAGGTGTACCGACGCGACGCCGACATCACGCATTCGCCCATGTTCCACCAGGTCGAGGGGCTCGCCGTGGACCGGCAGGTGACCATGGCCGACCTCAAGGCGACGCTCGAGCTGTTCGCGCAGCAGATGTTCGG
>WNGA01001094.1_pt1 | contig 43691 bp, 47 predicted proteins | sample 5400061 | NCBI WGS metagenome assembly WNGA01 (sample SAMN13153366, study PRJNA577476) | soil metagenome | isolation source: 100 cm soil or saprolite under grassland replicate 2 | place: USA:California | collected 2016-06-15 | reverse complement strand
CTTGATGAGGCTGCCGGACGGCTCGATCATGGCCATCGATGGTCACGTGCAGCCGACCGCTGCCGCCTAGAAGGGCCGTCAGCGCCCTCCACAGCCATCGTCCGGCCCTCCCGGCAGCGACACAGGTGCGCGTAGGGCCTGCTCGATCTCGGCCGCGTTGATCAGCATCACGCAGCCCGCCACACGATGGCGGTGCGGCCCGGCAGCTCATCCCAGCGCCCGCGCTCGGACTTCCGCACGTCCACAACCTCGATCAGGCCGCGTGCCACGGGTCGCCGGGCGTCGGTATCGGCGGTAGCCCAGGTCTCCGGCGACACGATCTCGCCCAGGCTGGCCACGGCCTGCTCTGCTTCGGCCTGGCGCGACCAGGCAGCCTCCACGCCCTCGCGGGCGGTGGTCAGCATGCTGGCGTAGGTCTCATGGCCCATGGCCGCGACCGTGGTAGGCGGGTAGGCCAGCAGGGCCTCCAGTTCGGCCTCCGCAGCTACGCGCTGGTCGGCCAGGATCTCCGCGCGGCGCAGGAGCGGCGTGTGGTCATCAGCCTGCAGGCGGCGCAGGATCTCCTCCTCGACCAGTGCGTCCAGCTTGGCCACCGTTACCGATGCGGTGGCTTCGCATTTCACACCGGCACGGTCGCCACCTCGGCAGGCGTAGGAGCAGTAGCGGCTGTCGCGCTTACCAGCGCCCACGACCGACATCCGGCCACCGCAGCCGTGGCAGCGCACCAGCCCGACCAGGAAGCCCTGCCCGGCGATGCTGCCGTTGTGTACCGGGGCCTTGCCCACGATCTGCGCCCGCTGCCAGAGGGCCTCATCGACCAGGGCTTCGTGCGGCGGCTGATCGCCGTCCCACGTGAACTCGCCCGACCGCAGCTCGCCCAGGTAAGTGCGCGACCGCAGTAGGCCAGTGACCCGGCGGGGGTGCTCCGGGCACGTGGGCCGCGTTCCGCCGTGCAGCTTTGAGCGAGAAAGTCGACGGCCGGTCATGTGCTCGATCTCGTCCTGGATCGCCTGGTAGCTAGCACCAGCGGCCCGCATCTCGAAGGCGCGGCGCACGGCCGGTGCTTCGACCGGGTGCGGCACGAATGGGCCGGTGAGCACAGGCTCGCCGTTCGGGCGCACGATGGTGTTCCCGTCATCGTCCACCTTGTGGACGCGGGTGTAGCCGAACGGGATCCGCTGCGGCGGGCGGCCATCGGCCAGCGCCCGCTGGCGGCGTCCGTTGTTGTTGGCCCGGCTGCGCAGCCACTGCTGACGCGCGAGCATCACGAACATCGTCCAGCCCATCTCACCCATGGGCGTGCTGGAGTCTGCGCCCTCATGCTCAGACAGCAGCCGTGCGCCCGTCTTCTCCAGGGCCTCCATCAGCCGCAGCGTCTCGCCCGGCCTCTCGCGTGTAAAGCGGTCGCAGTAGGCGACGATGATGCCGCCTGCCTCGCCGCGCCTGCACGCTTCGACGGCAGCGCCCAGGCCACGATCCTCGGCGGCCTTCGCGCCGGACACACCAGCGTCCACGATCAACGGCTCGATCAGCGTGAGATGCTTCTGCGTGCCCAGCGCGCGGATGCGCTGCTCCTGGTCGTCCTTCGAGCCGTAGCCCTCGTGTGCCACGCCTTCCTCGTCTACGCGGTCGCGCTCATTCGACACGCGCACGTAGCCGAAGAAGGGAAGGCCAGCCTTCTTCTGTGTCGGGGACACCGGTAAGTTCGCGAATCGCAACGAGACGAAGCACCTGCCGTACGGCGAGGGGACGCTTCGCGCGGAACCCCTGCGCGACGCGCTCGCGCGCTTCGACCGACCGGCGACGGTGATCAGCGAGTCGCCGAACGAGGAGAGCCACCAGGCAGTCAAGTCGATCCTGGTGGGGTCGGCCGTCCGCTAGGTCCCGTCGGGCCCGAGCCCTCGGGCCCGACGGTCGCGTTGGCCAGGTCGCTGGTCACGAGCAGCCTGTGGCTACGCTTCCGACGGGATGACCCGGACCCGCACGTTGGCGCTTCTCTTGCTCGCCGCGATCGGCTTCGGCGCGCTCGTGGCCGCCGTCAAAGGGCAGGACGTCGGCGTGCGCAACGCGCTCGGGAACACGAGCGCGCCTTGGATCGTCGTGCCATTCCTCGCGGGCGCCTTGCAGCCGCGCGCGTGGCAGGCGGCGGTTATCGGAGTCGCGGCGACGCTCGCCGCGTTCTTCGGCTTCTATCTCGCGGAGGCGGCCGTTCTCGATCTCGGGCCGCATCCCTGGTACGTCGACCTGAAGCTCACGCTTGGATCAGGTCACGTCTACGAGATCTGGGGAGCGCCCATCGGGCTCGTCTATGGGATGCTCGGATGGCTCTGGGCGTCGCACCGGTCCGTCGCGGCGGCGACCGCCGTTGGGCTGGCCTTTGTGACCGAGCCGCTCATCGTCTTCGGTCTGCAGCGCGGCGGGATCTGGGGCGGCGGAGGCCTGCTCGACTACCCCTGGCTGTGGGCGACGGAGATCGCTATCGGACTCGGCGGGATCGCGTGCGCGCTCGTCTGGGCTCGCGGATGGGCGACTCGGACGGGCTAGGAAACCCGCTTAGCCGACGATCCGAAACGGGTTTCCGCGCTCGCTGAGAGCAACCGTGCGCTCCGCGCCGCGGTTCCGCCATTCGCCGCCGAGCTTCTCGTCCAGCTTGGCCTCGAGCTCTCCGCTGGCCGCGAGCTCCTGAACGATGTCCGCGCCGCCGATCAGCTCACCGCCCACGAACACCTGTGGAATCGTCGGCCAGCTCGAGAGTGCCGAGAGCTCCTGGCGAATCGCCGGATCCGGGAGCACGTCCACCGCCGCGAACGACGCGCCAACCGCACGCAGCGCCTGCATCGCCCGCTCCGAGTTGCCGCAGTAGGCCTGCTCGTGCGTGCCCTTGACGAACGCGACGACCGGCTCGCGCTCGATCGTCTCCCTGATCTGCTCTCTCAGCTCGCTCATGTCTCTCCTCGGGTTGTGATTCGCAGCTCGTGGATCGTCCCGTCCGCCATTGGGCCTTCCAGAGCGGCGTAGACGAGCCGATGCTGTTCTATCAGCGACAGCCCGTTGAACCGCGGGCTCACGACGGTGACCTGGAAATGGTCTCCGCCGCCGGTACGGTCGAGCACGGCGAGCTCCCGCGCGTCGGGGAAGGCCTGCCGCAGCAAGTTCTCGATCGGGGCGGTCACCGCCTCCGACGATAGCGCCTCAGTGGATGTGCAGGTTGACGCCGAGCAGGACGAGCGGCCACAGGATCACGGCTAGGACGGCCGAGAGGACGCGCTTGGCCGTGTCGAAGTTCTTGAAGTAGTCGTGCGTCGACGCGACGATGATGCCGATGACGAGATAGACGAAGCCGAGGAGCGAATTGACACGCATCCCAGTACTTCTTCCCGAACTCTGGAAGAAAAAACCGAATGCGCGTCAGTGCTTCTTGTGCCGTTTCGCAGGCGCCTTGTGCTTCTTCTGGTGCTGCTTCGGAGTCTTCGTCGTCTCCGTGGAGAGCGAGCCGGGCGCGTGCGAGGGCACGTTGGGCGGTTCCCAGGATCCCATCGCGTTCCCGGCCCACAACACGGCCGCGCCGAAAAGGGTGGCGAGAAGGCTGACGTAGACGAGCACGCGCAGCATCTCTTCTTCGGTCGGCACCAAAAGGGCCTCACGAGTCCCTCGGAAGAGGGAGCTAGCCCAAGTCTGCGTACGGTAGCTTTGGTCAATGGCGCAGACACTCTTCGACCGCATCTGGGAGAGCCACGTCGTCGCGGAGCCGCCCGGAGAGCCGGCCCTGCTCTACGTCGATCTCCACCTCATCCACGAGGTGACCTCGCCGCAGGCGTTCGACGGCCTGCGTCTCGCCGGTCGGACCGTGCGCCGCCCGGATCTCTCCCTCGCCACGATGGACCACAACGTGCCGACCGAGGGCGGGCCGGTCAGCGATCCGCTTGCGCGCGCCCAGCTCGAGGCCCTGACGGCGAACTGCGCGGAATTCGGAGTTCCTCTCTACGCAACCGGCAGCGGACGCGAGGGCATCGTGCACGTGATCGGCCCGGAGCTCGGCCTGACGCAGCCCGGCATGACAGTCGTCTGCGGGGACAGCCACACGTCCACGCACGGGGCGTTCGGCACGCTGGCCATCGGGATCGGCACGTCGGAGGTCGAGCACGTGCTGGCGACCCAGACCCTCCCCCAGCGCAAGCCGAATTCGATGCGCCTCAGCTTCGAGGGCGAGCTCCCTTTCGGCGTGACGGCGAAGGACGTCATCCTCGGAGCAATCGGCAGGATCGGCGTCTCGGGCGGCGTCGGCCACGTGGTCGAATACGCCGGGGAGGTGATTCGCGGCCTCTCGATGGAGAGCCGGATGACGGTCTGCAACATGTCCATCGAGGCCGGCGCGCGCGCCGGGATGATCGCTCCGGACGACACCACGTTCGCCTACCTCGAAGGGCGGCCGGCGGCTCCGACAGGCGCGGATTGGGAGCGCGCTCTCGATCGCTGGCGCGGCCTCGTCTCCGACGAGGACGCCACCTACGACCGCGACGTCGAGATCGACGTCCGCGAGCTTGCTCCCCAGGTCACCTGGGGAACGAATCCCGGCATGGTCACGTCGATCGAGGGGGCCGTCCCGGATCCCGCCGATTACGCCGACCAGGACGAGCGTGAGTCGGTGGAGCGTGCGCTCGCGTACATGGCCCTCGAGCCGGGTACGGCGATCAAGGACATTCGTCTCAACCGCATCTTCATCGGCTCCTGCACCAACGCGCGCATCGAGGATCTGAGGACGGCTGCTGCGGTAGTCGCCGGGAAGCGTGTCCACCCGGACGTCCGCGCGATGGTGGTGCCGGGGTCGGCGACCGTGAAGGCCCAGGCCGAAGCCGAAGGGCTCGACCGCACGTTCGAAGCGGCGGGCTTCGAGTGGCGCCGCGCCGGTTGCTCGATGTGCCTCGGCATGAACCCGGACATTCTCGCGCCGGGCGAGCGCTGCGCCTCGACGTCGAACCGCAACTTCGAGGGCCGACAGGGCCGGGGCGGGCGCACGCACCTCGTCAGCCCGGCGATGGCCGCCGCCGCTGCGCTCGAGGGCCATTTCGTCGACATCCGCGAATACGCTCTGGAGCCCGTCGCGTGAGGCCGTTCCGCAGCGTGACGGGGCGCGCAGCCGTGCTCGACCGGGCGGACGTGGACACCGATCAGATCGTCCCGAAGCAGTTCCTGAAGCGGATCGAGCGCACCGGGTTCGGCGAGTTCCTCTTCTACGACTGGGCGAAGGAGCCCGATTTCGAGCTCAATCACCCGGAGGCCGAGGGGGCCAAGATCCTCCTCACGGGCCGCAACTTCGGTTGCGGCTCCTCCCGCGAGCATGCGCCCTGGGCGCTCCAGGACTGGGGCTTCGAGGCGATCGTCGCGCCGTCCTTCGGCGACATCTTCCGGACGAACTGCGTGAAGATCGGGCTCGTCCCGATCGTGTTGTCGCAGGAGCAGGTGAAGGAGCTCATGCGGGATCCCGGCGAGCTCACCGTCGACCTCGAGGCGCAGACGGTCGGGCCTTACTCCTTCGAGTTCGACCCGTTCGAGCGCCGTTGCCTCCTCGAAGGTCTCGACGACGTCGCGCGGGCGCTCCAGCACGAAGACGAGATTGCGGCTTTCGAAGCGGCGCACCCGCCGCGCTTCGCTACGACAACGCTCTGAGCACGGCGTCGCCGAACTCCGCGGTCGTCGCGGTGCCGCCCAGGTCGGGCGTGGGAGCCTGCGCAAGCGCGACTTCGACGGCCGCCGCCAGAGCCCGCGCTTCCTCGGGACGGCCGAGACCGTGCTCCAGCATCAGGGCGGTGGAGCGCAGCATGGCGGCCGGGTTCGCAATCCCGAGGCCCGCGATGTCCGGCGCCGAGCCGTGCACGGGCTCGAAGATCCCCGGTCCACCGTCCGAGAGGGACGCGGAGGGCGCGAGCCCGAGGCCACCGGTCACGGCAGCGGCGAGATCGCTAAGGATGTCCCCGAACATGTTCTCCGTGACCAGCACGTCGAACCGGTCAGGCGCTGAAGCGAGCTGCATCGCGGCGTTGTCGACCAGCATGTGCTCGACCTCGACGTCGTCGTAGCCCGCAGCGACCTCGTTCACTACCCGGCGCCAGAGGCGCGACGTCTCGAGGACGTTCGCCTTGTCGACCGAGGTGAGCTTCCCGTTCCGGGTGCGCGCCAGCTCGAACGCGCGGCGGGCGATCCGCTCGACCTGGCTGGGGTGGTACTCGCAGGTGTCGAAGGCGGTCCCGTCTTCCCGAACGCCGCTCGCCCCGAAGTAGAGGCCGCCGACGAGCTCCCGCACGATGAGGACGTCGACCGAGTCGCTACTCGCCGGCCGCAGGTTGGCGTAGACGTCGAGCTCCGCGCGCAGGCGGAGCATTCCCTGCTCCGGCCGCACGTCAGCCGCGTCGAACTCCGGATCTCCGATCGGCGCCTTGAGGACAGCCTCCGCCGTGCGGCAGGCTGCGAGCGTCTCCTTTGGCAGCGGATCGCCCGTATCGCGGATCGCCTTCGCGCCGAAGGGACGCTCCTCCAGCTCCAGCTCGGGGGCCAGCACCGCAAGTGCCCGCCGCGCCTCGTGCATCACCTCCGGGCCGATGCCGTCTCCCGGGAGGCAAACGACGGTCACGTGAGCACGCCGAGCCGCTCCAGGAGAACGTCTGCGTCGGCTTCGACGTCCACGGGGTCGAACAAGCCGCCGACGGGGCCGGGTGTCTTCAATCCGTCCCCGGTGACGACCAGGACGACTCGGTCTTCGGGGCCGAGCTCACCCCGCTCGACGGCCTCTCGAAGCGCTCCGAGCGTCACTCCGGCTGCTGTCTCGCCGAAGACGCCGGAATGATCGGCGAGGAGGGCCATGTTCGACCCGACGTCGTCCTCCGCCACCGCGTAGATCGCGCCTTCGGTGTTGCGTGCCGTGGCGACGGCCTTGTCCCCGTCGGCCGGGTTCCCGATGGCCAGCGAGCGGGCGACCGTATGCGGGCGTATCGGTGTGACGCGGGCGTCTGCGGCGAACGCGGCGGCGACAGGCGAACAGCCCTCCGCCTGGCCCCCGAAGAGGCGTGGGGTCGCGGCGTCGATCAGCCCGACCTGGCGGAGTTGCTCGAATCCGTCGGCGATCTTCGAGTAGAGAGAGCCCGAGGCGATCGGGGCCACGACGGCGTCAGGTGCGTCCCAGCCGAGCTGCTCGGCGATCTCGAACGCGACGGTCTTCGAGCCCTCCGCGTAATACGAGCGCAGGCCCACGTTGACGAACGCCCAGGGGAGCTCGAAGGACAGCTCGACCGTCAGCCGGCTGCAATCGTCGTAGGTCCCGCGAACGGCGTAGATGGTGGCGCCGAAGACCGCGGTGGCGACGAGCTTCTCCGGCTCGAGGTCGGCCGGGCAGAAGACCGCTGCCTCCATCCCCTCGGCCGCCGCGCGCGCGGCGACGGCGTTGGCCAGGTTCCCGGTAGAGGAGCACGCCAGCGTCTCGAGGCCGAGCGCGCGAGCCTTCTGTGCGGCCACGGCGACGACGCGGTCCTTGAAGGAATGAGTCGGATTGGCGGTGTCCAGCTTGAGCCAGAGCTCTCGGACGCCGACCTCCTCCGCCAGGCGTCGGGCAGGGAAGAGCGGTGTCAGGCCGGGCGCCAGGCGCGCCTCGTCCGGCGCCTCGACCGGAAGGAGCGGCGCGTACCGCCAGATCGAAGCAGGGCCGGCTGCAATAGTCTCGCGACTGACGCTACGGGCGAGAGCCTCCCAGTCGTAGACGGGGTCGAGGGGGCCGAAGCAGGTGGTGCACGTGCCGATGTCTTCGAGCGCGTACTCGGTCGCGCAGCTACGGCAACGGAGGGATTCGGCGGGCACTGTGGTCTCCTTTCTCGCTGACATCCTCCCGAGCCCGGAGACTCGGACGGGTTTGGCACCTTGCTCCGTCGGAGTAGGTTGCCGAGGCTTCACAGGGCCGTTCCCTCAGCCTCTCTTGATGCGAGCGGGGCCGCTGCCCGTCGCTCATTTCTCAGTATATGAGTCGGGTGCGGGCCCGGTCACTGCGCCCTCCGAGGCAGACGAGACCAGCGCCGCATACTTGGCGAAGACACCCGTGGCGTAGCGAGGCGGAGGCGGACTCCAGCGCTCGAGCCGAGCCGCGAGCTCGTCGTCGGAAAGCTCGACGGACAACGTCCTGGCCTCCACATCGATGACGACGATGTCGCCGTCCTGGAGAGCGGCGAGCGGGCCGCCCCGCGCCGCCTCAGGCGAAACATGGCCGGCCATGAGCCCGTGGGTCGCCCCCGAGAAGCGCCCGTCTGTGACGAGGGCGATCTCCTCGCCGAGCCCTTCCCCGACGATCGCGCCCGTCACGTGGAGCATCTCGCGCATCCCGGGGCCCCCCGCCGGGCCTTCGTAGCGAATGACCACGACGTCTCCCGGGACGATTCGCCTCTCGTTGACCGCGGCGAAGCAGGCCTCTTCAGAGTCGAACACACGCGCCGGCCCTCGGTGGTGGAGACGCTCGTGGCCGGCGAGCTTGACGACGCACCCTGCGGGCGCCAGGTTCCCCCGCAGGACGGCGAGCCCGCCGATGGGCTTAATCGGAGTCTCGATCGGAACGACGACCTCCTGCCCAGGCCGCTCTGCGACCGCGGCCGCGATCTCACCCAGCGAGCGGCCGTCCACGTTCGGCGACCCCGCGTGGACGAGCTCCCGCTTGAGGAGCTCGCGCGCCACGAGGGCGACGCCGCCGGCCTCGTACATGTCGGTGGCGACGAAGCGCCCGCCCGGCTTCAGGCTCGCGACGATCGGCGTTCGCGCCGCGATGTCGTCGAGGTCGTCCAGTTCGAGCGGGACGCCGAGCTCGCGCGCGATGGCGAGAAGATGGAGTACGCCGTTCGTGGAGCCGCCCGTGGCGACGATCGCCGCCGCGGCGTTCTCGAGCGCGTCCCGCGTGATGATCTGGGAGGGACGAACGTCCCGGCGGATGAGATCCATGGCGAGCCTCCCGGCCTCTTCTGCAGCCTCGTTTTTCGTCGGATGAAGCGCGGGGATTCCGTTCAGGCCTGCGGGGCTGATCCCGAGGAAGTCGAGCGCGGTCGACATCGTGTTGGCGGTGAACTGCCCGCCGCACGCTCCCGCGCCCGGACAGGCAACGCCTTCGAGCTCGAGCAGGTCTGCATCGCTCATCCTCCCGACCGCGTGTGCGCCCACCGCCTCGAAGACGTCCTGGATGGTGACGTCGCGCCCGCGGAAGCGGCCGGGCGCGATCGAGCCGTTGTAGAGCACGAGCCCGGGCACGTCGAGGCGCGCAAGCGCCATCACGGCCGCGGGAATCGTCTTGTCGCAGCCGACGAGGCAGACGAGGCCGTCGAACAGGTGCCCGCGAGCGACGAGCTCGATCGAGTCGGCGATCACCTCGCGCGAGACGAGCGAGGCGCGCATTCCCTCCGTACCCATGGAAACGCCGTCGGAGACGGAGATCGTGTTGAACTCGATCGGCGTCCCGCGGGCCGCCCTAACGCCGCGCTTGACGTGCTGGGCCAGCTCGCGCTGGTTCAGGTTGCACGGCATCGTCTCGATCCACGTCGTGGCGACGCCGATCAGCGGGCGCGCAAGATCCTCGTCGCTGAAGCCGACTCCCTTCAACATCGCGCGCGCGGGCGCGCGCTCGGGGCCGTCGGTGAGGGCGGCGCTTCGGCGCTTGTCGGGATCGCTCATATCGCGCTTGCTCCTTCCGCGGACACGGCGAAGCGAAGGACGCTCGCCTCGGTGAACTTACTCGCCAGCTCCGCCTCGGAGGCCGCGGCGGACTCCTCTCGCACCCATACGATCACGGTCGGCCCGGATCCTGACAGGGTGGCGCCGAGGGCACCCTCGGGAAGCTCCGCGCGGACGGCTTCGAGGAGCGGCGCCTTGGCGGAGCGATAGGGCTCGTGCAGACGGTCGTGGATGGCCGCGGCGAAGAGCTGGGAAGACCCTTGCGCCAGCGCGGCGCCGAGGAGCGCGGCGCGGCCGGCCGTGAAGGCTGCGTCGGCGTGCGGGACCGAGTTGGGAAGCGAGTTGCGGGCAGCCGCGGTCGAGACGGTCGTCTCCGGGACGATTGCAATCGGCACCGCTGGAAGCCGGTCGGCGACGCGCACGATCCGGTTCTCCCAGGTCAGGCAGACACCGCCCGCGAGCGCCGCCGCGAGATTGTCCGCGTGTCCTTCGAGCTCGACTCCCTCCGCAAGAAGCTCCTCCGGATCCGGGTGCTTGCCGGCCGCCAGCGCTCCGGCCACCAGGCCGAGTGCGATCACCGCGGCGCTCGAGCCCAGTCCGCGCTCGCGCGGAATGCGGTCCGTAAAGCGAAAGCGCTTGCCCGCGGTCGGAGCGAGCCGCGCGAAAGCCTGCACGCCGAGGTGCGACTCGTCCGCCTCGCCGTTCCCGTCCTCGACTTCGAGCTCGTTCCAAAGGTCGAGCGCCGCGGCCGCGCAGTCGAAGCCCGGCCCGATGTTGGCGGTCGTCGCCGGAGCCCGAGCGTGGATCGTCATGCGACGGCGTCCGGATCCTTGAGGCCGTGGCCCGTGATCACGCAGACGACGCGCGCGTCGCCGGGCGGATCGGCGAGGAGCGCCGCCAATCCCGCGGCCGACGAGGGCTCGCAGAAGAGCCCCTCCTCCCGCGCGAGCAGCTCCCAGGCTTCGAGGATCGCGGCGTCGTCCACGGGCACGACCGAGCCTCCCGACTCCTCCACGGCCCGCTGCGCCGCCTCCGCGTGGGCAGGCTCAGAGATCCGGATGGCGGACGCAACCGTGCCAGGACGGTTGGCCGCCTCGCCGGCGACCAGGCGCGGCATTCCCGCTCCCTCTTCGCCGAAGCCGAGCGCGTAGGCGCAGAGGTTCCCGCCGCCCCCGTACGGGAGCGCGAGCACTTCGGGCGGCGCTCCCAGCTCCTCGACGATCTCGAAGGCAGCGGTCTTCTGTCCCTGGAGCCGCAACGGGTTCAGCGAGTTCACGAGCACATGCGTCCCCCGCGCCTCGAGCTCCTGAGCCTCGGCGAGCGCCTCCTCGAAGCTGGAGCGCGTTTCCACCTTCGCCCCCACGGCGCGTGCCTGTGCGAGCTTTCCGCGAGCGACGGCGCCTTCCGGCTGCAGGATCACCGCATCCAGTCCGGCCCGCGCCGCGTAGGCGGCGGCCGAGGCGGCCGTGTTCCCCGTCGAGGCGCAGACGACGGCGCGCGCACCGTCCGCGAGCGCCTGCGTGACCGCCACGGTCATCCCGCGGTCCTTGAAGCTGCCCGTGGGGTTGGCGCCCTCCCACTTGAGGAAGAGCTCCGTGCCGAGCCGGGCGCCGATCCTGGGCGCTGATAGAAGCGGCGTCGAGCCTTCGCCGAGCGAGACGATGGCCGCACCCCTGGAGAGCGGAAGCCGGTCGGCGTAGCGTTCGGCGAGCGGCCTCAAGCCCATCCGAGGCCGGGGACTCCGCGATCGGAGATGACGGGAAGAGCCGTGGGCGCGGAGCGCGACTCCTCGAGCCCGCCGATCTCCTCCAGCGCTGCATCGACATCGCCCGCAGGCGCCTCGTGAGTGACGATGTGGAGCGTGGCCGAGCCGTTGTCCTGGTGCTGGACGAGCCGGCCGATCGACACCCCGTGCGTCGCGAGCCGCAGCGCGACGTGCGCTAGGACGCCCGCGCGATCCTCGACGTCGACCCGGACGTAGAACGGGGAGCGCAGCCGGCCCGGCTCGAGCCGGTCGAGCTCGCGCCAGCAAGCGTCGTTCTGGAGGAAGCCCGTGCCCGTCGTGCCGATGACGCTGACCATATCTGCGACGACAGCCGAGGCCGTCTCGATGCCGCCGGCGCCAGGCCCCTCGAGGGTGATCTCGCGGATCGCGTCCCCCTGGAGCATGACCGCGTTGAAGGCGCCTTCGACCGCCGCGAGAGGATGACGGCGGTCGACGAGAGCCGGATGGACGCGGACGTCGAGCTTCCCGCCGACCAGGCTGGCCGCCCCCACGAGCCGGACGGCCATGCCCATCTCGCGCGCAGCGGCGACGTGCAACGGGGTGATCGACTCGATGCCCTCGTACTCGACGTCGTCGAGCGTGACGCGCGAGCCGAAAGCGACGGTTGCGAGAATGGCCATCTTCGCCGCGGCGTCGGCGCCAGAGACGTCCTCGGTGGGATCCGCCTCCGCGAAGCCCTGGCGCTGCGCCTCCGCCAGCGCCTCCTCGTAGCTGGAGCCCTTCTCCATCTCGGTGAGGATGAAGTTCGTCGTCCCGTTGACGATCCCGAGGATCCGGTGGACGGTCGTGACGACCAGCGCCTCACGAAGCACCTTGATCACGGGGATGGCGGCGCAGACGCTCGCCTCGAAGCGGAGCTGGACGCCTGCCGCCGAAGCGGCGCCGAACAGTTCGGCTCCTCGACGCGCGATGAGCTGCTTGTTTGCCGACACGACCGGCTTGCCGGCGCCGAGCAGGGAGAGGACGTGGTCGCCGGTCGGCTCGATTCCGCCCATGACCTCCGCCACGACCGCGATCGACGGATCGTCGCGGATGTCCGCGATGTCCGTGGTGAGAACTCCCGGATCGGCGGGAAAGGCGCGTTCCTTGTCCGGATCCCGGACGAGGGCCCGGACAACGCGGAGGCGATGACCCGTCGCGCGCTCGATGTCGTCCGCGCTCTCGACGAGGAGGCGGCTGACCGCCGAGCCGACGGTCCCGTATCCCAAAAGGGCTACCGGGACGTCAACGGACGCCATGAGCTTCCGGCGCCTCCGTCTGCATGAGGGCGCGGAGCTCGCGGCCTACCTGCTCGAGCAGCTGATCGGCGGCGCTGCGGCGAAGCTCTTCCAGCCTCCCCTCGCCCGCGTCCATCTCGGCGATCCACTCGCGGGCGAAGGTGCCGTCCTGAATCTCGCCGAGCACATGGCGCATGCGCTCGCGGACGTGCGCGTCGATCACGACTGGGCCGCGGGTGTAGTCGCCGTACTCGGCCGTGTCCGAGATCGAGAAGCGCATGTGTGAGAGGCCGCCCTCCCACATGAGGTCCACGATCAGCTTCAGCTCGTGCAGGCACTCGTAGTAGGCGATCTCAGGCTGATAGCCGGCTTCGACGAGCGTCTCGAAGCCGGAGCGAACGAGCTCTGTCACGCCTCCGCACAGAACCGTCTGCTCGCCGAAGAGGTCAGTCTCGGTCTCCTCCGCGAAGGTGGTCTCGATCATCCCTGCCCGGCCGGCTCCCAGCGCGGCCCCGTAGGCGAGCGCCAGGTCGAAGGCGCGACCGCTCGCGTCCTGGGCCACGGCGACGAGCGCGGGCGTTCCAAGCCCCTGCTCGTAGAGCCGGCGGACGACGTGCCCGGGCCCCTTCGGCGCCACCATGATCACGTCGTGGCCGGGCTCGGGAGCGATCCGTCCGTAATGGACGTTGAACCCGTGAGCGAAAAGGACCGCGGCGCCCGCCTCCAGGTTCGGCGCGATCTCGTTGTCGAACACGCGTGGCTGCACCTGGTCCGGCAGCAGCATCGCGACGACCTGAGCCCCGCGCACGGCGGCCGGAATCGTGTTCACCGCCAGGCCCGCCTCCTCGGCGGTCCCCCAGGAGGAGCTCCCCGAGCGGAGGCCGACCTGAACCTCCACGCCGGAATCGCGCAGGTTGAGCGCGTGGGCGTGCCCCTGGCTGCCGTAGCCGACGACAGTGACTTTGCCGGAGAGAAGATCGGTCTTGCCTTCGCGGTGAACGGTGGCCATGAGGCGAAATCCTTTCGCTAGCTGAGAACGTGCTGGGTTCTGACGACGCGGCCGGCCGAGGCTCGACCGAGGCCGATACGGCCGGTGCGGGCAAGCTCCTTGACGCCGTGCGGGCGAACGAGCTCCTCGAACGAGGAGATCTCTTCCGGGTGGCCGACGACCTCGAAGACGATCGAGTCGGGGCCGAGGTCCGCCACCCTGGCGCGGAAGATCTCCCCGAGCGCCATCAGCTCGGCGCGACGGCTCGGCGGCGCATTCACCTTGACGAGGGCGAGCTCGCGCTCGACGGCCTCGCCGGCCTCGAGCGTGCTCACCCGCAAGACGTTGACGAGCTTGTGCATCTGCTTCTCCAGCTGCTCGAGGGCGTCGCGGGAGCAGTCGACCCTGAGGGTGATCCTGGAGACCTCGGGACGCTCCGTCGGACCGACCGCCAGGCTTTCGATGTTGTAGCCGCGCCGCGCGAAGAGATTCGAGACCCGGGCGAGTGCGCCGGGCCTGTTCTCGACGAGGAGCGAAACGGTGTGCATCAGGCCTCGACGGACTCTTCGAGGTCCGTGAACTCGATCACGTCTGTGGCCGCCGCGCCAGCAGGAATCATGGGGAAGCACTTCTCCTCGGGATCGCAGCGGGCATCCACGACGGCAGTTCGGCCGCAGTTCAGCGCTTCCTCGAGGACGCCCTCCAACTCGTCCTCGGTGGAGAGCGTGAAGCCTGCGCAGCCGTAGGCCTCTGCGAGCTGGGCGTAGTCGGGCACCTGGTGAGTGAGGTGAGTCTCGGCGAAGCGGCTGTCGTAGAACATCTCCTGCCACTGGCGCACCATTCCGAGCCAGCCGTTGTTGATGATGACGACGGTGATCGGCAGGCCTTCGAGCGCCGAGGTGGCGAGTTCTTGGCACGTCATCTGGAAGCAGCCGTCCCCGTCGACGCAGATGACCGTCGCGTCCGGACGAGCGGCCTTGGCTCCAATCGCGGCGGGAAGGCCGTAGCCCATCGTCCCGAGGCCGCCGGAGGTGATGAAGGTGCGCGGCTGGTCGCAGACGAGGTACTGCATCGCCCACATCTGGTGCTGGCCGACGCCGGTCGTCCAGATGACGTCGTCCCGTCCCGCCATCAGGTCGCGCAGAGTCTCGATGACGGCCTGCGGCTTGAGGACGTCGCCTTCGCGGTCGTAGCGAAGGGGATATGCCGCGCGCCACTCGTCGACCTGGCGGCGCCAGGCTACGGGTCCCATGTGCCCGGGCTCGACGAGACCCCGCAGCTCCTGGGCCAGCCGCTCGAGGGCTGGACGAAGAGGCCCGACCACCGGAATGTCTGCCCGGCGCAGCTTCCCAATCTCGGCGGGGTCGATGTCGAAGTGGATGACCTTGGCCCCGGGCGCGAAGGCGGTGAGCTTGCCGGTGACGCGATCGTCGAAGCGGCTCCCGACGGCGACGACCAGGTCGGCCTTGTTCAGGGCCCAGTTCGCCCACTTCGAGCCATGCATTCCGGGCGCGCCGAGCGCGAGCGGATGAGAGTCGGGGAAGGCCCCTTTCGCCATGAGGGTGGTCACCACTGGGATGCCGCCTGCCTCGGCGAGCTCGAGGAGCTCGGTGCAGGCGTTCGCGTTGATCGCGCCGCCGCCCACGTAGAGGATCGGCTTTTGCGCTCCCGCGATCGCCTTGGCGGCCTCCGCCACTTGAAACGGGTGCACGTTCCGAGGCGGCCGCCAGCCGGGCAGCTCGACCTCGTCCGGATAGTGGAAGTCGAACTCAGTCTCCTGAACGTCCTTGGCGATGTCGACGAGCACGGGGCCGGGACGACCGGTGCGCGCGACGTGGAACGCAGCCTTGATGACGTGGGGCAGCTCCCCGACGTTCTGTACGAGCCACGAGTGCTTGACGATCGGGAGCGTGATTCCGGTCGCATCCGTCTCCTGGAAAGCATCCGTGCCGATCAGCGTCGAGCGCACCTGGCCGGTGATGCAGACCAGTGGGGTTGAGTCCATCCACGCGTCCGCGATCGGAGTGACGAGGTTCGTCGCTCCCGGGCCTGACGTGGCGATCGCGACGCCGACCCGGCCCGAGGCGCGCGCGTAGCCCTCGGCCATGTGCCCGGCTCCCTGCTCGTGCCGGGCGAGCACGTGACGGACGGTCGATCCGCGCGCGAACGCGTCGTAGGTCGGCAGGATCGCTCCGCCGGGGATCCCGAAGGCGACTTCGACGCCCTCGGCTTCGAGAGAGCGAAGAATCGCATCGGAGCCGAGCATCCTCACGCTGCCACCCCTGCAAACTCCGTGTCGGTTCGCGCCCCGGGGAGAGCGGCCAGCAGGACGTTCATGAACTCGCGGGTCGTGGCCCCCACTCCCGCGCCCACCAGGTCCGGCGTGTGCACGTTTCCGAGCGTCTCTGCGACGGCGTTCTCGAGCGTCCGCGCGGCGCTCCGCTCGCCGAGCCCCTCGAGCATGAGGCCCGCGGCGAGGAGCATCCCGCTCGGGTTCGCAACGCCCTGGCCGGCGATTTCGAGCGCGGAGCCGTGCGTCGGCCCGAAGATCCCGGCCCCGTGAGCGGCGAGGCGCCCCGAAGCGACCATGCGCGTGCTCCCGTGCGCATAGGCGGCGGTATGCGAAAGAGCTTCCGCGAAGACCTGCTCGCTGACGATGACGTCGAAGGCGGCCGGCCTGCGGAAGAGGGTGCGAACGACCGATTCGAAGCTCACGTGCTCGACGATCACGCCCGGCGAGGCCTCGGCGGTTCGGTCGACGACGGTCCGCCAAGCCTTGCTCGCTCCGACCGAGGTGACGCGCGCCTGGCGGTTGCAGGCGAGAGCGAATGCGCGCTCGACGGCGAGCTCCTCCGAGTCGTCCGCGAGCGGGCTGACGACCGTCAGCCGGGTGCCGTTGAGGCGCACGCGCGTCATCCGCCACGTCAGGTCGAGCTCTGCCTTCACGCCCTCGAGCGCCGGCTCCGTCGTCGTGGCGACGAGGACCGCGTCCGCCCGCCGGCAGGCAGCGCGAGTCGAAGCCGGCAGCGCATGACCGAAGCGGCGAACGGCGTCCCCACCGAACGCGACGTGCTGCTCGTCGATCGCGAACCCGTGCATTCGGGACACGTCTGCCAGGGCGCGGCTCGCCTCGGCTATGACCTCGGGGCCGATTCCGTCTCCGGAGAGACAGGCGACCGTGTACCGCTTCTTCCTCATGCGAGCACCACCTCTTCGAACACATCCGAGAGCGTTACGTTCCTTCCTGAATCGGCAAGCTGCTTGAAGCGCCTGAATGCTTTTCCGAGCGCTTCGCCGTCGAGCTGGATCCCCGCCTCGGCGCAGGCGCGCGCGAACGCGTGCCGGCCAGAGTGCTTTCCGAGCGGCAGCGTCATCACGAGGCCGAGCTGAGCGGGATCCATGATCTGGTAGGTCTCGGCGTCCTTCAGCATCCCGTCCTGGTGGATCCCGGCCTCGTGGGCGAACGCGTTTGCGCCCACGATGGCCTTGTTCGGCTGCACCGCGTAGCCCGTCAGCTGCTGGACCAGGCGCGACGCCATGCCGATCTCGCGCGTGACCACGCCGGTCTTCAGCCCGAAGCTCGACTGGCGGACTTCGAGGGCCATGACGACCTCCTCCAGAGCCGCGTTTCCGGCCCGCTCCCCGATGCCGTTCACCGTGCACTCGGCTTGGGTCGCTCCCGCCTGCAAACCTGCAAGCGTGTTGGCGACGGCCAATCCGAGATCGTTGTGGCAGTGCACGGAGAGCGTCACGCTCCCGAGCTCCGGACAGAGCCGGCGTACCTCGAGGATGAACTCCGCGTACTCTGAGGGAAGGCAATAGCCGACGGTGTCGGGGAGGTTGATCGTCGTCGCGCCGGCGCGAACCGCTTCGCAGCAGACGCGGGCGACGAAGCGCGGGTCGGAGCGGGTCGCGTCCTCGCAGGAGAATTCGACCTGATCGACGTTGGCGCGGGCGTAGCCGACGGCCCAGCGGGCTTGCTCGACCACCTCCTCGGGCTCCATGCGCAGCTTCTTCTCCATGTGGACGGGGCTCGTCGCAAGGAAGATGTGGATGCGCGAGCGCCGGGCGCCGGCGAGAGCCTCCGCCGCGGCGTCGATGTCCTCTTTGCGGGTGCGGCACAGTGAAGCGACGGTCGGGCGGTCGACCGCGGCGGCTACCGCTTTCACGCCTTCGAAGTCTCCGGGCGACGAGACAGCGAAGCCCGCCTCGATCACGTCGACTCCGAGCCGCTCCAGCTGCCGCGCGATCTCGGCCTTCTCGTCAGGACGCAGGGCGATGCCTGGGGATTGCTCCCCGTCGCGCAGCGTCGTGTCGAAAATCGTGATGCGGCGTGTCACTGTCTTCCTCCTTCGCCTCCGAACGGAGGCGTACCGGTGGTGTGATCGGTCGGCGTATGCGCCTGAGCGGCGCGTGGTCGCGTCCTCCCCCTTAGCGGGGGAGAATGCCGAGGAGGATCACGATGAGGCTGCGCGAGGACACGTCGGCGGAGCCGATTGTGTGCGCGGATGTAAACGTAGGCCTCATCGAGGTTTCGCCCAGTCTGGTGAAGACGTTACCAGCTGTCAAGCCTCCATCGGGGATTTCGGGCCGTTTCTTGAGCGAAATCTCATTCGAGTGCCTCCTGGATCAGCCGAGGCGAGGAGTGGATACAGATGATGTCGAGCCGACCCGGGCCCATGTTCTTGAACTTGTGCGGCGTCTCTGGGCCTACGACCGCGATGTCGCCGGGGCCCGCCTCGATGTCTTCGCCGTCCGCAGTGATCCGCGCCCTTCCACTGCGGACGATCCAGGTCTCGGAATAGGGATGCCTGTGCAGGTCCGGCCCCTCACCGGGCTCGTTGTTGACCAGGAAGAACGAGACGCCCGAGCCATGGGGCTCCCCTTCGAACGTCACCGTGCCGCCGGGGCTGCGCTGCTGCTCGCCCGCTGGAATGACTTGGTACATGTCCCTCCCTTTCGGTTCTGTTCGTTGTGGGAGTCGACCTTAAACTCGAAGTGGGCCTGACAGAGGTCAACCGTGAGGGCCGGGACATATACTTGTTCGATGCTCCCCGAGGGCACTAGTCGGCCTTCTTTCTGGGAACTTCAGCTCGATCGGCACAGCTTTGTTCCCTTGTACTATCAGCTTCAGGAAGCACTGAAGCAGCAGATCGAGTCGGGCGTCTGGACGGCCGGAGACGCACTTCCCTCCGAGCCCGAGCTCGCGCGACGCTTCAGCGTCAGCCGGGTCGTCGTCCGCCAGGCGCTCGCCATCCTCGAGGATGACCGACAGATCGTCCGCATCCGCGGTCGCGGCACGTTCGTGGCACAGCCCAAGCTCGACTACCGTGCGGGCGGCCTTTCTCGGCTCCTCGCGACCCCGCGGGGCGCGGACGTGGCTGTGCAGGTGCTGGACAAGCGGACGATCAAAGTCGAGCGCAGCATCTCGGAAGCCCTTGAAGCCGGGCCGAGCGAGGACGTGGCACGCCTCACCACGCTTCTCTCACTCCGCGGCGTCCCGCTCGCCATCAGCTACTCGTTCTTCCACCGCTACGAAGTCTCGTGGCTCATGGACGCGGCTCACGTCGGCCGAAGCCTCCCCTCGGATCTCACGCTGGCACAACACGGCGTCGAGCTCGAGCGCTCCCAGCTTTCGATCGAGACGAGTCAGTGCGGCCAATTCGAGGCCGATCGGTTCGCCATCCCCCACCGCTCCGCCGTCTTCCTCGTGCTCTGCACCGAGTACCGGCGGACCGATGAAGGCACCGCGCCGTTCGAGGTCGCCCGGGTCGAATATCGGGGCGACATCATGCAGTTCAGGCTCGAAGTCTCACCGACGGACACGGACGCGCTGGCCGCTACCTGGACGTTCAACGAAGGCGTCGAGACGCTCGTGGGCGCGCTCCCCTAATCACGGGTGGCCTCGCCCGACGCCCCACTGCTCGTCGAGGAACTGACCTGGCCGGCCGTCGCCCGCCTCGTCGAGGGGGGGCAGGCGCTCTGTGTCCTGCCCGTGGGCGCGGTCGAACAGCACGGCCGGCACCTGCCGGCCTCCACCGACACGGACATCGCGACCGCCCTCTGCCGCGCCGCATCGGCCCGTTCGGGCGCACCGCTCCTCCCGACCCTGTGGGCCGGCTCCTCGCAGGCACACACGACCGCCTGGCCGGGCACACTCTCCCTCTCGCCGCGGCTCCTGATCGACGTGGTCGTCGAACTCGCAACGTGGATCCGTGCGAGCGGGTTCACGAGGCTCCTGCTCGTGAACGCCCACGCCGGGAACGCTGCGCCCCTTCGAGTCGCCGTCGACGAGATCCGCGCCCGTGGGGAGCTGCGCGTGGGCCTCGTGAGCTGGTATGAGCTGACGCCGGAGATCGCCGCCGAGGTGACCGCGGATGCCGACGACTGGCATGCGCACGCAGCCGAGACGTCCCTCATGCTCCACCTGCGGCCCGAGCTCGTCGATCGCGACGAGATCCGCGACGACGAAGACCGCACCGGCGATCTGGTACTCAGCTACACAGTGGCCGAGACCAGCCGTGAAGGGCTGACCGGGGCCCCGAGCCGAGCGAGCGCAGAACAGGGAGCGGCCCTCTTCGAGGCCGTCGTCACCGCGCTTGCCGAGTGCATCGAGCGCGCCCGGATGGAGGAGCCTCCCTCCCTTTAAGCGATGCCCGCCCTGATGCGGCGGAGCGTCAGGTGCAGATCATCCAGAGGGACGCGCGGGTTGTAGAGCGGGCTCTCCGTCATATGAGTGAGCAGCCGACGGCAGGCGACAGCACTCGCGGGCGCGATCGAGCGGGGCGAGGCGAGGTCGCGCGCCAGGGTTTCCAGCTCCTGCGCAACGAGTGCCACTCGGTCGCGCAAGTACAGCGAGTGCGGCGTGTGGGAATCCGCCACCACCTCGGCGAGCCAGGCCGCGAGCCGGGCACGCTGCGGCGGCTCCGAAACGCGGGTGCCGTAGGACGCGACCTCGGGAAGTGCGTAGGCGGCCGGCTGGAGGGCGAGGCGGGCAACGAGCTCGCGGCGGCCGTTCGCGGCGGTGCCGGCGATCACCGCCTCGAGGACGACCCCGGCCCCGAGAGCGGCAGAGAGCGGCAGCGAGATGAACGCCGCCGCGCAGGCGGCCAGCCCGGCTCCGGCCGCGAGCGTCGCGGCGTGGACGGCCCTCCGACGCCGGGAATCGAGGTCGCGGGCGGCCTCCTCGAGAGCGCGCTCGTGCATGCCTCGAGGGTAGCCGCTAGTCCAGGGGGTGGAACTCCTGCTCGGCGAGGAGTGCCTGCCCTTGCTCGGTGTCGCGGAGGTTCCAGGCGCTCACCCGCTCGGGCACGAACCGGATGGTGACGTCGTCGGTGGCCAGGTAGCGGTCCACCGGCTCGAGATCCCGTCCGCGCTCGGTCACGTACTTCAGGTGGATGCGCCGGTTCGTAGCGAGTGCGTCATCTCCGTCGAGCAGCTCGGCGCGGCCGACGAGCGTGATCCCACGCAGGTCGAAGCCGCCCCGGGAATCGTCGATCATGATCGTGGCGCGAGGATCGCGGGCGATGTTCTTGGCCTTGCGGGTGGTGTGGCTCGTCGGTAGGAGAAGCGCCTCGCCGTCCCAGAGAAACCACATGCCCACCAGGTGCACGCCGCCGTCGGCGTCGATGGTTGCGAGGTTGGCGATCAGGCGGGCGCCGAGCAGCTCGCGCGCGAGCTCTCCGCCTAGAACGTCTCGCTTTTCTCCGCGACTTCCTGGTACCACCGTTTGCGGGGGCCGATCCGGGCCCTCATCCTCCATTTGCCGGTCTTGGGCTCCTCTTCGATGGCTCTCTCGAGCGCCTCGATCCGTTCCTCGACGATTTGCGCCTGGCCGGCGTCGAGCTCGCCGTCGCCCAGGTGTCCGCGCAGCCTTTCCAGATTGGTCGTGACTGTGTAGTAGAACCCCCAGTCCGCGCCGAGCAGGCGCGCGACGTATGTGTGGTCGATCGCATCCTTTCCGCTCGCGTCCAGCGAGTGCTCGAGCAGGAGGACGAGGGAGTCCTTCACGTCCTTCGGGTTTAGCTCGACGATCTGCATCTTCTCGAGCAGGAGGTCGGTCGGTGTGATCGTCGGGTAGTCGAGCTCGAGGCGGTCCCGGAGCGGAATCGGATGACAGAAGTAGAGCTCGTCGAAGAAGATGTCGAGCGCCGTTCCGGAGCTGGGCTCGGTGAAGCAGTAGCGCTTGCCCTCGGTCGCGACGACGATGTCCTGGTCGACGACGAACCCGCGCGCCTCGAGCCACGTCCGGACGTCCCGCCGCTGGTCGCCGCGCGCCGCGAGGTCGATGTCGGTCAGGTCCCGCTTCATCTGCTCGAAGAGCTCGATGTTCGCGGGACAGTGGAGACGGTAGGCCAGGGAGCCCAGAATCCGGAGCTCGAGCCCCTGCTTGCGGGCGTCCTCGACGAGGTCGAGAGCGCGGTCCACGTACTCCAGGTGCTCCACGGGCACTACGGATACCTCCGCCGGTGCTCCTCCACGGCCTGCTCGAAGCACGCGAGCGGGGCGCGAAGGGTCCCCGCGCCAATCTGACCGCCGCCCCGTCCGGCCACGCCGATGTCCATGGCCGGAGTGATGCCCGTCTCGACCACCCGATAGGCGTCGATGCCGCTTGGCACTCCACGGAAGCCGAAGAAGGGGATCTTGAACTCCGGGTGCTCGCCCGCCGTGATCTCGTACATCTGGAGGTTCGTCTCCACCATACGCTCCGCTGAGCCGCCCTGATACTCCTGCAGCGGAAACGCGGCCGCCTGGGCGAAACCGCCCAGCCCGATCGTCTCGTTGATGACGCTTTCCCCGCCCATGTACTCGACGTCTTCCTTCGTGTAGCCGTCGAAGAGCTTCGGCTCCATCGTCGGCATCGGGGCGTCGAACCACGTGTCTCCGAGTCCACTGGCCTTGATGGAGAAGTTTCGGCAGTTGAAGGTCATGGCACTCACGATGCTCGAGCCCTCCACGCCGTGTGCCGCATCGGCGGTCGCCTTCGACGAGGCCATCGAGAGTCGCAGGAAGAAGTAGTCGCTCGAGCTCAAGTACTCGAGCGTTCGCCGCACGTCGTCGCCTTGCTCGGCGGCGAGGTCGAGCAGCGTGGGAAAGAGGTCGCGGGTGAACAGAAGCGTCGCGGCCGTGTTCCGGCTGTGGAGCTCGTCGCCCATGTGGAGAGCGCGGCGGACGATCGGGCGCAGGGGAACGCCGCCTGCCGCCCGCACCGCCTCGCCGAGCACCGGCCCCACGACGTCGGCGATGAACCCGAGGCTCTCTCGAACCGCCTCGTTGTACACGCCATAGTTCAGCCGCGCCGGCGAGGGGCCCTCGAAAAGGTTGCAGAAGGCCCGGTTTCCGCCCTTTGCGTTCTCGACGACGAAGACCGGCATGGAGGCCGTGTAGATGCCGGCCAGCGAGCCGACGCAACCGTGCTCGTGACAGGTCGCCACGCGGATGCGGCCGGTGCGGATCCGCTCGTCCGCCTCCTCGGCGTCCTCCGCCAGGCCCTCGGAGAGCGCCCCGCCAATCACGCCGGAACGCTGGCCGCCGAAGTACTCCTCCCAGGAGAGCGGCGCGCCCGAGGTGAGAACGGTCGCTGGGGTGAGGCCCGGGACCACCTCGATTGCGGGGCGAACGTCCACGAGCACGGGCTCGGCTGCCCACATGCGCTCGAGCGCCTCGGCGTTCGCCTGCTCGCGAAGGCCGGCCTGCTGGGCCACCGCGTCAGGGGAGCGGCTTGTCATAACCCTCCTTGAGCAGCTGGAACTCTTGCCACTCGCGGTCGACAGCCGGCCAGAAGTGTTCGGGGTGCTCAGCCGCCCAGATCTGCGAGCGAATGACGAAGTTGTCCGGGTCGAGGTCGAGGGCTGCCCGCCAGACGGCAATCGCCTCCTCTTCCTGCCCATCGGCGTAGAGGGCAACTCCTTCCGCGAAGCGCTCGAGGGCTCCCGGATCCATGGTTCCTTCCGAGTCCGGAGGCTCGGTCGGCTCGCCGGCGAGGAACCGCTCCAAATTCCAGCGCACGCGGGGGTCTGCGACGTCGAAGTCCTTCACGTGGTGGTAGCGGACGATCCCCTCGGAGTCGACGAAGAACCCGCTCGGAACGATCTGAAATCCGAGCACGCGAGCAAGGTCGCTCGCACGGTCGACCAGGACAGGGAAGCTCACGTGCCGCTCCTCCACAACGGGCCGGACCCGCTCCTCACCCTGGACGTCCTGGGCAACGGCAAGGAGGCGAAAGCTCCGCCCCCGGTCCTCCCAGCCACGCTGCCACCCGGGCAGCTGCTCGCGACATGTTCACCAGGTCGCGAAGCAGAAGAGGACGGACGGCGAGCCGAGGAGATCCGCCTTGGTCCACGTCCGACCCTCGAGGTCGGGCAGAACGAAGTCCGGCAGCGGATCTCCGAGGCTTACGCGCGCGCTCACTCGATCGGGATCTCCTTGAACGCGAGGTCGACATTGACGCCCTGCCTGCGGCGGATGAACCACATGATCCAGTAGATGACGAACGAGCCGACGAACCAGCCGATCAGCACGGACATGCTGTGGCGGGCGTGCCCGGCGGCGAAGTCGTCGAAGAAGAGGTTGAAGAAGTAGAAGAACGCCGCGGCCGCGCCCAGCGCGCACGCGACGCTCATGACCGGGAGCCCGGCGATCTTCATGTTGGCCAGCGCACCCTTGTTGTAGATGTCCGGCCGTCGGTAGGGGAAGAACACCCCAGCGAGCAGGACGATCGCCCAGGCGAGCACCGCGACCTCGATGAAGATGACGAGCTGGAAATAGGTCGTGAAGGCGAGCATCCCGACGAAGGTGATCCCGCCCGCGAGGCATAGCAGGATGGCCGGGATCGGCGTGTGCGTACGCTCGCTCACGGTGCCGAGCTTGTCGGGGGCGACGCGGTCGAGCGACCAGGCCACCACCGCCCGAGTCGGATAGAGGATCTGCGTCGGGACCCAGAGCCAGATCCAACCGATGAACCCGAGTGCGATCAGGATCGTCAGAGCGACAGAGGTCGTGCCGAGACCGGTGAGCAATGTCGGGAACGGGGTCACCGGGGTGGCCGCGCCCTCGACGCCGTTCAGACTCGAGTAGGTCACTGCGCCGAGGAAGTCCCTGCCCATCGTCCTGAAGACGAGGGCGATCGAGACGATCCAGACGATGACCGAGGTGACGATCGCTCCGATGATGCCGAGCGTCTGTCCCCGGCCGACCTGCTTGATCTCGCCGCCGATCGAGATCGAGAACGCGGCGCCGATCAGCGGCAGGAACGCCCAGTTCGAGAGCAAGAGCGTCTGCTTCCAGTCGAAGCCCGGGTCGGACCAGCCGGCCTGCGTAGCGGCCTGGATGACCCCGTTGTACGCGTCGTCGCCGACGTCCAGCCGGTCGCCCATGACGCTGTTCCAGTTGGACACGAAGTCGGCCCTGGAGGTGAAGAGGAGCGACCCGATGAAGACCAGAGTCCCGATGACCGCGATCGAGAACATCACCTTCTGGGTGAAGAAAAAACGTCGCATGCCACTCGCGAGGATGATCGCGCCGACGATCAGCGCGCCCGACCCGATTAGGAAGGTTCCCCACTTGCCCGCGAGGTCGGCGCCGAAGCTCTCGACTCCCGGCTTGTCCGTGATGATGCCAATCGCCGTCACGGAGGGCGCGATTCCCAACTGCGCGAGGTAAACCGCTCCGAACGAGCCGTAGAAGAGCCATGCAGTCACCTCGACGAAGCTGAGCGTGAACGCAAGGGGCGGCCACATACTCCTCGTGCCGAAGTTGTAGATGCCGCCGGATCGCGGGATCGTGATCGTCCACGCGAGCATCCCGAACCCGACGAGCAACATCGCCCCGCCGGCGATGAGAGTCCCCACGTAGAGGCTCCCGCCGAGGTAGACCGCGGGGCCGTAGAAAAGCAGGAACCCGAGCCCGAGACCGATCGAGACGAGCCCGAGGTCGTAGATCAGGACGTCGGTGTTCGAAGCGGACTTGATGAGGCCCGAAGCCTTCCTGAGAAAAACACGTTCACCTACTGGCGTCGCCATGCTCCCTCCTCGTTAGCCCTGCGTGAGGTGCACGTCGCGCACCTCTCCTTGCCTGAGTCGGATCAGCGAGCCGTTGAGCACGCCCTCGCTGTAGTTGGAGCCGGGGTTCACGCACACCGTTCGGTCGATGCGCGCGATCCCGCGACCTTCGTGGATGTGCCCGTGCAGCCCGAGCAGCGGCTGGTGGGCCTCGATCAACTCGCGCACCGCGGTCGAACCTGCCGACGTCATCACCGGGTTGCCGCCGCTCGAGACCGGCCTGAGGTTCTCATCCAGCTTGGGGCACTGGTCGAGCGCAGTCGCATGCGGGGGCACGTGGATGTTGAAGATCGCGTTCTCCGGCCGCTCCAGCCGGTCGATCATCTCCATGATCTTCGCCCGAAGCTCGCCTTCGGACGTCTCGCGCTCGGTCTTCCACGGCGTCTCGTTCGACCAGCCCGTCGTGAGCATCTCGATGCCGTCCACCTCGACGACACGCCCCTCCAGGAGCTCGATCGCACCCGAGTCGGCGAACAGCTCGTCGATGAAGAATGCGTCGTCGTTGCCGGGCGCCGCGAAGCACTTGACTCCCTGCTCGGCGAGCCGGGGACGGGCGTAGTCGATCCACTCCTCGAGCCGCTTGCGGATGAGCTCATGGAAGAGCGTCTCCTGCCCTTCCGGATCCTCCCGAAGCTCCTGGAACTCCTCTTCGGACATGACCTTCGGATAGAAGCCCATGTCCGACACCTGCTGCTCGAGCGCGGCTGCTTCCTCGCCCTCCAGCCTCAGCTCCTTGCCGGCGGACGACGCAAGATAGGAGCCGTCTTTTTGTCGCGCGATCGGCACCATCATCTTGCCGGTCACGTCCCCGCCCAGAATGAGGACGCTCGCCCCGTAGAACTTCCCCGCGTTGACGAACTTCTTGAAGCACACGTTCGAGCCGTGGAGGTCTGTGGCGAAGAAGATCGCGAGCTCGCCGCTTGAGTCGCGCTTGCGGAACATTTAGAAGAAGGTCAGGTAGCGGTCGATCTCCCACGGCGAGATCTCGTTGTGGTAGTCCCACCACTCGTCGCTCTTCAGCTCGACGTACGAGCGATGGAGATCGTCGCCGAAGACCTGGGCCATCAGTGGGTCGCTCTCGAACGCCTCGACCGCCTCCAGAAGCGTTCGCGGCAGGGTGCCGACGCCGAGCTCGCGGAGCTCGTCGTCGGTCAGGAGATACATGTTCTGGGGTAGCGGATCACCCGGGTCGAGCTCCTGCTCGATGCCTTCGAGGCCCGCCTGAAGGTACGCGGCCGCGGCCAGGTACGTGTTGCAGGTCGCGTCGACTGCGCGGCTCTCGACCCGTGGGCTCGTGAGCGGGATGCGCAGCATGTGCGTGCGGTTGTTCCGTCCGTAGGAGCGGAAGATCGGAGCCCAGGTGAAGCCTGTCATCGAGCCCGTCTTCACGAGACGCTTGTACGAGTTGACGGTCGGGCAGGCGATGGCGGTGAGCGCGGGCGCGTGGCGGAGGACGCCGGCGATGAACTGGTAGGCGAGCGTCGAGACGCCGGCCTCGCGGGGGTCGTCCGGATCCGCGAACACGTTCTCCCCGGAGCTGTCCGCGAGGGACATGTTGAAGTGGGCGCCCGTACCGGTCCGGTTGGCATACGGCTTCGGCATGAAGGTCACGTCGAACCCGTGCTTGCGCGCGGTCTCCTTCATCATCATTCGCCAGAGGGTCTGCCGGTCGGCCATGCTCATGACGTCCGTGTGGGAGAAGTCGAACTCGAACTGCGAGTTGGAGTCCTCGTGGTCGAAGGAGTGGACGTCCCAGCCGAGGACGTTCATGTAGCCGATCATCTCGTCTAGGAACGGCAAGTTGTCGAGCAGGTCGACGATGTCGTAGGCCGCCTTGGCGAGGACGTCCCGCTCGTTCGCCGGTACGACGGAGCCGTTCTCCCGGCGCACGAGATAGAACTCAGTCTCGATCCCCAGGTTGAAGGTGAAGCCGAGTTGCGCGGCATGGTCAACGGCGCGCTGCAGGACGACCCGGCTGCACATTGGCCACAGCTCGTTGTGGTAGTAGAGCGATCCGGGCGCCCAGGCGACGCCGGGACGCCACGGGAGCTCGAGCACCCGCTCGAGATCGGGGCGGACGGAGAGCTCGTCGTCGCTCGGCTCCTGGCCGAGGCCGTCGAGCGCCGCGCCCGTGAAAAGTTCCGAGCCGCGCATCATCGACGTGAAGTGGTCGATCGGGACGGCCTTCGCCTTCCCCACGCCGTGTACGTCCGTGTAGGCCGCGAGCACGTAGCGGATGCCCGCGGCGCGAAGCTCATCCCGTTTCGCCGCGTACTCGGGCCTGTCCTCCGCCAGCACGGGAATGCTTGTCTGTACAGCCATTCCTGGTAGCTCCTCTCCTCCGGATACGGCGTCACCCGGACGGAAGTCACGGCAACGATACGACGCACTGGGCGCGAAAATCAAGAGACCCCCGGGAGTGTCGTAGAAAATCGCGGCTGGACCCTTGAGTCTAGTGTGTCAACTTGTTATGACAACGCCGAACCCGACAGGAGGCCCTCATGGCCGAAGACGGCAAACCGCACGACGGGCAGTTTCGGGGCACCCGCAACCTCCGTCGGCTGGCTGACATCTCGGACCGCAAGCAGCGGGAAGCGGTCGAGCGGGGACTCGAGCTCGGCCTCGAGGCAGCACCCTCGGTCAACGACCGGACGATCTCGACCTTCGCCCGCGGGCAGCAGCCTGCGTTCGCCGGGATCAACACGTTTCGGAAGGCCCCCTACCTCGAAGACGTCCACGAGGTCGGCAAGCACGAGGTGGCTATTCTCGGCGCCCCCTTCGACATGGGAACGACCTATCGCGCCGGGTGCCGCTTCGGCCCGCAGGCGATCCGACGTATCTCGGCTCTCTACGATTCGTACTCGGTCGACATGGCCGTGGACCTCGAGGAGGAGCTCGACCTCGTCGACCTCGGCGACGTCTTCGTCATCCCTTCCAACATCGAGAAGAGCTTCGACCAGATCGACCGGGCCGTCTCGTGGGTCGTCGGCGAGGGGGTCTTCCCCGTCGTCTTGGGCGGCGACCATTCGATCGGCTACCCCGACGTTCGCGCGATCGCCCCTCACATCGACGGCCGCGTCGGGATCATCCACCTGGACCGCCACCTGGACATACAGGAGCGCGACATGGACGAGCGGATGCACACGACGCCTTGGTTCCACGCCACGAACATCGAAAACGCCCCGCCCGCCAACCTGGTCCAGATGGGCATCGGCGGCTGGTACGGGTCACGACCGGGTGTCAAGGTCGCGCGCGACCGCCGGACAACCGTTCTCACGATCACCGACATCGAGGAAGTCGGCGTCGAGCGGGCTGCGGAGGTCGCCCTCGAGGTCGCCTGGAAGGACGCGGACGCAGTCTTCCTCTCGTTCGACATCGACAGCGTCGACGCCGGCTTCGTGCCCGGCACGGGTTCGCCCGAGCCCGGCGGCCTTCTGCCGCGCGAAGCGCTCAAGCTCTTACGGCTGATCGCCCGTGAGGGCATCTGCGGCATGGAGGTCGTCGAGGTGGCGCCACCCTACGACGTGAGCGACATGACGGCCCAGCTTGCCTGCCGAGCCGTGATGGACGTGCTCGGCACGCTCGTCGCCGAGGGCAAGCTCGGCGCGAGGCGCGGCGAGGAGCGCACCGAAGAGCAGGCACAGGAGCCGCCCGAGTCAGCGCCGGTCTGAGCGATGGGCGGACTCGACGAGTTTCTCGCAGGTCTCTCGGACGGCGCGACTTTGCCGATCGTGCTTCTCGTGGCGGTCCTACTCGGCCTGCGCCACGCCACCGACCCGGATCACATCGGTGCGGTCACTGCCTTCGTTGCGGGCGGGAGCGAAGGAAACACGCGGGCCGGCGCCCGGCTCGGCTTCGCGTGGGGCGCCGGGCACGGACTCACGCTGATCGCGCTCGGAACTCCGCTCATCCTCTTCGGACAAGCGTTGCCCGTCTGGACTGAGCGAACGGCGGAGGCGCTCATCGGCCTCGTCATCATCGGGCTCGCCGTGCGTCTGCTTCTGCGCTGGCGGGCGGGCGCCTTCCACGTGCACGAGCACACGCATGAGGGGCGCGTGCGCCATGCCCACGTGCACTCGCACGCGGATTCCGAGGATCACCTCCACCCGCACGGTCGGCGGTCGGCCTTCGGCGTCCTCTGTATCGGAATCGCACACGGAGCCGGAGGGAGCGGAGGTGTCGGCATCCTCCTCGTCGCCTCAATCCAGTCGCAGCCGGTCGCCGTCGCTGCACTCGTCTTGCTCGCCGCCGGCACGGCGGCAGCGATGACCGCCCTCTCAGGCGGCCTGGGCCTCGCGCTTTTCCGCTGGCGGAGCTCGTTCCTGCCGGCCCCTCTCGGAGCGGCGAGCCTCGCTTTCGGGGTCTGGTATTTCCTGGACGCGCTTAGCCTCGCCCCTTACGCGTAGAAGAGACCCCGATTGGCGAGACAGCCGTGGGCGTTTGCGCGTCTTTCAGACAGGCGGCTCGAGGCCGGCTGCGGCCAGAGCGCGACGCCGGTCGGAGAATGACTGCCACCAGGCGATCTTGCCGTCGCGGACCTCGCAGACCCAGTAGGCGACGCTCGTCATCCCGCGGGCGCCCGGCGTCTTGTAGCTCACGGAACCTTCCGCGAAGACACGCCCAGTTGACCCGACGGCAAATGCCCGCGGTTCCGCTTTGAAGTGCTCGTACGTCTCGTCGCCGTCTCGCAGAAAGGAGCGGATCTCTTCGTGGCCGCGGTAGGTCTGCGTGGAATCGCCCGGAGGAAGCGCGAGCTCCGCGAAGATCTGCGGGTCGGCCAAATCCAGGAGCGCGTCGAAGTCACGGGCCTTCCAGCCCTCGAAGACACGTTTCATCACCCCGATTCTCGGGTCCTCCATCGGGTGGGAGTATCGCAAAAGGCGGATCGAGGGTTCGAATCCCTCCCGATACGCCGCGACCGGGCTTACCCTTACGTTGCCGGCTAGGTCACGTCCCGGCGGCGGAGCAGCAGTCCCGAGAGCGCGAGGAAAGCCACCACGTACGCGACGAGGACGAGCAGGGCCTGACCCGTGGCGACGTACGGCCCGCTGAAAGCGCCGGGACCGTTGCCCGCCGCCTCTGAAACGGAGAGACCGAGTCCTTTGACGAGCGAATACGCGTTTGCCCGCAGGAAGAACTCGGTAACCGGCTCGAGGAAGCTGACCGCATCCGCGAAGGCGCTGATCAGTCCCTCGATCACGAGCGCGTAGAGGATGCCGACACCGATCGCAAGAGACGTCCCGCGCGAGACCGCCGCGAGCAGGAGCCCGAACGACGCCCACACGGCGAGGATGAGCCAACCAGCGCCCATGGCACGGACGACGAGCCACGCCGAGGGCCAGTCCACGGCGCTGCCCTCGCGCAGGGCGATCACGTAGCTGGCGCCCGCGCCGAGCGCGAAGACCGACAGTACGAACGGGACGAGGACGGCGCCGAGCGCGAGCAGCTTGGCCCCGAAGACGCTCAGCCTGCCCTCGCGCTGGATGAAGAGCGTCTTCAGGGTCCCCCAGCCATATTCGCTTCCGAGACCGAGCACGCCCAGCATGAGTGCAAACACGCCGCCGAAGAAGGGGAAGCCGCCGACGAGGTTGCCGACGAACCGTTCAGGCAGCAGCTCGGCCAGAGTTTGTCCCGGCTCGCTTCCGTTCAGGTACTCCACGTACGGGATGACGTACGCGAAGAGGACGGCCAGCGCGCTCCAGATTCCGAGCAGGATCCATGTGCTCGAGCGCTTGCGCACGACCAAGAGCTCTGCAGTGATGCTCGTCATGCCGCCTCCTCTGAAGGTTGGGTCAGCTCGAGAAAGACCTGCTCGAGCGAGGCCTGCTCGCGGCGGAGCTCGCTCACCGAGATACCAGCCTCCACGAGGGCTCGGTTGATCGCCGGGGCCGCGTCGGGGTCGGCTGCGACGTTGAGAGTCCCGTCAGTGGTGGTGACGCGCTCGACGGCGGGCAGGGTCGTAAGCAACCGCTCCGCCGCTGCGAGGGGCTCGGCGCGGATGCGCAAGCTCTCCCGGCCACGCAGGTCGGCCACCGTCCCCTCGCCGACGAGCGTACCGCTGCGGATGACTCCGACGCGGTCGCAGATTTGCTCCACCTCGCTCATCAGATGGCTGGAGAGGAGAACGGTGCGCCGGCCGCGTCCGAGGTCGCGAATGAACGTGCGCACGTCGGCCATGCCCGCGGGATCCATCCCGTTGGTGGGCTCGTCGAGGATCAAGAGCTCCGGGTCCTTGAGCAGCGCGGCGGCCACGCCGAGGCGCTGCTTCATCCCGAGCGAGTACGTGGCGAACCGGTCGGAAGCCCGCTCGGCAAGCTCGACCTCCTCCAGCACCGCCTCGATACGGCTTTCCGCCACGTGGGCATGCCGGGCGAGGACGCGCAGGTTGTCGCGACCGGAAAGGAAGGGATACAGGCTCGGGCTCTCGACTAGGGCTCCCACACGGGCCAGCCCTGCCGGCGAACCCGGCGCCCCGCCTAGCACGAGCGCGCTGCCGGAGGTCGGCCGCACGAGGCCCAGCAACATCCGCAGCGTCGTTGTTTTGCCGGCGCCGTTGGGGCCGAGGAACCCGTAGACCTCGCCGCGACGCACTCGCAAGCCCAGACGATCGACCGCGAGGATTCGCTCACCGTAGAGCTTGGTCAGCCCGTTGGTCTCGATGACGAAGCCGTCGTCCATGCCAGTCACGGTACGGCCGAGGGCCCTCCGACCACAACGCCCCGAGGGAGGAAGTTCCATGTCCTCCTCAGGGGGACTCGGATCCTCCCCAGGGGCGACTCGAGATGCACCTTGGCCCGCTACTTTCTCTACACCGTGCGCGCCGTCCGGCGTACACAACTCTTGGTCGACGCTGGCATCGCCGGCGCCGTCTTCGCGCTCTCGCTGGGCCTGCTCTCCCACGGCGGGTTCGACCGCACCGATCGCGACCTCGACATGCTCGGCGGCGCACTCGCCGCGCTTGCCGCCCTGCCCGTCGCAGGGCGGCGTCTCGCGCCCCTTCCCGTTTTTGCCCTCGTGACAGCTGCAACTGCAGCCCTCTACGGACTTCGGTACGGCCTCGGCCCCCCGATCGGCTTCGCGATCGCCCTCTACTCGGTGGCCGAGAGCCGTGACGAGATGCGCCCTCGCACCTGGACCGTTGCTCTGGTGGCCAGCATCGTGATCCTGCTCGGGCCTCATCTCGTCCGGGATGGGTTCGCGCCCGAGCTCCTTCTCGGAGCCGTCGTCTGGGCGGCGGCGTGGTTCGCAGGCGACCGCGCGCGGCTGCGGCGCGAGCGCATGGCGGAGCTCGAGGAGCGTGCCCTGCGCGCCGAGCGCGAGGCGGAGCGCGAACGCCGTCTCGCGGCCGCCGAGGAACGCACGCGCATTGCGCGCGATCTCCATGACTCCGCCGGCCATGCGATCAACGTCATCCTCGTCCAGGCGGGCGCCGCTCGCCTCCTGAGCGAGAAGGATCCGGAGCGCGCAAGAGCGGCTCTGGAGACGATCGAAGAGGTCGCCCGCGAAACCGTGGAGGACATTGACCAGCTCGTCCGCGTCCTGCGCGACGACGACGGGTCTCTAGAGCCGGCGCGAGACGTGGAACCTCCGCTGGGGCTGGCCGCGCTCGACACCCTGGCGGAGCGCCACCGGGCGGCCGGCCTCGAAGTGATGGTTCAGGTCGATGGCTCCCGTCGAGAGCTCGCCCCAGGCGTCGACCAGGGTGCCTACCGGATTCTCCAGGAGGCGCTTACGAACGCCGCTCGGCACGGCAACGGCCGGGCGGACGTGGACATCACTTTCGGTTCGAGCGCGCTCGAGATCACCGTGACGAATCCGGTCCCGCCCGACTCGGTCGCCGCCGGAGGCGGTCACGGAATCGTCGGGATGCGCGAGCGCGCGGCGCTCCTCGGCGGAAACCTTCAGTCGAGCGCCGCAGACGGCGTCTTCCGCATCGACGCACGGCTGCCCTACGCGGACGTGCGCGAATGAGCGCACACAAGGTGCGGGTTCTGATCGTCGACGACGACGACCTCATGCGCGCGGGCCTCAGGGCCGTGTTCTCGAGCGACGAGACCGTCGACGTGGTCGGCGAGGCGGGCGACGGGCGCGCCGCGATCACGCAGGCGCGCGAGCTCCGGCCCGACGTAGTTCTCATGGATGTCCGCATGCCCAACCTTGACGGCATCGCGGCCACGCGCGACGTGCTCGCCGTCTCCCCCGAATTGAAGGTGATCATCCTGACGACGTTCGAGCAGGACGACTACATCTTCGGAGCCCTCAGAGCGGGCGCCTCGGGCTTCCTGCTGAAGCGCACAAGCCCGGAGGACCTGATCGCCGCCATCCACACCGTCGCCGCCGGCGATTCGCTCCTCTCCCCGTCCGTAACTCGAAAGGTCATCGACCGCATGGCCGAGCAGCCCGCGCCGGACGCCTCCTCCGGCGAGCGGCTCACAGAGCTGACGCCGCGGGAGCGCGAGGTGCTCGAGCTTGTGGCGCGAGGCCTCTCCAACGGCGAGATCGCAGAGGCCTTCGTGATCGAGGAATCGACGGTGAAGACGCACGTGAAGCGCATCCTGCGGAAGCTCCGCGTCCGCGACCGGGTCCAGGCCGTGATCTTCGCGTACGAAAGCGGGCTCACGCAGCCCGGGCCGAAGACTCGCCCCTAAAGACGTGGCCGCCGCGGCCACGGTCTTCTACCGGTTCGCCGCTCCCGGCGACCTCTAGGATTCGGGTTCAGGCGGGTGGCCGCACGACGGAGAACCTCGCGCAGGTGAAGTCGCCGTTCCGGCCCAACTCGTCCAGACGCAGTTCGATCCGGCGCGGCAGCAGAGGCGCACCCCCGCCCAGCGTGACCGGCGCGATCGACACGATGACCTCGTCCAGGAGCCCCACGTCGGCGAACTGGCCGGCCAGGTCTCCCCCACCGACGATCCAGACGTTCCGGTCACCAGCGGCGGCGACCATCTCCTTGTGCACGCTTGCGACGTCCGCGCTGGTGAACTCAATTCGCGAGTCGGGGACGACCGGTAGCTGCCGGTGTGTGAAGACCCAGCACGGGATGTCGTACGGCCACTTCCACTCCGCCGGATCCTTGCCGGCGAACTCGTGGTCGAGGATCCATTCGTACGTCGTCGACCCCATCGCCATCGCACCGATGCCGGCGATGAAATTGCGGTAGTTCAAGGGCCCGTCCTCCTCCCGCTTGCGGGTGAACAGCCAGTCCAGCGAGTTTTCGGGGTCGGCGATAAAGCCGTCGAGGGTAGTCGCCGTGTAGTACTGAGTGAGGCTCATGACCTCCGGGACCCGCTTGGGCACCAACTAGGCACCGCGGGCGGAGTCAGTGCCGGACCTGAGAACGAGGAGTCATGTGCGGGGCTTTCCTGAAGCGGACGACGGGGCTCGAACCCGCGACCCCCAGCTTGGGAAGCCGCTCTAGAGGGTTAGCGGATGCCGTCTCCTGCCACTGCAAGGCGCATGAGGACAGGAGATTCGGCCTGATCGGTCCCGTTCGGCGGAATGGCACGGACGCCCGTTCCCGGCCCGCTGTTTGCAAATGCTTGCAGCTCGGAGCCAAAGAGCGCAGCGTCGAGCCGCTCGCCCGCGGAGTCGTAGGACGCCGGCAGCAGGTGTCCGTAGCGGTCGAGGGTGATCTGGACGCTCGCGTGCCCAAGCTGCTCGGAGATTAGCTTCGGGTGCTCGCCCTGAGCGATGAGCAGGCTCGCGAACGAGTGCCTCAGATCGTGGAAGCGGATCTTCGGTAGGCCAGCCTGGCGGAGCGCAGGGTCGAAGACTCGATGGACGAAGTTGTGCCCGTCGATCGTCGTCCCCTTCTCCGTCGAGAAGATCAGATCCTCGGAGTCCTTGAAGCGCGAGGCCATCTGATGCTCACGGAGTGCCGTCGCGAGCGTCGCCGGCATCGCGATCGCCCGCACCGAGCCCCTCGTCTTCGGCTCCTGGAAGACGCCTCGGTGGGTCACGTTGCGCCGGACCCAGACGCGACGGCTGTTCCAGTCGACATCGCCCCAGCAAAGGGCTAGGAGCTCGCCGCGTCGCATTCCCGTCGCGACGGCGGTAAGGATGTAGGCCTAGCCGAACGTGAACACGTACGCTTCGGCGCCGGGCTCGAGGAATGTGATCTGCAGTGTCCGCTCGCGGACGGCGTCATGCTCGCGCGCGAGCTGGTAGAGGCGGCCGTCCCGGAGCAGGCCGTTCCCGTCCTCGTCGACATCCACGCCGTGTGACGGGCCGGGAGCCTCTCCGTCGAGGAGCACGCGGAAGCGAATCGGCTCGCGAGCTCCGGGAGACAGCACGAGATGCGCATCGCGCGCGTGGAACCGGTAGGCGATCCTCCCGCCGGCCTGGTCGAGCACGACATTCTCACCTCCGATCGTCCACTCGCCGGCGAGGGCCCAGTGGTTGAACTCCAGGCGCTCGGGGAGCTTGTACGCGCGACGATCGTCGAACTTGGCGCCGCCCGGCGACGCGAAGTGCTCACTGCGCTCGTAGCCGAGATACGTCTCGGGTGTCCGCAGGTTGTCCCAGTCGGCCTCCGCTTCCACGCCGAGCCCTTCGACGGAAACGAGCTCGCGGTCGACACCGAGCAGCCGCTGGATGCCGCGCTCCGACTCCTCGTAGCGTCCTTCGCCGAAGTGGTGGTCGCGGATGATGCCGTCCGCGTCGACGAAGTAGAGCGCCGGCCAGTAGTGGTTGTCGAAGGCGCTCCAGATCTCATAGTCGTTGTCGAGCGCGAGCGGGTAGTCGATCGCTCGCTCCTTCGTCGCCTGCTGCACGCGGTCGAGCTCGTGCTCGAACGAGAACTCTGGAGTGTGGACTCCGATGACGACCAGCCCATCGTTTCGGTACGCCTGCGACCAGGCACGGACGTATGGCTCCTGGCGCAGCCAGTTGATGCAGGTGAGCGTCCAGAAGTTCACGAGGACGACGTGACCGCGCAGCTCGGCGGGGCCGAGTGGCTCGGAGTTGAGCCATTCGGTCGCCACGCCCAGGGAGGGCATTTGCAGACGTTCGAATACGGTCATCTAGCGGAGCGAGTCGAACGCAGCGCGCAGTTCCTCGGTGAAGAGCTGCGGCTGCTCCCAGGCGGCGAAGTGGCCGCCCTTGTCGACCTCGTTGAAGTAGCTGAGGTTGGGGTACGACTGCTCGACCCAGCTGCGCGGGGTCCGCCAGATCTCGCCGGGGAACGTGGTGAAGCCGACCGGGAGCGAGACCTCCGGAGGAGCCTGGCCGGCCGCAAGAGCTGCGGCTCGTCCGTCCTCCCAGTACGCCCGCGCTGCCGAGGCACCGGTGCCGGTCAACCAATACAGCGTGATGTTGTCGACGATCCGGTCCCGAGTGAGATTGCCCGACGGCTGGCCGTCCACAAAGGCGCTTGAGATCTTCTCGTAGCTGTCCGTGTCGTGGTCGAGCATCCAGGCCGCCAGGGCGACGGGTGAATCCAGCAGGGCGTAGCCGATCGTCTGCGGCCGCGTGGCCTGCTCCAGGAAGTAGCCAAAGCCGCTCGTCTTGAAGGTGTTGATCGCGTCGAGCGCCGCGCGTTCCTGCTCGGATTCCGACGGCATGGGGCCGCCGGCCAGGATCGTCACGAGCAAGTTCATGTGGATGCCGAGCAGCGCCTCGGGCGCCTGGCGGCCCATCGCGTCGGTGACGGCGGCGCCCACGTCGCCGCCCTGGGCGACGTAGCGGGTGTAGCCGAGGCGGTGCATCAGCTCGGCCCAGGCGCGCGCGACGCGGCCCGCGTCCCAGCCGACCTCCGTCGGCTCTCCCGAGAAGCCGTAGCCGGGAAGGGACGGCAGCACGAGATCGAATGCGTCCTCGGCGCGTCCGCCGTGCGCGGTCGGGTCCGTGAGCGGGCCGACGACCTCGAGCAGCTCGATGACCGAGCCGGGCCAGCCGTGCGTCATGATCAGCGGCAACGCGTTCTCGTGACGCGACTTCACGTGGATGAAGTGGATGTCGACCCCGTCGGTCTCGGTCGTGAACTGCGGGAGCGCGTTCAGCTTCGCCTCGGCCTTGCGCCAGTCGTAGTCGCTTGCCCAGTAGCGCGCGAGCTCCTGGAGCGGCCCGAGCTGGACTCCCTGCGAGCGATCTGCGACGAGCTCCTTGCTGGGCCAGCGCGTCGCGGCGATGCGTCGACGAAGTTCGGCGAGCTCGTCTTCCGGAACGTCGATGTGGAAGGGGCGGATTGTGCTGTCTTTGGCGCCTGTGTCGAGCTCCGCGGGAAGCGGGGCGGGACGCGGGGCGGCCGTTGTCTTCTCGGACGTTGTCTTCTTAGTCATTGCGTCTCCTCTCATCCGTGCACGGGGACAAACCGCTCGAGCGGTTCGGGGAAAAGAAGGACATAGGTGGCTCCTGACGTTGCGGGTTCCGCGCGACCGCTAGGTCACGCGCCACGCCAGCCGAGTGTCGGAGCCGGAAGAGATTGTCCGCCGAGGGCCGGGGTCGGACGACCTCCACCTCCACCGTAGCACCGGCACGCCGGGAGTGTCGGGCGGCCAATTTGGAGCTTCGCGGGGCGGCGCTAGACTCGACAGTGGGGCGCAGAATGAGTCAGCGCGAAACGGAGCATCGGGGGATGCCCATCCGAACCCGCAGTTCCATGTCCGTCGGCCAGGAGTGTCCGGCGAATGCCCGCTGTGCCTCCGCCGCAGCAGAACCGACCTCGCTTCGTAGCCGGCTCGGAAACGAAGCTCACGACTGCGCGCCGAGATTAGGCGTGCTTGCAAAACCGCTTGCAGATTCCCGATCTGTTGCCCACCCCGTCTACAGAAAGGCCCCGTTTCCAGGGCCTTTCTCAGAGCGGACGACGGGGCTCGAACCCGCGACCCCCAGCTTGGGAAGCTGATGCTCTACCAACTGAGCTACGTCCGCGTGCGGTCAAGATTAGCGCAGTCGCTCGTGCGGGGGATAGCGCCAAACGCCCGTCCAGCCGACCATTTGAGCATGTTCAAGCTCCAGGAATGGCGCAGCGAGGAAGGACAGACGATGGCTGAATACGGCGTCATTCTCGCCGTCATCACGCCGGCCATCATCGCCGCTCTCGCGCTCGTCGCCTACAAGACGGCCGAGAATCTCGAATCGGTCGTCGCAGTCCTCACCTAGCGGCCAGCAGGCGCCCATAGAGACAAGGAGGGACGGCCGCCGCAGCGCCGCCCCTCAGATCGCTGATCCTACTCCCTCCCCCGCGGGTATGGAAGATACTTAGCGAGAGCTCAGGGAAGGAGTTGGCCATGGCTGAAAACGGCCTCGAACAGACTGCCCGCGCGCTGGTCGCGCCGGGTAAGGGAATCCTCGCCGCGGACGAGAGCGACGGGACGATCAAGAAGCGCTTCGACACGATTCACGTCGAGTCGACCGAGGAGAACCGCCGCGCGTATCGCGAGCTGCTCTTCACGACGCCCGGCATGGAGGAGCACATCAGCGGCGTCATCCTCTACGACGAGACGATCCGGCAGAGCTCGACGGAGGGCACCCCGTTTCCGGAGCTCCTCGCGAGCAAGGGCGTGATTCCGGGGATCAAGGTGGACAAGGGCGCCAAGCCGCTCGCCGCCTCGCCGGAGGAGAAGGTCACCGAGGGCCTCGACGGACTCCGAGAGCGCCTGAACGAATACCGCGAGCTGGGCGCGAAGTTCACGAAGTGGCGCGCGGTGATCGAGATCGGCGACGGGATCCCCAGCCACACCTGCATCCACGTCAACGCACATGCACTGGCGCGCTACGCGGCTCTCTCCGAGGAGGCCGGCCTGGTTCCGATCGTCGAGCCCGAAGTCCTGATGGACGGAAACCACAGCCTCGAGCGCTGCTACTCGGTCACCGAGTGGACGCTCAAGACGACCTTCCAGGAGCTCTATTACCAGCGGGTGGGGCTCGAAGGCATGCTGCTGAAGCCGAACATGGTCCTCTCCGGGAAGGACGCGGCCGAACAAGCCGGCGTCGAGGAGGTCGCCGAGGCAACGATCCGCTGCCTCAAGAATTCCGTTCCGGCGGCCGTGCCCGGGATCGTGTTCCTCTCCGGCGGCCAGAGCGACGAGATCGCGACCGCGCACCTGAACGCGATGAACGCGCTGGGACCGCACCCCTGGGAGCTCTCCTTCTCCTACGGGCGGGCGCTGCAGGCACCGGCGCTCAAGGCCTGGGCCGGCGAGGAGTCCAACCTGTCTGCGGGCCAGGCCGCCTTCGCTCACCGCGCGAAGATGAATGGACTCGCCCGCTCCGGCTCCTACTCCCCCGAGATGGAGAAAGAGCTAGTGGGGGTCTCCTAGCGGTACTCCCTCCCCGACAAACGGGAGAGCTTCTCGAGGTGGTGGTACGCCTCCACGCGCCGCACCGTGCCGGAGCGTGAGCGCATGACTATGGAGTCGGTGACGGCACCATCCTTCGTGAAGCGCACGCCGTTGAGCAGCGCGCCGTCCGTGACTCCGGTCGCAGCGACGAAGATATTCTCGCCGCCCACGAGGTCGTCCGTTGTGAGCACGCGATCCGGTTCGAAGCCGGCCTCGATCAGCTTCGCGCGCTCGTCGTCGTCCCTCGGCCACAGGCGCCCCTGCACTGCTCCGCCCAGGCACTTCACCGCCGCCGCGGCAATCACGCCCTCGGGCGTGCCGCCGATGCCCATCATCAGATCGACAGTCGATCCCTGACGGGCCGCCGCGATCGCGGGAGCTACGTCCCCGTCCGTGATCAGGTTCACCTTCGCCCCCACCTCGCGCAGCCCCTCGATGAGCTCCTGGTTGCGCTCCCGGTCGAGGACCACGACCGTAATGTCCGTCGGCTTCCCGCCCTTGACCTCGGCCGCTCGCCGCACGTTGTCCTGGGGAGAAGCGTCGATGTTGATCACGTCCGCGATCTCGGCGCCGGCCGCGATCTTGTCCATGTAGACCGCCGCTCCCGGGAAGAACATCGTCCCGCGCTCGGCGAGGGCGATCACCGAGATCGCGTTCGGCTGCCCAACCGAAGTGAGTCGTGTCCCTTCCAGCGGATCGACCGCGACATCCACCTCGGGAGGCTCGCCGTTGCCGACCTCCTCCCCGTTGAAGAGCATCGGGGCCTTGTCCTTCTCCCCCTCGCCGATCACGACGACGCCGTCCATGGCCACGGTGTCGAGCATCGCTCGCATGGCGTCCACCGCAGCCTGGTCGGCCGCTTCCTTGTCGCCACGGCCGATCCACCGGGCGCACCCCAGCGCCGCCGCCTCCGTCACGCGCACGAGCTCGAGCGCGAGGTTGCGGTCCGGGACGGAGCCGTTCCCGCCTTCCATGGCGCGATCCTAAAGGGCCTGAGCCTCGGGCGAGGCTTCCGGCGCCTCCTCGCACAGCACGACGAGCGCCCCCCCGGCGAGCACGGCGACACCCCCGACGACGACCTGCCACCCGAGGTCCTGGCCGAGGATCGCCCACGCGAGGAGCGACGCTGAAAGCGGATCGAGGTAGGCGAGTAGCCCGGCGGACTGGGCCGTCACGTCCTTGAGCGCTCGCATGTACAGGACTCCCGCCGCCGCCGTAAGGAGCGCGCCGAGCGCGATCACGTAGACCCAGTCGACGCCGTGCGGGAGGAACCGTCCGCCGGCGAGGGCGAACGGAAGGAGGAGCACCGCAACGATCGCGTAGCTCCAGAAGGCGACGGCGACAGGGGCGATGTTCAGGACGAGGCTCTTCGTCCAGATGACGATGAGGGCGTAGGTGATCGCGGCGCCGAGCCCCGTTCCGACGGCGACTGGGTCGGCGGCGGCGCCTCCCTCCCCTCCGAGCGCGATCAGCGCGATGCCTGGAGCCGAGATGGCGAGTGCGATGAGACCGATCCTGCTCCGGGCTTCCGGCAGCAGGAGCGGCGCCAGCACCGCCAGGAAGATCGGAGCCGTATACACGGTCAGGATCGCGACTGCGACCGACGCGAGCTTGAGCGTCTCGAAGAGGAGCGCCCAGTGGACGGCGACGAGGAAAGCGAGCCCCATGACTTGGTGGCGCCGCTGCTCCACGACGAGGAGCGGCAAGCGGCGGAAGACCAGCACGAGTGCGGGAACGGTCACCGCGGCTATGGCGCAGCGCCAGAAGACGAGCGCAGCCGCGGGCAGGTCGACGCCGGCCGCGATCACGGACACGAAGCCCCACGACGCCGCGATTCCGGCGACGGCGAGATTCCACCGATTTGGAGCCCGTCTCAAAATAGGGACCTGAGCCGCTGGGCCGCGCTAGCCGCGGCGATGCGGCGTCCTCGGTCGCACGTGTATCTAGAGTCGATACACGCGCTCCCTGCGTCCTTGCCTCGCGCCGCCCATCGCACCCCAGCGACGAGGCCCCATCTTGAAACGAGCTCTCAACTTCACATGCGCTCGGGGGCTTCGACTCCGATGAGGTCGAGGCTGCGGGCGATGACGCTCTTCGTCGCCTCGGAGAGCGCAAGCCTGAAGGCTTCGGCTTCGCTTTCGAGCACGCGATGGTGATGGTAGAAGCGGTGGAAGTCGTCGGCGAGGCGGATGGCGTAGACCGGGAGTGCGTGCGGGCCGCGGCGCTCGGTCGCCTCTGCGACGGTCTCTGGGAACTCGGCGAGCCTCTTCACGAGGTCGCGCTCCTCGGGCGCGAGCTCGTCGGGCGGCTCGGGCGACCGCTTGGCCGAGCCGGCCTTTCGGAGGATGCCCGCGATCCGCGCGTGCGCGTACTGGACGTAGTAGACGGGGTTCTTGTCCGTCTTCTCCCTGGCGAGGTCGACGTCGATCTCCATGGGCTGCTCGTGGCTCGACCGCACGAGGTACCACCGCGCGGCGTCGACACCGATCTCGTCGATGAGCTCGTCGAGGAAGACGACGTCGCCGTGTCGCTTCGACATCTGGCGGGCCTCGCCCCCCTCCGTCACGTGTACGAGCTGGTAGATGAGCACCTCGACGGACTCCGGATCGTGGCCGAATGCGCCGGCGAGAGCCTTGAGGCGCGAGATGTACCCGTGGTGGTCGGCGCCCAGAACGTAGATGAGCCGCGCGAAGCCTCGGTCGTACTTCCACAGAGTGTGAGCCGCGTCCCCCGCCAGGTAAGTAGGCCGCCCGTCCGCCCGTACGAGCACGCGATCCTTGTCGTCGCCGAACGCCGTCGTGCGCAGCCAGACGGCGCCGTCCTGCTCGAAGGTGTTGCCTTCGAGAGCCTTCAGGGCGGCTTCGACATCGAGTTCTCTCTCGCGCACCCAATCGTCCACGGGGACGCGGAAGCGCGCGAGAGTCTCCTTGATCTCCTCGATCATGCGCTCGACCGGATCGCCGGACTCGCCCGCCAGCCGCGTGACGTACTCGCCGGCATAGCCGCCCTCGGGGGGCCCCTCCCCGCGCCCGCGCGCCTCGACGGAGGCGCGGAAGAGGTCGGCTTGGGCCCCGGCGTCGTTGAAGTAGCACTCGCGGGCGACGGCGTGGCCCGCAAACCGGAGCAAGCGGGCAACCGAGTCGCCATAGGCGCCGTTTCGGGCCGACGCTACGGTGAGCGGCCCGGTCGGATTCGGCGAGACGAGCTCGACCTGGACGCGCTCGGTCGTCGAGGCCGTGCCGGTACCGTAATCCATGCCCGCGGCCACGATCTCCCCGAGCGCCTCGCCGTACCACGCCGGAGACATCCAGAGGTTGAGGAAGCCCGGCGGAGCGACCCGAGCGTCGGCGACGCCCTCTACTTTGAGCGCAGCGGCGCGGAGCTCCTCCGCGATCTCCAGCGGCGCGCGCCGAAGCGTCGGCGCGGCGCGCAGGGCAGCGTTCGTAGCGTAGTCGCCGTGCTCGGCCTGGCCCGGCCGCTCAAGGATGACGGGAACGCCGAGGCCGTCCTGGAGGCTCCGCTCGATTCGCGCAATCGCTTCGGCCGGCATGGGGCTATATCGTAGGGCCGTGGAAGACGAGGGCCGGGAGCGCCAACTCAACATCCATTTGGATCCGGACAACCTCGCCGGCGTCTACGCCAACTTCGCCAACGTCAGCTTCTCCGACT
>WNGA01001136.1_pt1 | contig 43696 bp, 48 predicted proteins | sample 5400061 | NCBI WGS metagenome assembly WNGA01 (sample SAMN13153366, study PRJNA577476) | soil metagenome | isolation source: 100 cm soil or saprolite under grassland replicate 2 | place: USA:California | collected 2016-06-15 | reverse complement strand
TCGACGACCCGGTCCATTTCATCGAAGTTGAGCATGTTCACGTAGATCCCGTTTCCGGTCCACGGTTTGAGGTCGCCGACGACCTTGCGGGTCCGGTCGATATGGTCGCGATCATCGGCGGGGTCGTCCCAGCTCATCGCGAAGTTCAGCCACATCAGGTAGCCACGGTTCGAGAATGCGGTGGCGTCCTCGGGGACGTCGCCGATCGCGCCGCCGAGGCCGATGATCTCGACCTCGCCGTGCATGGGCATGTCCTTCCAGAAGTCGACGAGCGTGTCGATCGCCTGGTCGGCCAGCTCGGCGACGTGCGCCTCCTTGGTGTAGTAGCGGTGGCCGTCGGCGAACTCCTCGTCCAGCACCTTCTGGAGGGCCGCCGCGAACGGCATCACGGTGGTGGCCTGCGTGCACGGCCGGCCGACCGCGGCAAGGCGCTCGACGAGCTCGGCGCCGGCCGGGTCCTCGGCGTCGTCGAGCCACATCGAGATCAGCATCAACAGCCGCCTGCCAACCAGCTCCGGCGGCACGAACGGCAGGGCCGGCATGTCGTGCTTGAGCGCGGCGTGCCAGCCGACGGTGCGGGGGAGCGTCGGACTGATCGAGGCGTACTCGTGCAGCGCTTGGGCGGCATCCTCGGGCTCGTAGAGCGACACGCCGACGCGGATCATCGGGCCGAACCGGTGTGCCCTGAAGGTGAACCGCGTGACCACCCCGAAGTTGCCGCCGCCGCCCTTGAGGGCCCAGAAGAGCTCGGGGTGCTCGTCCGCGGAGACCTCGATGACCTCCCCGCTGGCCAGCACGAGCTCGAGGGAGACGAACTGGTCGCAGGTCAGGCCGTGCTTGCGGGAGAACCAGCCGATCCCGCCGCCAAGCGCCAGGCCGGCGACGCCGGTCTCGGACATGATCCCCGCGGGAACGATCAACCCGTGGGGCGCGGTGGCTGCGTCGATATCGCCGAGCAGGCAGCCGCCGCCCGCGTGGACGAGTGGCCGCCGCAGCGGATGGAGGGCGCCAGTCCGTTGTCACGCGCGACGCCGACTGCGGCGACCACGTCCTCGGTGCTGGTGCATCGCAGGATCAATCCGGGACGCCTGTCGATCATGGCGTTCCATACCAGGCGCGCCTGGTTGTATTCGACGTGACCCGGTCCGATGAGGTCGCCCTTGAACCGCGCGCCCAATTGCTCGACGATGCGCAGGCGCATTTCCTGATCGATGGTCGGATGCTCCACCGATTTCGTGCCAGAGAACGAAGTCGTCGACATAGGACTCTGCCTCCCAGGTCCTGTAAGGTGCTCCGTTTTTCGTATGACTGGAAAAGGTCAGGCACGCACGAGACCGCCGTCGACGAAAAAGGTCTGGCCGGTGATGAACGAGGCGTCGTCCGAGGCCAGGAACGAGACGGTGCCGGTGAGGTCCTCAGGGAGCTCGACGCGCTTGATGGCCTGCATCTGCGGGACGACGTCGAAGAACACCGCGGGGCCGGCCTCGGTGGTCGCGGTGCGTACCAGACTGGGGGCGACGGCGTTCACGGTGATGCCGTGCTCGGCGAGTTCCGTCGCCAGGCCCCTGGTGAGGCCGATGACGGCCATCTTGCTGGCGATGTAGTGGGTGAAGCCGGGGATGACGAGGTTCACGGCGTTCGAGGTCATGTTGACGATCCGGCCCCAGCCCCGCTCCTTCATCCCGGGCAGGAAGGCCTGTGTGGCGTGGAACATCGTGTCGACGTTGACAGCGAAGATGGAGCGCCAGTCATCGGCGGTGAGGGTCTCGAATGGCTGGTTGGGATAGACGCCGGCGTTGTTGACGAGGATCTGCGCCTGCCCGGCGGCCATGTCGACCTTGTCGCGCGCGCCCGCCACGGCGTCGGGGTCGCAGAGGTCGACCGTGACCGCAAGGCCCTTTCCGCCGTCCGCCTCGATCCGCGCCACGACGTCCGCCCCGTCCGCACGAGACCGCCGCCGCCGGTGACCACGGCGACGCGGCTGTCGTGGCGCCCGCTCACGCGGTCACCGTCTCGGCCTGCTCCGCGCCGATCTGGGCGAAGAGCGGGGCCAGGTCGATGTGGACGCGCAGGGAGGTGACCTTGCCGTCGGCGCCGCGGTCGAGCAGGGAGACGCAGGGCACGGAGACCTCCGCGCCACCTTTGGTCGTGTAGTGGGTGACGACCTCCAGGACCGCCGTGTTGCCGTCGTTGACGAACCAGAGGTTGCGCCGCTCGTGCCGCAGACCGCCGATCATCGACCAGAAGCCGCCGATCGCGGCGCTGATCGCCTGCTTGCCGACCGCCGGCGGGTTGTTGCCGAAGACGACGGCCGCGTCGTCGCTGTGGCGCTCGACGTACGGCTCCAGGCGCATGGCGTCGACGTCGGCGTAGTACTCATCGATCCAGGTGGCCATGCTTCCTCCTCCAGTGGTGGTCTAGGCGGCCTCGCCGCGGGCGATGCGGCGCATGGCGTCGAGCGTGGCGGCGACGGCCTTCAGGTAGTCCGCGGTCATCCCGTCGGCGTACTCGCGCTCAGCCTGGGAGCCGCCCTCGACGCCGGCGACGACGAGCGCGAAGCTGAAGCGCAGCCGCAGGTCGTCGTCCGGGCCCTCGATCTCGTTGGCGATCGTGCCGAGGACCGGTCCGGAGATGCGGGTGAAGACGACGCGGTGCGGCTCCTCGAGGGTGATGCGCTCCCGGAACCGCTGCCCGCGGAACTCGATGTCGCGGTCGAAGACGGTCGGTCCGTACCGCTCGACGATGTCGCAACGGGTCATGGCGGGGACGAAGGGCAGGGCGTTGTCGGCCTTGAGGACCAGGCCGTTCCACACGGCCGCGCGGTCCAGGCGCGGCTGGCGGTCCTCGTTGACGGGCAGGGCGTGGCTGACGAAGATCATGGCGCCTCCAGGGGTGCGTGGTGCGGGGTTCCCGGGCGATGCGTATGCGCCGGCGGCTCAGCGGCGACGATCCGGTTGACCAGGACGCCGAGCCGCTCGATCTCGGTGCGGACCAGGTCGCCGGGCCGCAGGCTCGCGCCTCTGCCCGCGCCGACCCCGGCCGGCGTCCCGGTGGTGATCACGTCACCTGGCTCCAGCGTCACGGTCCGGCTGGCCGCGGCGAGCAGACGGGGGATGTCGCAGATCATGTCCGCGGTGCTCGCGTCCTGCTGGAGCTCGTCGTTGACCCACAGGCGGATCCGCAGGTCCTGCGGGTCCGGGACGAACCAGGCCGGGGTCAGGCCCGGGCCCAGGGGGAGCGAGCCGTCCCGGGCCTTCGAGGCGAACCAGTCGTAGTCGAATGGGGGAGCGGGCGCGCTCGCCCGGCGGTGGTACCCGCGCGCGGTGATGTCGTTGGACACGCAGTACCCGGCGACGTGCGCCAGCGCCCGCTCGGGCGGGACGTCCCGGCCGCCGACGCCGACGACCGCGGCGAGCTCGGCCTCCCAGTCCAGCAGCGCAGCCTCCGGGCCGTCGACGGGGACGTCGTCGAACGGGCCGATGACGGCCGTCGTCGGCGGCTTGAGGAAGAAGAACGGCGTCCAGTCGGCCGTCGGGGGCTCGATGCCCATCTCCGCGACGTGCCGCCGGTAGTTGACACCCGCGCAGATCACCTTGCGCGGGTAGCGCAGCGGCGCGAGCAGCCGGACGCCGGCGAGCGGGTCCGCGGCCTCGACGTCGATCGCGCGAACGGCCTCGGCGGCCGCGGGCCAGTCGTCGACCAGCTCGGCGAGGCTCGACCACTGCTTGAGCGCGGGCACCTCGCGGAGGCTCCCGTCGCCGAGCCGGGCGGCGACGAACGGCTCGCCGTCGGCGACCACGGTGACCAGCGACCAGGTGGTCACGAGGCGCTCCCGGGCTCGGCGGACGCCGGGCTCTGGCCGGACAGGAGGTCGTGGACCGCGGCGATGTCGAGGTCCCCCCATCCGTCGGCGAGGGCCTGGTCGTAGAGCCGCTTGGCCACGGTGAACAGGGGCAGGGTGGTCCCGATCGCCTCGGCCTGGTCCTCGATCTGCTCGAGGATGTGGTGGAGCGTCACGATCGGCCCGGGCGCCGGCGTCCAGCGCCGCTCGCGGACGAGCGGGCCGCGGCGCTGCCAGATCGCCGAGGAGGCGATCGAGTCGTCGAGGGTGCGCTGCACCAGCTCGAGGTCCAGGCCGCTGCGGCGGGCCAGCAGCATCGCCTCCGCGGTCGCGACCGTGTGCACCGCGACCAGCAGGGTGGAGACGTACTTCAGCTGCGCGCTGGTGCCGAAGGCGCCCGTGTAGACCCATGGCCCGGAGATCGCGTCGAGCACCTCGCGGACCGCGTCCACGCTCGCCTCCTCGCCCGAGACGAAGGTGGTCGCGGCGCGGGGCCGGACCATCGCCGGCGTGCCGCCGATCGGGCAGTCAAGGAGGTCACCGCCGGACGCCCGGACGCGGTCGCGGAGCGCCGCCTTCTCGGCGACGTCGATCGTGCTCATCTCCACGTGGACCGTGCCGGGGCGCAGCTTCGTCATGGTGCCCCGCGGGCCCTCGACGACCTCCCGCAGCGCCGCCACGTCCGGCAGGATCGACAGCAGCACGTCGCTGGAGGACGCCACCTCGGCCGCTGACTGCGCGCCGCTGCCGCCGAGGGCGACCAGCTCGTCGGTGCCAGAGCGCCGGTAGCCGACCACGGTGAAGCCACGGTCCATGAGGTTCTGGGCGATGGGCAGCCCCATCTTCCCGAGTCCGATGACCCCGACGGTCGTCATCGTCCGCCTCCCTCCGGCCGGCCCGCGGCCATCAACTGATCCGGTAGGTCGTGGTGCCGAAGGAGACCCGCACGGTGAGGGCGCCCTCCATGACGCGCCATCCGAGGACCTCGAAGGTGCGCAGGCCCTTGGTGACGAACGGGTCCTCGGCCGCGAACGCGGCGGCCTGGGTCTCGGTCGAGGCCCTGAGCACCGTGAGGCCCGCGCCCGGCACGGCGCCCGGCCCCGAGGTCAGCGGGCCGGAGGCGACCACGTGCCCGCCGGCCTCCAGCCCGAGCACCCACTCCAGGTGGGCGTCGAGAAGGGCCTCCACGTCCTCCGCGGTGACCCCTTGGCGGGGGAGCCACCGGATGACCCAGAGCTGCGCGCCGAGCATCGCCGAGCGTTCGACCGGCATCGGGCACCTCCTCGTGACCTGCCTTGAAACTGTATGCACTTTAGCTCCACGGCGTCAAGACTCCAACCGCGATGTGTATGCAGTTGGGGCTCGGTCGGCTACAATCGGCGCATGACACGACCCGCCGCCCGCGTCCCCGGGATCGAGCGCCTGGAGCTCCCCGAGGTCCGGCAGGCGATCCCTCGCCTGCACGCGTACCTGCGCGAGTGCATCCTCGACGGCCGCCTGCCGCCGGGCACGAAGCTGTCGCAGGTGGCGCTGGCGTCCCAGCTCGGGGTGAGCCGCACGCCCCTGCGCGAGGTGCTGCGGATGCTCCAGGACGAGGGCTACGTCGAGTTCGAGCCCAACCAGCGGATGCGCGTGGCCGACCTCGACCCGGTGGAGCTCGACGCCGACTACGCCTGCCGGATCGTGCTCGAGACGCTGGCGCTGTCGATGACGCTGGAATCGATCGGCTCGCGCCAGCGCCGGGAGGCGCGCCGGCTGCTCACCGCGATGCGCCGGGCGGCGCGGATCGGCGACTTCCCGGGGTGGTTCGGCGCGCACCACGCCTACCACCGGGTGCTGACGGCCGGGGCGGGGGAGCCGTTCCTGCGCCAGCTCCAGTCGCTGGAGGACCGCAGCGTGCGCTACATCCGGATCTACCAGCAGTCCGAGCCGGCCGGCTGGCAGACCGCCGGCGACGTCGAGCACGCGGCGATCCTGGACGCGCTGGCGGCCGGGGACGACCACGCGGCTCTCTCCGGGCTGGCCCACCACCTGGCCCGCACCGCCCTGCGGGTGCTCTCGGACTGCGCGCCCGGCTACACGCCGCGCGCCGTCCCCCACGCCGTCGCCCTCGCCGAGGGCGCCGACCCCGCCGCGCTGCGCGCGGCGTCCGCGGGCTAGCGGGAGAGCGCCGCCGCCGGCACCTCCGCCGGATCCCCGGATGGCGTCCCGGGCGTGGCAGCTTCCGCCGGCTCGTCGCGCGCCTGCGGCTGGGTGGTCGGTCGCGAGGTCGGCCCGAGCCACAGGTCGATCGATCCGGGCTCGGCGGGGTCGAAGGTCCGTGGTCGCCAGGCCGCGTCGTCCTCGATCCGCCGCACGCCGAAGGAGTACTCGTAGGTGAAGCTCTCGGGACCGAGGAAGTAGAGGAACACGGCGGTCGACTGCGGGTGCCGGCCCGGTCCCATCTCGATCTCGACGCCGTGGTCGACCAGGAAGTGCCAGTTCCGGAAGACGTCGTCGATCGAGGCGACCTGGAAGTTCATGTGGCACAGCCCGGGCCCGTCGCCCTTGAAGACCGCGAGCTTGTGGTGCACGGGGTCGATCCGCATCAGGCAGGCGGCGTCGCCGATCCAGTCGGACACCTTGGCGTTGAAGGTGCCGGACCAGAACCGGTAGGCCTCGTGGACGTCCGGCGCGTCCAGGCACAGGTGCCCGAACTCGGTGATCCCCGAGGCGCGCGCGAAGGCGACCGGCCGGGCCAGCGACTCCTGCTGAGTCACCAGCTCCAGCCGGTTGCCGAAGGGGTCGTCGAAGGCGATGCCGGAGCGGACCCGGCGCGACCGCGCGGAGGCGGCGCCGAGACGCCGGACGCCGAGGCCGCGGCGTTCGAGCTCGTGCTCCGCGGCCGCCAGGGCGTCCTCGTCGGCCACCGTGAATCCCGACGCGAGCACCCCGGAGCGGCCCGCCACCAGCGCCAGGCAATGGTGCCGCGCGTCGGCCCGGAGGTGCGCCACCCCCTCCTCGTCAGAGGGCACCAGCTCGAGCCCCACGATCCCGGTCGCGAAGCGAACCGCCGCCCCCAGATCCTTGACGCCGGAACGCACGTAGGCGATGTCCTGGAGCTCGATCACCGGCGGCCTCCCTTCGTCGCAGAAACTGTACACAGTTTCTGGAGGGGGAACAAGGCCCCGGGGCCGCGCGGAGGCCCGGACCCGGCGCGCTGGTCAGCAACCTTGGGAGTTCGAAGGGCGAGCCGGCCTGGCCGGGGGGTTGGGCCAGACCGGCTCGCATATAACGCCCCGCCCGTGCCGCGCCGGATCAGGAGAAGGCGGCGCCTTGCCGGGCCGGTTCCTCCACGGCAGGCGGCAGGTGGGCGTTCGCCCCCGTCCTTACCCGCGAAGCGCCGCGGTCAGCCCTGCTTGTGGCCGGATTTAGTAGTTCTACGCACGCCCGGGACAAATGGGGCATCATCACGCCCAGCGGCGTCGATGGCGAGCTTCTGCAGCTTTTCCGCGGTATCGGTGTCGGGCGCCGGCGTATAGAGGACCAGGAACAGCCCGGGGCTGTCGTCCACGAGCTGGAGGACGGTCTGCCGCAGGGCCACCAGACCGACCTTCGGGTGATCGATCGCCTTCTCGATTTCCTGCACCCGCTCGACGTCGTGGTGGGACCACCATTCGGCAAACTCCGGGCTGCGCTCGGTGAGCCGCTCCACGAGCCCGGCAATCCAGGGATCACCGACGAAATGGCGCGAGGCGTCGCGGAATTGCGCCAGCAGGAGCCTTGCATGACGCTCCCAATGCACAAAAATCCGCTGTGCCTGCTCCGTGAAGATCATCCAGAGCAGATTGCGTTCCGGCTCGGGGACATCGGCGAAGTCGCCAAATGGCTCGGCGGTGGCTCCGAACACGTCGTTTGCCGCCTGGTTCCATGCCACCAGGTTCAGGCACGGATCGACCAGGTAGGCGGGGCGTTCGCCCTGAGCGTCGAGCACCGCCTGCAGGGTCGCGCTGACCGTCGCGGCCCGCGGCGCCGGTGATGGCGACTCGGCGCCGAGCGTCTGGCCGCGGGCCAGGGCGAGCAGGTAGTCACGCTCGGCCGCGCTGAGCTTGAGCGCGGCGGCGATGCCGTGCAGTGCCTTGGCCGACATCTGCACGTCCTTGCCCTGCTCCAGCCGCGTGTACCAGCTCACGCTGATACCAGCCAGCTCGGCGACCTCCTCACGCCGCAGCCCGGGGGTGAGCCGCCGGTTGGCTCGCTTGGGCAGTCCGGCGTCCTCGGGCTGGAGCGCGCCCCGGCGGATGCGCAGGAACTCGCCCAATCTGTCACGCTGCTCGTTGCTCGGCATGGCGCACCTACCCCCTGCCACGATGGATTAGGAAGGCTATCACTTTTTCTCCTAGGCGAAGAATGCTCTCGCAAGGTCGAGCAATGCGCGCTAGCGTCTCGCCTTGGCTGGCCTTCTCATCGGGCGAGGGGGGAACCGGGCAGAAGGCCAGCCATCCCCACTTTCCTCCTCGAAGCGCGGAGCAATAGAAAGAGATCGGTTGACAATGTCGCCGAAATGCCTGCACCGTTGACGTATGCATGCCTTGCGTGCGCAGCCGCACGACCGCAGGGGAGCCCGCCGGTGAACAGGCAGCCTTCCCCGACCGGCCATCGGGCTGGGGCCGAGCGCGTGCAGTTGGAGCCTCGACCCGCCAGCGCCGCGGCGGCCCGCCGAACGGTCCGCGGTTTTGCGGCCAGGAATCGGCTCGGCTACGACGTCGCGGATGCGCTCTGCCTGGTCGTCAGCGAGCTGGTCACCAATGCCGTCCTGCACGCCCGCACCGAGGTGGTCCTCACCCTGGAGCTGCGACCCGGGGTGGCCCGGGTCGGCGTCCGCGACAATTCCCCAGCCACGCTGGCGGTGCGCAATTACTCGCCGGAAGCGGTGACCGGCCGAGGGCTGGGGGTCGTCGCGGCGCTCAGCCGCACCTGGGGCATGGTCGCCGACGGCGACGGCAAGCTGGTCTGGGCGGAGTTCGACCTCGACGGCGCCGGCGCGGGCCCGGCCACCTCCCCGCGCACCACCGGCATCCACCACGGCGCCGGCCAGGGGAGCCGCTCCGAGGAAAAGCTGGTGCGGTTTCCCAGGGTCCCGGTCGCGACCTATCTGGAGATGCAGGAGCACAACGACGCGCTGTACCGGGAGCTGGAGCTGCTCGCCATCGAGCACGACAGCATCCCCGCCGCGGACGCCGGGCGGTGGCGGCTGTGCGCGCTCGCTCGCGAGCTGCTCGGCCCCCGGTTCCGCGGCGCTCGTGACACCTACCACGAGGCGGTCGCCGCGGCCCGGGCGCGCGGGCAGACCACTGTCGACCTGCAGACGCGAGCCTCCGTGAAGGCCGTTCCGGTCGCCCGGGCCTACGTGGCGCTGCTCGACGAGATGGACGGCTACTGTCGCCAGGGGCTGCTGCTCACCATGCCGCCCGACCCGCGGGTGACCGAGTTGCGGCATTGGTTCGTCGAGCAGGCCGCCGCCCAGCTCCTGTACGGCCGAGCGGCCGTCCCGCCAGCCGGCTGATCCCGGGTCGGCTCAAGCGAACCTGACGATGCAGGCGGCGCCGACCAGCAGGCAGTAGATCGCGAACGGGGTCAGCGTGCGCGTCTGGAAGTATCGGGTGAGGAAGCGGACGGACAGGTAGGCGGCAAAGGCGGCGACGACGCTGCCGGCGAGGACCTGGCCGCGGACGCCGTTGCCGTTGGGACCGAGCAGGTCGGGTAGCTTGTACAGTCCGGCGGCCAGGATGATCGGGGTGGCGAGCAGGAACGCGAAGCGGGCGGCGTCCTCGTGGTCGAGCCCGCGGGCCAGGCCGGCGACCATGGTGACGCCGGACCGGCTGATGCCGGCGAAGAAGGCCAGGATCTGCGTGGCGCCGATCAGCAGCGCGTCCCCGAAGCCGAGGCTCGAAAGCTCGCGGGCGCGTCCCTGGGCGCTGCTGTCGGTGGCGGCGGTGCCTGCCGCGACGGTCGATGCCACCGGCGCCCGGCGGGGATGCTGGCGACGACCAGCAGCCAGCCGAGGCGCTCGTCGGCGGTCTCGATGCGCCGGGTGCGCAGCGACCGGACCAGTGCCGCGACGATGCGGGCCCACTGGTCGCGGTAGAACCACAGCAGGGCCAGGGCGGTGGCCACGTGCAGGCCGACCAGGAAGGCCAGATAGAAGGATTCCCGGGCCGACTGGCTGGCGACCACCTGGTGCCAGCCGAGCAGGGCGGGGAGCAGGACCGAGTGGCCGAGGCTCGACACCGGGAACAGCTCGGTGACGCCCTGGAGCAACCCGATCACGATGGCCTGGAAGTAACTGATCACGTCAGCGACGGCTCCTGATGGTGGATTGGCGGGTCAGAGGTTGAAGGCGGTGCGCATGCTCGTGGTGGACGGGTCGGCCGCGTGGCCCAGCGTCGCCGGCGGCTTGGCGAGGCGGCCGCAGATCGGCCCGCCGCCCGCCCGTGCCGCCGTGCCGGTCGGGGCGGTAGGGGGGCGGGTGGCCGCCGGTTTGGTCGGCGTGGGCTGGCCGCCAGGGGAGCTGGAGCAGCCGGCCAGCAGCAGGCACCACAGCACCGTGGTCGCGGGGATGGCCCGGCGTGGCACGCCAGCCATCAGCGAAAGACCCCGGTGTGGCCGAGCGAGTAGCGGCCCGGCTGGGGATAGACGCACAGGCCGTGCGGCCCGGCGCCGACGGGGATGCGGGCCAGCAGGCGACCGCTGCGGGTGTCGATCGCGTAGACCTCGCCGTTGTAGCGGCCCGACAGCCACAGGACCTTCCCGTCGGCCGAGACCCCGCCCATGTCCGGGCTGCCCCCGCGCAGGTGCCAGGTCGCCACGACCTTGCGGGTGGCGAACGACAGCAGCGAGATCGACCCGGCGGCACGGTTGGAGACGTACAGGGTCCTGGAGTCCCGGCTGGCGTACAGGCCGTGCGCGCCCCGCCCGGTCGCGACGAAGCCGATCACCTTGAACGCGTCGCCGTCCACCAGCCAGACCCCGCCGGCCGCCATGTCCGCCACGTAGAACACGCGCCCGTCCGGTGACAGCTTCACGTCCTGCGGCATCGGCGAGCGGCCCCGGAGCCGCAGGCTGCCGAGCACCCGCTCGCCCTTGGCGTCGCCGTCGATGCCGACCTTGAGGAGCTGGCCGCTGAACTCGCAGCTGACGATCGCGTAGCGACCGTTGGCGCTGAAATCCATGTGGTCCACGCCCTTGCAGGGCACCGTCAGCGCGTGGCGCAGCGCCATGGTGTGGGGGTCGCGGAAGTCCAGCCGGCCGAGCCGCTCGGCCACGACCACCGCGGAACGCCCGTCCGGCGTGAAGTACAAGTTATACGGATCGAAGACGCGGACGCGCCGGCCCGGCTTGCCGGTGCGCGGGTTGATCGGGGTGAGGCTGTTGCCCTGGTCGTTCCCGACCCACAGCCGGCGCAGGTCCCACGACGGGGTCACGTGCTGCGGCTCCGCGCCGGTGGGGAATTGCCGGATGATCCGGTACGTCCGCTGATCGATCGCGTCTACGGTGTTGCTCTGGGAGTTGGGCACGTAGACCAGCGCGGGATCGCCGCGCACCGCGGCGCTGAGCATGCCGGGCCGGTCGGCCGCGTAGACGTCGCCGGGGTCCAGCGGCGGCGGCATCCCCGGCAGCAGCGCGGGTCCGCCCGCGGACTCGGGAGCCGGCGGGTCGTCATGGGCGGTGCCGACCGTCGACGGCCTCGGCCGCCCCACTGGATCATCCCGATCACCGGAGCCACAGCCTGCGACCAGCGCCATCGACACGACCACGACCAGCACGATCGCCTCTCCGCCCAGCATTCGCGGTCGTCTCATGGTGCTGTCCTACCCGGGGTCGGCTGCGTGCAGGCCAACATCGACATCGGACTCAACCGAAGCCTCCATGAGGGCCCGATGAATCCCGGCCCGGCGGCCGGGTCACCAGGCGCCCCGGACGCGCCGGTCCGGGCGGTAGCCGAGCCGGGCGGAGATGGCGTCACCGGCGTTGACCACCGAAGCGCGGAAGAAGCCGCGCAGCGAGTCGCCGCTGACCCGCATGGTCGGCCCGGCGGCGCTCACCGCGGCGATCACCTCGCCACGGGCGTTGCGGATGGGGGCGGCCACGCTGGAGACGCCCGCCTCGCTCTCGCCGAGGTTCTCGGCCCACCCGCGCGCCCGGACCCGCGCCAGCTCCGCCCGGAGCTGCGGCTGCTCGGTGATGGTCCGCGGGGTCAGCGGCTCCAGCGGCCACCGCGTGAACAGGACCTCCAGCCGGTCCTCGGGGAGGAAGGCCAGCAGCAGCTTGCCGGTGCTGGTGGAGTGGGCCGGCATGCGGTGCCCGATGCGGCCGAACAGGCGCAGCGTGTGCGGGCTCTCGAGGCGCTCGACGTACACCACCTCGCGGCCGTCGAGCACGGCGATCTGGACGGTCTCCTTGGTGGCGTTGCGCAGCTCCTCCAGGACCGTGGTCGCGGCGTCGTGCAGCACCCGGTGCATCGAGACGCGCGCGCCCAGCTCGTAGACGACCAGCCCGAGCCGGTAGGTGCCGGAGACGGCGTCGTGCTCCAGGATGCGCTCGGCGGCCAGCGTCGCCAGCAGCCGGTGGACGGTCGACTTGCCGAGGCCCAGGCGCCGGGACAGCTCGCTGACCCCGAGCTCCCCCTCGGCCGACCCCAGCTCCTTGAGCAGCCGCGCCGCGTTGCGCACCGAGGTCAGCCTGGACCCGTCGCGCCCCCCCGCCTCGCTCATCGGCTCTCCGTGGTCGTCGTCCCACCACCGCGCAGCGCCTGGAGCAGGGCGGCGCGGAGGGCGTCGGGCTGGAGGTCGGTGGCGGCCGCGGCGGCGGCGACGCGCTGGTCGTCGGGTGCGATGGCGCGGGCCAGGAGCGCCTGGGCGCGCACCAGCCCGGCGGTCGTGGCGCCGGCCAGCTCGTCGACCAGCTCCTGGCGGCCGGGCGCGTGCGCCCGGATCGCCTCCAGGTCGCGCACGGCGGCCGCGTGCGCGCTGGCCAGCCCGGTCCCGGCGTGGGTGGCGTGGTGCGGGGTGAGCTGCGAGCCGGGCTCCACCACCAGGTGGTACAGGTAGGTGCGGATGCCGAGCGCCCGGCGCACCTCCTCGGGGGCGGGTCCCTCCGACTCGGCGACCAGCCCGAGGACCGGGAGGACCACCGGGTCGAAGAACCGCAGGCCCCACGCCAGGCCGTTCACCTGGCCGCTCAGCTCGACCTCCTGGCCGACCGGCGCCGGGAACCGTTCCTCGGTCGCCACCACGTGCAGGTTGCGGGCGCCGGCGGCCGCCACCGTCAGCCGGGTGGCCCGCAGCAGCGGGAGCCGCGCCTGCTCGGCCGGCGGCAGCAGGCGGGCCTGGGCCAGGTAGGCGCCGTGCACCGCGGCGACGAACTCCGCCATCGCCCGGCGCATCTGCTCGGGCCGGCCATCGGTCGGGGTCCGCGGCGCGGGGTCGTCGGTCTGGCTCATGATCCGCTGACCATAGCCGACGTTCCTCCATGCGGGAAGGGGCGCTATTCCGCACTGCGGGACGCCTCTAGAGTGCTCCCCAGCGGTGTCGCTGAGGCCGGCGGCTGGGAAGGAGCGCGCATGGGGATCCTCCGCCTCTCGCACGTGGACGTTCGCGTGCCCGACCTCGACCTGGCCGCCGCCTACTACACCGAGGTCCTCGGGCTGCTGGAGGTCGAGCGGACCGCCACCGAGGTCTACCTCAAGTGCTGGGACGAGACCGACCACCATTCGGTCAAACTGGGCTATGCGCCGCGGGTGGGCCTGGACCTGATCAGCTTCAAGGTCGAGCGGGACGACGACCTGGGCGCGCTCGAGTCCCGCATCGAGGCCTATGGGCTGCCGGTGCGCCGCGTCTCCCGCGGGCAGGCCCGGGGCCAGGGCGAGTCGATCCACTTCGAGACGCCCTCCGGCCAGCTCATGGAGCTGGTCCGCGAGGTCGAGCGGGTCGGCGGCCTGCTGCCCAAGGTCAACCCGCCGCCGTTCCCGCCCGAGGGCCTGCGGGGCATCGCCCCGCCCCGCATCGACCACGTCCTGGTCACCGCCGAGGAGGTGGGCGAGGCCACCCGCTTCTACACGGAGGTCCTCGGGTTCCGCCTCACCGAGCAACTGCTCGACGGCAACGGCCACCAGATCGGCGTCTGGCTGGAGCGCTCCCACTCGCCGCACGACCTGGCAGTGGTCACCGGGCCCAACGGCGGGCTGCACCATTTCGCGTTCTGGCTCGACGATTGGGACCAGGTTCGCAAGGCGGCCGACATCCTCGCCTACAACGGCGTGCAGATCGACGTCGGCCCCACCCGCCACGGGATCACCCGTGGCAGCACCATCTACTTCTTCGACCCGCTCGGGACCCGCAACGAGGTGTTCACCGGCGGCTACCGCCCCGACCCGGACTTCCCGACGATCACCTGGACCGAGGACAACATCGGGCGGGCGATCTTCTACTACGAGGGCGACCTCAACGACCGCTTCATGAAGGTGCACACCTGATGGGCATCCTGCGGCTCTCCCACGTGGAGGTCCGGGTGCCCGACCTGGAGCTGGCCACCGCCTACTACAGCGAGGTGCTCGGCCTGCTGGAGACGGGACGCGAGCCCGAGCGGGTGTTCCTCAAGTGCTGGGACGAGCACGAGCACCACTCGGTGATCCTCCGCTACGCGGCCACCTACGGCCTCGAGCACCTGGGCTTCAAGGTCGAGCGCGCCGCCGACCTGGAGGAATGCGAGCGCGCGGTCGAGAAGTACGGCGGCAGGGTCACGCGGCACGGCCGCGGCGAGCTGGCGCCGGGCCACGGGGAGGCCATCCGCTTCGACACGCCCACCGGGCACCGCTGCGAGCTGGTCTGGGGCATGGAGAAGGTGGGCAACCTGCTGCCCCGCACCAACCCGCCGCCGCGGCCCCTTGGGCTGGTCGGGATCGCGCCGCCCAGGCTCGACCACGTCTTCGTCACCGCGGAGGAGGTCGAGGAGGGAACCCGCTTCTTCCGCGACGTCCTCGGCTTCCGGCTCACCGAGCAGATCGTCGCCGACGACGGGCACCAGCTGGCGACCTGGCTGGAGCGCTCGCACAGCCCGCACGACATCGCCCTGGTGACCGGCCCCAACGGTGGGCTCCACCACTTCGCCTTCTGGCTGGACGACTGGAACGACGTGCGCGCCGCCGCCGACCTGCTCGCCTACCACGGTGTGCCCATCGACGTGGGGCCCACCCGCCACGGCGCGACGCGCGGCTACACGGTCTATTTCTTCGACCCGGCCGGCAACCGCAACGAGGTGTTCACCGGCGGTTACTGGGTCGATCCCGACCACGAGCCGGTCACCTGGACCGAGGCGGAGATGGGCCGCGCGATCTTCTACTACGAGGGCGCGGTCAACCAGCGGTTCCTGACGGTGCACAGCTAGGACCAGGTAGGGGAGGCGACGTGGCCACCGACCCAGTGCGCGAGGACCGAGCCAGCCATCCGGCTCCGGCCCGGCCGGCGGCGGCCCCGCCCCCACCGGGCACCGGGCGCCCGGCCGCGTCCCTGCCGCGGACCGAGCGCCCGGACGCGCCGCTGTACCTCGCCAGCTACCTGCGCCGCCAGGCCAGCGCCGCCCCGGCCGAGGCCGCCGACGCCGACAGCGCGACCCCGCTGTACCTTCGCCGCTTCCGCGACCGCCGCGCCCACCCCGACGGGTTCGAGGCCCCGCCGCCGCTGTGGAACGGCGAGGCGCTGGACGTCACCCCAGCGTGGGCCGACGTCACCCGGACCAAGGAGATCGTCCCGCCGTCGGCGGCGGCCAGCCACCGGATCACCGCCCAGATCCACCTCGTCCGGCACGGCGAGACCCAGGGCTACTCCACCGAGAGCGGCCTCACGCCGCTCGGGAGCTGGCAGGCCCACCGGCGCGGGTTCGACCTTTCCAAGGGCGTCCGCGACGGCGAGCACGTCCGCATCGTCTGCGCCGACACCAACCGCGCGCGCCAGACCGCCGAGCACCTCCACCGCGGCCTGCTCGACGGGCTGGAGCTGTGGCGGCGCGACGCCAAGATCGAGGAACCGCGGCCGATGGCGGAGTTCCGCAACTTCCAGGTGGCCACCCCCGAGGGCCTGCGCGACGTCACCAGCGCGTTCCGGATCTACCACGCGGTCATGGAGCGCTACGAGCGGGTCGCGCTCGGCGACCGGCCGATGTGGCTGGTGGAGCTCGACCGCTTCTGGAACGTCCAGCAGGGCGGCGCCGACCCGATCCACCACTGGATGACGATCCCGATGCTCCACTTCGAGCCGCCGGCCAGCTGTGTGCGCCGCTTCTGGGCCGGCCTCCAGCGGCTGGTCTCCGGCGTGGCCGGCACCCGCATCGTCTGCGCCACCCACTCCGGCCCGATCAGGGCGTTCGCCGCCTGGGCGGCGGGCTACGACCCGGGCGAGCCCTACAACACCGAGGAAGTCCTGGTGAAGCTGAAGGAGGGCGGCCAGGAGGCGCTGGTCGCCTACCGCAACCGCGTCCAGGAGGTCCAGGTCCCGCCCCTGGCCGACCTGCCCGACTGGTGGGAGGGCATCCCATGACCTTCGTGCGCTGGCTGCACGAGTACGACCCGGCGGACCGCGCGCGGCTCGGCGGCAAGAACGCGAGCCTCGGCGAGCTGCTCGCCGCCGGGCTGCCGGTGCCCCCCGGGTTCGCGGTCACCATCGACGCCTACCAGACGCTGCGCCGCCACGCCGACCTGCGGCGGGCGGTCGGGCGGCTGCTCGCCGAGGTCGACCTCGGCGACGCGGGCGCCCTGGAGGAGATCAGCGCCGCCATCCGCCGCCGCATCGAGCTGGTCCCGCTGGACGACGGCGTCGCCGAGGCGGTGCGGCGCGCCTACCAGGCACTGTGCGAGCACTGCGCCAGCGGCGCCGTGCCGGTCGCGGTGCGCTCCTCGGCCAGCTCCGAGGACCTGCCCGACGCCAGCTTCGCCGGCGAGCACGACACCTTCCTGTGGGTGCGCGGGCCCGACGACGTCCTGCGGCACGTCAGCCGCTGCTGGTCGAGCCTGTTCACCGCCCGCGCCATCGCCTACCGGCACGAGACCGGCCACGACCACGAGGTCGTGGCGATGTCGGTCGGCGTGCAGAAGATGGTGCGCCCCAAGGCGTCCGGGGTGGCGTTCACGCTCAACCCCAGCGACGGCGACCGCTCGCAGGTGGCGGTCGAGGCGGCCTGGGGCTTCGGCGAGAGCGTCGTCGCCGGCGAGGTGACCCCCGACAGCTTCCTGGTCGACAAGGTCCTCGGCGAGATCACCAGGCGCACCATCTCCGACAAGCAGTACGAGTACCGGCTCGGCGAGCGCGACACGGTCGAGCGGAGCCCGGTCGAGGAGGCCCGCCGCACCGCCCCGAGCCTCGCCGACGACGAGGTGCGCGCCGTGGCGCGCCTGGCCCGCCGTGCCGAGAAGCACTACGGCTGCCCCCAGGACGTGGAGTGGGCCGTCGACCAGGACCTGCCCGAGGCGGCCAACGTCGTGCTGCTCCAGTCCCGCCCGGAGACGGTCTGGAGCAGCCGGCCGCGCGCACCCGTGGCCGGCGCGGGTGGCGACTTCGCCTCCAGCATCGTCGCCACCCTCCTGCAGCCGCTGCACGCACGACCAACCTCGCCATCCGACCCGGCGGTCCCCGGGTGATCCCCGCCCAGCGGGCGACACGGAAAGGACACTGGCATGGCGGACAGGTTCCCCAGCCCCTTCGAGATCGAGACCCCCGCGGGCGCCGAGGGGTGGCAGGGGCTCTACAGCTACTCCCTGCCGTTCAGTGAGGACCGCCGCGAGTACGAGGACTCGATGTTCTGGTTCCAGGACGGGGTCCACTGGCCGGAGGTCATCAGCCCCTGGGACGCCACCTTCTACGAGTTCGCGATCGCCTCGCTGTCGCAGTACAACACCCGCCACTACCTGATCCCGCCGGCGCTGGGCGTCGACTACCGGGTGCTCAACGGCTACGCGTTCCTCTCCCCGGTCGGCGTCGCCGACCCGGCGGAGATCGAGGCGCGGGTCCCGCACTTCCTGGAGCGCGCCGGCTTCTATTTCCAGAACTGGAGCACGCTCTACGACCAGTGGATGCGCAAGATCCGCGCGCTGGTCGGCGAGATGGAGGCGCTGCGCTTCGACCCGCTGCCGGACAAGGAGGAGCTGGCGGTCGTCACCGAGGGGCGCGGCACCGGCTCCGGCCTGGAGCTGCTCGCCCGCTACCACCGGCTGGTGGACCTGGCGCTCCAGCTCTGGCAGTACCACTTCGAGTTCCTCAACCTCGGCTACGCCGCCTACCTCGACTTCTTCGGCTTCTGCAAGCAGGCCTTCCCCAACGTCCCGGACCTGGCGATCGCCAAGATGGTCGCCGGCGTCGAGGTGGACCTGTTCCAGCCGGACGAGGAGCTGAAGAAGCTCGCCCGCCTGGCGGTCGACACCGGCGTCGACGCCGCCTTCGAGGACCCCTCGACAGCGGCGGTCATCGCGGCGCTGCGGCAGAGCGCGGAGGGCCGGGCCTGGCTGGCGCAGTGGGAGGCGTCGGCGCAGCCCTGGTTCAACTTCTCGGCGGGCAGCGGTTTCTACCACACCGACGAGGTCTGGCTCGAGCACCTCGACATCCCGTTGGGGTTCGTCCGCGACTACATCGGCAAGCTCCGCGCGGGCGTGGACATCTCGAGGCCGATCGAGGCGATCCGCGCCGAGCGTGACCGCATCATGGCCGAGTACGCGGAGCTGCTGGCCAGCGACGAGGACCGCGCCGCCTTCGGCCAGAAGCTCGGCCTGGCCCGGGTGGTCTTCCCCTACGTCGAGAACCACAACTTCTACGTCGAGCACTGGAGCCACTCGGTGCTGTGGCGCAAGCTGCGCCAGCTCGGCGGCACGCTGGTGAAGGAGGGGTTCTTCACCCAGGAGGACGACGTCTTCCTGCTCAAGCGGGACGAGCTGCCGGAGGCGCTGTGGGACATGTACAGCGCCTGGGCGGTCGGCGTGCAGCCGCGCGGGCCGAAGTACTGGCCGCGGGAGCTCGACCGCCGCAGGCGCATCCTGGCGGCGCTGCGGGCCTGGTCGCCGCCGCCGGCGCTGGGCAGGCCGCCCGAGGTCGTGACCGAGCCGTTCACGATCATGCTGTGGGGCATCACCGGCGACAGCGTCAAGCAGTGGCTGGGGTCCTCGGAGGGCGGCGACGGCGGCCTGCGGGGCTTCGCCGCCTCGCCGGGGGTGGCGGAAGGGCCGGCCCGGGTGATCTTCTCGGCCGACCAGATCGCCGAGGTGCGGGAGGGCGAGATCCTGGTCGCCCCGCTCACCGCTCCGAGCTGGGCGCCCATCTTCGGGAAGATCAAGGCCACCGTCACCGACGTCGGCGGGATGATGGCCCACGCCGCGATCGTCTGCCGCGAGTACGGGCTGCCGGCGGTGACCGGCACGGCGTTCGGCACCAAGACCATCAAGAACGGCCAGCGGATCCGCGTCGACGGCAACAACGGCACGGTCGACCTGCTCGACTGACCGGAGGAGGTCCGATCATGCTCACCGCGCAGCAGAACGCCGAGCTGACCCGCGTCGGTCCCGGCACGCCGATGGGCGAGCTCCTGCGCCGCTACTGGTACCCGGTCGCGTTCACCAGCCAGCTCGACGAGTTCCCCGTCAAACGGGTGCGCCTGCTCGGCGAGGACTGGGCGGTCTACCGCACCGGCGACGGCGCCTACGGGATCGTGGAGGAGCACTGCCCGCACCGGCGGGCGTCGCTGGCCTACGGCGTCGCCGAGCGCGACGGCATCCGCTGCGGCTACCACGGTTGGCTGTTCGGGCTGGACGGCACCTGCCTGGACCAGCCCGCCGAGATGGAGAAGACCGCGTTCAGGGACCGCGTCAAGGCCAACGCCGGCCTGGCCCAGGAGCTGGGCGGCATGGTCTGGGTCTACCTCGGCCCGCGGCCGGCGCCGCTGCTGCCGCGCTACGACGTCTACGTGATGGAGGGCCAGCGCGACATCGGCCATGCGATGCTGCCGTGCAACTGGCTCCAGATCATGGAGAACGCCGTCGACCCGCACCACGTCGAGTGGCTGCACGGCCGCTACTTCGAGTTCCTCGGCAACCGGCTCGGCTTCGAGGCGCCGGCGTCCTTCCAGCGCAGGCACGTCAAGATCGCCTTCGACGAGTTCGAGCACGGCATCATCAAGCGGCGCCTGCTCGAAGGGCACACCGAGGAGGACGACGACTGGGCGGTCGGCCACCCGATGGTCTTCCCGTACTGCATGCGGGTGGGCGGCGGCGGGATCGACCAGATGCAGATCCGCGTCCCGGTCGACGACACCACCACCTGGTTCGTGCTCTACACCGTCCACAACCCGGATGGCGGCCACTGGCCGCAGCAGGCGACGATCCCCGAGTACGAGCTGCCCTGGCGCGACGGCCAGGGCAACCACATCGTCGACTACGTCGAGGGCCAGGACATCATGGCCTGGGTGACCCAGGGCGCGATCACCGACCGGACCGTCGAGCACCTCGGCAAGTCCGACGTGGGGATCGCGATGCTGCGCAAGCAGTTCAAGCAGCAGCTCGCCGCCGTCGCCGAGGGCCGCGATCCCATCGGTGTGGTCCGCGACCCGGCCCGCAACTCGCGCATCGACCTGCCCTGCGAGAAGAACAAGTTCGGGGCGGGCGCCGAGTTCGCGATCCAGTGGATCGACCGGGGCTTCTCCCGGTACTCGCCGCAGCTCGACGAGCTGCGGCGGTTGCACGTCGAGGCCGCCGAATCCAGGGCGAAGGTCGCAACCGGTGCCTGAGGGGCCGGCGCCGGCGGCCGCATGGTTCGCCCACGACGCCGAGCGGCACCTGCGCGATGCGCCGCGGCACTGCCCCCGCTGCGGCGCGCCGGTCGCCGGCTCCGGCGGGCTCGTCGTCGAGTACTGGGTCGCCGACGACCGTGTCTTCTACTGCTGGTGCCGGTCGTGCGACTGGACCGGCACGATCGTCCAGGTCCAGCGCCACCTCGGGCACGAGGCGGCCGATTAGGATTCGGGAGGGGTGGTCCCAGATCCGGGCGCTCACGCTCCCGCGCGCGCCGCCACCTACGACGTCACCCAGGTCGTCTCGCAGGGCTGGCACCACCAGAGCCGCCCGGGGAGACCGCCAGGGCCCCGGTCGACCGGCTTGAAGAAATCAGCGGGCTGCTCGCAGAAGTCGCATGCGGGACCGTTGCCCGCGGCGTCGATCCAGCCGACGCTACTGGCGGTGGCGGCGTGCATGCCTTGCAGTTTGAGGATACTGGTCATCTCACCTCGGCAGCGGCTCGGAGGGGACGGGAAGCTGCCGGAGCAAGCATACAACCCCAGGTCAAAGCGGTCATGGCGGAGCAAGCAACCTGGCCCGCCGCGGCCCCCGCCAGGACTTGGCGGCGTGTCGGGGCGGGATGGGAAGATCGACCCATGACCACGCTTGGTGCGGTGTTCCTGCCGCAGCTTCCGCCGGAGCGGCTGCGCGGCGTCGCCCGGCTCGCCGACGAGTCGGGCCTGGAGGAGCTGTGGCTGTGGGAGGACTGCTTCCGCGAGAGCGGGGTCGCCGCCGCGGCGGCGGCGCTGGCGTGGACCGAGCGGCTGCGTGTGGGGGTGGGCCTGCTGCCGGTGCCGTTGCGCAACGTCGCGCTGACCGCGATGGAGGTCGCCACCCTGCACCGGTTGTTCCCCGGCCGGGTGCGGGTGGGCGTCGGCCACGGCGTGCAGGACTGGATGCGCCAGGTCGGCGCGGGCGTCGACTCGCCGATCACGCTGCTGCGCGAATACGTCGTGGCGCTCCGCGCGCTGCTGCGGGGTGAGGAGGTCACCACCGACGGCGCCTACCTGCGCCTCGACAAGGTCGCGCTCGACTGGCCGCCGCAACCGGCGCCCGCCCTGCTCGCCGGCGCCGTCGGGCCGCGCTCGCTGCGGCTGTGCGGCGAGCTCGCCGACGGGACGATCCTCACCGGGGGCACGACCGAGGACGGCGTGCGCGAGGCCCGCCGGCTGGTGGAGGAGGGGCGCCGCGCCGCCGGCCGCGACCGGGTGCAGCCGCTCACCGTCTACCTGCTCGCCGCGACCGGGCCCGAGGCGCGGCAGCGTCTCCACGCCGAGGTGCGGAGCTTCGGCGGCGACCCGGCCGAGGTCGGGGTCGCGGGCGACGCGGAGGCCGTCGCCGACGCCGTGCGGCGTTGGGCGGAGGCGGGCGCCGATTCGGTGATCCTCCAGCCGACCGCCGACGACCCCGACCCGGAGGGCTTCATCCGCTTCGTGGCACTCCAGGTCCGCCCGCTGGTCCCCTGAGGCCGCCGCGCGCCAGCAGCGCGGCCAGCGGCAGGGTCGCGGCGCCGAAGGCGACGGCGTCCGGGCCGAGCTGGCACAGCTCGATGGTCGTCTGCCCGTAGGGGTGGCGCAGCGCGTGCGCCTCCGCGGCCGCCCGGATCCGCGGCAGCAGCGCCTCGCCAAGGGCGATACCCGCCCAGCCGCCCAGCACGATCCGCTCCGGGTTGAAGAGGTTGATGAGGTTGGCGATGCCGGCGCCGAGGTAGCCGGCGGTTTCCTCCAGGACCTTCGCGGCCGCCCGTGAGCTGGGCGCGGCCTCGATGAGCGCGGCGAGGCTGGACTCCTCGTCGTCCCCGGGCACCGGCCGTCCGCGCCGCGCCCTCCGGTAGCGGTCGAGGATGGCCTCGGCGCCGACGTAGGCCTCCAGGCAGCCCCGGGCGCCGCAGCGGCACTGGCGCCCGCCGTACAGGATGGTGGTGTGCCCCCATTCGCCGGCGCTGCTGGTGGCGCCCTGGTAGGTCCGGCCGTGGGTCATCACGGCGGCTCCCACACCGGAGCCGAGCAGCGCCACGACCGCGTGGCTCGCGCCGCGACCCGCGCCGAACCACAGCTCCGCCTGGCCCTGGGTCTTGGCGCCGTTGTCGAAGAACAGCGGGACTCCGACCCCGCCGGCGCGGACCAGCTCCTCGAAGGGCACCGCGTCCCAGCCGATCACCTGCGCGTGCACCCGCACCCGCGGGCTCTGCTCGACCGTGCCGGGCACGCCGATGCCCACGCCGATGACGCTCTGCTGGTCGACGCCCGCCTCGTCGACGACCTGGTCGAGGGCGGCGGTCACCTGGACGACGACCTCGGCGGGATCGGGCCGGGGCGAGCGCATCGGGTGCTCCACCGCGGCCAGGCGGCCCATCGTCAGGTCGAACAGCTCCGCCTTCACGCCCGTCTCGCCGACGTCGATCCCGACCAGGTGGCCGTAGTTGGGGTCGACCCGCAGCAGCACCCGCGGCCGCCCCCCGTCGGAGTCGACCAGCCCGGCCTCCACCACCAGCCGCTCCTCGATCAGCTCGCCGGTCACGTTGCCGACCGTCGCCACCGACAGCCCGGTCAGATGGCTGAGCTCCTGGCGGCTGAGCGGGGCGTTGAAGAACAGCGTCGTGAGCAACGCGGAGCGGTTTCGCCGCCTGACGTCGCGCAGCGTGCTGCGGGTCGGCGCCATCTTGACCACGGCATCCCTCGGGGGTTAAATGCCGACATAAACTAAGACTTAGAATAAGTCTTAGGCCATCGCGGAGCATCGTACCGCGCGCCCACCGTCCCCGCCAGCGCACCCGCCCGTCCCCGCCAACGACGAAAGGACGGCACGACCATGACGCTTCGCAGACTCGGCCTGCTGCTCGCGACCGCGGTGCTGCTGTCGGCGCTGCTCGTCGCGTGCAGTAGCAGCCAGTCCGGCAACCAGTCCGGCTCCGGGTCCAACGCCGGCACGACGCTGACCTACTGGGCCAGCAACCAGGGCACCAGCCTCGACAACGACAAGGCGGTCCTGCAACCGGAGCTGGACAAGTTCAAGGCGCAGACCGGCATCACCGTCAAGGTGGAGGTGATCGGCTGGGCGGACCTGCTCAACCGCATCCTCGCCGCCGCCACCTCCGGCCAGGGTCCGGACGTGCTCAACATCGGCAACACCTGGTCCGCCTCGCTGCAGGCGACCGGCGCGTTCATGCCCTTCGACGACGCCTCGATGAACGCGATCGGGGGCAAGGACCGGTTCCTGTCCGGCAGCCTCCAGGCGACCGGCGCCGCCGGCCAGCCGCCGGCGGCGGTGCCGATCTACTCGATGGCCTACGCCCTCTACTACAACAAGAAGATGTTCGCCGCGGCGGGCATCAGCGCCCCGCCGACGACCTGGGACGAGCTGGTCGCCGACGGCAAGAAGCTCACCCACGGCAACCAGTGGGGGCTCGCGCTGGAGGGCGGCAGCGTGAGCGAGAACTCCCACCATGCCTTCACCTTCGGCCAGCAGTACGGCGCCGACCTGTTCGACAGCGCGGGCAAGCCGCAGTTCGACTCGCCCGGCGAGGTGGCCGCGATCAAGCGCTACATCGACTTCATGGCGGTCGACAAGATCGCCAACCCGAGCGACGCCGAGTACGCCAACAACCAGTCGGTGACCGACTTCGCCACCGGCAAGGCGGCGATGCTGCTGTGGCAGGCCGCGGACACCGCGCTGAAGTCGCACGGGATGAAACCCGACGACTACGGCGTGGCCCCGATCCCGTTCGAGGCGCCGGCGCCGCCGGGCGGCAGGCACGTCAACAGCATGGTGGCCGGGATCAACCTGGCGGTGTTCGCCAACACCGAGCACAAGGACGCCGCCCTCCAGTTCGTGAAGTTCATGACCAGCGAGGCCGAGCAGATCGCGCTCAACAAGACCTACGGCTCGCTGCCGACTGTCCAGGAGGCGTACTCGGACCAGGCGTTCCAGACCGACACGGTCAAGGTCTTCCAGGGAGAGCTGGCGAGCACCGCCGCGCCGCTGCCGCAGGTGGCGCAGGAGAGCCAGTTCGAGACCCTGGTCGGGACCGTCATGAAGGACCTGTTCGCGGACGCGGCCAGCGGCAAGCCGATCACCTCCGACGCCATCAAGGCCAAGCTGTCCGAGGCCAATCAGCAGGTCAAGGCCGGCGGCTAGGCCGCACCGCGGGATGGCAACGGTCACCACGTCCGGACGCCGGCGGGGGGCGGCGGCCCAACTCCGGGTCGGCGGCCCCCCGCCCGAGCGGCGCGGGACGGGCTGGCGCCGCTCCCGGCTGACGCCGTACGCGATGCTGCTCCCGGCGCTCGTCCTCGAGCTGCTGGTGCACCTGATCCCGATGGTCGTCGGGGTGTGGATGAGCCTCAAGGGCCTGACCCAGTTCTTCATCCGCAACTGGTCGGCCGCACCGTTCAAGGGGCTCGGCAATTACCGGGTGGCCTTGGACGTGCACGGCCCGATCGGCGGCGACCTGCTGAGCTCCCTCCGGGTCACGGTGGCGTACACGCTGGCGTCGGTCGGCCTGTCATGGCTGCTCGGCACGGTGGGGGCGGTGCTGCTGCAGCGGCCGTTCCGTGGCAGGGGACTGCTACGGACCCTGTTCCTCACCCCGTACGCGCTGCCCGCCTACGCCGCGATCATCACCTGGCGGTTCGTGCTGCAGCGCGACACCGGGATGCTCAACCACGTCATCGTCAACGACCTGCACCTGGCGCACGGCCGCCCCTTCTGGCTGATCGGCGGCAACAGCTTCGCTGCCCTGGTGGCCGTCTCGGTGTGGCGCACCTGGCCGTTCGCGCTGCTGTGCCTGACCGCCGGGCTCCAGACGATCCCGCCAGATCTCTACGAGGCGGCCGCGATCGACGGGGCCAGCTTCGGCCGCCAGTTCCGCCACATCACCCTGCCGCTGCTGCGCCCGGTCAACCAGGTGCTCGTCCTGGTGCTGTTCCTCTGGACGTTCAACGACTTCAACACCCCCTACGTGCTGTTCGGCAGGGCCGCGCCGCGCGCGGCGGACCTGATCTCCGTGCACATCTACCAGAGCTCGTTCATCACCTGGAACTTCGGCCTCGGCTCGGCGATGAGCGTGCTGTTGCTGCTGTTCCTGCTGGCCGTCACCGCGGCCTACCTGATCCTCACGTCCCTGCGGAGGAGCCATGCGTGAACCCCGATGGGTGAAGGTGGCCAGGGTGGTCGTCCTGGCGGCGCTGGGCGTCTTCACCCTGGCGCCGATCTACGCGCTGGTCAGCTCGTCGGTCAAACCGCTGGTCGACGTGCAGTCGACCTTCCGCTGGATCCCGTCGCGCCTGACCCTGCGGCCCTTCGTGGACATCTGGCACACCGTCCCGCTGGGGAGGTACTTCCTGAACAGCGTGGTCGTGTCCGGGGTCGCGATGGCGTGCTCGGTGACGGTGGCCATCTTCGCCGCCTACGCCGTCAGCCGGTACCGCTTCCCCGGCCGCGGGGTGTTCAGCATCACGGTCCTGTCGACCCAGATGTTCCCCGGCATCCTGTTCCTGCTGCCACTGTTCATCATCTATGTGAACCTCGGCAGGCTCACCGGCACCCAGCTCTACGCGAGCCGGACCGGGCTGATCATCACCTACCTGACCTTCTCGCTGCCGTTCTCGATCTGGATGCTGGTGCGGTACTTCGACGCCATCCCGCGGGGGCTGGACGAGGCGGCACAGGTCGACGGGGCCGGCCCGCTGCGGACGCTGCTGCGGGTCATCCTGCCCACCGCCGTGCCCGGGATCGTCGCGGTCGCCGTCTACGCCTTCACCACCGCCTGGGGCGAGGTGCTGTTCGCGTCGGTGATGACCGACGAGGGCTCGCGGACGTTGGCCGTTGGGCTGCAGGGGTACGCGACCTCCAACGACGTGTACTGGAACCAGGTGATGGCCGCCTCCCTGGTGGTCAGCGTCCCGGTGGTCATCGGGTTCCTTGCGCTGCAACGCCATTTCGTCGCCGGCCTGACCGCCGGCGCCGTCAAATAGCCGGGTCGAGCGGATCCCCCCACGATCCGACCCGCCAACCACTGCGGAAGGAGCGTCGATGAGCGACGGACTCGACCTGGGGCCTGATTTCGTCTGGGGAGCGGCGACCTCGGCCTATCAGATCGAGGGAGCCGCCGGCGAGGATGGACGCGCGCCGTCCATCTGGGACACCTTCTGCCAGGTGCCCGGGGCGATCGACAACGGCGACAGCGGCGCGGAGGCGTGCGACCACTACCACCGCTGGCCGCGCGACATCGCGCTGATGGGGGAGCTGGGGCTGGACGCGTACCGGTTCTCGGTCGCCTGGCCCCGGGTGCTGCCCGAGGGGACCGGCGCGGTCAACCAGGCCGGGCTGGACTTCTACGACCGGCTGGTGGACGGGCTGCTGGCGGCCGGCATCCGGCCGTTCACGACGCTCTACCACTGGGACCTGCCCCAGGCGCTCCAGGACCGCGGCGGCTGGCCGAGCCGGGACACCGCCTTCGCGTTCGCCGAGTTCGCCGCGGTGGTCGCCGCCCGGCTCGGCGACCGCGTCAGCGACTGGTTCACGGTCAACGAGCCCCTCTGCTCCGCCTGGATCGGGCACCTGGAGGGCTGGATGGCGCCGGGGGCCCGCGACATCGCGCTGGCCGTGCCCGCGGCGCACCACCTGCTGCTCGCCCACGGTCTGGGGGCCGGCGCGGTGCGCGGCGCCGCCACCGCGCCGGCGCGGATCGGTGTGGTGCTCAACTTGAGCCCGTGCGTGCCCGCCGGGCGCGAGGAGCGGGACACCGCCGCCGCCTGGCGGGCGGACGGTCACACCAACCGGTGGTGGCTGGACCCGCTGCACGGGCGCGGGTACCCCGCCGACATGCTCGACGTCTACCAGGTGGAGCCGCCGGTGCGGGCCGGCGATCTCGAGCTGATCGCCACGCCCATGGAGCACCTCGGGCTGAACTACTACTTCCGGCAGGTGGTCGCCGACGACCCGGCGGGGCCGATCCCCTACGCCCGCCGCGTGCACGTGCCGGGCTCCCAGCTCACCGAGATGGGCTGGGAGGTCTACCCCGACGGGCTCGAGGAGCTGCTGCTGCGGCTCACCGGCGAGTACCAGGTCCCGCGCCTGTACGTCACCGAGAGCGGCTCGGCCTGGGCCGACGACGTCCACCAGGACGGCAACATCGCGGACGCGGAGCGGACCAGGTACCTGGAGGCGCACCTGGCGGCCAGCGGGCGGGCGGTCCGGCGCGGGGTCCCGCTGGCCGGGTACTTCGTGTGGTCGCTGCTGGACAACTTCGAGTGGGCCTACGGCTACGCCAAGCGCTTCGGGCTGGTGCACGTCGACTACCCGACCCAGCGCCGGACCATCAAGGCGAGCGGCCGTCGCTACGCCGAGATCATCCGCGCCTACAAGCGCGGCGAGCCGGTCTTCCAAACGATGACGTCGCGGTCGAGCCGGTAGCGAGCACCCCGCCGCCGCTGATCCGCGGCGGGCCGTTCCGGTCGTGGGCGTGGGCGGGCGGTCAGATGGTCAGGACGGCCTTGCCGAGCACCTGGCCGGCCTCCAGGGCCTGATGGGCGGCGGCGGCCTCCTCCAGCGGGAAGGTCGCCCCGACCTGCACCGACAGCGCCCCGGAGTCGAACAGCCGGGCGGCATCCTCCAGGATCGCTGTCTGGCGTATTCGCTGGTCGAACCAGCCGAAGACCGACGGAGCCAGCGTCCAGGTGAACGAGACGCGCAGGTTGCGCTGCTGCATCGCCTGGATCGCCTCCGCCGGCCAGGCGCTTTCCACGTTGGAGACCAGATCGCCGTAGGGGCGCACCAGCCCGAAGCTGCCGGCGAACGTCCGGCCGCCGACGGTGTCGTGGACCACGTCGGCCCCGTCGCCGCCCGCCCAGGCCCGGACCGCCTCGCCGACGTCCTCTGACCGGTAGTCGATGCACCGCTCCGCGCCGAGCTTGGCGGCCAGCTCCGCCTTCGGCCCGGCGGAAACGGTCGCCGCCACCCTGGCACCCGCCACCCGGGCGATCTGCACCGACATGTGCCCCACCCCGCCGGCGCCGCCCTGGACCAGCACCCGCTGGCCGTTGGTGACGCGGGCCCGCCCGTGGAGCGCCTCCCAAGCGGTGATGGTCACCAGCGGCGCCGCCGCGGCCTCGACGAACGACAAGCGCCGCGGCTTGTGGGCGACCAGCCGCTCGTCCAGGGCCTTGGCCTCGGCGTAGGTGCCCTGGGTGGTCCCGAACCCGCCGTCACAGAAATAGACCTCGTCACCAGGCTGGAAGCGGGTCACCTCGGCGCCAACGTCCGAAACGACGCCGGCGCCGTCCCGCCCCAGGATCGCCGGCGGCCCCCCGGCAAGCGTGCCGTGACCACGCAGCTTGTAGTCGACCGGGTTGACGCCGGCGGCGCGCAGCTCGACGCGGACGTCTCGTCTGCCGAACTCCAGCTCGGCGACCTCGGCAGGCTGCAGCACCTCCGGCCCGCCCACGGCAACCATCAGGATCGCGCGCACCATGCACCCCCCAAACACCGTCACGATTGCGAACCCGGCCACCCTACAGGGCCGGCCCGGGAACGACCGGGTTGTCGGGTGTTGCTGCTACCGTAGCGGGCATGTGCGGTCGCTTCAGCTCCTCGACCCAGCCGTCGCTGCTGGGCGAACAGTTCCATGCCGACCCGGTCGGCGTCGAGGGCCACCAGCCGAGCTGGAACGTCACTCCGGCGAGCGACATCCTGGTGATCGTGGCGAGCGCTGACGGCGCCCGCCAGCTCCGCAAGCTGCGCTGGGGGCTGGTGCCCAAGTGGGCCAAGGACGCCTCGGGCGGTGCCAGGATGATCAACCTGCGCGCCGAGACCGTGCGCGAGAAGAAATCCTGGAAGAGCGGGCTCGCCCGGCGGCGGTGCATCATCCCGATCGACGGGTTCTACGAGTGGCAGGACATGGGCAAAGGCAACAAGAAGCAGCCGATCTACGTCACCGCCCGCGAGCCCGAGGCGCTGGCGCTCGCCGGGCTGTGGGACACCTGGCACCACCCCGCCGCCGCCGGCGACGAACAGGCGGCCGCCGGCAAGGAGGCGGCCGGCGGCGGAAAGGCGACGGGCGGCAAGGCCTCCGGCGGCGAACAGGCTGGCCCCAGCCCCGATGGCGACCTGCGGACCTGCACGATCTTGACCACCACGCCGAACCGGCTGCTGGCGTCGGTGCACCATCGGATGCCGGTGATCCTGCCGCCCGAGACATGGGACGCCTGGCTGGACTCCGCCAACACCGATACCGAGGCGCTGGCGGCGCTGCTGGTCCCGGCGCGGGACGATCTGCTGGTCTGCTGGCCGGTGGACCCAGCGGTCGGCAACCCGCGCAACAACCACCCGGACCTGCGACGACCCCTGGAGGGCCACGAGCCCCGCACGATCGACGGCGCATGATGGACCTCCGGACCTGCCACATGCCGGCGTCGGGGGCCAGGGGCAGCAGCACGCGGAAGGTCGCTCCGCTGCCCGGGTGGGTGTCCACCTCGACCGTGCCGCCGTGCGCGGCGACCAGGGCGGCGACGATGGCGAGCCCGAGCCCGGTGCCGCCGTCGTGTGACCGGGCGGGGTCGGCGCGGTAGAAGCGCTCGAAGACGCGCTGGGCCTGCTCCGCGGGAGCCCAGGCCCGTGGTCGACGACCTCGACGACGGCCGGGGGGTGCCCTCGAGGACGCTCCGCACCCGCACCTCGACGGGCGTCCCCGCGGGGTGTGGGTGAGCGCGTTGCCCATCAGGTTGACGACCACCTGGCGCAGCCGCGCCTGGTCGCCGATGACCACCAGCGGCGCCGAGGCGCCATCGTGGCTGGTCAGCAGCTCGATGCGGCGGTCGGGCGCGACCGCGCGCGCGTCGTGGACGGCGTCGGCGGTCACCCCGAGCAGGTCGACGGGGCGCTGCTCGAGCGGGCGCTGCTGGTCGAGGCGGGCCAGCAGCAACAGGTCCTCGACCAGCAGGCCCATCCGGATCGCCTGCTCCTCGATGCGACGCATCAGCTCGGCGGGCTGGTCGGAAGCGCCCTGCCGGTAGAGCTCGGCGAAGCCCCGGATGGTGGTCAGCGGGGTGCGCAGCTCGTGGCTGGCGTCCGCGACGAAGCGGCGCACCCGCTCCTCCGAGCCGCGCGCGGCCGCCTCCGAGGCGGCCCTTGCGCCGAAGGCGGCCTCGATCTGGGCGAGCATGCCGTTGAGCGCCGTGCCGAGCCGCCCGATCTCGGTGCGTGGGTCCCGGTCGGGGACGCGCCTGGAGAGCTGGCCCGCGGCGATGGCCCCGGCGGTCTGCTCGATCTCGACCAGCGGGCGCAGGCTCGCGCGCACGATCGCCACCCCGATCCCGACCAGGATCAGCAGGACCCCGCCGCTCACGGTCAGGTCGATGGCCTGGAGCCGGCCGATGGTGCTGTCGATGTTGTCGAGCGCCCCGGCGACGACCAGCGTTCCGCCGGAGCCGTCGGCGATGGCTCGATCAGGACGCGCCAGCGGCCGCCGCCGCTGGCGGCGTGGACCGTGAAGGGCGTGCCGGCGTGCGCCTCGAGGTAGGCGGCGTCGTCCGGCAGCCCGGGCAGCGGCTGGCCTTCGCGCAGGGGGACGCTGTAGTCGCGCACCGGCTTGCCGTCGGCGTCCCGCAACTGGATCAGGAAGGCGCTCGGGAGCCGGATGTCGTCGCGAGCCTGTGGCGGCGGGGTCAGCGGGCGGCCCGCCGCCAGGCCGCGCAGGTTGGCCGCGGCGACGACGCCGAGCTGGTCGTCGAGCCGCCCGACCAGCGAGCCGCTCAGCACGGCGATGCCGGCCAGGCTGACGACCGCGAGGGTGACGGCCACCAGCGCTCCACGACCCGGCGGAGCTGTCCGGCGGCGAGACGCAGCGGGCCGCGATCGCCCGGGCGCTGGTCGGCGAGCCGGCGCTGCTGCTGGCGGACGAGCCGACCGGCAACCTCGACGCTCGCTCCGGCGCGGACGTGCTCGACCTGTTCGGCGACCTGCACCGGGCCGGCAGCACCGTCCTGATGATCAGCCACGACCCGGTGGTGGCCAGCCGGGCCGGGCGGCGCCTGCTGCTCGACTCGGGCCGGCTGGTGGCCGCCTGACCGGCCCCTCGATCGGAAAGGAAGCAAGCGATGCAGTCCGAGCCAACCCCTCCGGGCTTCGACCAACCGGCCGGCGACCAGGTCCCGGTCTACGACCGCGGGGAGCCCCGCCACGGATGGCGCGACCGGATCGTGGCCGGCGCGCTCTGCCTGGTGGTCGGCGCCGGCGCCGGCTTCGCGGTGGGCCGCACCACCGCCTCGTCGGGGCCGGCGACCCTGGCCGAGGCGTTGCAGCAGGCTCAGCAGGGCAGGCTGCCCACCGGAAACCTCCAGGGCCAGCGCGGCCAGGGCGGCCTTTTCGGCGGCCAGAACGGCCAGGGCTACCGCACGCCCGGCGGCGGCGTCCAAGGAGATATCACCGCGATCAGCGGCGACGTGATCACCATCTCGACCCCCGCCGGGGACCTGAAGGTGAAGCTGGGCGGGGAGACCACCATCCTCAAGGCGGTATCGGCCGCCAAGGGCGACCTCGCCGTCGGCGACACGGTCTCGGTCCGCATCGACCCGTCCGCCTCGGGCGGCAACGGCACGGCGACGGCCAGCAGCATCACCAAGGAGCCGGCCCAATGAGCAGCCGCCGGCGCGGTCGCCTGGGCCGCCGGTTCGCCGCGGGGGCGCTGGCGGTGGTGGCCGTCGGCGGCGGGGTCGGCGCCTACCGGCTGACCAGCGCCGACGACGCGCCCACGACCCAGTCCCTGGCCACGACCCAGGCGGTGCGGAGAACGCTCACGCAGACGGTCGACGCCTCGTTCACGCTGGTGGACAGCGACGCCAGGAAGCTCCAGGCGCCCTCGGGCGGGACCGTGACGAGCGTCTCGCTCAGCGAGGGCAAGGCCGTCAAGGCGCTCACCGCCCTGGTCACCATCGACGGGAAGTCGATCTACGGCATCCCGTCGAGCTACCCGCTGTACCGCAACCTCGCCGAGGGCGACGAGGGCCAGGACGTGCAGGCGCTCCAGCAGGCCCTGGCCGGCGCCGGCTACGACCCTGGCGACGTGGACGGCGAGTTCGGGAGCGGCACCGTCGAGGCGCTCTCCGACTGGCAGGCCGACCACGACCTGGACGAGACCGGTCGGCTCGCCCTGGCCTCGTTCGTCTCCTACCAGCCCGGCTCGATCGTCCAGGAGGTCTCGGTGGAGGTCGGCGACCGGGTCCCCGCCGGCGGCCAGCTGGCCAGCCTGTCCAAGGACGGGCTGGCCGCGCAGGCCGACGTCAGCCAGCTCGACCTCGGCGACCTGAAGCTGGGCCAGGAGGTCGACCTGACCTTCGATCGCCTGTCGAGCGCGACCGCCAAGGGCACGGTCGACGAGATCGCGATCAGCGGCAGCGGGTCGAACACCAGCGTGCGGGTGGTCTCAGGCACCGGCACGGTGACCAGGCCGGTGGTCGTCGGCCTGGTCACCACCGAGGGCACCGAGGTCCTGACCGGCGTCAAGGCCGGCGAGGAGGTCGTCACCGGCGTGACCGCCAGCGACACCGGCAGCGCCGGCCAGACCCAGCAGCAGGGCGGCGGCTTCCCGGGCGGAGGCCTGCCGGGCGGCGGCTTCGGCGGCGCCGGAGCGGGCGCCCGGATCGGCGGCGGAGGCAACCCGTGATCGTCGAGGCGATCCGGCTCGCGGGCGGGAGGCTGCGGGCCAACCTGCTGCGCTCGATGCTGACGGTGGCCGCGGCTTCGGCCGGGGCGTGGCCGGCACCGCCGGCTCCAACAAGACGCTCACGCTCACCGACGTCGCCGCCCTGGAGAAGCTCGACTCCGTGGCGGCCGTCGCCCCGGTCGTCCAGGCCACCGACACGATCACCAACGGCTCCACCAACGTCCAGGCCACCGTGAAGGGCACGACCACCGCCATCCGGTCGACCGACAACCTGCGGCTGGCGGCCGGCAGCTTCTTCTCGGACTTCGCCGAGGAGCGGGGGATCCTCGACCTGAGCGCCGCGACCGTGCCGGAGCCGTACCAGCTCGCCGCGGCGCTGCGAGCACCAGCGCGGCAGCTCGCCCGCCCGGGCAACTGCCTGCTCCTGGTCAGCGCGGCGCCAGACGTCCTGCGCGCGCTCGGCCGCACCGGTGTCCAGGCGGCCACCCTGGCGGCCGCGTGAGCACTCCCACCTGGCGGCCGGGAATCGGCCCCGGGTTCCTTACCAGTTTCTCGAACTTGGCTCGACTGGCTCTTGAGCGGATCGCGGACACTGCGAAGTGTCCAGTCTCCGAGCGAGAGGAACTCCGATGCCCTCCGACCGAGGGGCCGCCGCGCAGCGGGACGCCGGCCTGCGACGGGTCTCGCGCCTGACGCGCTGGCTGCTCGCCGGGGCGCTGGCGCTCACGGCCGGGTTCTCGGCGATCGCCGCACGTAGCTTCTCCGGGACCAGCGGCAGCCAGAGCGCGAGCCACAGCGGCAGCACGACCACCACCGATGACGGGTCCGGCCAGAGCAGCCACTCCAGCTCGAGCGACTCGGGCTCCAGCGACTCCGGCTCGACCTTCCAGTCGCCGTCCAGCTCGCCGTCCTCCGGCAGCGGGCCCGGCAGCGTGACCTCTGGAGGCTCCTGATGGACAGGATCGGACATGCCAGCTTCCTGGCGCTCGGCAGCGGTGCGGTGGTGCTGGCGACCGACAGGACCCGGCTCGGGCCCGCCTGCCTGGCCGTGGCCGCCGAGGTGGCGGAGATCGACCGGGCGTGCAGCCGCTTCCGCGAGGACTCCGAGCTGACCATGGTCAACGACGCCGGCGGGCGCTCGGTGGTGGTCGGCGACGTGCTGTTCGAGGCGCTGGAGGTGGCGCTGCGGGCCGCCCGCCTGACCGACGGCGACGTCGACCCCACGGTCGGCCAGGCGATCAGGCTGCTCGGCTACGACCGCGATTTCGCCGCGGTCCCCGCGACCGGCGGCCCGCTGCTGCAGGTGGCCGCCGTGCCGGGATGGCGGCAGGTCCGCCTCGACCGGCGGCGGCGCGTGCGCGTCCCCGCAGGCGTGCGGCTGGACCTCGGCGCGACCGCCAAGGCGCTCGCCGCCGATCGGGCGGCCGTGCGCGCGCACCGGGCCGCCGGTTGTGGCGTGCTGGTCAGCCTCGGCGGTGACCTGGCCACGGCGGGGGAGCCGCCCGCCGGCGGCTGGTCGGTGCGGGTCGCCGACCGCCACGACGCCGGCCCCGAGGCGCCCGGCGAGACCGTGCGCGTCCACGACGGCGCGCTGGCCACCTCGAGCACCACCGCGCGGCGCTGGCGGCGCGGCGACCAGCAGCTCCACCACCTGGTCGACCCGGCCACCGGCAGGCCCGCGCGGGTGGTCTGGCGGACCGTGAGCGTCGCCGCCGCCACCTGCGTGGACGCCAACACCGCCGCCACCGCCGCGATCATCCGCGGCGAGCGCGCCCCCGGCTGGCTCGACGCGCTCGGCCTGCCCACCCGTCTGGTCCGCCCCGACGGGCAGGTGCTCCGGGTCGGCGGCTGGCCCGTGCCCGAGGAGACCGCGGCCGCATGACCCCCATCCTCGCCAGCACACCGGCGCTGTGGTACCTCGCGCGTGGCAGCGGCACCGTCAGCCTGGGCCTGCTGACCCTCACGGTGGTGCTCGGCATCACCACCTCGGTCCGCTGGGCCACGCGGCGCTGGCCCCGCCTGGTCGTGGCGGGACTGCACCGCAACCTGTCGCTGCTGTCGCTGGTCTTCCTGGGCCTGCACATCACCACCGTGGTGGTGGACGGCTACGTGCCGATCCGCTGGCTCGACGCGGTGGTGCCGTTCGCTTCGTCCTACCACCCGCTCTGGCTCGGTCTGGGCGCGCTCGCGTTCGACATTCTCGCCGCGCTGGTCGTGACCAGCCTGCTGCGCGTCCGGCTCGGCCATCGGGTCTGGCGGGCGGTGCACTGGGCCGCCTATGCCTGCTGGCCGCTGGCGGTCCTGCACGGGCTCGGCATCGGCAGCGACCACCGGCAGGTGTGGATGCTGGCGCTCGACAGCATGGCCATCGGCGCGGTCGCCGCCGCGGTGTGGTGGCGGCTGGCGATCGGGTCCAGGGCCCCACAGCCGGCCACCAGCCAACTCGCGTCCAGGACGGGAACCCCCCATGCGCACACTCGCTGACATGCCACGACCGATCGGGCAGGTCGCCGCCGCCCCGGACGCGCCATCGGGGCTGCCCCGGCTGCTGGCCGGCATCGGCGGGGGCGGCGGCGACCCCCAGCCGGGCCGCGGCACCCCGCTCGCCCGGCACCGGCTGGTCTACCCGGCCCCGCCCCGACCGGGCCGCCCGCGCGAGGACTTCATCGCCGCCGTGGAGCGGTCCGGGCTGCGCGGCCGCGGCGGCGCCAGCTTCCCCACCGGGACCAAGCTGCGGGCCGTGCGCGATGGCCGTGGCGCCCCGGTGGTGGTGGTCAACGGCTCCGAGGGCGAGCCCAGCAGCCACAAGGACAAGCTGCTGCTGACCATGGCCCCGCACCTCGTGATCGACGGTGCGCTGCTGGCCGCCGCGGCGGTCGGCGCCAGCGAGGTGGTGGTCTGTGTCGACCGCGCCGCCACCGCCGCCCACGACGCCATCGGCCGGGCCCTCGCCGAGCGCGGGCGCTCCGACGGCGTCCAGGTCCGGCTGGCCGCCATCCCGTCCCGCTACGTCGCCGGCGAGGAGACCGCGCTGGTGCACTGGCTCAACGGCGGGCCGGCCACGCCCACCCGCACGCCGCCACGCCCGTTCCAGCGCGGCGTCGACCGCCGCCCGACCCTGATCGACAACGTCGAGACCGTCGCCCACCTCGCCCAGGTCCTGCGCTTCGGGCCGGACTGGTTCCGCCAGCTCGGCACCGCCGACGAGCCGGGCAGCGCGCTGGTCACCCTCTCCGGCGCGGTCGAGCGGCCCGGGGTCTACGAGGTCCCCATCGGCGCGCCGCTCGCCCAGCTCGTCAGCCGCGCCGCGGGCGCGCCGGAGGGCGTTGGCGCGGTCCTGCTCGGCGGCTACTTCGGGAGCTGGATCGGCGCCGAGGAGGCCAGCGCCGCCAGCCTGTCCAACGGCGACCTGCGCCGGCATGGCGCCAGCCTTGGCTGCGGCGCCGTGGTGGTGCTCGGAGCGAGCGCCTGCGGGCTGGGGGAGACGGCCCGCATCCTGGCGTGGCTGGCGGGCCAGACCGCCGGCCAGTGCGGCCCGTGCGTCCATGGCCTGGCCGCCATCGCCGGCACCACCGCGGCGCTGCACGACGGCCAGGCCACCCCGGCGGACCTCGACCGCCTGCGGCGGTGGGCCGGCCAGATCGAGGGCCGCGGCGCCTGCCGTCTCCCCGACGGCACGGTCCACCTGCTCCGAAGCGCCCTCGAGGTGTTCGCCGGCGACGTCTGGCGGCACCTCGACGGCGGAAGCTGCCCGGCCGGGGTCCGCATCGTCCCCCCGCGGACCCCGGCCGCGGCACCCATCCAGCGAGGGCTCCAATGGCGCTGAGCCGGCAGCTCCTCCGCGTCGACCCGATCGCCTGCGACGGCAACGGCCTCTGCGCCGAGCTGCTCCCCGAACGGATCACCCTCGACGACTGGGGCTACCCGATCGTGGACCCCGCTCCGGTCGGCGCCGACCTGCTGGCCCACGCCCGCCGCGCGGTCAGCGCCTGCCCGCTGCTGGCCCTGCGCCTGGAGGCCGCCGAGGCCAGCCGCCGCTAGGCCGGTGCCGATGTCCAGGAACTGGCGGACCCGGCCTCGTCGGCCAGGTAGCGGACCATGTTCTCGCGTTCCGAGCCTATGGCACGATAGCGCCTGTGAGGTGGTGGGCCTTGGGTGTCGGCCGGCGGGATGACCGGCCCGGGGGTCGCCGTGTCCCGATCCGGCGCCGCGTGGTCGCGGTGCTGCTGCCCCTGGCGCTGCTGGTGACGATGATCTGGCTCCCGCGCGTTCCCGATGTCACCGCCGACCTCGGCACCTGGAAGCTGTTCGGCGGGCCGCCCACCCCGGGCGGCTGGGTGGCGGGGGACGGCTCCTACCCCGTCCAGCTTCCCGACCGGCGGGTCGCCTGGCTGTTCGGCGACTCGCTGGTCCACCGCGCGGACGGCGCCGACGTGATCGTCCACAACGCGATCGTCGTCCAGGACGGCTCCGGCCGGCCGCGCACCCTGGCCGGTGGCACCGCGGGCGAGCCGACCGACCTGATCCCGCCGGTGCAGCCGGGCACCTGGCTGTGGGCGGCCAGCGGCTTCGTCGAGAGTGACCGGCTGATGGTGTTCGTCGAGGAGTTCACCCGCACCCCGGACGGCCTTGGGTTCCAGGCGACCAACCGCCGCTACCTCGTGCCCTTCCAGCTCCCCGACCTGATCATGGGGTCGCCGCTGCCCGTCTACGAGGGGCCGGTCGCCTGGGGCCACGCCGTGCTGGTCAGCGGCGACTGGGTGTACGTGTACGGCAACCTGGAGCGCGACGGCTGGACCAACCTCACCTACCTGGCCCGCTTCGGCCTCGGCCGGTCGGGCGGGTACTGGCAGTTCTGGAATGGTCGCGATTTCGACCCCAACGCGCTGGCCGCCGCGCCGATCGAGCGCGGCGGCGGCGGGGAATTGGTCGCCAAGGTCGGCAGCGTGATTTCCTGGCCGGACGCCGGCGGTGGCGGGTTCGCCGCCCTCACCATCGACCCGTTCGGCACCACCATCGACCTGCGGTTCGCGCCGACGCCCCAGGGCCCGTGGGGCGCCAGCCACGTCCTCTACACGCTCCCGGAGCGGCGCTCCTACCTTCCGCGCGCCCGCACCGACAGCACCGGGTCGGTCGAGCTCGCCTACTCGGTGGCCGACGACCGCCCCAGATATCTCACCGCCAGGTGGTGAGGCGGCGACCTTTGAGGAGCGTACTCACGGCCATCTCACGTTTCTCATTTTGAGACATCGTCATTGCGGCGGACGTGGCCTAGGATTCCCGTAGGAACAGGGCGTATCTCCACATAACCGAGCGGGTGTTCCACCGTCGGTCAGTGCAGGCCGACCACTGGCGGAGGAGGCGACCCCTATGGGGAGCGTCTCGGATCGGGCGGCCAGCGTCGCCCGTGCGCGCCAGACGTTCTTGACGTCGGGCGAGCTCATGGGCGCGGACGTGCGCGAGGTCATCCTCAGCTCGTGGCGCCGCTCACGGTTCTGGGGGGTGGCGGTCGACCAGGTCGACCTCCCCTACAAGGGTGAGGTCGACGTCGACAGTCGCCTGGTGCACGCCAGCCAGCCGGTGCTCAACCGGCTGGAGCGCGAGCTGGCGGACACCAAGATGAGCGTCATCCTCACCGACTCGCAGGCCTGGGTGCTGGACCGCCGGGCGGGCGAGCGCTCGCTGAACGGCTACCTCGACCGGGTCCTGCTGGCGCCGGGCTTCAGCTACGCGGAGAAGTTCATCGGCACCAACGGCATCGGCACCGCGCTCGAGGAGAAGCGCGCCTCGCACGTGTTCGGGCACGAGCACTTCATCGACCGGCTCCAGATGCTCTCCTGCGCGGGCGCGCCCATCCGCGACCCGATCAGCGGGAAGGTGCTCGGGGTCATCGACGTCACCTGCTGGCGGTCCGACGCGAGCCTGCTGATGAGCGTGCTGGTCCAGGAGGCGGCGCGCGACGTCGAGGCGCGGCTGTTCGAGCAGAGCGGCGACCGCGAGCGTGCCCTGCTGCGCGAGTTCCTGTCGGCCTGCCGGCGCACCAGGAAGCCGGTCCTGTCGCTGAGCGGCGACCTGACCATCACCAACGTCAGCGCCACCCACCTGCTCGACCACGACGACTACGCGATCGTGCGCGAGAAGGCCATGGAGCTGGCCGGCTCGCCGCGGGAGACCACCGGGGAGGTGCTGCTGTCCGGCGGCCAGCTCGTCCGCCTGCTCTGCCGGCCGGTCGCCTCCAGCTCCGGCAACGCCGGCACGATCGTGGAGATCCAGCTCGCCGGGGAGAGCCGGCCGAGGCCGGTCGCGGTCGCCCAGAACGCCCCCGCCATGCCTGGTCTGGCCGGCCGCAGCGCCGCCTGGGCCAGGGCCTGCCACGAGGTCGACGCGCACTCGCGCAGGCGCTCGTGGCTGCTGCTGGTCGGCGAGCCCGGCGTCGGCAAGGTCTCGCTGGCCAGGGCGGCGCACCGGCGGGTCCTGCCGCGGTCGCCGCTGTCGGTCCTCGACGCCACCGACATCGCGGACGGGGCGGCCGGCGAGTGGCTGGCCGACCTGCGGGTGCAGCTCCGCGATCCCGGCGGGACGGTGGTGCTCGCCCACCTGGAGCGGCTGAGCCCGGCGGCGGCGTTGGCGCTCGGCGCCGCGCTGGAGCAGGCGGGCCAGGCCGACGACCGGCCCTGGGTCGTGGGCACGCTGGCCACCAGAACGATCATCGGCGAGGAGCTGGATACGCTGCTCCGGCACTTCTCGGCGTCGGTGACCGTCCCGCCGCTGCGGCACCGGATCGACGACGTCCGTGAGCTGGTGCCGGTGCTGCTCGCCCGCCACGCCGCCGGCACGGCGGTCGAATGCTCGCCGGAGGTGCTCCAGACCCTGCTTCGCAGGGAGTGGCCGGGCAACGTCACCGAACTGGAGGAGGTGCTCCGGGCCGCCCTGGAGCGCCAGCGGAGCGGGCGCATCCGGCTCGAAGACCTTCCCGAGGAGCTGCACGCCCAGAGCCGCCGGGTGCTCACCTCCTGGGAGTCGCTGGAGCGCGACGCGATCGCCAGGGCACTGGTCAAGACCGGCGGCAACCGTACGGAAGCGGCGGAGCAGCTCGGGATCTCCCGGGCGACGATCTACCGAAAGATCCACACCTACGGGATCGAGATCACCAGCCAGGAGCGCTAGCCGGGCCGCCGACGGCCCGGCCGATTTCGGCGGCCCGCATCTCAAGATGAGACGACGCCAAACCGGCCCACACGTTGTCAGATTCGACGTATCCGGCCTCAGGAGGTCATTGCCTCCCGAAGAAAGGCGGTCATGGTGGCAAGGACGACACAGCTACAGCCGGCAGCCGTCGAGGAAGAGCAGAGCCCGCAGACACCGGAATTCCAGCCAGGCCGGGGCCCGATCGACTGGCTCGGCGGTTGGCGGACCGGGCTCGTCGCCCCGCTGATACTCCTGGCGGTGGCAATCGGCCTGCGCATCTACCAGCAGTTCTTCGCGTGGAAGAGCGGGCTCGACTCCTCCAGCCACGCGTTCACCCTGGAGTGGCGCACCCTGCTGGTCGGCGGCCTGCTCGGCGTGGCCATCTTCACGCTCGTCTGGTGGGGCTGGCTGATCCGCTCCGCCAAGAACGTCGCCTTGAAGATCTCCCACAACGAGGAGATCCGGCGCATCGCCGTCTTCTGGGGGCTGGTCGGGGCGACCTCGGTGTGTCTCTACATCGAGGCGAGCTTCTTCCCCAACCAGGACGGCGCCTGGCACCAGACGGCGGTCCGGGACACGGCGTTCACGCCGTCGCACATCCCGATGTTCTACATCTTCTTCCCGCTCGGGATCACCATGACGATCGGCACCTACCTCTACGGGCGCACCCGGCTGCCGAACATCTACGGCGCGGCCAAGGGGTTCCCGTGGTCGTTCGCGCTGCTGATCGCCGCGTCGGTGACCGAGATGGGACAGGTCGCCATGAACGAGTGGGGCCACAGCCTGTGGATTCCCGAGGAAGTCTTCGCCGCGCCGTTCCACTGGCCGTTCGTGTTCTACGGATGGCTGGCGGCAGGGATCTTCGCGCTGTGGGCGGAAACCCTCATCCGCATGCTCACGATCGAGGGTGATGCCGCCGCCGGGAAGACGGGTAGCGATCTCGAGGAACAGGCGGCGTAGTAACAACCCCCGAAAACTTCATAGCTGCGGAAACGGAGGCCACCGATGGCGGCGGTAACTTCGGATCTCAAGGCGAGGGAGCGGTCAGCCGAGCTGCGGCAGCTCGTCGGCAAGAAATACCGCTACATCGACCGAAAATGGGACGTCATGTTCTGGGTCACGGCGGCGTTCGTCGTCGGCGCCGCCGCGGACATCACCAAGCTGCTCTTCGCCGGTGACTGGGACTTCTGGACGGACTGGAAGGACGCGCAGTGGTGGCCGATCATCACGCCATTCGCGATCATCATCATCCCGTCCGCCCTGCAGTACATCCAGTGGCTGGCGTGGAAATTCCCGACCGGGGCGGTCTACACGGCGCTGTCCCTGTGGTTGGCCGCTGAGATCGGGCGGATATTCCAGTGGAGCATCTTCGTCTACTACCCGCTCAATTTCGTCTGGCCGGTGACGGCGGTGATCGCCGCGCTCTGGCTCGACTATGTGTTATTGAAAACCAAGAGCTTCGTGCTCACCTCGGTGATCGGCGGCATGGGGTTCGCGTTCATCCTCTGGTTCACCAACTACGTCATGCTGTCGCCGTTCCTGCAGCCGGTGTCGTTCATGGGCCACACGCTGACCGTGGCCGACGTGCAGGGGATCCAGTACCTGCGCAGCCAGACCCCCGAGTACCTGCGGCTGGTCCAGCAGGGCTCGCTGCGGACCTTCCTCGGCGAGACGCTGTACGTGTCGCTGGTGTTCGGCGCCACGATGACGGTGGTCGGCTACTGGATCGGGCAGTTCATCGGCCGGATGCTGGCCATCTGGCCGATCGGCAAATTCATGAAGAAGGTCTGAGAGGAGGGCGAGCGATCATGCGTCGACGTTTTGCGTTCGTATTGCTGCTCGGCCTGGTCCTGACCATCTTCAGCTCAGGAGCGGCCTGGGCGCACGGTGAGAACGCGCAGGAATCGTGGCTGCGGATGAACACCGTGGCGTTCTGGAACGTCAACTTCTCCACCGACACCATCAAGCAGGGCGAGACCGTCACGATCACCGGCACCGCGAAGGTGCTGGAGACCTGGCCGAAGACGCTCAAGGGACCGGACACCGCCTACCTCAGCGTGGTGGCGCCGGGCCCGGTGTTCCTGATGAAGGACCGGGTGATCAACGACCAGGCGGCGCCAGCGTCCTTCTACGTCCAGAAGGGCTCGGTCTACAACTTCAAGATGACGATCCAGGGGCGGATTCCCGGGCGCTACCACGTCCACCCGTCGTTCGCGGTCAAGGGCGCCGGCTCGCTCATCGGGCCCGGCCAGTGGATCACCGTGCAGAAGAACTCGGCGGGCTTCGCCAACCCGATCACCCTCTACAACGGCAAGACGGTGAACCTCGAGAACTTCGGGCTGGCCTGGCCGGTCAACGGCTTCTCGATCCTCACCTTCCTGGTCGGGCTGGTCTGGCTGCTGTACTGGATCGTGCCCAAGCCGACCGTCAGCAGGCTGGCCGTCACCAGCCAGCTCTCGGTCAACGACGACGGCGGTGACGCGGTCGGCCTGATCACCCGCAAGGACCACCGCGCGATGAACTGGATCATGCTGGCGGCGCCCGCTCCGGCGACCATCGCGACGGCGTCGATGAGCAAGGTGACCTACGACACCGCCACCCAGACGCTGACCGCGACCGTGTCGGCCACCAACAAGGGCGACACCCCGATGCAGATGAAGGACCTGCACATCGCCGGGCTGCGGTTCGCCAACACGGCGGCGGGCTCCCAGGGTGGTGACGGGCAGATCACCGTGCAACCCTCCACCGCGATCGCCCCCGGGCAGACGCAAGAGCTCACCATGACGATCCGCGGTGGCCTGCTCGAGCAGCAGCGACTGATCCCGGTCGGGGCCGGCCAGTCCAACACCTACATGAGCTTCGTGGCCGATTTCCAGAACACGGGCGGCGTGGACAACTTCCTGACCGTCAGCCAGTTCCTGACACCGGTGTTCACATGAGCCTTCGAGCGTCCGGTCCGAGTCCAGTGGAGGAGAGAACCATATGAAGGACGGCCAGTTCGTGCTCGACGGGCACACCGGCTACTGGGACGCGAGCGCCGAGAACTGTAAGAACCGTTTCGGCGACGCCTTCATCGAGACCTTCTACGCGTTCCACACCGGGTTCAACCCGCCCGATCCGAAATGGACGATGGACTACGAGCGCCAGTTCCGCAAGGTCGACC